>LNAP01001910.1_pt2 | contig 27907 bp, 22 predicted proteins | sample 602601 | NCBI WGS metagenome assembly LNAP01 (sample SAMN02440304, study PRJNA202911) | soil metagenome | biome: Subtropical and temperate rainforests or woodlands; isolation source: soil samples (1 kg each in a 20% v/v slurry with milli Q water) were... ... | reverse complement strand
GAAGGGCGACGGAATGAATTCGCGGCCTTCAGCGCCTTTGCCGATCCTCATAGACGCGAACAGATCCCCGATCCGAACGCGCCTCAGACCTTTGAAGCGTCGCGGCCAAAACTGACCGCCACCCGGCAATCGGCCATGCAGGGGCTGTATCACCAACTGCTGCGGATTCGCCACGACCACATCATCCCCCACCTGCCGGGCGCTCAAGCCCTGGGTGCCGAGGTGTTGGGCGAAGGTGCAGTGACAGCGCGCTGGCGACTGGGCAATGGCCGTCAGCTGCGCATTGACCTGAACCTCAGCGACAAGCCAGTGGTCCACTCCCCACAGGCCGACGCCAGGTTGTTGTTCGAAACGCCGCCTCAGTCAGCCGGCCTGTTGGAACAGGGCACCCTTGCCCCGTATTGCGCGCTAGTCAGCCTCACGGCCGCAGCCCCCTTGCTACCCCCGGATGGAGAGCGCCAATGAGTGATGCGCAATTGGAAATACTGGCCGGCCGTGCCGGTTTGGCAGTCGACTGGATCGACGCCAACGGCCGCCCGCAGAAAGTCGCCCCCTCGGTATTGCGCAATGTCCTGATCGGACTCGGCCACCCGGCCAGCACCGCACAGGAAATCGACGCCAGCCTCCTGCAATTGCAGGAGGTGCAACAGACCCGGCATCTGCCGCCGCTCATTACCGCCGATTTCGGCGTCAGCCTCGACCTGGCGCATTTCTTTGAACCGGAATCGCCGTGCGAGATCCACCTTGAAGATGGCTCACGACTCAACCTGAAACTGGACGCCGAGGCCCAACTGCCCGGCCTGGTTCCGGTCGGGTATCAGCACGTCAGCATCGACGGACAATCATTTACCCTGGCCGTGGCACCGGCGCGTTGCTACAGCGTCGGCGATGCCGTCGACAGTCCGATCCCGCGCACCTGGGGCCTCAGCGTGCAGTTGTACTCGCTGCGTCGCGCCGGCGATGGCGGGTTCGGCGATACCCAGGCGCTGGAAGACCTCGCTCGAGTGGCCGGCGAACGCGGTGCCGAGGCGCTGGCGATCAGTCCGCTGCACGCGATGTTTGGCAGCGACACCCAACGCTACAGCCCGTATTCACCGTCCAGCCGGTTGTTTCTCAACAGCCTCTACGCTGCGCCGGGCGCTATTCTCGGCGAGCGCGCGTGGCGTGCCGCGATAGACGCCACCGGCCTCGCTGCCGAACTGCAACACCTGGAAGAACAGCCGCTGATTGACTGGCCCGTGGCCGCCGAAGCCAAGCATCGTTTGCTGCAAGCCTTGTATGAAGGCTTCGTCCAGGGCGAACACCCGTTGCATGCCGATTTCAGCAGTTTCCGCCACGCGGCCGGTGAGGCTCTGGAAAACCACTGCCGCTTCGAAGCCATACAAGAAGCGCGCGCCGCCAAGGGTGAAACCCTCGACTGGCGCGAGTGGCCGGAACAATGGCGCGACCCGCGCAGCGCCGCCCTCGCCGAATTTGCCGAAGAGAACGCCGGTCGCATTGGCTTCTTCGCATTCAGCCAATGGCTGATCACCCGTTGCCTGGAGCGCGCACAAACCGCCGCCCGCAGCGCGGGGATGAGCATTGGGCTGATCGCTGATCTGGCGGTGGGTGCCGACGGCGGTGGCAGTCAGGCGTGGAGTCGCCAGGACGAACTGCTCGCCTCACTGACGGTGGGAGCGCCACCGGACATTCTCAACCGCACCGGCCAGGGCTGGGGCATTTCCGCGTTCTCTCCTGAAGGCCTGGTGCGCAACGGCTTTCGCGCTTTCATCGAAATGCTCCGGGCCAATTTCGCCCACGCCGGCGGCTTGCGCATTGATCACGTCATGGGCCTGCAACGGCTGTGGGTGATCCCCAATGGCTCGCCGCCCGCCGACGGCGCCTACCTGTATTACCCGGTGGACGACCTGCTGCGCCTGCTCAGCCTTGAATCCCATCGCCATCAGGCGATCGTACTGGGCGAAGACCTCGGGACGGTGGCCGATGGTCTGCGGGAAAAACTCATCGCCCGCTCGATCCTCGGCATGCGCGTGCTGCTGTTTGAACAGGACAACGCGCACTTCAAATCGATTCTCGACTGGCCGGACAACGCCCTCGCGACCACCAGCACCCATGACCTGCCGACGCTCAATGGCTGGTGGCATGGCCGTGACATCGACTGGAACGCCCGATTGGGCCTGGTCGATGCCACGGGTGAAATCGAATGGCGCCATCACCGTGAGCGCGAGCGTGAAGGCCTGCGTCGCGTGCTGAGCGAGGACCCGCAGAACTTCCGCGAAGAATCCCATGAGACGGACCAGATACTGGACGCGGCGGTACGCTTTCTCGGGCATACGCGGGCACCGCTGGTGTTGCTGCCACTGGAAGATGCCCTGGGCATCGAACAACAGGCCAACCTGCCCGGCACCATCGACACGCACCCCAACTGGTCGCGGCGCTTGCCGGGCAGCAGTGAAGCGCTGCTCGATGACCCGGACGCCTCGCGGCGCCTGGAATTGCTCGCCTGCGCGCGACTTCAGGCTGGCGAGCGTGACCAATGAATCAGTCAATACAACCGCTGCCGCTTCGCGCGTCGTTGCGCCTGCAATTCCATAAAGGCTTCACGCTGGATCAAGCCGTGCCGTTGGTGCCGTACTTTGCCAGCCTGGGCATCAGCCACGTCTATGCCTCGCCACTGCTTGCTGCCCGCGCCGGTTCAATGCACGGGTACGACGTGGTGGACCCGACCACGGTCAACCCTGAGCTGGGCGGTGAAGCGGCCCTGCGTCGCCTGGTTGCGGCCCTGCGCGAACACAAAATGGGGCTGATCCTCGACATCGTCTCCAACCACATGGCCGTCGGCGGTAGTGATAACCCTTGGTGGCTGGATTTGCTGGAGTGGGGACGCCTGAGCCCTTACGGCGAGTTTTTCGACATTCAATGGCACTCACCCGACCCGCTGATGGAGGGCCAGTTGCTGCTGCCTTTCCTCGGCAGCGATTACGGCGTCGCCTTGCAAGACGGCACCCTGCCCTTGCGCTTTGATGCACAACGCGGTGCGTTTTATGTCGAGCACTACGAGCATCATTTCCCGATCTGCCCGTCGAGCTACGGTGAACTGCTGCGAACCGACGACGAGCAACTCAAGTTTCTCGCCGACCGTTTCAGTGCTTTGAGCTACCAGACCGACTCGCACAGCCTGGCGCAACCGCTGAAGGCAGAGCTGCGCGAACTGGCCAGTGACCCTGCGATCCTGCAGTGCATTCAGCAGAATCTCAGTGCCTACGATTCGCTGACGCCCGATGGTTTTAAGCGGCTGCACAACCTGCTCGAACGCCAAAGCTATCGGCTGGCCAGTTGGCGCACGGCGGCGGATGACATCAATTGGCGGCGTTTTTTCGATGTCAACGAATTGGGCGGCCTGCGGGTCGAACGCCCCGCCGTGTTCGAAGCGACCCACGCGAAAATCTTCGAGTTGGTGGCTGAAGGGCTGGTCGACGGTCTGCGCATCGACCACATCGACGGCCTCGCCGACCCGCGCGGCTACTGCCGCAAACTACGGCGTCGGGTCGATACCCTGTCGCCCGACCGGCACCTGCCGATTTACGTGGAGAAGATTCTCGGTGAAGGTGAAACCCTGCACCGCGACTGGTCGGTGGACGGCACCACCGGTTACGAATTCATGAACCAGTTGTCGTTGCTGCAGCACGATCCCGAGGGTGAAAAGGTTCTGGGTGAACTGTGGAATCGCTTCAGCGAACGGCCCGCCGACTTCCGTCAGGAAGCGCAATTGGCGCGCCAGCAGATTCTCAACGGCTCCTTGGCCGGTGATTTCGAGAGTGTGGCCCAGGCGTTGCTGCAAGTGGCTCGGGACGATCTGATGACCCGCGACCTGACCTTGGGCGCGATCCGTCGGGCGTTGCAGGAACTGATCGTGCATTTCCCGGTGTACCGCACCTACATCAGCCCGCGTGGCCGTTCTGCCGAAGACGATGTGTTTTTCCAGCAGGCCATGGACGGTGCCCGGCAGACCCTCGGCGAGGCCGATTGGCCGGTGCTCGATTGCCTGGCCGGTTGGCTCGGCGGTGAGCCGTGGCGCAAACGCCCGGTGGGTCGTCAGCGCAAGATCCTCAAGCATGCCTGTGTGCGGTTCCAGCAACTGACTTCACCCGCCGCAGCCAAGGCTGTGGAAGACACCGCGTTCTATCGCTCAGCGGTGCTGCTGTCGCGCAATGATGTGGGCTTCAGCACCGAGCAATTCAGTGCGCCGGTCGCCGATTTCCATGCCGTCTGCATCAATCGCCTGGAGCAGTTTCCGGACAACCTGCTGGCCACCGCCACCCACGACCACAAACGCGGCGAAGACACCCGCGCGCGGTTGGCGGTGTTGAGTGAACGCAGCGCCTGGTACGCCGAGCAGGTCCCGCTGTGGCGGACACTTGCCCGGCCCTTGCGTGAAGACGACCAGATGCCCTCGGCGGGCGATGAATTGATCCTGTATCAAGCGCTCCTCGGCAGCTGGCCACTCGATTTGCACGGTTACGATCAACCGGCGCTGGAGAACTACACTCAACGGGTGTGGCAGTGGCAACAAAAAGCCTTGCGCGAAGCCAAATTGCAAAGCAGCTGGAGCGCGCCGAACGAGGCTTACGAAAACGCCGTTCAGCAATTCCTGCAACGCTTGCTGCTCAGCCCTGAAGGCGAGCTCTTGTGCACCGCACTCAGCAAAGCCGCCAAGAGCATCGCCGTCCCCGGTGCCCTCAACGGGTTGGCGCAAACCTTGCTGCGCATGACCGTGCCGGGGATCCCGGACCTCTACCAGGGCAACGAGTACTGGGACTTCTCGCTGGTGGACCCGGACAACCGCCGGCCGGTGGATTACGTGAGCCGCCAACAGGCGATGCAGGTGCCGTTGAATCTGCCTGACCTGTTGACCAACTGGCGTGACGGGCACATCAAGCAAACCCTGATCAAGCAGGTGTTGAACCTGCGGGCCGAGCATGCGGAGCTGTTTCGACGAGGGACGTATCAAGCCCTTGAGGTCGTGGGCAGCCAGGCTCACCGAGTGCTGGCCTTTGCTCGCGAACATCAGGGAAAACGGGCCATCGTGATCGTACCGATTCGATGCGCCCCGCTGCTGGAAAACAGTGCCGAACCCCGGGTTGACGCGCTGCGCTGGGGCGATACACGGGTGAAATTACCGTTCACCGCCTCCGAGGAAAATCTGAAGGGACTTTTCTCGAGCACCGCAGTCACACACCACAGGGAGCTGAACATCAGCGCCGCGCTGGGGGATTTCCCGGTCAATCTCTTTATTCAAACGTTTACCCAAGCTTGAGTTCAGTTCAGGAGTATTGCGATGAGTACCGACGATAAACGCGTTCGCGAATTTGCCTATCAAATCTGGGAATCGGAAGGTAAGCCTGAGGGCCAGGACGCCCGGCATTGGGAGATGGCGCGCAAGCTGGCTGAAGCCGAAGCCCTGGCCCCCAAAAAATTGCCCAAGGCTGCCGGCAGTAAAACGGTTGCCAAGCCTGCTGTGGCCAAAGCCAATGGCAAGGTGCCCGAGCCGAAAGCCAAGGCCAAGCCTGCAGCGGCTTCAAAGGTGATTCCGCCCGGCGAAAAAGCTGCCGAGAAGAAGCCTAAAGCAGCGCGCAAACCGCCTGCTGTCTGACGCTTCACTATCGCGTCCTGATTGACCTCGTGGCCAGCCCCCTGGCCACCGTGGGCTTGCTCGCCCACGAAAAACCTGTAGGAGCGAGGCTTGCCCGCGAAGGCGGCATGTCAGTCGATTCAACTGTGACTGAAACACCGCCTTCGCAGGCAAGCCTCGCTCCTACAAAGAATCCCCTTTTTGCAGGAGCATCTATGTCCAATCCAAAGAAAGCCGCGCCAGAACCTCACGCCGAGGCCTCGCGAATCCGTGAAGGCTTGCCCTTCCCGCTGGGTGCGACCTGGGATGGTCTGGGGGTCAACTTTGCCTTGTTTTCCGCCAACGCCACCAAAGTCGAACTGTGCATCTTCGACGATGCCGGCGAGGTCGAACTCGAACGTATCGAACTGCCGGAATACACCGACGAGATCTACCACGGCTATTTGCCCGACGCCCACCCAGGGCTGATTTACGGCTACCGTGTCTATGGCCCATACGACCCGGCCAACGGTCATCGTTTCAACCACAACAAACTGCTGATCGACCCCTATGCAAAACAACTGGTCGGCCAGCTGAAATGGTCCGAAGCGTTGTTCGGCTACACCATCGGGCATCCTGACGCCGATTTGAGTTTCGATGAACGCGACAGCGCACCGTTTGTCCCCAAGTGCAAGGTGATCGACCCGGCTCACACCTGGGGCAACGACCATCGCGTCAGCGTGCCGTGGGACAAGACGATCATTTATGAAACCCATGTGCGCGGCATCAGCATGCGCCACCCTTCGGTCCCCGAGAACGTGCGTGGCACCTTCGCCGGGTTGATGGTCGATGACGTGCTGGAACACATTCGCAAGCTCGGGGTGTCGTCGGTGGAGTTGCTGCCGATCCACGCTTTCGTGAACGACCAGCACCTGCTGCACAAAGGCATGACCAATTATTGGGGCTACAACAGCATCGCCTTCTTTGCCCCGGACCCGCGTTACCTGGCCAGCGGCAAGATCGCCGAGTTCAAGGAGATGGTCGCGCACCTGCACGAAGCCAATCTGGAAGTGATCCTCGATGTGGTCTACAACCACACCGCCGAGGGCAACGAACAAGGGCCGACCCTGTCCATGCGCGGCATCGACAACGCCTCGTATTACCGTTTGATGCCCGATGACAAGCGCTACTACATCAACGATTCCGGCACCGGCAACACCCTCGACTTGAGTCACCCTTGCGTGCTGCAAATGGTCACCGACTCCCTGCGCTATTGGGCCACGGAAATGCACGTGGACGGTTTCCGCTTCGACCTGGCGACCATCCTCGGCCGCTACCACGAAGGCTTCGACGAACGTCACAGCTTCCTCGTGGCCTGCCGCCAGGACCCGGTGCTGCGCCAGGTGAAGATGATCGCCGAGCCTTGGGATTGCGGCCCCGGCGGTTATCAAGTCGGCGGTTTTCCACCGGGCTGGGTCGAGTGGAACGACAAGTTCCGCGACACCGTGCGCGCGTTCTGGAAAGGCGATGACGGCCAACTGGCCGACTTCGCCAGCCGCATGACGGCGTCCGGCGAGATGTTCAATCAGCGCGGCCGGCGGCCCTATGCCTCGTTGAACTTCATCACCGCCCATGACGGTTTCACCCTCAATGACCTGGTGTCGTACAACGACAAGCACAACGAAGCCAACGACGAGAACAATCAGGACGGCAGCAATAACAACCTGTCCTGGAACCACGGCGTCGAAGGCCCGACTGACGATCCGGAAATCAATGAACTGCGTCAGCGGCAAATGCGCAATTTCTTCGCCACGCTGCTGCTGTCCCAAGGCACCCCCATGCTGGTGGCCGGCGATGAGTTCGCCCGGACCCAGGAAGGCAACAACAACGCCTATTGCCAGGACAGCGACATCGGCTGGGTCAATTGGGACCTGAGCGAAGACGGCAAGGCCCTGCTCAAGTTCGTCAAGCGTCTGATCAAGTTGCGCCTGGCCTATCCGATCCTGCGTCGCGGACGCTTCCTGGTGGGTAATTACAACGAGGACATCGGCGTCAAGGACGTGACCTGGCTCGCCCCGGATGGCAGTGAAATGTCCATCGAGCAGTGGGAAGAACCGCATGGCCGCTGCCTCGGCATGTTGATGGACGGCCGCGCCCAGGAAACCGGTATCCGCCGCAAGGGCGGTAACGCAACCCTGTTGCTGGTGGTCAACGCGCACCACGACATCGTCAACTTCACCTTGCCGGAAGTGCCGGACGGCTATCACTGGACGTGCATGGTCGACACCAATCAACCGTCGATTCGCGGACAGGAACGCTTCGAGTTCGGTCACGAATATTCCGTCACCGGGCGTTCGCTGCTGCTGTTCGAATTGCAGCATGAGGAAGAAGAGTGAAATGGACCTTCAAGCGTTTCTCACTCGCCAGCCACCGGACTACGCCGATACTCAGGCGCTAGGCCGGTGCCTGCGGGCGTTGGTGGAGGCTGGGCTTGATCAGCTTCCGCTGCCAGGCAGTGGCCAGACGCTGGAACGCTTCCAGCGGTTGGCCGAGGTCGGCGGGCATGACCTCGGGTTATGCAAGTTGTACGAAGGCCATACCGATGCGCTGGCAATCATCCAGCAACTCGGCGGCTCGCCGACACCGGGCAGCACGTGGGGGATGTGGGCCGCTGAACCGCCAAACGCCCGGGTGCGCGTCCGTCCGCAGGGACACATGGTCGAGTTGAACGGGCGCAAGGCCTGGTGCTCGGGCGCGGTGGTGTTGAGTCATGCGCTGCTCACGGCCTGGGATCAACAGGACTGCCAGCAATTGGTCGCGGTGGCGCTGGATCAACCCGGCGTGACCGTGACCGATCAAGGCTGGCAAGCGGTCGGCATGGGCGCCTCCGGCAGCGTCGAAGTGCTGTTCGAAGGCGCCGAGGGCCAAGCCATCGGTTCACCCGGCGATTACCTGAATCGGCCCGGTTTTTGGCAGGGCGGCATCGGCATTGCCGCCTGCTGGTACGGCGCGGCGCAAAGCATTGCCGAACGCCTGCGCAGCCATTGCGCGCACCATGAAGAACCCCACGCCCTCGCTCACCTCGGTGCCGTCGACAGTGCGCTGCATGCCGCCGCCGAGGTCTTGCGGGTCAGTGCACTGATGATCGACGCCGCCCCGCTGGACGACGCCGAATTGCTGGCCCGGCGCGCCCGTGCGGTGGTGGAACACACCGCCGAACAGGTCATGTTGCATGTCGGCCACGCCCTCGGCGCGGGTCCCTACTGTAGGGATCGGCAGTTCGCCCGATTGATCGCCGACCTGCCGGTGTTCCTGCGCCAAAGCCACGCCGAACGCGACCTCGCCGCCCTCGGCCAAACCGTCATTACCGGAACATGGACGTTATGAAAACCAATCCTATCGTCGGCCAGGGCACGCCGCTTCATCGGTGGCAGACCTCCAGCCACCTGGCGCAGTTACCGGTGATCGATATCCTGAGCCTGGTGCCGGAAGGTGCCCGCGCAGTGATCATCGCTCCGCACCCGGATGACGAAGTGCTGGGCTGCGGCGGTTTCCTGCAATTGCTCGCCGCCGCCGGTCGGCCCTTGCAACTGATCTCGGTCACCGATGGCAGCGCCAGCCATCCCGGCTCCGAGCGCTGGCCGGTGGAGCGCCTGAGCGCGGTCCGGCCTCAGGAATCGGTCGAAGCCTTGCGGCGTCTCGGTGTGCCACTGCACAGCCTGAAATGGCTGCGCGGTGGATTCAAGGACAGCCAGGTCGCTGATCGAGAAAGCGAGCTGAGCGAGTTCATCGAACGTCACTTGCACCCCAACGACGTGGTATTCACCACGTGGCGCGAGGACGGCCATTGCGACCACGAAGCCGTGGGCCGGGCCAGCGCCACAGCGGCAAGACGAGCGGGTGCGACCGTCTATGAATTGCCCGTATGGACCTGGCACTGGGCGACACCTGAAGACAGTTTCGTGCCGTGGCACCGGGCGCGAAAAATCCTCCTGGCCCCGCACCTGGTCGCGCGCAAACGCCACGCGATCCACGCCTTTGCCAGCCAGTTGGAGGGTGACCCGCACATCGGCTTGCCGCCCGTGCTGGCGCCCTATGTGCTGGAACGGCTGCTGCAACCGTTCGAAGTGGTGTTTGTATGAGCGTCGACGACCGCTATTTCGACGGTCTGTTTGCCGGCAACGATGATCCCTGGTCGTTCCGTCAGCGCTGGTATGAACAGCGCAAACGCGCAATCACCCTCGCCGCACTGCCCCGCCCTCACTACCGGGCGATCTTTGAGCCCGGCTGCGCCAACGGCGAGTTGAGCTTTGAGCTGGCCAGCCGCTGCGATCGTCTGCTGTGTTGCGACACCGCCGCCGCAGCCGTGACGCTGGCTCGCACCCGACTCGGCCCGTTCGACCACGCCGAAGTCCGCCACAGCCGCTTGCCTGCCGATTGGCCGAACGAGAAATTCGACCTGATCGTGCTCAGCGAGATCGGCTACTACCTCGACGCCGATGATCTGAAACGCCTGATCGAACAGGCCGCACAATCGCTGACCGCCGACGGCCAACTGCTGGCCTGCCACTGGCGCCCGCCCATCGACGGCTGTCCGTTGAACGCCCGGCAAGTCCATGACTTGCTCCACGAACATTTGCATTTGCCGCGACTGGCCCTGCATCAGGAAGCGGATTTTCTACTGGAACTCTGGAGTCGTGAACCACGCTCCGTGGCGGCTCTGGAGGGCTTGCGATGATCGGCATTCTGATCCCCGCGCATAACGAAGAAGACTTGCTCGAAGACTGCCTTGAGGCGGCCCTGCTCGCCGCGCAACACGAGCGGCTGGGCGGTGAAACCGTCGAGGTGCTGGTGGTGCTCGACAGTTGCACCGACCGGTCCTCGGAGATCGTCAGCGCCTATCCGGTGCACAGTCTGGCGATCGAGGCACGCAACGTCGGTCAGGCCCGCGCCGCCGGCGCACGGTTTCTGCTGGAGCGCGGGGCTCGCTGGATTTCCTGTTCCGATGCCGACAGCCGTGTGGCGCACGATTGGCTGGTGGCGCAACTGGCCCTCGACGTCGATGCGGTGTGCGGCACGGTCACGGTGGAGGCGTGGCACGAGGCGTTCGATGAGTCGGCTCAGATTCGCTATCACCAGCACTATCAGGCCCGCGAAGGTCATCGGCACATTCATGGAGCCAATCTGGGCATCAGTGCTGACGCCTATCAGCGCGCCGGCGGTTTCGAACCGCTGGCCTGTGACGAAGATGTGCAACTGGTGCGACAACTCGAACGCTGTGGCGCAAACATAGCCTGGAGCCATCGCCCGCAAGTGCTGACCAGTGCTCGGCTGGACAGTCGCGCACGCGGTGGTTTCGGCGATTATTTGCGAGACCTGGTACAGCCTGGTTAAAAAATACCGTCTCAGATGACAGCACCACGCGACGAATAGCGAGACTTGAGCAATACTCTCCTCGCGGCAATCCAGGGTATGGAGCGCTGCACATTGCTCTCAAACAGAACAAGGACGTAGCCCGATGAAACCCGTTTCCCTCATCGAAAGCAGCTTGCCGGGACAGGTCTGGAACAGCGCCCGGCAACTGGACAACATCCCCGTCATCAACACCGAGACCCTGGTCCCCACTGGCGCGCGTGCCGTGGTCATTGCGCCGCATCCTGGCGATGAAGTGGTCATGTGTGGAGGCTTGCTTCAGCTCCTATCCTCGTTGGGTCATCCCCTGCAATTGATCTCGATCACCGATGGCAGCGCCAGCCATCCGGGCTCGCAACAGTGGTCAGAGAAACGCCTGAGTGTGTTTCGCGGCCAGGAAAGCGTCGAAGCCTTGCGCCGGCTCGGTTTACCGATGCACAGCCTGAAGTGGATTCGCGGCGGCTTTACCGACAACGCCCTGGCCAAGCATGAAACCCAATTGACCCAATTCATCGCCCGTTATTTGCGCCCCGGCGATGTGGTGTTCACTACCTGGCGCGAAGACGGCACCTGCGATCATGACGCCGTCGGCCGCGCCAGCGCCAATGCGGCGAGCATGGTCGGCGCGACGATCAACGAACTGCCGGTCTGGGCCTGGCACTGGCCGACCCGAGATCAAGGACTCTTTCCCTGGCATCGTGCGCGCAAAGTACGCCTCGACACCTGGACCGTCGCGCGCAAAAGCCACGCCACCCACGCCTACGCCAGCCAGCTCGACGGCGAACCGGCCATCGGCATCGCGCCACTGCTGCCCCGGGTGATACTGGAGCGCATGCGTTTGCCCTATGAAGTTGTCTTTGTCTGACCCAATTCCCCATCCAACCCATCCCTGCGGGAGAGAGCCTGCTCGCGATATCGTTGGGGCAGTCGACATCAATGCTGGATGTCACTCCGCTATCGCGAGCAGGCTCGCTCCCACTTGGAATGGGTGTCGCTCAAACTGAACTGCCCGCCGCTGCATCAGTCGCATGCATAAGCAGCCCAGATTCAGAGGAGTGAACGTGACCAGCGATTCCGAGCAGCGAGCCGTTGAATCAGTGCCCTTGGACTCGCCCCCGGCGATTCATCGATTGAGGGTGCTGACGGTCAACACCCACAAAGGGTTTACCGCCCTCAACCGGCGTTTCATCCTTCCGGAGCTGCGAGAAGCGGTGCGCAGTACGTCGGCCGATCTTGTATTCCTGCAGGAAGTGGTCGGCGAGCACGATCGGCATTCCTCCCGTTACAACGACTGGCCGCAGACCTCGCAATACGAGTTCCTGGCCGACAGCATGTGGAGCGATTTCGCCTACGGTCGCAACGCCGTTTACCCCAACGGCCATCATGGCAACGCGCTGCTATCGAAATACCCGATTCGCGAACACCGCAATCTCGATGTCTCGATCACCGGCCCCGAACGCCGCGGCTTGCTGCACTGCGTACTGGACGTGCCGGGGCACGCTGAAGTCCATGCGATCTGCGTGCACTTGAGCTTGCTGGAAAGTCATCGCCAGTTGCAGCTGCAACTGCTCTGCCTACTGCTCGAATCCCTGCCCGACGATGCGCCGGTCATCATCGCCGGCGACTTCAACGACTGGCAGCTGCAAGGCAACGCCGCCCTCTCCCGTCGCAATTACCTGCACGAAGCCTTCGAACGCCACAATGGCCGCCCGGCGAAAACCTACCCGGCGCGCTTTCCGCTGCTGCGCCTGGACCGGGTCTACCTGCGCAACGCCAGCAGCCACAACCCGCGAATTCTCGGCAATAAACCCTGGACGCACCTGTCGGATCACTTGCCGTTGGCGGTGGAAGTGCACCTCTGAGCGATCAATGCATCAAGGTGCGTTGACCACAACATAGGTCACATTGCTGCCCTGATACTGCGGCTGGTACCAGGTCGAACCGCACTGCATGTACACCGTGTTGTATTGCATGACCTGCACGCAACTGGTGGGCATTTGTGCCGGCGTCAGGATCGAGCCAACCACCGCTGCTGTCACCGCGACCGTTGCAGTCACGGCCGCCGCCGTGGCGATCGGATGATAGTGATCGTCGTAGCCATAGCGGCCATGCCCGTCGACATCAATGTCGACGTCGCGATTGTTGTTGATGTTGACGTTACGAGTGCTGTTGTTGATGTTGGTACGGTTGCCGACAGTGTTCCCGGCATTGACCCGGTTGCCTGAGTTCACCCGATTGCCCGCATTGACGTTGCTCGCGCGCGGCGGGGTATTGATCCGCTGCGCCCGCTGGGCATTGGGGGCTGGCGCACGGTTGACTGACGCCCTTGCCTGCCCCTGACCCCGTGGCCGGGCATCCGCTTCGGCGATCAGGCCGACAGTCAGCACTGCGGCAGTGGCTAGCGATACAAACAGGCTCCACGACATCGACCGGTTCATGTCATTCCCCTCCCTGATCAGCGGCTTTCTTCAGCGCAATCGCCACATCACCCTTGGCCGGTTTGAAGGTGAACATCGACTCCTGGAGGCCAGGCTTCAGGTTCCAGTGATACACCGCGCTGTATTCCGGAAAGCTTTGCTCATCGGTGGTGGTAATCACCAGTTTGCACGGCAGTGGCTTCTCGGACCGTGTGATCCACAATTGCCAGTCGACGCCCTCCTGCCGAAAGGCCAAGTGATCACAGAGTTGGCCCTTGATCGTCGACGGTCCCACGTACAGGGCTTCCTTGAGTGCATCGATCTGGGCCTGATCGCTGCCAAACAGAAACAGGTCTTCCATGGGGATCTGGATCCCGTAATGGTTTTCGATCATGTGCAGGGTTTCGGACACCTTGGGCGGAGCATCCACCGTGGTGTAGTACTTGAGGTACGGTGAGTACTGGGTCAGTTTCTTGCCGTTATAGAAGAACTCTCGCGTTCGGACATCGCCTTCTGTCCGGGCATACATACGGTCATGCCCCAGCACTTTCAGAGTAGTGGAAGCCTCGGACTTGATCTTCTGCCCGGTCTCCAGGACGGTATCCAGGGTCACTTCGGCATCTACCTGAAACTTCGACAGGCTGCGCAGGTAGTTGCCCATATCAATCAGCTTATCGACCACCTGCGGATTGATGATCGGGGTGGCGTCCGCCGCCGGTACCTCTTCGGCGCGAGCCCCTGGGGCAAGGAGCAGGGTAAACATCAGGCAGAAAACACTGGGTTGGGTTTTCATCGATTTTGCTCCTGTCCCTGCGCCGGGCTGCCGCCCGAAACCTTGTGGCTGAATGTTCAGCCTAGTTGCGGCCAGTCCTGTTCGCCAGATAGACAAACCGGTGTGAGGACAGCGATTCCCTTGCGTTCATTTCAGCGCAGCATTACTGACAGAATCGAGACATGGACATCGTCGGGCAAGCAGGCCCTGAACCCCGCCCGGACAGACCGGTAGCCCACTATCCAAAGGCTCTGGCCCGAGGGTTTTTTGACGATTTTTCGAACAAACAAGTACTTAGATGCGCGGCAAAAATCAGTCACTTGCGAGCACTAAAATTCCATTACCGCCTATCGGCCATTTTCTTGACGCATTGTCAAGGGTCTTCTTAGCTTCACGTTACTACCCCCGGAAATCCACCAGGGGCAAACCTCCAGACACCCGCGAAATCGGGCGGCCAGCGGCTTGCCTCAATCCATTCGGTCGCCCCTCATTCGGGGTAGGAGAGACGCCAAAGCGAGATACGGCATGCGATTGCAAGGTAGACCCCCATGAAAACTTCATTCACCCAACAAGAGATCAAAATCACTTTTTGCACTGTCTCGAGTTCTCTGCTGCTGTGTTCGTCCATGGAGGTGCAAGCCGGGCACGCAGAGGATGAAACCGCCCCCTGGTATCGCCAGGATGTTCCGGCAATGACCTTGCCCACGATACACATCACCGCCCCCTACCCCGGCCATTTCAGCGCCGCCTCCGATACACGAAGTTCTCGCCTGACCATCGAAGATGCCGCGCCTTCGACCTGGGACCAGTTGTACGGACAGGCATCGCGACAAGCACAGACCGATGTAATGACCCAAGGGTTTTCCAGCCCTGGCAGCACCGAATTCAAAGGCCCGGCGATCCTGACCCTGCAAAGCGGTAGCGGCCATACCCAACGGGTCGGGCTGATCGGCGGGATGACGCAGTTACAAGGCAACAGCAACGGCCTGTTGACCAGTCGCGCCCTCGCCGCCCCCGAGACCGACACCCTCAACCTTCAAGGCCAGAGCCTCGGCGCCTACTGGAGCCTGACCGGGCCACAAGGCTGGCACGTGGATCTGTCGGCCAGTGGTGGACGGGTCGCCGGTTTCAGCCGTAACGACCAGGGCGCGCGGATAGCAACCGAAGGCAGTGCGGTGACGTTGTCGGTGGAAGGCGGATTTCCGATTGGGGTAAGCGAAAACTGGGTTGTCGAACCGCAAGCGCAGTTGATCAATCAGCGCATCACGCTGGATACGCCTTATGCCGGTTCAAGTAATGCATCGTCCAGCGACCTGACGTCCTGGAGCGGCCGGGTCGGCGCAAGGTTGAAAGGTAGTTACGACATCAACGGCCTGGGGGTCGAACCCTATGTGCGGACCAACTTGTGGCACACCGTGTACACCGGCAACACCGTGTCCCTCGATCAGGTCGACAAGATCAGCAGCAGCCGCAACTCATCGACGGTCGAAGTGGGGTTGGGGCTGGTGGCCAGAGTCACGCCCGCGGTGAGTTTCTACGTCAGCGCCGATTACAGCAGTGATGTGGATGAAAATGATTTGAATGGGTTGATCGGGAGTCTGGGTGTGCGGATGCGGTGGTGAAGTGATCGTTCCCACGCTCCGCGTGGGAATGCCTCCAGTGGCGCTCTGCGTCACATCGTAGGGACGCGGAGCGTCCCGGGGCTGCATTCCCACGCGGAGCGTGGGGAACGATCATGTCGCAGCGAGCCTGCTCGCGATGGGAGAGACCCCGTACTGGATCAACCCTCAGGACTCAGGATCAACACCGCCAACGGTGGCAGATTCAACACCAGTGAAATGTTCTGGCCATGGCTCGGCTCTTCCTCGGTAAACGCCCCGCCGCTGTTGCCATAATTGGACCCGGCATACATCGCCGCGTCGCTGTTGATCACCTCGCCCCAGCGCCCGGCGAACGGTACGCCGATGCGATAGGCCTGACGCGGCACCGGCGTGAAGTTCGCCACCACCAACACCGGCCGCCCTTCCTTGCTCCAACGCAGGAACGCGTAAACGCTGTTGATCGCATCATCGCCGATCAACCACTGGAAGCCTTGCGGCGCGTCATCCTGGTCATGCATCGCCGGCTCTTCGCGGTACAGCCGATTGAGGTCGCCGACGAGTTTCTGCACACCCTTGTGTTCGGAGTATTGCAGCAGGTACCAGTCCAGTTGCTGATCGTGATTCCACTCGCGCCACTGGCCGAACTCGCAGCCCATGAACAGCAGTTTCTTGCCCGGGTGCGCCCACATGAAGCTCAAATAGGCCCGCAGGTTGGCAAATTTCTGCCAGCGGTCGCCAGGCATCTTGTCGATCAGCGAGTGCTTGCCGTGCACCACTTCATCGTGGGAGATCGGCAGAATGAAACGCTCGGACCAGGCATACACCAGGCCGAAACTCAGCTCGTTGTGGTGATGGGCGCGGTACACCGGATCCTGTTGGATGTAATGCAGCGAATCGTGCATCCAGCCCATGTTCCATTTGTAGTCAAAGCCCAGCCCGCCCTGTTGCGTGCTCTGGCTGACACCCGGCCACGCGGTGGACTCCTCGGCAATCACCAGCGCACCGGGCGCTTCGATGTTGACCACGTCGTTGAGGTGACGCAGGAAGTCGATGGCTTCGAGGTTCTCGCGACCGCCGTGACGGTTTGGCACCCATTCTCCGGCCTTGCGCGAGTAATCGCGATAGAGCATCGACGCCACGGCATCGACCCGCAGGCCATCGACGTGGAAATGCTTGAGCCAGTGCAGCGCCGAGGCCAGCATGTAGCCGTGCACTTCGGTGCGGCCCAGGTTATAGATCAGCGTGTCCCAGTCCTGATGGAAACCTTCCTGCGGATTGCCGTATTCGTACAACGCGGTGCCATCGAATTGCGCCAGGCCGTGGGTATCGGTGGGGAAATGCGCCGGCACCCAATCGAGGATCACGCCGATGTCAGCCTGGTGACAGGCGTTGACGAAGGCGGCGAAGTCATCCGGCGAACCATAACGGGCGCTCGGGGCGAATTGCGACAGCAACTGGTAACCCCAGGAACCGCCGAACGGGTGTTCCATGATCGGCATCAGCTCGATGTGGGTGAAGCCCAGTTCCTTCACATAAGGAATCAGCCGCTCGCCCAGTTCGTGCCAGGTGTACTGGCGCGCCACTTCACCCAGATCGTCCAGCTCGCATTGCCACGAGCCGGCGTGCAACTCGTAGATAGACAGCGGCGCACTCGGCAGATGCCGCTCGCCACGAGACTCCATCCACGCCTGATCCTGCCAGTCGATGTTCAACGGTGAGGCGACTTTGGACGCGGTATCCGGCGGCAGCGAGGTGGCCAATGCCATCGGGTCAGCCTTGAGCGGCAGAATCCCGTGGGCGCCGAGGATTTCGTATTTGTAGGTTTCCCCTGCCTGCAAACGCGGGATGAACACTTCCCAGACCCCGGTGGGATGGCGCAAACGCATCGGGTGCCGACGACCGTCCCAGTTGTTGAAGTCACCAACCACCGACACCCGTTTGGCATTCGGCGCCCACACGGCGAAACGCACGCCGTCGACGCCGTCCACCGTCTTCAACTGCGCGCCGAGGCAGGCGCTGAGGTCGCGATGATTGCCTTCGGCGAACAGGTACAAGTCCATTTCGCCGAGTAATGGGCCAAAGCTGTAAGGGTCCTCGGAAACCTGTTCGCCACCGGCCCAACGGGTGCGCAAAAGATACGGCTGCGCCCGATCGAAGTGCCCGACAAACAGGCCCGGCGTCTGAGTGGCTTCAAGGTTGCCGAGTTCTTCCCCGGAGTCCCTGGCCAGTACCTGCACGCTCAGCGCGTCTGGCAGATACGCTCGAATGAATTGCCCGCCGGCGTCATCGCCGTGGGGGCCGAGAATTGCAAAAGGGTCGTGATGTTCGGCGCGTACCAGCGCGTCGATATCCCGCGATCTGGGCAGCAACGCTTCTTTAGCGTGACCCTGTTCCTTGTTCGAGAAACTCATGACTACTCTCCACCAAGCTCGGAAAAGGGTTTAAGCCCACTCAATAATCCATACAAACCGTGCAATGGCACCGGCAGCCACGTGGGGCGATTTTCAGCCTCATAGGCCACCTCATACGCCGCCTTCTCCAGCCCGAACAACGCCAACGCGGCGTCCTCGCCTTCCGGATCTTGCCACGCATGAGCAAGACTAGCTGCCGCCAGCCGATAAGCGTCGACAAATGCCTGTTTTGCTTCATTCAAATAACGGTCGGCTACCCGTTGCCGTGCCGCTCGGGCTTCGGCGGTGTTGTCGACGTTATGCACGTTGATCGCCATCGCCGCGGCGTAATCGAAGGAGCGCAACACGCCACTGACATCTTTGTACGGGCTGTGCTTGCCGCGTCGTTCGCTCAGCGGCCGTGCCGGCTCGCCTTCGAAGTCGATCAAGAAGGCGTCGCCCTTGATCACCAGCACCTGACCCAGGTGCAAATCGCCGTGGACGCGAATGCGCAAACCACCGACGGCTTTTTCGCCCAGGTCCTGGACATGACTGAGGATGGCTTTTTTGTTGTCCAGTAAACGAGTGACCAGCGCTTTGTCCGCCGGGTTCAGTTCGCTTTGATGCTGTTTGAGCAACTTCAGCGAGTGCTCCAGTTGCGCCGCGACGTCCTTGGCCGAGGCCAGGGCCTCTTTTTGCGTGGTGACCTGCGGGGCGAAGTCCGGGTCATCGGTCGGGGCCGCCAGCACCTGGTGCATCTCACCCAGCCGTTGGCCGAGCATGCCGGCGAAGTCTTTGAGCTCACCCAGTGCGTTGTAGTGCTGCTCCTGCTCGGACATGGCGTCGGCCAGTTCGTCGCGCAGTGCCCGTTCGAGGTTGTTCTGGGTCCATTCCCAGGCATCGCCCTGATTGCTCAAATAGCCTTGGGCAATCATCAGCAGATTGTCCTCGCCCTTGGCGTCGCGGCGAACCACCGACCCCAGCAGCGGCGAGATGTTGCTAAAACCGGCGTTGGTCAGATAGGCGCTCATTTCCAGTTCCGGGTGCACGCCCGAGGCGACCTTGCGGATCAGCTTCAGCACCAGGCTGCTGCCGATCACCACCGAACTGTTGGACTGCTCGGCCGACAGGTAGCGCACTTCGGATTCGGCCGTCAGGCCCAGTTTGGCCAGCTCCTCGGTCGGTTCGAAACGGATCTCGCCGCCATCGGAAGGCAACACGGTGTTTTCCTGCATGCCTCGCAGCACCGCACGGATGAAGTTTTCCAGGCTGAATGCGTCGGTGATCAACCCCACTTGAGGGCCACGTCGAACCCGAGACAGCGCCAGTTGCTGCGGCAACGCCGGCCCGACCTGATCATCGGCAATGAAGCCGAAAGGCAACTGGTAACGGCTGGTCTGGCCGCCGCTGGTGACTTCGATTTCACTCAAAAGCACCGGATGCTGCGCATCGCCGAAGCGCACGCCATAGACCAGGTTGACCTTCTCGATGGCCGCGTCCTTGCCGGCGAACCAGCGACGGTTTTGCAGCCAGTTCGGCAAGATGCCCTGCTCCAGCGTGCCGCGTGACGGCGCTTCGAGCAGTTCTTCCATGCGTTTTTTCAACACCAGGGTGGTGAAGTCCGGCAGGCTTTGCGCCGGTTCTACGTGCCAGCTGGGCATTTGATTCTCCGCAGCAAGTCCAAACCAATAAAAGCCGTAAGGCGCCAGCGTCAGGAGGAAATTCAACTGGCCGATCGGCGGGAAGGCGTTACCCCCGAGCATCTCCACCGGCACCATACCGGCGTAAGCCGACAGGTCCAGCTCCGCCGCTTGCGCACTGCGCGATACGTTGGCCACGCACAGGATGATTTCGTATTTGCCGTCCGGCCCGTTGTATTCACGGGTGTAGGCCAGAATTCGCCGGTTGCTCGGCGAGAGCATTTTCAGCGTGCCACGCCCGAAGGCCTTGGACTGTTTGCGCACGGCGAGCATGCGCCGGGTCCAGTTCAGCAGCGAATGCGGGTCGCCGGCCTGGGTCTCGACATTGACCGACAGGTACCCGTATTGCGGGTCCATGATCGGCGGCAGTACCAGGCTCGCCGGGTCGGCGCGGGAAAAACCGCCGTTACGGTCGATCGACCACTGCATGGGCGTGCGTACGCCGTCACGGTCGCCGAGGTAGATGTTGTCGCCCATGCCGATTTCATCGCCGTAATACATCGTCGGTGTGCCCGGCATCGACAGCAGCAGACTGTTGAGCAGTTCCACCCGACGGCGATCCCGTTCCATCAACGGTGCGAGGCGGCGGCGAATACCGAGGTTGATCCGCGCCCGACGGTCGGCCGCGTAGTAGTTCCACAGGTAATCGCGCTCCTTGTCGGTGACCATTTCCAGGGTCAACTCATCGTGGTTGCGCAGGAAAATCGCCCACTGACAGTTGGCCGGGATCTCCGGAGTCTGGCGCAGGATGTCGGTGATCGGGAAACGATCTTCCTGGGCCAGCGCCATGTACATGCGCGGCATCAACGGGAAGTGAAAGGCCATGTGGCATTCATCACCGTTGAGGCCTTTTTTATCGGTGTCACCGAAGTACAGCTGCGTGTCTTCCGGCCATTGATTGGCCTCGGCCAGAAGCATGCGGTCTGGATAGTTGGCGTCGATCTCGGCACGGATCTGCTTGAGGACGTCGTGGGTCTCGGGCAGGTTTTCGTTGTTGGTGCCGTCGCGCTCGATCAGGTAGGGAATCGCGTCCAGGCGCAGGCCGTCGATGCCCATGTCGAGCCAGTAGCGCATCACCGACAGCACCGCTTTCATGACTTGCGGGTTGTCGAAGTTGAGGTCTGGCTGGTGCGAATAGAACCGGTGCCAGAAGTACTGGCCGGCGACCGGGTCCCAGGTCCAGTTGGACTTTTCGGTGTCGAGAAAGATGATCCGGGTGCCGTCGTATTTGTGATCGTCGTCGGACCAGACGTAGAAGTCCCGCGCCGCCGAACCGGGTTTGGCTTTTCGTGCGCGCTGGAACCAGGCGTGCTGGTCGGAGGTGTGGTTGATGACCAGCTCGGTAATCACCCGCAGGCCGCGTTTGTGGGCCTCGGAGATGAAACGTTTGGCGTCGGCCATGGTGCCGTAATCGGGGTGGACGCCACGGTATTCGGCAATGTCGTAGCCATCATCGCGCCGTGGCGACGGATAGAACGGCAAGAGCCAGATGGTGTTGACGCCGAGGTCGGCAATGTAATCGAGTTTGGCGATAAGCGCCGATCCCGTCGTTGTTGGAGTCGAAAAAAGACTTAACGTGAACCTGGTAGATCACCGCATCCTTGTACCAGAGCGGGTCCTTGATAAAGGTGGCTGCCTTGGGTTTCTTCGCCATTTGAAACTCCTGTTGAATTCAGTGCAGCCCCTGAGCCGAACGCCTACCTGTGGCGAGGGAGCTTGCTCCCGCTCGGCTGCGAAGCAGTCGCAAAACCTGTAAATCAGTTGACCCTGATAAAATAGGGCCGCTGCGCGCCCCAGCGGGAGCAAGCTCCCTCGCCACAAAAGTTCATCCCATCGCAAATCTGGGGGTCTTCAAGAAGTTGTGATTCGCCAGATACCGAACGGTTGATGCGCCGGGTCGATTCGCATGAACTGATACTTGCCGTACCAGGTCCAGCGATGGCCGCTCATCAAGTCTTCACCCTGAGTGCTGGCGTCATCGGGCAAGCCCATTTCCCAAAGAGGCAATTCAAAATTCGCTTCCTGGACGTTATGCGGATCGAGGCTGACGGCCACCAGAATGAAGTTGCTGCCATCCGCGCTGCGTTTGCCGAAGTACAGAATGTTGTCGTTCCACGCGTTGTAGACCTTCAGGCCCAGGTGCGTGTGCAGTGCCGGGTTTTGCCGGCGGATGCGGTTGAGCTGGGCGATCTCGGCGATGATGTTGCCCGGCGCGGTAAAGTCCCGTGGGCGGATCTCGTATTTCTCGGAATTGAGGTATTCCTCTTTGCCCGGTACCGGCGCGGCTTCACAGAGTTCGAAGCCCGAATACATGCCCCACAAACCGGAGCCCATGGTCGCCAGCGCCGCGCGGATGAGAAAGCCGGCGCGTCCGGATTCATGCAGAAACGCGGGGTTGATGTCCGGCGTGTTGACGAAGAAATTCGGCCGGTAGCATTCGCGCCATGGCGACTCGTTGAGTTCGGTGAAATAGGTCGCCAGTTCCCGCTTGGTATTGCGCCAGGTGAAGTAGGTGTAACTCTGGGAGTAACCGACCTTGCCCAGCCGCGCCATCATCGCCGGCGTGGTAAAGGCCTCCGCCAGGAAGATCACCTCGGGATACAACGCCCGCACATCGGCGATCAGCCATTGCCAGAACGGCAGCGGCTTGGTGTGAGGGTTGTCGACACGAAAGATCTTCACGCCCTCTTCGACCCAACCGACCACAATGTCCCGCAGCTCGACCCACAGGCTGGGAATTGCATCGCTGGCATAGAAATCGACGTTGACGATGTCCTGGTACTTTTTCGGCGGGTTCTCGGCGTATTTGATCGTGCCGTCCGGGCGCCAGTTGAACCAGCCCGGGTGCTGTTTGAGCCACGGGTGATCCTGGGAACACTGGATCGCGAAATCGAGGGCAATTTCCAGTCCGTAATCCGCCGCCGCTGCCACCAGTCGACGAAAGTCTTCGCGGGTGCCGAGTTCGGAGTGAATCGCCTCGTGCCCGCCCTCTTCGCTGCCGATGGCATACGGGCTGCCCGGATCGTCGGGGCCGGCGCTCAGTGAATTGTTCGGGCCCTTGCGGAAGCTGCGCCCGATCGGATGAATGGGCGGGAAATACAGCACGTCGAAACCCATGTCCTGAATCATCGCCAACCGAGCATGCACGTCGTTGAACGTGCCGTGACGGTTTGGATCGTCGGTGATCGAGCGCGGAAACAACTCATACCAGCTGGCGAACTGGGCGAGCTCGCGCTCGACGTCCAGCGGAAATTCGGGACTGAGGCTCAAGTAGGCACGGTGATCGGCCTGAGCCATCAGGTCCGCACTGCGTTGGTGCAGAAACAAGGTGACTTGTTCCGCTTCGAGCAACCCGGACAGTTCATGGTGCAACGCCGCCAGGTCTTCGCTCAGCGGCCCTTCCGAGCGCTCGGCCGCCTGTTTCACCTGGTTGCGCCCTTCCTGCAACTCCAGGCTGATGGGCACGCCGGCAATGTGTTTCTTCTCGATCTCGTATAGAAAGCTGGCGTACTGATCGATCCAGGCTTCGATACAAAAGACGTAGCGGCCTTGATCTTCAACGCGGAACTGCCCTTCCCAGCCGTTATTGCCGAGTTCGGTCATGACCTCGCTCTGCCAGGCCTCGTCGCCGTCGGCACGCCAGCGTATGCGCACGGCCAGTTTGTCGTGGCCGTCGGCGAACACTTTGCTGGTCACCACCACGTCCTGGCCGACTACGGCCTTGGCCGCGAACTGCCCGCCATCCAGGGTCGGCATGACGCTTTCAATCGCGATGCGCGGCAGCAGTAGCGCCTGTGACAGTGGCATATGAGGGTTGTAGTTCAGCTCTGTCGGTTTTTCAGCAGTCATCGAGCATCTCTCCTTAACGCCCCATGGACGCTCTTGTGTCTGGTCGTCTTTCACACGAAACCCGTCGGTCCCGAAATGAACTCACTTAGGTTCCGAGCGACAAGCGCGGGGAAAAGTTCACGCCCATTTGCTGCGGAATCAAATCCCTTGCGTGACGGTCAACTCACTTAAGCACGACTTACGCCATGTGCCACTGGAGGCTTCAACGATGAGTATTCCAATCCCTGCCGAGACACCCGATCCGAACATCGACACCCCGACCATTCCGCCGACCGAACCGCAACCGGTGCCTGAGAAGGAACCGCCTGGCACTACGCCGCCACCCCGGGAAGAACCACCGAGCACGATGCCGCCGGTGATCGTCTCGCCTGAGTGACGATGGCGATCTAGGGTCGTTCCTGCTCGTCTTTGTCCCTGTCGAGCATTTGCACGATCCTCGGCATCACGCTGAAAATCGCCAACGCCAGCAGCGTACTAAACACCGCCGTCGCCTCGCGGCCCAGCCCGGCCGAGACACCGATGGCGGCGGTCAGCCATAAACCGGCGGCGGTGGTCAGGCCTTTTACGTGGCCTTCATCGCCCTCCTGGTTTTTCAGAATGGTGCCGGCGCCGAGGAAGCCGATCCCGGCGATCACGCCTTGCACCACCCGGCTCATGGCATCGGCCTGGGAGCCGGACATCTGTGGCACCAGCACAAACAACGCAGCTCCCAGCGCTACCAGCATGTGCGTACGCACGCCGGCGGCCTTGCCCTTTTGCTCACGCTCGAAACCCAGGATGCCACCCAGGATCGCAGCCATGAGTAATCTCACGGTTATACGCGTCAGTTGTGACGCATCGCCGATGTCGGCGAACTCCGCTTGCAGCGTTACCCAAACCTCATGCCACCAGGCGTTCATGGTGCAATCCTTGTGATTGATCGTTATGGGAGGATGGACCGCGCCGACCATTAATCGGTTGCACAGAACGATGTCCGCCGGATGTGCCCTAACAGTTTAGAACCCGCTAAAAAAAGGACATCGCCATGACTGTGCGCATCGAAAGCCAGACCTGCTTCTTCATCACCGAGAACGGCGAAGAAATTCGTCTGTGCCCCGACGTCACGATCATCACCGACTCGGAAAAAGCCATGTCGGCGGTGGAACTCAACGGCCAGCGCGTGTACATCACCGAAGCAGAAGCCGATGCATTGACCGTAGCAGGCGCAGTGGACGGCCGTAAGCATTTGAAGGCTACCGACAGTGATTCGGTGATTTGACTGACCCCGATCAACAAGCCCCGCAGGCGCCTGATATAGGCGTCTGAGCCCTGCTGTGACGGGGTGCATCAAGTTGTCGCAGGCAGCGGATCAATCCCCATCTGATCCGCTTTTTATTGCAATACCTGAGTCTGTTATGCAAACAGATCGCTGGTCATAGTGCTCATGCCTGATGGAGGCTGATGAGCGAAAGACCATGAGCGAAAGAATCCCCGTCCGAATCGTAGAACCTGCCTCATTTATAAAAACCGAGCCTTTGCGTCCAAAGATAAAGGCCAAGTCCAGCGACAACCTGATTCACACCCGCAGCTTCACCGGCCTGTTCCGCACATTGCGCCTGAGCGGTGCGGGCGTTCTGTTTTTGCTGTTCTTCGGCACCGTGTGGCTGAACTGGGGTGACCGTCAGGCGGTGCTCTGGGACCTTTCCGAAAGCAAATTCCACATCTTCGGCGCAACTTTCTGGCCCCAGGACTTCATCCTGCTTTCGGCGCTGCTGATCATCGCCGCGTTCGGCCTGTTCGCGATCACCGTGTTCGCCGGCAGGGTCTGGTGCGGTTACACCTGCCCGCAGAGTTCCTGGACCTGGATCTTCATGTGGTGCGAGAAGATCACCGAAGGCGAACGCAACCAGCGCATCAAGCTGCAAGCCGCGCCGTGGGGCCTGAACAAACTTATTCGCCGCTCGGCCAAGCACACACTGTGGCTGGCCATCAGTCTGCTCACCGGGCTGACCTTTGTGGGGTATTTCACGCCGATCCGGCCCTTGGCCGAAGAGCTGCTGACCTTGCAGATGGGCGGTGTCAGTCTGTTCTGGGTGCTGTTTTTCACCGGCGCGACTTACATCAACGCCGGCTGGCTGCGTGAAGCGGTGTGCATGCACATGTGCCCGTATGCGCGGTTCCAGAGCGTGATGTTCGACAAGGACACCTTGACCATTTCCTACGACGTGGCCCGTGGTGAAAACCGTGGCCCGCGCAAACGCGAGGTGAAACCGGCCGAGGTGGGGCTGGGTGATTGCATCGATTGCCAGCTGTGCGTGCAAGTCTGCCCGACCGGGATCGACATACGCGACGGCTTGCAAATGGAGTGCATCGGCTGCGCGGCGTGTATCGACGCCTGCGATTCGATCATGGACAAAATGGGCTATGCCCGTGGCTTGATCAGCTATACCTCGGAGCATGAGTTGCAAGGGGGCAAGACTCATCTGCTACGGCCGCGGCTGATCGGTTACACCGCGGTGCTGCTGGTGATGATCGGCGCCCTCGCCCTGGCGTTGGTCGAGCGGTCGATGGTGTCGCTGGACGTGAGCAAGGACCGCGGCCTGTTCCGAGAGAACAGCCAGGGGCAGATCGAAAACATCTACAGCTTGAAGGTCATCAACAAGACCCAGCTGCGTCAGGACTATCGGCTGAGCCTGGTGGACGGCGAAGGCTTCGTGCTGCAAGGCAAGACCGAGCTGAGCCTGGCGCCGGGTGAGATTGTCGATGTACCGGTGTCAGTGGCCATGACCGCCGAACGCCCCAGCAGCAGCTCGCAGACGATCAGTTTCAAGATTGTCGACAGTGACGAACCGGACATCTATAGCGTGGCCAAGAGCCGGTTTGTTGCGCCGATGAACCGTTGATCCCTTAGACTGCGGTGCTGCCATTCGCGGGCAAGCCTCGCTCCTACGGTTTCGTGCTGACTGTAGGAGCGGTGCTTGCCCGCGAAGAAGTCACCTCGATTTCACTGAAAAACACCAATCCAGGCACTCGATGAAACGCTACGAAAAATTCGCCGAAGACATCGCTGAACTGATTCGCTCCGGCGTCCTGGGCCCTGGCCAGCGCGTGCCGTCGGTGCGCTATGCCAGCCAGACTTACGGGGTCAGCCCCTCCACGGTATTCCAGGCCTACTACCTGCTCGAACGCCGTGGCCTGATCCGCGCCCGGCCGCGTTCCGGCTATTTCGTCAACGCGCACGCGCCGAGTCCGTTCTCGGAGCCGGTGATCAGCAGCCAGGTCAATGAATCCACCGAAGTCGACGTCAGCGAGCTGGTGTTTTCGGTCCTCGACTCGATCAAGGACCCGACCACCGTGCCCTTCGGCTCGGCCTTTCCCAGCCCGACCCTGTTCCCGTTGCAGCGCCTGTCCCGCTCCCTGGCCAGCGCCGCACGGGACATGGACCCGCGCATGGTCGTCACCGACATGTCGCCGGGCAACCCGCAGCTGCGGCGCCAGATTGCCCTGCGCTACATGGTCGGCGGCCTGATGTTGCCGATGGAAGAACTGCTGATTACCAACGGCGCGCTGGAAGCCCTGAACCTGTGCCTGCAAGCGGTCACCGAACCCGGCGACCTGGTGGCCATTGAAGCGCCAGCGTTCTATGCCTGCCTGCAAATCCTGGAACGGCTGAAACTCAAAGCCGTCGAGATCCCGGTGCACCCGCGCGACGGTATCGACCTGGGCGTGCTCGCGCAAACCCTGGAGCGCCACCCGATCAAGGCCTGCTGGTGCATGACCAGTTTCCAGAACCCGATGGGCGCGACCATGCCCGAGGCGAAGAAGCAGGAGCTGGTCGAGCTGTTGCGCAGCCACCAGGTGCCGCTGATCGAGGACGACGTCTACGCCGAACTCTATTACGGCCAGCAGGCGCCGAAACCGGCCAAGGCGTTTGATACCGAAGGGCTGGTGATGCATTGCGGTTCCTTCGCCAAGAGCCTCGCCCCCGGCTACCGCATCGGCTGGGTCGCCGCCGGGCGATATGCGCAGAAGATCGAACGGCTGAAACTGATGACTTCGCTGTGCGCCTCGATGCCGGCCCAGGCCGCCATCGCCGACTACCTGCAACACGGCGGCTACGACCGGCACCTGCGCAAACTGCGCTACGCCCTGGAAGAACAGCAAAGCGCCATGCTC
>LNAP01001200.1_pt1 | contig 27907 bp, 27 predicted proteins | sample 602601 | NCBI WGS metagenome assembly LNAP01 (sample SAMN02440304, study PRJNA202911) | soil metagenome | biome: Subtropical and temperate rainforests or woodlands; isolation source: soil samples (1 kg each in a 20% v/v slurry with milli Q water) were... ... | reverse complement strand
ATTCATCTGGATCGCGAAGTCGTAGGCCTTGTCGCCGAGATGGGCGAGCCAGCGCGCGTTCTGCACCACGAGATCGAAGATGTCGCCGTGGATGACGAGGTAGCGCTTGCCGTCCGGGCCGGTGTGGACGGTGTTCTCGACGACGTCGATGCCGCCGAAATGCGTGCCGTAATAATTGCGCAGGAATTCGTCGTGATTGCCGGGGATGTAGATGACCTTGGCGCCCTTGCGCGCCTTGCGCAACAGCTTCTGGACGAGGTCGTTATGCGATTGCGGCCAGTGCCAGCTCGATTTCAGCGCCCAGCCATCGACGATGTCGCCGACGAGATAGATCGTATCGGCGTCGTGGTAGCGCAGGAAGTCCAGCAGAAGGTCGGCCTGAGAACCGCGGGCTCCGAGATGAACGTCGGAGATGAACAAGGTGCGAAAGCGCCTTTCAGGGCTCTCGTCACTCATATCGTAACTTCCCATGCGACATGCCTGTAACAATATCCCGTGACAGGGGGATGACCATTGAACCTTTGAGGCACCCTCAGATACGAATCAAACCTCGCCTCGCCCGTCCTGCGAATATCAGTCGCATGCGACAATCAGGCGACATGAAGCGGCAATGATTGTCCGCAAGAGCTCGGGAGCCACGGCCTTGTTGGTTAACGGCGGTAGCCGCCGCACCGCGCGAAGCCGGGGTCAGTAAAACTTGTGGAAATGATGGATCGGCCCGTGGCCGTGACCGACGCTGAAACGATCGGCGGCCGCAATCGCCGCGCTGATCCAGGCTTTGGCGTTGCGCACGGCGCGCTCGAGATCCTCGCCTCTGGCAAGCCCCGCCGCGACGGCCGAGGACAGTGAGCATCCCGTGCCATGGGTGTTTCGGGTGGCGACGCGCGGCGCGGCAAGCACGATCGTCGTCTCCGCGTCGACGAGATAGTCGATACTCTCGGCGCCCTCGCCGTGCCCGCCCTTGATCAGCACCGCACGGCAGCCGAGCGCGAGCAGGCGGCGCCCCTGGCTCTCGATCCCGGCCTCGCTTGTCGCAATCGGCTCGTCGAGCAGAGCCGCGGCTTCCGGCAGGTTGGGCGTGATCACCGAGGCCAGCGGCATCAGCTTCTTGCGCAGCGCCTCGACGGCCTCCGACGCCAGCAGGCGGTCGCCGGACGTTGCGACCATCACGGGATCGAGCACGATGTGGCGGGGAGTCCAGCGCGACAGCGCGGCCGCGATCGCGTCGATGCTGGCGGCCTGCGCCACCATGCCGATCTTCACCGCGCCGACCTCGAGATCGGAGAACACCGCGTCGATCTGCGCGGTGACGAACTCCGCCGGCACGGCGTGAATGCCGGTCACGCCCCGCGTATTCTGCGCCGTCAGCGCCGTGATGGCGGAGGCGCCATAGACGCCGAGCGCGGCAAAGGTCTTCAGGTCGGCCTGGATGCCGGCGCCGCCACTCGAATCGGAGCCGGCGATGGTGAGCGCCACAGGCGTCGTCATGAGGCGATTTTCCGCTGTTTCCGGGCCATGCTTCCTCCTAGCGCGCAGACCCGGGGGCGACAAGGCGGGCAGCAAGTTCGCTTGCTAAATCCGGCCGGTTTTGGCCTAGTAGCGGCCAGATTTGCCTTCGGAGTGACTGCAATGGTTCCTTTCTTCGTCCAGATCAAATGCAAGCTCGGCCAGTCCTATACGGTGGCCAATGCGCTCGCCGAAGCCGAGATCGCCTCCGAAATCTACTCCACGGCCGGCCATTACGACCTGCTGGTGAAGTTCTACGTCGACAAGGACACCGACATCGGCCACTTCATCAACGAGAAGGTGCAGGTGCTGCCTGGCATCCAGGACACGCTCACCATCATCACCTTCAAGGCTTTTGGCGCCAGCTGACGGCCCGGAATTGGCGCGAGCCGCCGGTTGCGCCGCCGCTCGCCTGTGCTAGCGTCCAGCCGTTGCAAATGACCCGAGTACCGAGCAAGTCATGGCTCTCACCACGTCGGTGCCGCTGCTGATCAGCCAGCAATTTGATGGTGAAGTGGTGCTCGCCAACTATCAGAATGGCGTCTACTACAACCTCGACGGCAGCGCCGCGCAAATCTGGCTGGGCCTGAAGGTCAACCGAACGGTTGAGGAAATTGCCGGCGCCCTCGCCGTCGCGACCGGCGGCGATGTGCCCTCCATCACACAACAGGTGCAGGCCTTCGTCGACAGCATGCTGGCGGAAGGCCTGATCGCCGAGGGCACCTCCGAGGCGCGCAGCGAGACCTCCATGGAGACTTGGTCGCCGGTGCTGGCGGGCGCATTCGTCGCCCCGGAATTCCAGCGATTCGACAATCTGCGGGAGCTGTTGCTGATGGATCCCGTGCACGACGCCGGCGAGCAAGGCTGGCCGCTGCGCGAGACCAATGAAAGCTAGCGGCTTCATCCGGCATGAGATCGCGAAGATCTTCGCCAGGACATCGGAGCCGATCGAGGCGCACGCGCGCTGCGGCCCGTTCGGCTTGCGCCTCGGATTTGCATCACAGGAATTGGCCGGCATGTTCCTGCCGGCCTATATCCAGAGCACGCCGGGCAGTAGCGATCTCGACCTGCGCTTCATCACCGCTGATCATCACGATCTCTCCGCGCTGGTGCCAGACGCGGCCGAGAAGCCGCGCCTCTTGATCGAGGACGGCGTCTATTCGGTGTGGCAGCCCGCCGTCATTCCCGTGCTGTACGCGGTCGACCTTGCAGCAAGGCGCGGCATCGCCTGGCTGCCGAAGGGCGAGGCGCCGCCCTGGATCCGCAGCCGTCCCGCGATCTCGCTGATCCATGCCATGATGCACGACACGCCCTGGTGCGGGGCCCATGCCGCGGCCGTGGGCGGCGACGCAGGCTTCACGCTGCTCGCCGGCGAAGGCCACAGCGGCAAGACCACCGCGGCGCTGGCCTGCGCCAAGGCCGGCTGGCTTTACGCGGGCGACGACTTCGTCGCGGTCAACAGCACGACCGGCGAGATCGAGCCGCTGTTCTGCTCGGCGCGGCTGCGCCCTGCCCTGATCGATACGTTTCAAGACTTCATCGGCAAGACCACGGCGGTCTCCGACTTCAACGGCGAGCCGCGCCATGAGCTCAGCCTCGCCGATCTCGGCGACCGCATCGGCGGCGGCAGATTGCGCGCGACCTTCATCCCCCGCCGGCGCGGCGCAGCGACGCCCGAATTCACCCCGGCCAAGCCATCGGATGCGTTTCGTGCGCTGCTGCCGACCACGGCCTATGAACTGCCGGGATGGCCGAACGAGATCGCCGACAAGGTCGCGAAGATCGCTGGCCTTGCGCCGGTGTTCTTCGCCGACACCGGCACCGCGCCGATGGAGATTCCCCCGGCGTTCGCCCGCCAGCTCGACCAGCTCTGAGGCCGCATGCGCGTCTCCGTCGTCATCGCCGCCTACAACGCGCAAGGCTACATCGCCGAGGCGATCGAGAGCGTGCTCGGCCAGACGGTCCCGCCCGACGAGGTCATCGTCATCGACGATGGATCCACCGACGGCACGCGCGGCGTTCTCGAGCGCTTCGGCGGCCGCATCGTCGCACTCGCGCAAGGAAACAGCGGCCAGGCCGTCGCCGTCAACAAGGGACTCGCGCTGACGCGCGGCGAGCTGATCGGCTTCTGCGATGCGGACGATCTCTGGACGGCGCGCAAGCAGGAGCTCCAATTGGCACGGCTCGAACGCGACGGCGAGCTCGACGCCGTCTTCGGCAAGGTGCAGCAATTCGTCAGCCCCGACGTGCCGGAGCAGCAGCGCGCGCGTCTCACACCGGCCGTCGAGATCATGCCGGGCGAGTTGAAGCAATGCATGCTGATCCGGCGCGCCGCCTTGATGCGGATGGCCGCGTTCGACGAGACGCTGCCCGCGACCTTCTTCATCGCCTGGCTCGGCCGCGCCAAGCAGAGCGGACTCAAGACCGCGCATGTCGACGACATCGTCGTCCGCCGCCGGCTACATCCCGGCAATGGCGGCCGCCTCCATACGGACGCTCAAAATCTCCAGACGCTGATGGCGCTGCGCAAGGCCATCAAGGCGCAGCGCCCGCCGGAGTGAACACCGGCACGCCGTTGACCGACACCGATTTCACGAACAATCCGAGCAGGCGGTGGTCGATCGAATGGCCGATGTCCATCGGGCGACGCCTGTCCAGCATCCGCAGCGCGACGATGATTTTCCGTTTGTCCTTGCCGATGATCCTTGCCTTCAGCGCGACCCTGAACGGCATGGGATCCTTGCGCCCGGCGGTGATCTGCAGCACCTCGCCGGTGCCGGCACAGGCGGTGAAGCGAAAGCGCTCCGTGCCCGGCGGCAGGAACGGGATCACCGCGAGCTCGACGTCGGCGAGCGCCTGCGACTGTCCGTCGACCGGCACGTCGATCACCGCGAATTGCTGATCGGTCCAGCGTCCCTCGTCCTCCGGAATCGAGAATCCCTGCCCGAACCAGACGTCCTTGCCCTGCAGCGGATGTGACACGCGCGCCGCCCGCTGCCAGACCCGCTTCAGGATCGCGTCCCGAAACAGAGGAAAATGCACGGCACTGGCATCGAACGCGGCGGCGGCAGCGCCCAGCAGCCTCAGCCAGTCCCCGCCCTGAAATGGGCCCTTGAACTGCGCGCGCAGGGCCGCAAGGAAGGCGACCCAGAAGTGCTGCCATTGCGAGCGCTGCGCCCACGGTACCGCGCGAATGGCGATCTCGACGGACTTCCCGGGCGGGCTGTAGCGCCACAACTCATCGACCAGACCATCCGGCACGAGCTCCGGCATCTCGCGCGCGACGACGTCGAGCAATTGCGCCGCGAACAGGCTGCCATTGTAGCGCGTCACGATCGAACGGAAACGATCCCAGTCGACCTTGCCTCCGGCGCTCTCCAGAACATGCACGACCTCGAGCGCTCTGGAGACCATCTCGCTCTGATCGGCCGGCTCCGGGCGCATCGCCGCGATCGCCAGATGCTCGGCGAGCCCGGGGATCAGCACCTCGTGCGTCAGCAGCGTCGCCGTCTCGGCGGTGCTGAACAGCTCTTCGGTCAGGCTCTCGTCCTCGAGCCAGAACAGCGCGCGCCAATGCAGGTCGATGGACCGGCTGAAACCGGCCCGCGACATCGCAACCGCGTGGATATCGCGGTCGAAATCGGACTCCGAGAACAGCTCGACCTTCATGCCGTGGCTGCGGAACGAGGCCTGCCGCAGCACGTCGATGGCACGTTTCGCCTGGGTGCGCCGGACCAGGAGGTCGTAATCTCCGGTCATGCGCTTGGCCATGCAGCTCTCGTCGCGCGCGAACAAGGCGCCGCCCTTGATCAGCAACGAGGCGATGCCGGCTTGCTTCAGCGCCGCGCCGGCCGCAACGACGTCGCGGACCCGCGTCGCGTTCGACAGCCAGACATGCTTGACGACGCCGCGCATCCGCCTGGTGTCGGCGTCCGTAATTCCGGCCTTGTCGGCGGTGGCAACCAGCAGCGGCATGGTCCGGTAGACGAGCTCGTCGGCCGCATCGAGCGGTTCTGACGCGCGCCAGGCCTGATAGGCGTCGATTGCGGTCTGGCCCTGTCCGAGCGAAGCCCGGAACAGCATCAGAAAGCGCGGCCTCAGCGCAGGAGGCAGCTTCGAAGGCATCTCAACCGAACGGTTGAGAGGCAGGGCTCGCTTCGTCCGGCCCGGTAAAATCAGGAGCCAAAACGATCAGCCGCAACCGCGCGAAAGCCCGACGCCCCATCATACGTACTTCCAATTCCCAAGCCGGAAGCCCCGACGATGAGGACGCCCCCGCCGCGAGTCAATTGGAAAGGGCATGCCTCAGCCGCCACCCGCTTTGCGTTTGGGCGGCGTCGGACCGTCGACCGGCGGCAGCGACTTGAGATAGCTGGCCATCGCGGCGCGGTCCTCGCGCGTGAGCTGCGCCAGGTTCTTGATGACCGGGCGCATCGCGCCTGATGCGCTGTCACCCTCGGGCATGTCGCCGGTCTCGAGGAAGTCGGCAATATCTTTCTCGCTCCAAGCGCCGATGCCCTTCTGGGTGATGTTCGGCACCCAGCCCTCGCCGTCCGGATTGGGACCGCCGGCGAAGCGCTGCGAGGTGATGATGCCGCCGAGGAAATTGCGAGGGCTGTGGCATTCGGCGCAATGGCCGAAACCGTTCACGAGATAGGCGCCGCGATTCCATTGCGGCGAGCGCGATGCATCCGGCGCGAACGGTTTGCCGTCCATGAACAGCAATTTCCAGATGCCGACATTGCGGCGGATGTTGAACGGAAACGGCACGTCGTGATCGCGCACCTTGCCCTGCACGGCCGGCAGCGTCTTCAGATAGGCGAACAGATCGCGAAAATCGTCGACATCAGCCAGATGATAGGACGTGTAGGGGAATGCCGGGAAGTAATGCGTGCCCTCCGGTGAGACGCCCCGCATCGCGGCGTTGACGAAATCGGCTTCGCTCCAGCGGCCGATGCCGTCGGTCGGATCGGGCGAGATATTCGGCGCGTAGAACGTCCCGAACGGCGAGCCGAGCGGCAGGCCGCCGCCGAGCCGCAGACGATCCGGCTGGTTGGGCACCGCATGGCAGGATGCGCAGCCGCCGGCGTTGAACAGCTCCTGCCCGTTGACAAGATTTGGCGCGCGCGCTGCCACGGGCAACGCCAGCGCGGCCGGCGCCGACAGCCACCAATAGACGCCGAAGGCTGCGAGGGCGGCGATCAGCATGGCAGCAATTGTTCGTCGCAGCATTGAAAATGTTCCATGAGGACAGGTCGAAATTACGGATCATCCCGCGCCCGCTCCAGCCACGAATAATTTAGATGGTTTGACCGGAATGCGGGAATAAACTCGCAAGCGCACTGTTTGCAGGTTGACCGCAATCAGATGTCAACAGGGAGAGATCGATGAACAAAGCCATTTATGCCACGCTGGCGCTCGGAGCCGCCGTCGCATTCGCAAGCCCCGCCAGCGCGGAGAAGCTGAAGGCGGCGCTGGACGGCAAGTCCGAGGTGCCCGCGACCACCAGCAGCGGCACCGGAACGGCCGATCTGGACTATGACGCCGCCAGCAAGAAACTCTCCTGGAAGCTGAGCTATTCGGGCCTCTCCGGCCCCGCCACCGCCGCGCATTTCCACGGCCCCGCCGAAGCCGGCAAGAACGCCGGCGTCGCGATCCCGATCCCCGGCGCAGCCACCAGCCCGGTCGAGGGCTCGGCGACGCTGACCGACGCGCAGGCCGCCGATCTGCTGGGCGGCAAGCTCTACGTCAACATCCACACCGCAGCCAACCCGGGCGGCGAGATCCGCGGTCAGGTGACCAAGTAGGCTTATAACGACTTCGTCGACGAAGGCCGGGCGCTGGAGGGGGCGTCCGGCCTTTTCGATTCAAAGCGAGGTGAAAATCTCAGGCGCGGCGCTTCCGCACGGCGACCTGATGGCTCCTGAGGATCACTTCGGCATCGCCGTGCCAGGCCAGGAAGACGTCGACGGCGGGCGCGACGCGTTCTGCGTCGGGATTGTCTGGCTTCCAGGTGTAGTCGTCCATCAGCATCACGCCGCCCTCGCGCAGCAGGCGCCAGGCGCCGAGGCAGTCGATCATCACGTCGTCGCGCTGATGGCTGCCGTCGACATAGATGAAATCGAACACCGCGTTCTCTTCGCGCAGGATGCCGAGCGCCTTGATCGAGGTGCCCGTGATCTTGCGCAGGCGCGTGCCATAGGCGGCAAGGTTGCGGTCAAACCGCTCGGAATCCTCGTCGTGGAAGAGATCGACGCAAGTGAGGTGGGCACCGGCGAAGAACTCCAGCCAGAAGATGGCGGATCGCCCCTCCTTCGAGCCGATCTCGAGCACCCGGTCGGTGGTGTCGCGCAGCTCCTTGAACAGCATGCTCCAGGCGACCGTGCGCGCGGCGACATAGTCGCGCCGAAACTCCTTGCCCGCATAGATCTGGGCGTAGGGGTCGCTCGCCCGCGCCAGCTCGAGGACTCGCGCGCGAAGTTGCGCCTGTCGGGCGGAGGGGTCGTTCATCAGAGCCCGGACCTCACATGAGAATGCAGCACCGGAGCCCGTAGCCCATCCGGGCTACGAATAGCGTCCCGCTACTTCAGCTTCACCCGGTACGTCTCGTGGCAGTCGTTGCATCGGTCGTTGATCGCGGTGTAGGCGGTCTTGAGGCTGGCCACGTCGGTGATCTTGCCCTTGACCTCCGCGATCGCCTTCTGCACCGGCGGGATCTTGGAGTCGAAATCGGCCTTGCTCTGCCAGACCTTCGGCGACGAGGCGTAGGTCGCGTTGACGACGTCCTGCTTGGGATTGACCTCGAACGTCTTGGCGATCTTGCCGACGTCGGCCTCGATGCTGGCAATGGCCTCGTCGACCGCCTTCTGGTCGTAGGGGATATCGCCCTTCGTCATCTTCAGGATGATGCCATACTGGTTCTTGGCGATCGAGCGCATCAGATTGTCCTGCTGAACGGCAATCTCCTGCTGCGCCATCACGGCGCCCGCACCCAGCAGCAGGGTGCCCGCGACAATCATCGTCCGCTTCATTGGATTGTTTCTCCGGCTCGCGAAGGTTTGGAGGAATAGGCCATCCATGGATAGAACCCCGCGGCGGGCTTTTATTCCCGCCGCGGAGCCCCGAGCTCACAGGCTGTGACGGCGATGGTGCTCGTTGATCGCGATCCACACCCGCTCCGGCGTTGCCGGCATGTCGATGTGGTCGATCTTGTATTCGCGCCAGAGGCCGTCGACGATGGCATTGACGATGGCCGGGCAGGAGCCGATCGCGCCGGCTTCGCCCGCCCCCTTCACGCCCATCGGATTGGTCGTGCAGGGGATGTTGTTGGTCTCGAACACGAAGTCCGGACCATCCGCCGCGCGCGGCAGCGCGTAGTCCATGTAGGTCGCGGTGATGAGCTGGCCGTCGCCCGGGCCATAGACCACCTGCTCCATCAAGGCCTGGCCGATGCCCTGCATGGCGCCGCCATGCACCTGCCCCGCCAGCAGCAGCGGATTGAGCGTCTTGCCGAAATCGTCGACGATCACGTAGTTGACGATCTTGATGATGCCGGTGGCCGGATCGATCTCGACCTCCGCGACATGCGTGCCGTTGGGATAGGTGCCGTCGGCGCTGGCGAACGTCGCGCTCGCGTTCAGCTTCGACGGATCGGCGCCCGGCCGCTTGGCAAGATCCGCGAACGAAATCGAACGGTCGGTGCCGGCGATGCGCACCACGCCATCGATGATCTCGAGGTCGCCGGCGCTGGCTTCCAGCGCCTGCGCCGCGATCTCTTTCAGCTTCTGGCCGAGCTCGCGCGTCGCGCGCTCGACACTGACTCCGCCAGAGGGAATCGAAGCCGAGCCGCCGGTGCCGAGGCCCGTGGCGATCATGGCGGTGTCGCCCTGATGGACGTGCACGCGTTCGGGCGCAACACCGAACTGCTCCGCGACGATCTGCGCATAAGCGGTCTGGTGGCCCTGCCCGCTCGACTGCGTGCCGATCAGGACGGTGATATCGCCGTTCGGATCCATCCGAACATTGGCGGTCTCCTCGCCCATGGTGCCGCAGACCTCGACATAGCTCGCAAGACCGATGCCGCGGATCAGGCCGTGCTTCTTGGCCGCCTTGGCGCGCTTGGGAAACTCCTTCCACTCGGCGATCTCCATCGCGCGCTTGAGGTGCGCGGCGAAGTCGCCGGAATCGTAGACCTTGCCGGTCGCGGTCTTGTACGGCAGCGCTTTCGGCGGAATGAAATTCTTGCGGCGGATGGCGTCCGGCGTCATGTCGAGTTTTCGCGCGCAGGCGTCCACGAGCCGCTCGATCACATAGGCCGCCTCGGGCCGGCCCGCACCGCGATAGGCATCGACCGGCACACTGTTGGTGAAGACGGTCCGCACCCGGCAGTGGAAGGCCTGGATGTCGTACAGGCCCGGCAGCATGCCGGCGCCGCCATGCGGGATGTAGGGTCCGAAGGTCGACAGATACGCGCCCATGTCACCCATCAGGTCGCAATCCATCGCGAGGAACTTGCCGTCCTCGGCCAGCGCCATCTTCGCGGTGGTGACGTTGTCACGGCCCTGGGCGTCGCCCATGAAGTGCTCGGTGCGGTCGGCCGCCCACTTCACCGACTTCTTCAGTTGTTTTGCCGCGACCGCGAGCAGCGCGTATTCGCGATAGGGAAACAGCTTCGTGCCGAAACCGCCGCCGACGTCGGGGCAGATCACCCGCATCTTGTCGGTGGGGATCTTGAGCACGTTCTGGCAGAGGATATCGCGCAGCCGGTGGCTGCCCTGGCTGCCGATCGTCAGGGTCAGGTGATCATTCTTGGCGTCATATTCGGCGACGGCCGCGCGCGCTTCCATGAAGCTCGCGACGACGCGCGGATTGACGATGGCGATTTCGGCCACCGCATGCGCCTTGGCGAAGGCGGCTTCGGTCGCCTTCTTGTCGCCGATCGAAACATCGAACAGCACATTGCCCGGCTTGTCCGGCCAGACCTGCGGCGCGCCTTTCTTCACGGCGTTGACGAGGCCGGTCACCGCCGGCAGCGGGCTCCATTTGACCTCGATCGCCTCGATCGCGTCGCGGGCCTGGTCGATGGTCTCGGCGACGACGAAAGCGATGGAGTCGCCGACATGACGCACCTCGTCCTTGGCGAGAATGGGGTAAGGCGGGCCTTTGAACGGCTCGGTCTCGAGATTGAACAGGCAGGGCAGATCGCCGAGATCCTTGACGTCATCGGCGGTCAGGATCAGCGCGACGCCGGGTAGCGTCCGGGCGCGGCTCGCATCGATCGTAAATTTGGCATGCGCGTGCGGCGAGCGCAGCATCAGGCAGCGGAGCGCGGCCTGCGGCGCATAATCGTCGGTATAACGGCCCTTGCCGCGGATGAGCGCGTCATCCTCCTTGCGCAGCACGCTTTGGCCAACGCCGAACTTGATGGGAGCCGCCATTTTATTGTCCCGTCCTATGGTTGTTTTGCCGGCATATTGCCGTGGAAAAAGTGGCAAGGCAAACGGCTTTAGCTGGGCACATGGGTCGCAGGCCGGGAAACGCGCCGCGCCCCTTCCCTTGTGGATACAGAATCGCGCCGCAAACAAGACCTCATCCCGAGGAGCCCGCCAAAGGCGGGCGTCTCGAAGGATCGACCGCGAAGCCCCCCGCCAAGCTCACTTACATCCCACCACGGCTCCAAAGACCCGTGGCGCGATCTCTCAGCGCGTCGATCGCGCGTTCAGGCGTGATGTAGTCGATCTCGCCACGCGTCAGGCCAATATCCATCAACTCCCTATCATTCAGGTCCTGCAAGTTGACGCGTGAGCGCTGCCGCCGCTCCTGAAACGCACGCCAATATCGCCTGAGCGGGCTCAAGACGACGGACAGGTCGAGGCGTAGCCTCGCGGCATCGCGCTCGATCCCGGATGAGATATTCGACTGTTGAGGTGGCATCGCACGCTCCTGCTGTTGCGCCGGCAGGGAAGCGTGGCCAAACAAAAGGCCCCGTCCGATGCCGGCGGGGCCTGGTGGAAAAGATGTCGTCGTCGAATTGCTAGCGCACGACTCCTCCCACGGCCCAGCCGAAGCGGGTCATGTGGTTGAAGTTCACTTTGCGCGACGATTTAATCATGAGGGCCCAATAGCACGGCAATCGCGCAAAATCAAGGGATGCGCGGAGGCCGGCCACATCCTGAAGGCGAGCAGGTCCTTTTAGCGCCTAGACGCGGTTTGACGGTGTCGCCCACTCCTCCAGCACCTTCGAAGGACCATCGCTTGGGAACAGTCATGATCGAGCTGGCTGAAATGATGGAATGATTGACGAGATCATAAGGCGTTGCCGGTGTACCTCTCTCGGCCAAATAGCTTGGTGCCGCGTACACTCCCATGTGGACGGCGCCGGCCCGAATTGCTCGTAACGATGCGCTGGGCAGCGCCAGATTTGCCGCTGCGGAGCCACGACAAAATCCGGTCCAATTGAAAAGAGTTAGGACCGAAACTCCGGAATGAGAGGGCAACGTGCTATCTGCGATTCGTCAGTCTCGCGGCGGTTGAAGTCTGAGGCTGTTGGCCGCGTGATCGATCGCCATGTCGAGCGCGAGCTCCAGGGGGCGCGTGGAACGCATGGTCTGCGCGAGCAGCAAGCCTCCCTGCAGGCTGACGAGCATCGCTTCTGAGAGCTCTTTCAAATTCCCGCCCGGCCTTCTTCCCGCCCGCGTCTGCATCCTCGCGAACGCCGTCTCGAAGTAGGACGCCCATTGTGCAAAGCTTTCCGCCAGCGCCGCGCGCGTGCGCGGCTCCTCCGCAAGCTCGGCGGCCAGCGAGCCAAGTGGGCAGCCTCCTGCACAATTGGTCTGACGCGCCAGCTCGACAACGGCGTCGCGCCAGCGGCGAAGTCCTGCGATTGAATTGAGCTTGCACAACAGTTCTTCATGCGTTCCGAGCACGCATTCGGCCTGCCGCTGGATCACGGCCAGTACGAGATCGTCCTTGTCGGCGAAGTAGTGATAGACCTGTGACTTACTGACCTTGCTGGCTTCGATCACCGCATCGATCGTCGTATTCGCGACGCCGTGCGCGCGCACGAGCTCCGTTGCCGCATCGACGATGCGCGCCCGCGTCGCCGCGCCCCGCGCCGTCTTGGGTAATTCAGTCACATTCAATTTACTCATCGATTGATCGTACTTGACCGCGGAATGGCTTGCAAGTAATTGGACTATCTAGTCCAGTTTTCAAGGAGCCTGAAAATGTCCCGCCTCAACAATGGTGACGCCTTCCCGATCCTGACGCTTGATACCGTCGGCGACGGCACCGTTTCGGTCACGCACCATCTGGCCGGCCGCTACGGCGTGGTCCTGATCTATCGCGGCTTGTGGTGCCCGTACTGCAATGCACAGCTCTCGGCTTTTGCCCGCGCGAAAGAGAAGTTCAACGAACTCGAAATTGGGGTTGTCTCGTTGTCCGTCGACACCAAGGTCGATGCCGCGGCGCTGGTCGAAAAGCATCGATTGAATTTCCCTGTCGGCTATGGCGTCGATGCCGACAAGATCGCCGCCGCGACGGGCGCCTACGTCAACGACAACCCGCGATACCTGCAAACCACCGGCTTCGTGCTTGATCCAACCGGAAAGGTTATCACCGCGGTCTATTCGAGCGGCGCGATCGGGAGGCTTGTCGCGGACGACGTGGTTGGATTCGTCGGCTACGTGAAATCCAAGGCGTGATGCAACTGAAGCTTGGGAGGTGCAGACGTGAGCTCAAGTGAGGTTGCCATGATCGTTGGCGCAGGCCCCGGATTGGGCAACGCGCTAGTCACGCGCCTTGCGGATGCCGGCATGCGCGTCGCCGTGGTGTCGCGTCGAGGCGGTACAGGCGAACCGGATCGCGACGGGGTTCGCTTCTACTCCTGCGATGCGACGATCGGGGAGCAGGTCAAGCGTGTGTTTGAACGTGTGAGGAGCGAGCTCGCGCCCCCGTCGCTCGTCGTGTTCAACGTTGGCATATGGGACCGGGGCGGCATCCTCGATATTTCGGAGGAATTGTTCGAGCAGGCCTGGCGCACCGGCTGTTTCGCCGGCTTCTTGGTCGGCCGGGCCGCAGCGACTTCCATGTTGGGAAGCGGGGGCGGAACGATCATCTTCTCCGGCGCGACCGGATCGATCCGTGGAGGCGCCGGCTTCGCCGCCTTCGCGTCCCCGAAATTCGCCCTGCGCGCGCTGGCCCAGTCGATGGCGCGCGAGCTGGGTTCGAAGGACATCCATGTGGCGCACGTCATCCTCGACGGAATGATCGCACAGGAAGACGATCCCTCGGAGGACTTGCTCCAACCCGCCGCAATCGCGGAGACCTACCACCGGCTGCACCAGCAGAGCCGCAGCGCGTGGACCCATGAACTTGACCTGCGGCCGTCCAGTGAAAAATTCTGACTCGCCGGCCGCCGCTTCCGGCCAGGCGGCCAGGCCGAAGCGACGCGACTGGCTGTTGCTTCTGTCTCTGGTGTTGATCTGGGCCATCAGTTGGCCAGTTATCAAGATTGGCGTCGGTCAGATACCACCAGTCTGGTACGGCTGTCTGCGTTATGCGATTGCGGCACTTATCCTGTTTGGACTGGTGGGTGCGAGAGGCGAGCTTGCGCTGCCGCCGCGATCGGATCTCTCCTTTGTCGTCATTTCGGGCGCTCTTCAGATGGCGGCATATTCCGCGCTCACGGGGCTCGCTTTAACGATCCTACCGCCGGGACGTGCATCGGTGCTGGCTTTTTCCACGCCAGTCGTGGTCGCGCCGCTCGCGGCGTGGCGGCTTGGCGAAGATCTGGGACCGAAGGCCGCTCTGGGCGTGGTGATCGGATGCGCTGGGATCGCCATCATTGCTTCGCCGTCCTTTTCCGTCGGGGGCAAGCAGGCGCTGGCCTACGTCATGCTATTGGGCGCGGCGGCGGCATGGGCGATTACCATCGTCACGGTGCGAGGTCATCGCTTCACGTCGTCGGCTCTAGACTTGGCTCCCTGGCAGATGTTGATCGCGGCAGGCCTCCTCTTTCCCGTCGCGGTGTCCGCCGAGGGGGTGCCGCGGCTGATCTCACTTACCGGCGCGGCAACGCTCGCCTACGTGGCGCCGGTTGCAACCGCATTCGCGTATTGGGCCGTAGTTGAAGCCGGACGTCGCTTTGCCGCAAGCACTATCTCGATGGCCCTGCTGGCGACACCCAGCGTCGGAATTCTGATTTCCACCTGGGCGTTAAATGAGCACATCAATGCTTCACTCCTGGCAGGCGTGGCTCTGACCGCGATCGGAATCCGTCTGACGATCGCGACAACGCGGAGTGCATGATGCAGACCGTGCGAATCGAGTTCGAGCCGTTCCTCGGCGAAAGGACGCAGCAGCATCACAGTCAACTTAGATAGCTCATAATATTGCCGGTGTTTGCAAGGATGCAGGCGCCGGCTCGACGACGTCCGGCCGGCAATTTGAAAGAATTGGCGGAAGCGGGTCTCGCGGGTCTCCAGGGCCGCCTCTTGCTCGCGCAGACCACGCGTTCAACGCTAAAGCGGCCTCCACCTTCGCGCGCGAGAAGACCGAGCCGCCGCGCGTGGAATTTGATGCGCGAGAGCGGATCACAATAGCCGGACTTGCGAGATGGAAAGCGACCTAATCTCCTTAGAACGGCGAGCCAATTTCAGGGATGGATGCCTTTAGCCGTGGCCCGGCGAAGTCGAGAAATGCACGGAGCTTCAGTGGCATCGGCATAGACAATGTGCACCGGCAGAAGCTCCGGCTCGTATGGGCGCAGGATGAGGCGAAGCGCGTCGCAGACGACGGCCTCGGCGACTTGATACGACAAGACATGGGTAATACCGGCCGATGCTAACGCCGCCTCAATGGCGGCGTCCGCCGTATTCACGGCAAAGCGTGGACGAACCGGCAGAACCGCCGCCTTCATCCCGCGTCCGAAACTCCAGAGATTGTTTGAATAGATGCCCTCAAACATGATGCAGTCGTGCTGCTCCAGCTCTGCAGGCGTTTCTGGCGTGCCCCTCGCCTCCACAGATATTGCGGGCTCGCGCATGTCACCCAGCCAATTTGTCCTATGCGCGTCGCAATCATGCTGCTGTCCGGGAGCCGTCCAATTCGAATCGCAACATCGACTTGATCGTCGACCAGATTCACGACGTGATCAGCCAGGACCAATCGTGCATTGATGTCGGGATATGCCTTCAGAAAGTCGAGCACGATCGGCTCAACGTGCATTCGGCCGAACACGACCGGTGCCGTGATGACGAGATGGCCCCACGGCGCACGATACTCGCCCGAGGCAGCGCGTTCGGCGTCCTCGATCTCATCGAGAATGCGTCGGCTCGCCGCGACTTAGGCTAGGCCAGCCTCGGTGAGAACGAGCTTTCGGCTAGCCACGCACCAGCGAGACCAGCCAGTTGCGGCCGAACAGGGTGAGGATCGCGAGCGCGTAGACGATTGTGCCCCCGAGAGCCAGCAGCAACAATGTCGCTTCGTCACGGAAGTGCATCGCGCCCAACAAGGCACCGCTGAAATGCGCGATCAGCCAGAAGCTCGCGGCCAGGATCACTCCAATCAGCAGGAATTTCGCGAGCGACATCAGCCAGGCGCGATCCAGCACGAGAAACCCGCGCCGCACGGCGAAGAACAGCACCAGCAGCAGATTGGTCCAGACACCGGCGGCGGTTGCCAGCGCGAGGCCGATCTGGGCGAGCGATCCCATCAAAGCGACTTTCAGCGCGACGTTGACCGCGATGCCGGTCAGCGACGCCCGAACCGGCGTCGCCGTATCCTTGCGCGCATAGAAGGTCGCGACCGCGCTGCGGATCAGCACGAAGGGAATCAGGCCGATGGCGTAGGCCGCCAGTGTGCCGCCGGCGGCCGCCGCATCGGCCTTCGAGAACGCGCCGCGGGCGAACAGCGCGCGCATGATCTCGTCGGGCACGGTCAGGAAGGCCGCGACGAAAGGGATCGAGAACAGCAGCGTGAAATCGAACGCGCGGCGCTGCGCCTTCATCGCGCCGTCATGGTCGTTGGCTGTGATCCGCCGCGACATCTCCGGCAGCAGCACCGTGCCGATGGCGATGCCGATGACACCGATCGGCAGTTGATTGAGGCGGTCGGCGTAATAGAGCGCCGACAGCGCGCCCGCGGGCAGGAAGGTCGCGATGATGGTGTCGGCGAACAGCGCGACCTGCGTGCCCATCGAGCCCAGCGTCGCCGGTCCCAGCGCCTTGAAGAAGCCGCGGATGTCTTCGTCGAGCCTGAGCGGCGCAAAGCGCGGCAGGCCGCCATGGCGGGCAAGATCACCCGCCAGCAGGAAATATTGCAGGAAGCCCGAGATCAGGACGCCCCAGGCCGCGGCGTGACCCGCGGTCGGAAACCAGGCGGCCAGCGCCAGCGTCATCATCATCGCGACGTTGAGGAAGATCGAGGCGGCGGCTGCGCTGGCAAAGCGCTGCATCACGTTGAGCATGCCGCCGTACAGCGTCACCAGCGTGATCAGCAGCAGATAGGGAAAGGTGATCCGGGTCAGCTCGATCGCGAGCTTGCGCTGCTCGGCATCCTCGGAAAAGCCCGGCGCCAGAATGCTCATCGCCTGCGGCATGAACAGCCAGGCGACGATCAGCAGCACGATTTGCGAGGCCAGCAGCAGCGTGAAGATGCGGTCGGCGAACAGTTTTGCCGCCCCCTCGCCCTTCTCGCCATGGACATGCGCATAGGCCGGCACCCAGGCCGCGTTGAAGGCGCCTTCGGCAAAGATCGCGCGGAAATGGTTGGGCAGCCGCAGCGCCACGAAAAAGGCGTCGGCCACGGGACCGGCGCCGAGAATCGCCGCGAGCATGATGTCGCGGGCAAATCCCGTCAGCCGCGAGAGCAGCGTGTAACCACCAACCGTGAAGATGCGTCCGAGCATGCGTCTTGTTTTAGAGACTTATCCGTCGACCGATAAGGCTCTGAAGTACGATGGGATCAAAAAAGTGCGCCGCGGACCACCTCTCCCGAAGGGAGAGGTGAAGCAACCGCGCGGCAAAACGACGAAATCAGCCCGCGATCGCGCCGCGCACCGCGGCGATGATTCGCTCCTGATCGGCTTCGGTCAGGTAGGCGTGCATCGGCAGGCTGATGACGTCCTGCGACAGGCTTTCGCAAGCAGGCAGGCCGCCGTCGGCGACCGGATATTGCTTGTAGGCGGTCTGCTGGTGCATCGACTTGCCGTAATAGATCGCGGTCGGCACGCCCTGGGCCTTCAGCGCGGCGGCGAAGCCGTCGCGGTCGGCCCCCTCAGGCAGGCGGATGGTGTATTGCGCCCAGACCGAGGTATTGCCCGGCGCCAGACGCGGCACGGTGACCACGTTCGACAGCCCCCGCGCATAGCGCTCCGCGACCTTGTTGCGGGCGGCGATCTCGTCATCAAAAATCGTCAGCTTCTCGAGCAGGATCGCGGCCTGCATGGTGTCGAGCCGGCCGGTCAGGCCGAGGCGGACGTTGTCGTATTTGTCGACGCCCTGCCCGTGCACGCGGATGCTGCGCAGCGTCGCGGCGAGCTCGTCGTCGTCGGTGAAGATCGCGCCGCCGTCGCCGAAGCAGCCGAGCGGTTTTGCGGGGAAGAAGCTGGTCGTGGTGGCGAGCCCGACGGTGCCGAGCTTGCGGCCCTTGTAGCTGGCGCCAAAACCCTGCGCGGCGTCGTCGAGCACGAACAGGCCCTCGGCCTTGGCAATCTCGGCGATGGCATCGTGATCGGCCGGCTGTCCGAACAGGTCCACGGGAATCACCGCGGCAGGCCGCAGGCCGGCCTTCCGGGCGGTCGCGATACCGCGCTTCAAGGACTCCGGGCTCAAGTTGAAGGTGGCTTCGTCGACGTCGACGTAAACGGGCGTCGCTCCGGTCCGGGCCGCCGGCGAGGCGGTCGCGATGAAGGTGAAGGACGGACACAGCACGGCATCGCCGGGGCCGACATTCTTGGCCATCAGCACCATCAGAAGCGCATCGGTGCCGCTGGCGCAGGCGATGACGTGCTTGGCGCCGCAATAGGCCGCGAGCTGCTTCTCGAGCTCGGTGACTTCAGGGCCGTTGACGAACTGGCAATGGTCGAGCACGCGCTTGACGGCGGCATCGAGCGAGGCGCCGAGCCGGCGGCGCTGCGAGCTGACATCGATGAAGGGAATGGGATCGGAACGCAGATGCTGGTTCATGGTCTGGTTCTTGGCGCCTTCTCGCGTGGTCGACATGGAATGGGATCAGCCGGCAACGCGGCGTGGGCCCTTGCGGGCGGCCGAATTGGCTGCGGGACGCGAGGGCGTTTCCAGGCACTGCGTGGCGATCTCGAGGCTGGCTACGCCCTCGTCGCCGGTCACCGCCGGAATCTCGCCATGGCGCACGGCCCTGAGGAACGCGATCAACTCGGCACGCAGCGGCTCGTCATGGCCGACCGGCAGATGCCGCATCGAGTAGCTGCCGTCGGGCTTGAAGCCGAAGCATTCGGTGACCTGGCGCGTCAGCAGATCGCCCATCACGTATTTGCCGCGGGTCGCGACCGTGACGCTGCGCGCCTTGAACGGCGTCAGCCAATTGGTGTTGATGTGGGCGAGAACGCCGTTAGCGGTGCGGAACTGCAGCAGCGCAATGTCCTCGCGCTCGGCGATCGCACTCGACAATTGCGGCTGCACCTCGACGATGTCGGATTCGGTGAACCAGCGGATCAAATCGATGTCATGCACGGCGAGGTCGATGACGACGCCGACATTGGACATGCGCGGCGGGAACGGGCCGACGCGCGTGATCGCGATCGACAGGATGTCCTCGCCCGCGATCGCCTGCTTGACCGCGGCGACGGCCGGATTGAAGCGCTCGACGTGGCCGACCATCAGCGTCACGCCGGCCTTTTGCGCAGCAGTGACGATCTCGCGCCCTTCCGCGACCGTGGAGGCGATCGGCTTCTCGACCAGCACGTGGATGTTCCTGGCGATGCAGGCGAGCGCGACCTCGTGATGCAGATGGGTCGGCGCGGCAATGGTGACGGCATCGACGCCGGCGGCGAGGAGCTGGTCGAGCGTCTCGAAGCCCTGGCAGTTGGCAAGCTCGGTGGTGCGCGTCAGGTGCGCCGGCGAGGGATCGACCACGCCAACGAGGTTGACGCCCGGAAGCCCCGCAAGCACGCGCGCGTGGTTGCTGCCCATCACGCCCGCGCCAATGACGCCGACGCGCAAGCCGGTCTTTGCCGGTGCAGAAACTTTGGAACTCATCTGAGCAAACCCCGATTCAGCGCAAATCCCCGGGCCGCTTCTAGCACGGGCGCCACATTTGTGGCGAATGCCGGCCTGACTGCCCGGACACGATTTGATTCAAAAAGTTACACGTTCCCCAGGCCTTAAGTGGCTGAAAGATACCGCTGTTTCGGCCCAGGTCGCGTGATTCGGAGTGCGCTGGTTACGACCTTTGATAGTCGTCTTCAATCCGGATGATGTCGTCCTCCCCGAGATAGCTTCCGGTCTGGACCTCGATGAGTTCCAGCATGATCTTGCCGGGGTTCTCCATCCGGTGGACCGCGCCCATCGGGATGTAGATCGACTCGTTCTCATGCACCGTCTTGACGGTCTCGTTGACCGTGACCCGGGCCGCGCCGCGGACCACGATCCAGTGCTCGGCACGATGATGGTGCTTCTGCAGCGACAGCCGCCCGCCGGGCTTGACCACGATGCGCTTGACCTGGTGGCGTTCGCCATTGTCGACGGACTGGTAGCTGCCCCAGGGCCGGTGCACCTTGAGATGCTCCTCGGTGACCTTCGGCGCAACCGTCTTGAGCTGCGTCACGAGACGCTTGAGGCCGTTGGCATCCTTCTGCCGCGACACGAGGACTGCATCCGCAGTGGCCACCACGATGAGATCGTCGACGCCTTCAAGCGCTACCAGCGCGGAATCGGTCGTGACGTTGCAGTTGCGGGAATCCTCGAACACCGCGGTGCCGCGCGCGGCATTGCCTTGCGCGTCCTTGTCCGAGAGCTCCCACACCGCGTGCCAGGAGCCGACGTCGGACCAGCCGCAGGACACCGGCACGACGGCTGCCCGCGAGGTCTTCTCCATCACCGCGTAGTCGATCGAGATCGCCTTTGCCGCGCCAAACGCCTGCGGCTCGAGCGTCACGAAGCCGAGATCGCGGCCGGCATTGGCGACCGCATTGGAGACCGCCTCCACGCTCGCCGCATCGACCTTGCGGTATTCGTCGAGCAGGAGAGTGGCCGGGAACATGAAGTTGCCGCTGTTCCACAGATAGCCCGAATTGACGTAGTCGGCGGCCTTCACCGCGTCCGGCTTCTCGACGAAGCGCGCGACCGCGTGCACCTCGCCCGAGATCACCTCGCCCGGGCTGATATAGCCGTATTCGGTCGCCGGCCGTTCGGGCTTGACGCCGAAGGTGACGATGCGTCCGGCGCTTGCGGCGGTGAGCCCCTCGCGGCACGCGGCGACGAAGGCGGCGTTGTCCTGCACCACGTGGTCGGCGGCGAGCGCCAGCACGATGGCGTCACTGGAGCGGTTCTGCGCGAACACCGCACCCGCTGCGATCGCGGGGCCGGAATCGCGCCGCATCGGTTCGAGGATCACGTCGGCCTCGATGCCGATCTCGGCGAGCTGCTCCAGCACCATGAAGCGGTAGGACGCATTGGTGATGACGATCGGACGATCGAACAGCGAGGCATCCGAGACGCGCAGCAGCGTGTCCTGGAAGGTCGAGCGCGCGCCGAACAGCGGCAGGAATTGCTTGGGGCGCACCTCGCGCGACGCCGGCCACAGCCGCGTGCCGGCACCGCCGCACATGATCAGGGGGATAATGCGTTTGTCCATCGTCATTTCAAACCTTGAAGTGGTCCCGATACCAGGTGACAAAATTACGAACCCCGCGCGCGATCGGCGTTGACGGCGCAAAGCCGGTGTCGCGCATCAGATCCTCGACATCCGCGAACGTTTCCAAGACGTCTCCCGGCTGCATCGGCAGCAATTCTTTGATCGCCGTCCGACCCAGCTCCTGCTCCAGAAGTCCGACGACATGCATCAGCTCTTCCGGGTGGTGATTACCGACATTGTAGACCTTAGACGGCGCATTTGCGGCAGCCGGGTCATCCGCGGGCACCCGATCGACCAGCTTGGATACTACACGGGTGACGTCGTCAATATAGGTGAAGTCGCGACGCATCCGGCCATGGTTAAAGAGCCGGATCGGCTTGCCCGTCATGATGGCATTCACGAACAGAAACAGGGCCATATCGGGCCGTCCCCACGGTCCGTAGATGGTGAAGAAGCGCAAGGCAGTGACCGGCAGCCGGTAGAGATGGCTGTAGGACTGCGCCATCACCTCGTTCGCCTTCTTGGTCGCGGCATAGAAACTCACGGGATGGTCGGTCCGGTCCTGCACGGCAAATGGCAGTTTAGTGTTGGCGCCATAAACGGAGGATGACGAGGCGTAGACGAGATGACGACAGCCATTGCGGCGGCAGCCCTCCAGCACGTTGAGAAAGCCCTGGAGATTGGAATCGGCATAAGCCTGCGGCTGCTCGATCGAGTAGCGCACGCCGGCCTGGGCCGCGAGATGCACGACCTCAGCGAATCCGTGCCGCGCGAACAGCGCGGCGATCGCCTCGCGGTCGGCGAGATCGGCCTTGACGAACGAAAAGCGGCAATCGTCGCGTAACAGTTCCAGCCGGGCCCGTTTCAGCGCGGGATCGTAATAGCTGTTGAGATTGTCGAGCCCGACGACGGTCCGGCCTTCGGCGAGCAGCTGCCGGGCGACGTGAAAGCCGATGAAGCCGGCCGCACCCGTGACCAAAATCCCCTGATCCGTCATCCTGTTCCCGAGGGCCCCCAAATCCGATCCTGCGCCCGCGGCGCCTGTTTAGCCGCCGCATCGAGGGGGGCACAATAGCCCCGCCGCCCGTCATATTGGCGGTTCATAACCGCTCCTCGTCACCGCTATTGCAAGATCGACGCCAAAACCATACCAAAGCGGCCTAATTCGGCGCCTCGCGTCGGGTTGCCTCAAATCTTCGCAAACCCTGTTCATGCGGGCGAGATGCGCCGAATCCTGCTGTCGACGGCCAAAATCCTGATTTCCGGCGCGCTGCTCTATCTGGCGCTGCGCAAGGTCGATCTGTCCGAGCTGTTCTCGCGCTTCACAGCGACCAGCCTGTTCTGGATCGCCATGGCGATCGCGGTCACGTTCCTGCAAATCTTCGTCGGCGTGCTGCGCTGGCGCGAGATCAGCGCCGCATGCGGCGCGCCGCTCGAGCTCGGCCGCGCCATGCGCTACAACGTGATCGGCGCGTTCTTCAACCAGACCCTGCCGTCCGCGATCGGCGGCGATGCGGTCTGTCTCGACCGCGTCGCCCGTGCTCATTTCGATGACCAGGGCGCCCGGATTCAAACCCGCGGCCGCGCCGTCGGCGCCGAAGAGGGCGTCGCGGACATGGGCGGAGGTGGGCAGCATGGTGATCGCCACATCGCAGCCGCTTGCGGCATCCCGCGGGGTGGAGGCGCGCCGGAAGCCGGTATCGGCCAATCGCTCCATGGCCGCGGGCACGACGTCGTAGCCTGATACTGCATACCCCTGCGCGGCCAGGTTGCGCAGCATCGCGCTCCCCATGACGCCCAGGCCCAGGAATGCGATGCGGGGTGATTCGGTGTGTTCCATGGGGCTTGCTCCGGTGTGGTCAGCTGCCTAGCCGTGCACTGGTGCTGCTGCGCGGCGGCGCGGTGGTGTCGCGGACGATCAGTTCCAGTTCGATGCAGACGTTCTCGGGCGGCGTGTCGGCGTCGGCCGCCAGCAGAATGCTGGCGGCGCGCTGGCCCAGTTCGAAGGCCGGCACGTTCAGGGTGGTGATGCCTGGCCGGCAATGGGCCGCCATTTCGATGTTGTCGAAGCCTGTGATTGAAATCTGCTCGGGCACGCGCAGGTTTTGCCACAGGCACTCCTGCAGCGCGCCGTAGGCCAGGATGTCGTTGCCGCACATGACCGCGGTGGGCGGCTCGGGCAGGCGCAGCAGCGCGGCCATGGCGCGCCGCGCTTCCGGCACGGTGTAGGGCTTTTCGATGACGTACAGCGGCGGCAGGTCGATGCTGCGGCGCTTGAGCGCGCGCGTGAAGCCGGCCACGCGGTCGGCGGCGCGGTCGTTGTCCTTGGAAATGCCGGCGATCACGCCGAGGCGGCGGTGGCCGATGTCCAGCAAGTAGTCGGCGATGCGCTGCGCCGCGGCCGCGTTGTCCCAGCCCACCATGGGCCAGGCGTCGGCGGCGTCGTAGTGGCAGGGGGTGACGAAGGGGATGCCCTTGGACTGCAGCAGCTCGTAGATCTCGGGGTCGCGGCTGCGCCCGACCAGCATCATGGCGTCCACGCCGCGCTCGATCAGCGCCCGCACTTCGCCGGCTTCGCGCGCCGGGCTGTAGTTGGTGCTGGCCAGCAGCAGCTGGTAGCCGTGTTCATGGATGGTCTGCTGCATGCCGTCGACCAGCTTGGCGAACAGCGCACTGTCCACGGTGGGAATGATGGCACCCATGGTGCGGGTCTTGCGCGACGCCAGCGAACGGGCAGCGCCGTGCGGCACGTAGCCAGCTTCCGCCAGCAGCGCCATGGCGCGGGCGCGCAGGTCCGGCCGTACTTGTTCAGGGTGGTTCAACACCCGCGACAAGGTGGCCGAGGAGATGCCGCCGCTGGCGGCAATCGACTTCAGGGTGTCCCCGGATAGAGGAGCGGACTTTCGCTTCATTTTTTGAAAGCGCTTTCAGAAATTGGATGATGTGAATATACAGTTATTGAAACGCTGTGGGCGATTTCTAGGGTTTTCTCGGGGTTGAATGAGATGGCCGCGCGCTTATTCTCTGTATGCGCTTTCAAAAAACCGAGCCCAGACGCAGATCCGGGCCTGCTATCCGGGGAATGCCGCGGCAGCTCGCGCATGCAGACCGGAATCCACTATCTGGAGACTAAGCATGTCGAGAATCCCCCGCATCCTGGGTCTGTGCCTGGCGCCGCTGGGCGCCTTGCTGTTGAGCCCGTCCGTGTCGGCCCAGGCGCCGACGCCCATCAAGGTCAGCTACCAGATTGCCTATTGGGCGCTGCCGATCTACATCGCCACGGAAAAGAACTGGTGGGCCGAAGCGGGCCTGAAGCCGGAATTCGTGGTGTATCCGGCGGGCGCGCAACAGATCGCCGGCGCCGCGTCCAAGTCCTGGGACGTGGGCGGCACGGGCTCGCCGCCGGCGGTGCTGGGCGCGCAGCGCTACGGCATCGTGACGCTGGGCGTCACCAATGATGAATCGACCGCCAACGGCGTGATGGCGCGCAAGGAGAACGCCGCGGCCGTGCGCAGCAATGCGGCCAAGGAAGTGAAGGGCAAGCAGATCCTGCTCAGCCCGAACTCCACGGGCGAGTACGCGACCATGGCCTGCCTGAAGAAGTGGGGCATGCAGCGCAGCGACGTCAGCGTGGTGACACTCGCTCCGGCGCAATTGGTGTCCGCCTTCACTGGCGGTAATGGCATGCTGGCCGGCACCTGGGCGCCCAATTTCTACACGCTTAACGAGCAGAGCGGCGCGGAAGTCGTATGCAACGGCAAGGACGCGGGCGTGATGATCCCGGGCGCGCTGGTGGCGCGCGGCGAATTCGCGCAGCAGAACCCGGACGCGGTCGCCAAGTTCCTGGCGGTGTACCTGCGGGCCGTCAGCTTCGAGAAGAACAACAAGGCGGAAGCCATGGGCTATCTGCGCAAGCTGTTCCAGGCCAACGGCATCAAGCTCAACGACGGCTATCTGGGGCAGGAATTGGAACGGCCGATCTTCACGCTGGACGAGCAGCTCAAGCTGATGTCGCGCGCCGGCGGCAAGTCCACGCTGGACAACGCCTATGAAGCCCTGTCCGGCTACCTGAAGGGCGTGGGCACGCTCACCGAGGTGCCGGATCCCAAGACCTACATCACGGACGACTACATGAAGCGCGTCGACCAGACCCCGGCGCTCAAGACCTTCGCCAACAAGACCAACTGAGCCGCATCCATTCTTCCGCGAGGCCACACCATGGCAGTAAGCAAGCTCAAATCCGCGGCCAGGCAGCCCCAGGGCAACGAGGCCGCCGCGCGCGAAGTCGCCGCCGAGATGCTGGCGAACATCAAGTCCGGCGGCGAGGCCGCGGTGCGCGACTACGCCCGTCGGCTGGACAAATGGGAGGGGGATATCCTGGTCGGCGCCGCCGAGATCGAACGGCGTACCGCAGCCATACCCGACGGCATCAAGCGCGACATCGAGTTCGCCGCCGGCCAGGTGCGCAAGTTCGCGCAGGCGCAGATGGCTTCGGTGCGCGAGTTCGAACTGGAGCTGGCGCCGGGCCTGGTCGCCGGGCAGCGGCTGATACCTGTCAACGTGGCAGGCTGCTACGTGCCCACGGGGCGTTATGCGCACATCGCCTCGGCCTACATGAGCATTGCCACCGCCAAGGCGGCCGGGGTGCCCACGGTCATCGCCTGCTCCACGCCCTACCGCGGCGAGGGCATACATCCGCAGGTGCTGTACGCCATGAAGGTGGCGGGCGTGGACGCGGTGATGACGCTGGGGGGCGTGCAGGCAATCGCGGCCATGGCCTACGGCCTGTTCACCGGCAAGCCGGCCGACATCATCGTCGGGCCGGGCAACAAATTCGTGGCGGAGGCCAAGCGCATGCTGTTCGGCAGCGTGGGCATCGACGTCTTCGCCGGCCCGTCGGAGGTCTGCATCATCGCCGACGCCTCGGCGGATCCGGCCATCGTCGCCTCCGACCTGGTGGGGCAGGCCGAGCATGGGCATGAGTCGCCGGCCTGGCTGATTACCACTGACCGTGTCCTGGCCGAATCCGTGCTGCGGCGGGTGCCTGAGCTGATCGAGTCCTTGCCGCCGACCGCGCGGGACGCGGCCGGCGCCGCCTGGCGCGACTATGGCGAGGTGGTGCTGTGCGATACCCGGGAAGAAGCGGTGGAGGTCTCGGACCGCTACGCCAGCGAACATCTGGAGGTCCATTGCGAGGACCTGGACTGGTGGTTCCGGCGCCTGACCTGCTACGGCTCGTTGTTCCTCGGCGAGGAAACCACGGTGGCGTTCGGCGACAAGGCCAGCGGCACCAACCACATCCTGCCGACCAAGGGCGCGGCGCGCTATTCGGGCGGCCTGTCGGTGCACAAGTTCATCAAGACCGTCACCTGGCAGCGCATGACGCGCCAGGCCAGCCGCGACACCGCCCAGGTCACTGCCCGGATCTCGCGCCTGGAAGGCATGGAGGCGCATGCGCGCACGGCGGACGACCGCCTGGCCAAGTACTTCCCCCAGGAATCCTTCGAACTGGGCGAACCCGTGCGGGAGTGAGGCCATCATGCAGAACGACATGTCCCGCCTGTTCGATCTGGATGGCCGCGTCGCGTTGGTAAGCGGCGGCAGTTCCGGCATCGGCAAGGCCATCGGCCTGGCGCTGGCGCGGGCCGGCGCCAGCGTGGTGCTGGTGGCGCGGCGCGAGCAGGAGCTGGCTTTCGCCGCAGGCGAGTTCGAAGACGAAGGGCTGCGCGCGCGCGCCTTGCCCTGCGATCTGGCCGACCGCGATGCGCTGAGTGGGTTTTCCGCCCGCGCGGCGCGACCGTTCGGCGCGCCCGACATCCTGGTCAACGCCTCGGGCATCAATGTGCGCAAGCCCTTCGAGGACACCGCCGATGAGGACTGGGACCGTTCGCTGGCAATCAACCTGACCGCGCCGTTCCTGCTGACCCGCGCGCTGGCGCCGGCCATGCGCGAGCGCGGCTGGGGCCGCATCATCAACATCACCTCGTTGCAGTGCGTGCGCGCCTTTCCGGACAGCGCGCCCTATGGCGCGTCCAAGGGCGGCCTGATGCAGCTGACCCGCGCCATCGCCGAGTACTGGTCGCGCCACGGCATCACCTGCAACGCGATCGCGCCGGGCTTTTTCGAGACGCCGCTGACCGCATCCGTGATGAGCGATCCGGCCCGCGTGCAGGCGCTGGCCGCCAACACCATGATCGGGCGCAACGGCCGGCTGGAGGACTTGCACGGCGCGGCCGTGTTCCTGGCGAGCGAGGCCTCGGCCTACATCACCGGGCAGACCCTGTTCATAGACGGCGGCTTTTCGGCCCGCTGACCGGAATCTCCGTGGAGTCCCGCCATGAAAGCCCTTGTCTACACCGCGCCCAGCCAGCTGACGTACCGCGAGGAACCCGATCCGGTGCAGGCGGACGGCGACGCGCTGCTGCGCATCGAGGCCGTGGGCATCTGCGGCTCTGACATGCACGCTTATCACGGGCATGACCCGCGCCGCAATCCGCCGCTGATTCTGGGACACGAGTTCGTCGGCACGGGGGTGGGCGGCAGCCGCGCCGGCCAGCGGGTCACCGGC
>LNAP01003720.1_pt2 | contig 27947 bp, 21 predicted proteins | sample 602601 | NCBI WGS metagenome assembly LNAP01 (sample SAMN02440304, study PRJNA202911) | soil metagenome | biome: Subtropical and temperate rainforests or woodlands; isolation source: soil samples (1 kg each in a 20% v/v slurry with milli Q water) were... ... | reverse complement strand
GGCGTTGTCGCGCACTTTGTTGGCGATTTTGCGCAGGTAGCCGGCGCGTTCGATGGCCGGTTTGGCGGCCCAGCCTTTTTGCGCTTTGCGGGCGGCGGCGATGGCGCGTTCAACTTGTACGTTGGTGGCTTGCGGGACGCGCGCCAGCAGGTCGGCGTTGGCTGGGTTGAAGACCTCGATCAGCTCTTCGCTGCCGATAAAGGCGTTATCGATGTAGTTCTCGTAGGTGACGATAGTGCTCATTCGGGTCTCTCCTTGGGGCGCATAAACGCCCGCCGTAGCGGGCGGCCAGGGGTCAGTTGCTGGCGGTTTTCTTGGTGCCGGCCAGTTGCTCTTGCAGGTCGATGGCGCGCTTGATCAGGTACTGGTGCACGGCTTCGGCCTGTTGCATATCCAGGTGGCCTTGGAACGACGGCATACCGTCTGGAATGCGCGCGCCGTAAAGGATGCCGAGGAAGCGCTGGTGGTTTTCTTTGCTCAGGGTGCGCAGGTCGGGCACCACGCCGCCGCTGATGGCGTTGATGCCGTGGCACTGCGAGCAACTGCCGTTGAACAGCTCACGGCCTTGGTCGATTTGCGCGGTGGTGCCGGTCAATTCCGGTGGCTCAGGTTTGCGATCGGCAAAGCGATCGTTGAGCGCTGGCAATTTCGCGGTGCCGCCCAGCTTGTAGGTGAGCACTTGCGCGTTGGGCTTGACGCCCGCACGCAGCGACAAGGCGCCAGCAAAGGTGGAGAACGCCCCGCCCCAGCCCGCCATAAAGGTTACGTACTGCTCGCCGTCCACTTCATAGGCAATAGGTGCGGCCATCACCCCGGTGTTGGCCGGCGATTCCCAGAGCTTTTTTCCGGTGTCGGCGGCGTAGGCCACGGCGGTGCCTTCGAATACCAGGTTGCCGGCGGTGCTGAGGGTGCCGCCGTTAAAGATGGTGGAGTACGGCTGTTCCCAACGTACTTCCTGCTTGATCGGATCCCAGGCGATCAGCTTGCCGGTCCAGGTGTCGGCGATCTTGCGCAGGCCTTCGGGGTCTTCGGGCATCATTCCGGTGTTCACATCGAGCTGGTAGATGCTCTTGAACTTCGAGCGTGGCGGCGCGCCGTCAACGTCTTGGTACATGGCCGACATAATGTGCGCCGGGATATACACCAGACCGGTTTGCGGGTTGTACGACATAGGCTGCCAGTCGTGCGCACCCCAGAAGGCCGGTTGAATCAGGCGGGCTTTTTTCTCCGGGTCTTTCCAGTAGTCCGAGACTTTTTCATTGCGGATCGGCCGGCCGGTTTTCATGTCGATGCCGGTGGCCCAGTTAATGGGGATAAAGTTTTTCGCCGACAGCAACTCGCCGGTGGCGCGGTCAATCACGTAGAAGAAACCGTTTTTCGGCGCCTGCATCAGCACCTTGCGTTTTTTGCCGTTGAGTTCCAGATCCACCAGCATGATGTGTTGGGTGGCGGTGTAGTCCCAGGCATCGCCAGGGGTGGTTTGGTAGTGCCAGACGTATTCGCCGTTGTCCGGGTTGATGGCGACGATGGACGAGAGGAATAGGTTGTCGCCTTTGCCTTCGCTGCGAATGCGTGGGTTCCACGACGAGCCGTTGCCGACGCCGATATACAACAGGTTCAGCTCGGGGTCGTAGGACATGGAGTCCCACACCGTGCCGCCACCGCCTTGCTTGTGGTAGTTGTCGCCAAACCAGGTCTTGGCGGCGATTTCCATGCCTTTGCCCTTGGGCATTTCTTTGGGGTCACCGGGCACGGTAAAGAAGCGCCAATCTTGTTTGCCCGTCTCGGCATCGTAGGCGGTGATATAGCCGCGCACGCCAAACTCGGCGCCGCCATTGCCGATGATGACTTTGCCTTTAACGATACGCGGCGCGCCGGTGATGGTGATGCTGCGGCTAGGGTCGGTGCGGGTGTCGACACTCCAGACCTTTTGCCCGGTCTTGGCGTCGATGGCTTCCAAGCGGCCGTCGAGCACGCCGACGTAGACCTTGCCGTTCCATACCGCTACACCCCGGTTTACCGCGTCGCAGCAGGCTTCACCGGCACGCGAGCGGTCCGATTGCGGGTCGTATTTCCACAGCAGTTTGCCGTCACGGGCATCCAGGGCGTAGACGATGGAGAACGGTCCGGTGGTGTACATCACGCCGTCGACCACAATGGGCGTGGCTTCCACGCCACGGTCGATATCCAGCTTGTAGCTCCAGGTCAGGCCGAGCTTGTCGACGTTGCCGTCGTTGATCTTTTTCAGCGGGCTGAAGCGTTGCTCGTCGTAGGTGCGGCCGGTCGTCATCCAGTTGCCGGGCTCGCTGTCGGCCGCGCTGATACGCGCGCCATCAACAGCGGCCGGCCCTTTTGTCGAGGCAGGGTCAGCCGCCATGGCGTAAGCAGAAATAGCGGCGCTAAGCACCAGTGAGGCGAATAAGGTTTTTGCCAGTGCGGGGTAATGGCACCGGTGCAGGCCAAGCTGATTCATCGGGGAATCTCCAGTTCTTATTAGGAGCCGCAGCGCTGCGCTGCTGACGATAAGGACTGGAGCAACGGCTGTGCCATGGGCCGTTAAAAGCGCTGGAGAGCCCAGCTGGCGAGGGTTGTAGCGAAGCGTTCAGGCGCCTTGGCGGCCGTGCGACTGTCGCGGCCATACGACAGGTGTCGCAGCGCCGCCTGCGTCTGACGCAGTGGCGCTACACCTGGGCTAACCCGCCGCGCGCTCGGACGGCCGCCGCATACCGGCGAGCAACTTATCCACCGCCTTGGCGGCGGCGACCATGCCAAAAGTGGCGGTGACCATCATTACCGCGCCAAAACCGCCAGCGCAGTCGAGCTTGACGCCATCACCGACAAACTTCTTTTCCAGGCAAATGCTGCCGTCAGGTTTCGGGTAGCGCAGCTGCTCGCGGGAATACACACACGGCACGCTGTAATGGCGGCCCTGGGTTCGCGAGAAGCCGTAGTCGCGCCGCAGCGCCGAACGCACGCTGGAGGCCAGTGGGTCGTTGGTGGTTTTATTCAGGTCGCCGACTTGAATCAGCAACGGGTCGATCTGCCCGCCCGCGCCGCCAGTGGTGATGATTTGAATCTTGCGCCGCTTGCACCAGGCAATCAGCGCAGCCTTGGCGTTAACGCTGTCAATGCAGTCAATCACGCAGTCCAGGTGCACGGTGATGTATTCGGCCATGGTTTCGCGGGTGACAAAATCGCTGACCGCATGCACCACGCAGGCTGGGTTGATGGCACGAATGCGCTCGGCCATGACCTCAACTTTGGGCTGGCCGATAGCGCCTTGCAGCGCATGAATTTGCCGGTTGGTGTTGGTAACGCAGACATCGTCCAGATCAAACAGCGAAATTTCACCCACGCCACTGCGCGCCAACGCCTCGGCCGTCCACGACCCGACGCCGCCAATACCCACCACCGCCACATGGGCGGCAGCCAGGCGCGCCAGGCCATCGCGGCCATACAAGCGCGCAATACCGCCAAAGCGTTGATCATCTGTACTCATCACACCACCTCTATACGGCACCCTCTATAAAGGGAGCGTCCGGCAAATCGGCGCGCATTATATGAAGCGCCGGCGCCAGGCCCAAGCGTTGTCTGCGGCCAGCAGTCTGTTTGCCGACGTATTGAGTAGGGTCTAGAGCGTGCGCAGGCATGCCTGCCTATGCTTAACTGCCACGGGCACCGATAGCCCGACGGTGCTAGTAAAACGCCAGCGCAACTGGCGCAGGGCCGAACTATTAACAGGCGGCGCTGACCAAGCTTGGCGGGCAATAAAACCGGGCTATACAGCCATTTGACGCCGGAGTAGGATGCGCGCCGACCGGCGCTCGCCGGCATCTCTCCGTTCCACCCTTTGGAACCTGAAACGTCTATGTCATCGCGTAAAGTTGGACTCAACCTGGTGATCTTCGTGGCAATCGCCGCGCTCTTCACCGGCATTTGGGCGCTGTATAACCGTCCGGTCACAGCCCCGGACTGGCCCGAGCAAATCTCCGGTTTCTCCTTCTCGCCGTTCCGGCAAGATCAGAACCCGCAGAAAGACCAATACCCCACCGACGAACAGATGCGCGAAGACCTCGAGCTTCTGAGCAAACACACCGACAACATTCGCACCTATTCGGTGGATGGCACCCTTGGGGACATCCCGAAAATTGCCGAAGAGTTCGGTTTGCGCGTCACCTTAGGCATCTGGATCAGCCCGGACGAAGAGCGCAATGAGCGCGAGATCGCACGCGGTATCGAGATCGCCAACTCCTCGCGCAGTGTTGTGCGGGTAGTGGTGGGTAACGAGGCGTTGTTCCGCCGTGAAGTAACGCCCAAACAGCTGATGGTGTTCCTTGATCGCGTACGCGCCCAAGTGAAAGTGCCGGTGACCACCTCCGAGCAGTGGCACATCTGGGAGAAATACCCGCAGCTGGCCAATCACACCGACTTGGTGGCCGCGCACATTCTGCCGTACTGGGAATTTATTCCCATGGAAGACTCCACCCAGTTCGTGCTCGACCGCGCGCGCGACCTGAAACGGATCTTCCCGAAAAAACCGCTGCTGCTTTCCGAAGTGGGCTGGCCAAGTAACGGCCGCATGCGCGGCGGTGCCGATGCCACCCAGGCCGACCAAGCGATTTACCTGCGCACCTTGGTCAACACCCTGAACGCCAAAGGCTACAACTACTTCGTCATCGAAGCCTTCGACCAACCGTGGAAGGCCAGTGATGAAGGTTCGGTAGGCGCCTACTGGGGCGTGTTCAACGCCGCACGGCAGCAGAAATTCGCCTTGGAAGGCCCGGTAGTAGCCATTCCGCAATGGCGCGTGCTGGCCATCGGTTCAGTGGTACTGGCCATGCTCGCCCTGGCCTTGCTGCTGATCGACGGCAGCGCCTTGCGTCAACGCGGCCGCACCTTCCTGACCTTTGTTGCCTTTGCTGGCGGCTCGGTACTGGTGTGGATCGGCTACGACTACAGCCAGCAATACAGCACCTGGTTCAGCCTGACGGTGGGGCTATTGCTGGGCGTCGGTGCCATCGGCGTATTTATCGTGCTGCTGACCGAGGCCCATGAACTGGCCGAAGCGGTGTGGGTGCACAAACGTCGCCGGCCGTTTATTCCGGTCAGTGGCGACAGCACCTACCGGCCGAAAGTGTCGATCCATGTGCCCTGCTACAACGAGCCGCCGGAGATGGTTAAACAGACCCTCGACGCGTTAGCTGCACTGGACTACCCGGACTTCGAAGTTCTGATCATCGACAACAACACCAAAGACCCGGCCGTATGGGAACCGGTGCAGGCCTACTGCGAAAATGTTCTGGGCCCGCGCTTCCGCTTCTTCCATGTGGCCCCGCTGCATGGCTTTAAAGGCGGTGCGTTGAACTACATCCTGCCGCACACCGCGCCGGATGCTGAGGTGGTGGCGGTTATCGACTCGGACTACTGCGTCGACCCCAACTGGCTCAAGCACATGGTGCCGCACTTCGCCGACCCGAAAATCGCCGTGGTGCAGTCGCCGCAGGACTACCGCGACCAAGACGGCAGCGCCTTTAAAAAGCTCTGCTACGCCGAATACAAAGGCTTCTTCCATATCGGCATGGTGACGCGCAACGACCGCGACGCAATCATTCAGCACGGCACCATGACCATGATTCGCCGGACCGTCATGGACGAACTGCAGTGGGCCGACTGGACCATCTGCGAAGACGCCGAGCTCGGTTTGCGCGTATTCGAAAAAGGCTACTCCGCCGCCTACGCCTACGACAGCTTCGGCAAAGGCCTGATGCCGGATACCTTTATCGACTACAAAAAGCAGCGTTTCCGTTGGGCCTACGGCGCCATTCAGATTATGAAAGGCCACGCCGCCAGCCTGTTCCGCGGTAAAGACACCGAACTCAAACGCGGTCAGCGCTACCACTTTGTCGCCGGTTGGCTGCCATGGGTGGCAGACGGTCTGAATATCTTCTTCACCGCCGGTGCCCTGCTCTGGTCGGCGGCGATGATCATCGTGCCGCAACGGGTCGACCCGCCGCTGCTGATATTCGCGATTCCACCGTTGGCGCTGTTCTTCTTCAAGTTCGGCAAGATCGTGTTCCTCTACCAGCGCGCCGTTGGCGTGAACTTGAAGGACGCCTTCTGCGCCGCGCTCGCCGGTTTGGCGTTGTCGCACACCATCGCCAAAGCGGTGCTGTACGGCTTCTTCACCACCAGCATCCCGTTCTTCCGCACCCCGAAAATGCGCTCCAGCCACGGCTTTATGGTGGCCATGGCCGAAGCGCGCGAAGAGGTGTTTATCATGCTGCTGCTGTGGGGCGCTGCCGTGGGTATTGGCATCGTGCAAGGCTTCCCCAGCAACGATGTGAAGTTCTGGGTAGCGATGCTGCTGGTGCAGTCCTTGCCCTACCTGGCCGCGCTGATCATGGCCCTGCTGTCCTCCCTGCCCAAGCCACCGGAAGTTCCGGAAGTGGCCTTGGCAGAGTGATCGGCTAGAGGTGAAAAAAGGGCAGCCAATTGGCTGCCCTTTTTATTGCACGTAATCCGACGGGTGTGCTGTGCGCACCAAATCGCGTAACGGTGCGCACAGCACAGCAGGGCTCATATAGGCAATGCAGTAGCTGGGTCGGCCCGCGTTCGGTGAGCAAACTGCAAAGCCCAATATAGCTAGCCATTGCCGCGCACCGCCACTTCACTTTTAAAACTTATATTCCAGGGGTGCACTAAGCGAAACTTAGCAAACTGGCCCACCGACATTAAAATCTACTAATACGCAAAATTAGTTACCCAGATCATGGAACATCCTACGCGCATTGACACCAATATCTTTCTCGATAAGCTGGGCAACTTCTAATGCAAACTCCTCAGTCGCGGGCTCGTCGCCCGCCACCAATTTATTTTTTTCACTGCTATTACTTTTCCGCGTAGTTCGTTGCTGCTTACCCTGCCCGCCTGTTAGAGCAGGACCATCACCTGAGATCTTATTCATCATACATTCCCTATGAGCGGTTTTGGCTGCTCACTTAACACAACCTTAAAAAGACGCCTCACTACCCAACAAACTAAAAACCTTTACTTTCATTTGACCGGGCGCGACCGCTGCTTTAAGTCCCACCCTTGCAGGCAACTGTAGGTAGCCTCATAACCGTCAGGACCAACAATGTAAAACATTGTATCGTCGAAACCCACAGCAGACATAAACTCTACGTATAAGCCACTAGAGAAATTAACTCGAACATCAAATTTGGAAAAAACCTTAACACCTACAAACGAGCCAATTGCTATGGGGTTCAGTTTCCCAGCAATTTTTAGGTTATCTCTTGACTCCATACGCCCACACAAAATAACTTCCCCATCAGAAACTCTCCAAGCTGTAGAAAAAAAGCTGCCCATTGTCCACTCAAACTGTTTGCGATCAGGCATATCCCGAATAGGATCTGGCTGCCCCTCGCCAAAACCAAGAGTTAGGCGGTTATTTTCGCCCACTGCCATTTCGCTGCAGGGTTTACCAGCTGCACTGGCTAACCACGCCTCGATCTTAGAGAAATTTTTCATTTTAATTAATCCTTACCTAAAGGAGGCAAACCGCGATTCTTTAACTACTGGACTTCGCTTCGCTCAACCCACCTACGGAGCTGAATATTAGCTATCCAACTGAGCCCTACGCCGACACCGCAACTGCCACCCAAACACATGACTATACGTTGCATTACAGCCATCAGGACCAATAATATAAAGGCTGCTCTGATCATTATCGGCCGCCGTCACAAACTCTACGCATATACCATTGAAAAAATTAACCCTTAAGTGAACTTTCGAAACAACCTCAATACTCGCGAACGCGCCAAATTCCAAATTATTAATAGATCTTCCGCCCTCCACACAATCACTTGAATCCAAGCTTCCACATAAAATATTTTCCCCGTCCAATACCCGCCAAACAGCGGAAAACGTTCCGGCTGCCCATTCGTATTCTTTTCGATCAGGTACGCCTCGAATAGGCGAAGGTTCACCCATTCCAAATCCAAAATATAACGAGTTATTTCTTCCGACTTTAACTTCATTGCATATTTTGCCAACGTCACCATCCAACCAATCATCGACCTCATAACAATTGTTTACCATAATAAGCCTCAGGCTTTTTAGACGCTAAATAACATACATACCAGCGAGCCAACAGCACTAACTATTCGACTCACCTGAAGGACGGCGCCGAAAACTTAGAGCCCAGTCTTTTAATTAAACGGGGCCAGACCACCGCTTTAAGGTCCATCCATTTCGGTAGTTGTACGCAGCCTCAAAGCCGCCAGGCCCAACAATATAAAGCGTTGTATCATCACAACTAGCAGCAGACATAAAATCTATAAATATACCTTTCGAAAAATTAACTCCAATATCAAATTTAGAAACAACCTCAATACTCAAAAACGAGCCAACCGCAACAGTATTCAATTTATCACCAACCTCCTGGCGATTTTTTGAGTCCAAACTCCCACATAAAATAGTTTCCCCGTTAGACACCCGCCAACTTGTGTAAAAAAAAGCACCTATTGTCCATTCGTATTTTTTACGGTTCGGCAAACCCTGAATAGGGTCTGGCACTCCCTGTCCAAACCCAAGAGTTAAGCGGTTATTTTTACCTACAGCCATTTCGCTGCAGGGTCTACCAGCTGCACTGGCTACCCACGCCTCGACCTTAGAGAAATTTTTCATTTTAATTAACCCTTAACTAAAGGAGGCAAACCGCGATTCTTTAACTCCCACCCGCTTCTGAAATTGTAAATAGCTTCATACCGCTCAGGACCGATCACGTAAAAATATTGCCTTCACAACTGACTGCCATAAACTCCACCCCGACACCATCAGAAAAACCCACCCTAACATTAAATCTCGACACCATATAAATACCCGAAAAAAGTCCAAAACTTAACGAACGTAGGCGATCACCAAGTTCTTGACAATCCTCTGACTCGAGACTTCCACCTAATATTTCGTGCCCACTTGAAACACGCCAAGCAGCTGCAAATATTCCAAATGTCCATTCAAACCTTTTTCGATCAGGTAAGCCGCGAAGCGGAGCAGGCTCTCCCAGTCCAAACTTCAGAGACAATCGACCATACTTATCAACAACATCGCTACAGGATTTCCCTATCGCATCATTTGACCAAGAAATGATCTTTGAAATATCTGTCACTTTATTTCCCACACTTGAGGCTTGCTGGGGGCTTTACTTATAAAGCCAAGCCTAAATCACCTGCTAACCAAGCAAACTCCAAATGGAGAGTTAAGCGAGTAGTAATCACCCCGCTCATTCCTCACTCAAAAAGCATGCCTGATCCTCAAGAGGCAAATCAATGAACTGAAAGGAGCTTACCTGAGAGCAGAGAACTACAGAAAAAATGCAAACAACCGAAACACACGATTAATAGGCATACACTCCTCCCACTTCTACTTCTACCTTGGCTCACCGTTAGTGCGTGGAGGCCGGCTATCAAGACTCCATCCATCAATATAGCTGTACCCGGCATCAAAACCATTGGGACCGATAATATAAAAAATCTCATCATCAATAGTGGCCGCTGAAAAGAACTCCACACTCAGCCCCGTTGAAAAGTCCACCCTTATATCAAATCTTGAGCTCATCTCTATACCAACCAATCCCCCGATAGCTATATCGCGAAGACTCAACGCTACCAATTTTTCATCTCTGGATTCTTTACTCCCAGTTAAAACCGTTTTCCCATCTGTAATTCGCCAGGCGGCGTTGAATGTTCCCATCATCCATTCATATGACATGCGATCTGGCGAACCGCGAATTGGATCCAGCACTCCCCGCCCAAAGCCTAGATTTAAACTATTGTTAGTTCCTACCGCCATCTCATTACAAACAATACCGATAGCTGGAGCCAGCCACTTACTAATTTCAGCAGAAATCTTCATTAGAGTTTACCTTTCATTAGCCATTTCGGAATACTAACTCCTTTTCTCTCGTAAAGTTCTCTAGCTCCCTCCTGCGCATCATTCTTTGTACGATCTGCGCCATGAGGAAGATTGTGAAATTCTCGCTGCGCATCCCTCCCCAAATCCTTCCGGATCTGCTTGGCAAGATCGCCTACATATTGCTCAGTTGCGGGCTCCTCGCCTTCTGTAAGTTTGTTCTTATCTCTATTTTTATCCTTTCTTCCATAGGACTCCTTATGACTTTTCTCATCAACATCAACATCCGCGTATTCATCGTCATCCGCGCTTTCGTTCATTAACGCTTTGGCGCGAAACGCTTCAAAGCTCGCAACGTTGGCGTTGTATAGCGATTCGTTAAAGGGCCGGTCGTAGGCAGCGAATGAGTCTGGGTGGGTGCGCAGTGCCTGCATATTGGCACTGATCGACGCCGCAACGACGGCCGTTCCGAGTATATAACCGGCGGGAACGCCCAGTATGGAGACGCCAAGCGGGTTTCGGCCGGAGGGATCGGTGTAGCTATAAGGGTTGTTGTTGGCGTACTGGTAACGGTTGAACGAGGCTGGGTTCAGCGGATTGGCAGGTTCCGGGTCAGCCTGTAGAAAACGACCGATTACCGGGTCATAAAAGCGCCCCCCGGCGTAGACCAATTCGCTATCACGATCCTGCGCATGGCCGGTATAGCCAATGGTTCCAAAGTTTGCGGTTGTGCTTTTTTCCTGCCTATCGCCGTAAGGCTGGAAGTGGGCGCGCCACGCTAAACCACCCTGAGTATTGGTCGCCGCAACCGGCGAGCCTAAAAGGCCGTTGTGCTGGTACGTGGTTTGTTCAGCAGAGACTTGCGCCAATAGCTCGCCAGCGCCGTATATATATTCCTTGGTACTGGTAGCACCGCTGGCTGGCGTGGTTTCTTCAAACAGCAGCTTGCCTTGCTGCCCATATACGCTCAGTACTGTTTCGCCATTAGCAGCTAGTTGCAAAACGCGCTTGCCTTTGCCGTCGTAGGCATATCGCTGGTCTGGCGTCGTTGAGCATTCGTTGTTTAGCGGCAGGCAAAGTGCTGTGAGGTTGCCGGCTGGGTCGTAGCTGTAGCGCCCTCTTGCGTTTAGCACTCGACCTTGGGTGTCGTAGGAAAGCGTTGCGTTGATATCGCCACGCAGCGAGCTGAGTCGGCCTTGCGCATCGTAGCCGTAGGTCAGCGCGCGTATGCCGCTCTGGGCGGTCAGGTCGCCCCGGGTGTTGTAGGTGTAATAGGCAGTGCCCCACAGCCCGGTGGAGGATGTGAGTCGGTTAAGTGGGTCGTAACCGAGTACTTGCGAGGCGGCGGGGTTTTGTCCGTCGCTAACGGCGGTCAGGTTGTTCGCGCCGTCGTAGCCGTAGCCCAACTTCATCGCGATATCAGCGCCACCGACGGTTCGCGAGGTAGTGCGTAGCCTGTTGGGGTCTTGGGTTATAGAAAGAACGCGGCCGTTGCCGTAACGCAGGCTCTGCAGCGCGCCATTGGCTTGGTAGCTAATGCCTGTGGCGTATGCGCCCGCTTGGGTGGCACGCCCCAGTGCATCGGGGTTATAGGCGATTACCCGGCCGCTGGGGTAGGTGATGCTTTGCAGGCTGTCTGCAGCGTCGTAGGCATAGCCAACGCTAAAGGTGCGCGCGGGTGAGCTGAGGAGTAACGACTCTTGGGTGAGCTTGTCGTGGGCGTCGTAGGCGTAGTTCCAGCTCGTTCCGGCAAAGCGCTGGGTAAGCAGCCGTCCGGCCAGGTCATAGCCGTTGGAGAGCGTTGAAGCGCCGGCAAAGTTTATCGAGGCGAGACGATCAGAGGCGTCATAGCTGTAACTGTCTGCAGGCGAAGCAGCGACTTTCTTGCTGAGTACATTGCCTTTTGCATCGTAGGCGTAGGTGGTCGTTCCCGTTTCAGGGTTAGTTTCGCTGCTTAGAAAGCCTTTGGCGTCGTAGCTATAAGAACGAACCAGACCACCCTGACTGCTTGAGGTTATGCGTCCAAGGTTATCGGTGGTGACTGTGCTAATCACACCAGCCGGCTGAATCAGGCTGGTGAGTTGCCGTACAAATGGCTCGCCATAGGCCGAGTAAGTAGCAGTAGTGACATTTGCGCGTTCGTCGCCCGTAACCGTGCTGTTGCTGCCCGCGGGGTAGCTACTACTGATATAGGTGCCGTCACCATGGGTGTTTTTAAGCAAACGGCCTAAGGTGTCAAAGGTAAAACTTTCGCCAATAGAGGAGGCGCTGGTATAGCTAGGGTTCGAAACAAATGCCTTTCGCCCATCGGGTGTATAAGTAGCAACTTGAATAATGGGCGCTAGCGTTGCGCCACTCTCAGTTTGCTTAATTAGTTGCCCAAGTTGGTTAAACTCGCGAGCGCGAGAATACGCGCCGCGTGTAAGCGTTTGAATGACGTTATTTGGGCTAAATGAGTAGGCAATGGTTACTGCCGACGCGGCGCCTTTAGGCGGAATAACGGCTGTTAGTCTATCGGCGGCGTCGTAGCTGTAGCGGGTTAGGCGTCGCAGCGGATCGGTGCTACTGGCGACCGTACCGCTATCGTTTACCGCGCGAGTGAGAATGCCTCCATCTGGAAAAATAACCCCGCGTGGAACGCCTCGATGATAGTCCGAATAAACCGTCACATGGTTATTCGCATCTTTTATCGACGCTACAGCACCCGATGGTAAATAGGTAAAGCTGGTAACAACTCCATAGTTATTGCTTTGAACAAGGTTGCCCGCTTTATCGTAGCTGTTGATAACGCTACCGGTGATTCCAGAAACAGCCTTTGAGGCTATTTTCCCGAGCATCCACAAACCGCCTGGGCGGATATAACTGTAACTAGTAGTGCGGGATTTTTGCCCTGACTCGGCAACTGTTAACGGCTGCCCATACCCGTCATAACTGTAATCGGTTATGTAATTAAGACCGTTTTGATTAACAACTTTGCGAGTCAAAATTGCAGCGCGGGTATAGTTTTCTACCAACAGGTTGTAGCGGCGCATCTCATTTTGTTCAGAGATATTCTGTGCTGCCCACGTATTAGTTTCCGTGCGTTCAACAGCACCACAGGACGAGCCGGACTTGGCTAATATTTCTTTGCGCAGTAATAACCCAATTTTCCATAAACCCTGATCTACCCCGCCTGTTCCGCTTGGTACGGTATTGGCGCCCACATGGGTATAACGAACACATTGAACCGGGCCTACTTCTAAGGTGCTGTCATTATTGGGTGAGTAGCCTTTGCTATACGTGTAACTCCACGCTTGGGTGGCATGTGTCGAGCCTCGCACACCGGATAACACACGACTGGTAATAACATTAAGTAGCTCCGCCGGCGTAGAGCCCATCTGCTTAATGGCGTAACCGTATGCAGTCTTTAGCCCTAACGGACTTTCCATACTAAGCATGGAGAAACGGCCAGGGACGCTACCGGTAACTGTTGATGAGTTTTGGTAGGTGTAATTCCAACCCGTGCCGTCGGCATACGAAACCCTGGTTAAGTATTGCGGTTTTGCGCCCACGCTCCAATTAGCGTTGGTATAGCCATAGTTCACCGTTTTGCCAGCACCACTGATGTTGGTTAATAACACCTGATTGGTATTAAGACCGGAATATCGAAAGCTGACTGTTCTTCCATCTGAGGCGTTAATGCCAGTTAGGACGTGGTTTGCACCGAAAACGTTGGCTGATGTTTTGCTGTAGGTGAAATTCAGGTAGTTGCCGTTGGGGTCTTCGATTCGCGTAACCACATAGGTACGCAACTGAACGTCGGCTGAAACAGTAGTTTTCAGGTTGAATATATATTTCAACCCGGCTGGGGAAATGACGATTAAACCGCCCTCTCCGGTATTTAACGCAGTGGGCAAGCAACGCCCGATCCAACGGTTTTTGCTGATAAACGCGGTGTCTTTGCCGTCGCCGCCGGCCAGCGTTTCCTTGGTGCCGTCCGGTAACTCGAGAATCGGATTGAGGTTGGTGGCCGCTTGCTGGCTAAGTTGGCAAACACCATTAGTGCTGCCCTGGTTCAGATAGCTATAGGTTTTGGAAACCCAAAGACGACCGAAGTTGATGTCCCAGCCAGCACCAAAAGGCGTGCGCTCTGTGTGGCCATTGCTGTAGGGGCCAGCGGTGTTGGTGATGCTTTCGTAGTTTCGTAAGACTTCGATATCCAGGCCGCCGTTACCGGGGATTACCAAGTCTTTCACCAGAATTTTCAGTGCTCCCGAGAACGGGTCCACCGTATCTGTCGCGGCGGCCGACATCTGCCGGTTCACGCCAAACCCTGGGTCTTGGTAGAGCCCCACGGCGGCGGTGTTGAAGGCTTCGCTAGCGGCTTGCGTTGCGGGGGTAACGGCGCCAGCCAAAGAGGCCGTCGCGAGAAGAGAGATCAGTAACCTGCCCATGAACATTCCTTTTCAATTCGACAGGCCGCTAGGAAGAGCGAATGCGTTAGCTGCTACCCAGGGCTACCTGTCACAACGAATTTGCCAATAAACACGCCTTGCGCAGGTCGGGTTTCAGGGAACGTTTTCCTCGCTGCGTGGCGAGACATGTTGAATGCGCCAAGTGGGCGGTCACCGTTGTACGGTGGGCAAAAGCCGAGGGAAAACCATGAGTGATGGCAGATCGACAGCCTGGGCTGCTGATGCAGATTTGTTGGCTTGCAGGGAGTACGTGTTGCACCAGCAAAGGCCACTATTCGCCGTTGATGCGACCGCGTTAAGGGGGTAGTGCAATGCCTATTCCAGAGCCGTTCGAGGAGGCCAACGACGAGCTGCGCAGGGCAAATTGCAGCAGTGCAGGCACGACCCTGTAACGGCTTTTTAGCGGCGTGAGAATGGGTAAAAAGCGGGGTATTAAATCGACAGGCGAGGGCTGCGAAGTGACTGGAACTGCGAATTTTCTTCAGCCGTTTTAGCCGATGGACGAACTTAGTTACGCCTTTCTCCGTACCACGCCCGTTCAGCTTCCCGATCAAGAAATAAGCGTTACTGGAGCGCTTCACGTACAGATTTAGAAATATATGCCAGTCGGCCATCAACGCTTACAGCAGGTAGCATGGCCGCCCGAAATCAGTTTAGGCCGCAATGAACGCCCTCCAGGAACCTCCGAGTCCATCTGTGTATGGCTCTACCCGTTACGCTACGCTTCCCGACTTTAGTCTTTTGCGACGCTCGCCATGCCTAACCCGCGCGAGGGTCGTCCTCCCCGCAGCTGCGCAGCTGCAACGCACCACCCGCTCGCTTGAGCTAGGTTTTCGCCTACTCCCCGCTTCGACACAGGCCATGGATAGCTGACCCCACGGCCTGGCTAGGCCTGCTGACGTTGATCGTGTTGGAGTTGGTGCTGGGCATCGACAACTTGGTGTTTATCGCCATCCTCGCGGACAAATTGCCGCCTGAGCAGCGCGACCGTGCGCGGATTATTGGTCTGTCGCTGGCGTTGTTTATGCGCCTGGGCCTGTTGGCCAGTATTTCCTGGATGGTGACGCTCACCGACCCGCTGTTTGAGGTGCTTGGCAAAAGCTTCTCGGGCCGCGATTTGATTATGTTGTTCGGCGGCATATTTCTGCTGTTCAAGGCCACCATGGAGTTGCATGAGCGGCTTGAGGGGCATATTGCCGAACGCAGCAACGGCGCCGGCTATGCCTTGTTCTGGCCAATCGTGGCGCAGATTGTGGTGCTTGATGCGGTGTTCTCGCTGGATGCGGTTATTACCGCCGTGGGCATGGTTGAGCATTTGGCGGTGATGATGATCGCGGTGATCGTCTCTATTGGCCTGATGATTGTTGCTAGCAAACCGTTGACCGCGTTTGTTAACGCGCGCCCAACGGTGATCATGCTGTGCCTGGGCTTTTTGATGATGATCGGTTTCAGCCTGGCGGCTGAAGGCTTGGGCTTTCATATTCCCAAGGGCTACCTGTATGCGGCCATTGGCTTCTCGATTCTGATTGAGCTGTTTAACCAACTGGCACGCCGTGGGCGCAAGCGTTCGGCTCAGGGCGAACGGCCAATGCGCGCTCGCACGGCCCATGCGGTGATGCGTTTACTGGGTGGCCGCGCGTTGAGTGCCGACGAGGTGGGCGACGATATCGTTGACCTGGTGGGCGGCGAAGACAGCGAGCCGGTGTTCAACCGCCGTGAGCGGGTGATGATCAGTGGCGTGCTGCAACTGGCTGAACGCCCGGTGCGCGCGGCGATGACGGCGCGTGCCGAAGTTGCGTATCTGGACGTAGCCGACAGCCCGGAAGAGATCCGCCAGAAGCTGATGCATTCCTCGTACTCGCGCCTGCCGTTGATTCGTGAAGGGCGCATTGATGAGCCGCTGGGCTTTGTGCACAAGAAGGAACTGCTCAAGGAAATGCTGGCCGGCAACCAACCCGATTTGGTCAGCCTGGCGCGTCAGACCATTAACCTGCTGGAACACTTTACGGTGCTCAACGCTCTGGAGCAGATGCGCAAAGAGTCGACGCATATCGCTTTTGTGGTCAGCGAGTTTGGTGACTTTATCGGCATTCTGACCATGACCGACATTCTCGAATCCATTGCCGGCGAGCTACCGGATGCCAGCGAGGTTGAGGGGCCGGATATCGTCGCCGATCAGGGCGGGTTTCTGGTCAGCGGTGCACTTAACCTCACCCTGGTACGCGGGCGAATTGGTTTCGACGCCACTCCTACCGACGACTACCAAACCGTAGCCGGCCTGGTAATGAGTTTGCTCGACCGCTTGCCGGTTATAGGCGATGAGGTGGCGTGGCAAGGTTGGCAGCTGCGCGTTATCGGTGTGGCTGAGCGGCGGGTTACCAGGGTGCGCCTGAGTCGCACCAACGCCTAATGTGCTGCGCTGCTCGGCGCTAGCGTGAAGCAGCGCTAAAAACCTAGGCCTTGGTGGGCTTGCTTCAGGCGATAGCGAGTGGCAGGGTCTACGCTTGCCTAGTCTGCTTTCAACGGATTAACTCGTGAGCCACCCACCGAGCAACCAGCCCAACACGTGAAGCCTTCTACCCTCACTGCCGCGCTGCTTTGCTTGCTACTCAGTGCGGGGGTAAAAGCCCAGCCCTATCAGGTGGTTACCGAAGAGTGGGCGCCCTACAACTACATGCAAGACAATCAGCTCACCGGCATGGCCACGGAGATCGTGCGGGCCATCATGGCGCGCACTGGCGATGCCTTCGAGTTGGTGTTGCTACCCAGTATGCGCGCCACCTTGGCACTGGATAGCCGGCCCAAAACCATCATGTATTCCATGTTCCGCAGCGCCGAGCGCGAGCGGCTTTACAAATGGGTCGGGCCGATCATTGAAGAGTCCATTTACCCCTATCAGTTGGCTCACGGGCGCCCTCCCCTGTATTCCCTCGAGCAACTGCTGCGCGTTGAACAGATCACCACGCGGCATGCTGGCCTGATACCCGACACATTGCTCGCCCTGGGCTTCAACAACCTCGACAAAAGTGCCACCGAAAGCCAGCAGCTCTATCGCATGCTGCTCGCCGGGCGCACGGGGGTTATCGTCGGCGATACCGACGCCGGCGTGGCGTATTACAGCCGCCAATTGCACATCGCCCCCGGCACGCTGCGCCAGGTGCCCGTGGAAATTTATCGCTCATCGCTTTACATCGCCTTTAGCCGCGATTGTGACGATACGCTTGTAGCGGCCTGGGCCAACGCCCTGGAGCAACTGCGGCAAACCGGCGAGCTAGAGCGAATCCAGCGCCGGTACAAGGAGCCCTTATGAGCCTGATCCCCGCTCTACCCGACAAGGCCAACGTGTTGATCTGCGGGGCCAGTCAAGGAATTGGCCTGGCGTTATGTGAAGCCGTGCTGGCGCGCGAGGACGTACGCCAGGTGTGGGCGGTAGCGCGCCAAGCCAGCGGCGCCGTTGGCCTGGCAGCGCTGGCCGAGCGCTATGGCCCGCGCCTGGAGCGGATCGATTGCGATGCACGCCAGGAACTGTCGCTGGCCGCGCTCGCACGCCAGATCAACGCCGACTGTGAACACCTGCACCTGGTGATCAGCACCTTGGGGGTGCTTCATCAGGACGGTGCCCGCGCCGAAAAAGGCCTGGCGCAATTGGACCTGGCGAGCCTGCAGGCGAGCTTCGCGACCAATACGTTTGCCCCCGTGCTGCTGCTCAAACACCTACTACCGCTGCTACGCAAGCAGCCGGCGACCTTCGCCGCGCTGTCGGCCAGAGTCGGCTCTATCGGCGACAACCGCCTAGGCGGCTGGTACAGCTATCGAGCGAGCAAGGCCGCGCTCAACCAACTGCTGCACACCGCCAGCATTGAACTGAAACGGCTAAACCCAGGCTCTACGGTGCTGAGCCTGCACCCTGGCACCACCGACACTCAGCTATCAAAGCCATTTCAGGCCAATGTACCGGCCGCGCAACTGTTTGAGCCGGCCTTTGCCGCGCAACGCATTATCGAGCTGGTGGGGCGCCATGGGCCGGCGGACAGCGGTACCTTTTGGGCATGGGATGGTGAGCCGATCGAATGGTGAGCTGGCCAGCGCCCGGTAAACCTGAGGCCATCTGAGCGGCATCGGTCAGGGTGCAGTGCTCGAGTATTCCCTTAGCCAGACCTCGCCGACGGCGCCAAACTGCAGCAGGTCATGAAATATCCCCTGTTTGAAAAACGCCTGCTTGCTCAGCCCCTCGCGCTCCAGCCCCGCTTTCTCCAACACCCGCGCGGAAGCCTCGTTCACGGCCATGCAGGCGGTATGCACGCGATGCAATTGCAGTGTCTGGAAGGCAAAGAGCATCACCTGCTGAACGGCTTCGGTCATATAGCCTTGGCCGCGAAACGGCGCGCCCATCCAATACCCCAGCTGCCCACTGCGGTGACGGTTCGACGGCCGCAGGTTGATAATCCCAATCAACTCGCCCGAACGCACGTGAATACCGAACACAAAATTCTCATCACCCTCAGCGGCCAGGGTTGAACGCTGGATAAATTCCTCGGCGGCCGAGCGCGTGTAAGGCGATGGCATTCCCGCCGTGTAGGCCGCCACCAACGGATCGTCACCCAGCTCTGCCAGGCGCGCGGCATGCTCTGGACGCAATGGCTGTAGTCGCAAACGCTGGGTGTTCAGGCTGGGAAGATGCATCGAGGGCGCTCCGTGCGGTGAAAAAAGGCTGTCGCGCTAGGCAACCGCGCAAGGAATACGCGGTAACACGCACTTATTGCAACTACTGCTGAGTACTCAGAGCGCTCGCCGCGAGCGCAAGCAGCGAAACGTCGGGCCGGCATAAAAGAAATCGGATATCACAACGAGTGTTTCGGAATTTACCTCGCCTGCGTATGATATAGATTCGCAAATAACATCAATTCCAACGTGAGTCCGACATGTCCGCCCTACGCCCTCTGTGTCCACAAAACACCGCCGCACCGCGTTCGCCCCTGGCACTTCGTCCTCTGGCGCTTGCGGTGCACATGCTGGCAGCCGGTATCGCCTTAGCCGCTCCCACCTTACAGGCGGCAGAACAGGCGCAACAGACCGACTCCGCAGGCGCAGTAAACCTGGCGCCTACGCAGATTTCCGAGACGGCCACCCAGGAACGCAGCGGCGTTACCGAAGACACCAATTCGTACACCACCGACGCCACGCGCACCGCCACGCCGTTGAGCATGTCGCCGCGCGAAACGCCGCAGTCGGTGAGCGTGGTGACTCAGCAGCGTATGCAGGACCAAAAGCTGGAAACCATCGTTGATGTGGTCAACAACGCCACAGGGGTTTCGCTCAACCGCTACGAAACTAACCGTGGCCAAATCAACGCCCGTGGCTTTGAACTGAACTCGCTGATGATTGACGGCGTGCCGACCATCTATGAGCAGCCGTGGAGCGCGGGTGAAATTTTTGGCAGCCTGGCCATGTATGACCGCGTTGAAATTGTCCGTGGTTCCAACGGTTTGATGACCGGTGCGGGCGACCCTTCCGCCTCCCTCAATATGGTCCGCAAGCGCGCCAACAGCACCGACCTGAAAGGCTCGGTGGAAGTCAGTGGCGGCACGTGGGATACCTATGGCCTGAAGACCGATGTAGCGGGCGGCCTCAACTCCGAAGGCACCATCCGTGGCCGTTTCGTAGCCGAAACCAAAGATGGCGACTCCTGGATCGATATGAACTCGACCAAACGCCAAACCTTCTACGGCACCATGGACATCGACCTGACGCCTGATACCACGCTGTGGTTTGGCCTGAGCCGGCAAGAAACCAACACCGACTCGCCCATGTGGGGTGGCCTGCCCATCTGGTACGCCGACGGCAGCCGCACCAACTGGAGCCGCTCGAAGACCAGCTCGGCCGACTGGTCGAAATGGGATACCACTTACGAAACCTACTTCGTCAATCTCGATCACCGCTTTGCCAACGACTGGCAGATGAACCTCAGCTACAACCGTGGCGAGCGCACCTCTGATTCTGCGTTGCTGTATCTTTCCGGCAATCCGGGCAAGGACGGTAGCGCCGCTATGGGCGCCTTCCCGGCGACCTATAAGACCAAGACCACGCAAGACGACTACAGCATCCGTTTCAGCGGGCCATTCTCGCTGCTCGGTCGTGAGCACGACTTGGCCTTCGGTTATGTGGACAGTAAGCAGGAGTTCGATGCTGACTCGCTCAGCGCGCTGACAGGAACCTATAGCGTTGCCAATTTCGACAGTTACTCCGGCAACTACCCAGAGCCTGTTTGGGGCAAGAAAACGCACTACGGCGCCAGTGAAACCCGTCAAAAAGGTGCTTTCGCCGCCACCCGTTTGAATGTGACCGACGACTTGAAAGTCATTCTTGGCGCGCGTGAAAGCTGGTACGAAAAAACTGGTGAAGAAGCCGGAACCGCGACCGATCTAGATGTCGATCATGAATTGACCCCTTATGCGGGCGTGGTCTACGACCTCACCGACAACCTCTCGGCCTACGCCAGCTACACAGAAATTTTCCTGCCGCAGTCGGTTAGCGACAGCAGTGGGCAGCAGTTGGACCCTATCACCGGCGAAAGCAATGAAATGGGACTCAAGGGCGAGTTCTTCGAGGGTCGATTGAACGCCTCCGCCGCAGTCTTTCTGATCAAGCAGGATAACTTGGGCAAGAGCACCGGCGTCCTGATCAACAACGACCCTGCACAGGGCTACGGCTATGTGCCTAACGATGTCACCAGCAAAGGCTTTGAACTGGAAGTTTCCGGCGAACTGGCGACGGACTGGAACGCCTCGGTGGGCTACACCCAGTTCAAGGTCGAAGACAGCGACGGCAACAAGGCCAACACCCTCTACCCGACCAAACTGTTGCGCACTTTTACCACCTACCGCCTGCCCGGCGTGCTTAACAAGCTCACCATTGGCGGCGGTGTTAACTGGCAGACGTCGACTTACACCTACGCCCAGAACCCGGCGGGCGTGGATGAGAAAATCACCATGGATGCCTATGCCTTGGTCAACCTGATGGCCCGCTACGAGATCACCGAAAACCTCTCCGCGCAGTTGAATGCCGACAACGTTACCGACGAGAAATACTTCGACGTGTTCGACGCTTACGGCGCCCTGACCTACGGCGCACCACGCAGCTTCACTGCTTCGGCAAAGTACCGCTTCTAAGGCCGCTAGCGCGGCAGGTACACACGCTGTAGAACACAAAACACCGGCCTAACGCCGGTGTTTTGCTGTCTGCCGTCTGGTAAATCTGCGCATTCACTTTTGCGCTTTGGAAAAAACCCGTGTACCCCTTTACCAACCAAAATTGAACTAGGCCTGCGCGTATGGATGCCATTTGGATTGCAGTCGGTATTTTTGTCTCTCTGCTATTTGCGTCGCTTTGGATGATGCGCCTGTACCCCAAGCTGTCCGCCCGGCACCGCGATGAAGACACCAATACCGTGGTGCGCCTGGTGGCCAATGTCTTTGTGGTTATGACGTCGTTGGTGTTTGGTCTGATGATCAACTCGGCGAAAAACACCTTCGAATCCATCGACGCCAATATGCATGCCTATGCCACCAGCCTGATCATTTTCGACCGCACCTTAAGAACCTACGGCGACAGCGCACAGGACACCCGCAACGTTCTCTCCGTGTATGTGCAGCAGGCTGTTGCCAACCCGTATCGCGGCGATCAAGCGCCACAGCATCGCAAGAGTCCTGCGGCTCAGCATTTGGACGATATTGGCGAGGCGTTGGCCGCGATCAAACCCCATGACCGTTATCACGAAACCATGCTGGCGGACGTTCACCAGCAATTTCAGACACTGATTGAACAGCGCTGGCGGATCGTCGAGCAGTCCGAAGGTGCGATTCCCCTGCCGCTGATCGGCATGCTGGCAGCGTGGATGACCCTTATCTATGCCAGCTTCGGCTATCGGGCGCCGAGAAACCCGATGGTGATCGGTATGTTCACCGTCTCTGCGCTACTGATTGCCGCCTCGGTGTACCTGGTGCTGGATATGGATATCCCGTTTCACGGCGCCATCCAGATTTCCGATGCGCCGCTCCGGCGAGCCTTGGCGGAAATGCAGCTTTAGCGCCTTGTCGATCACTCGATATGAAACGGATCGGCATCCAGATACGCCGGAAAGCGCTCGCGGTAAGCAGCCAGGTCAGCCGCTTTAAGGATGACGCTAAACACCCCATCAGCCGCTCCAGCCTCGAGGATTGGCTCGCCCTGGAAGTCGAGCACTTGGCTATCGCCGCTGTAGGGGTGGCCTTTGCCATCGCTGCCGACCCGGTTTACCGCAGCCACATAACACAGGTTTTCAATCGCCCGTGCCGGTAGCAGGCGGTTCCAATGCAGCCGCCGCGCCGCAGGCCAATTGGCGGTGTACAGGAGCAAGTCGGTGTCGTGGGGGTCACGGCTCCACACGGGAAAGCGCAGGTCGTAACAGATCAGCGGTCGGATGCGCCAACCATGCAGTTCCACCTGCACCTGACGCTCGCCAGGGCTGTAGTGTTTGTGCTCGCCGGCCATGCGGAACAGGTGGCGTTTGTCGTAATGCAACACCTGGCCATCCGGGCGAGCCCAAAGCAAGCGGTTGCGGTGACTGCCGTCGGCGGCCTGAATAATTACGCTGCCGGTAATCACCGCGTCCAGGCGTTTGGCCTGTTGCCGCAGCCACGCGTAAGTGGCGCCCTCCTCCGGCTCAGCAAGCAGCTCGGATTCCATCGAGAAGCCGGTGGTAAACATTTCCGGCAGCACGATCAGGTGTGCACCCTTGGCCTGGTCGAGGAGCACTTCAAAGTGCGCAAAGTTGGCGGCCGGGTCGTGCCAGGCCAAGGTGGTTTGCACCAGGGCCAGCTTGAGGTCGGGCAGGCCGCTTTGATCGCGCCCGCTGGTTAAATCTTGCATAGCTTGTCCGCCGCTTGAATCAGGGTTTGTTCACGCTTGGCAAAGCAGAAGCGCACCAGCCGCAGGTCTTTCGGTGGTTCTTGGTAGAACACCGAAATCGGGATCACCGCCACACCGTGTTCGCGGGTCAGCCATTCGGCCATGGCTACGTCGCCTAAGTCGTCACGAATCGCCGAGTAATCAGCGAGCTGGAAGAAGGTGCCAGCGGCGCGGGTGAAGCTGAATTTGGAGTGCTCCAAGTGGTCGCAGAACAGGTCGCGCTTGGCTTGGTAAAACGCCGGCAGTTCGCTGACGTGCTGTGGGTTGGCCGCCATAAAATCCGCCAAGCCCCATTGCAACGGGGTTACGCCACAAAAGCTGACGTACTGGTGCACCTTGCGCAGCTCCGCGCTAAGGGCCGCAGGCGCCACCACATAGCCGGTTTTCCAGCCAGTGACGTGGTAGCTCTTGCCAAACGAGCTGACCACAAAGGCGCGCTGATACAGCTCGTCATGGGCCAGCACGCTGTCGTGCTTGGCGCCGTCGAACACCAGATGCTCATAAACCTCGTCGCTGATCAGGTAGATATCGCGGTCACGAATCAACTCAGCCAGTTGGTCCAGGTCGCGTCGGGTAATCAGCGCACCGCTGGGGTTGTGCGGGCTGTTGAGGATAATCAGGCGGGTACGCGGGCTGATGGCATCGCCCAGGCGCTGCCAGTCGATGGCAAAGTCCGGCTGGCTCAGCGGCACATGCACACAACGGCCGCCAGCCAAGTCCACCGACGGCTCGTAGCTGTCGTAGCTGGGGTCGAAAACGATGACTTCATCGCCGGCGCGAATCAGGGTTTGAATCGCACAGAAAATGGCCTGGGTGGCGCCAGGGGTGATGGTGATTTCTGCATCGGCGCTGACGTTACGGCCGTAGCAAAGGGCAATTTTCGCCGCTACCTGCTCACGCAGCGCGGGCAGGCCGGTCATCGGCGCGTATTGGTTATGGCCGCTGTGCACGTGGCGGGCGACGGCATCGAGCAACGCCTGCGGGCCGTCAAAGTCGGGGAAACCTTGCGAGATACTTCATTGGCCAACTGCGACATGCGGGTAAAGATGGTGGTGCCGATGTTAGGCAACTTGCTGGTGATCATCACGCCTTCCTGATTGACCGTTGATGGCAACGCTTACGCCACGACGGGCGAGAATAACGGATCGTCCGGGCATGAAAAAGGGCACCCGAGGGTGCCCTTTGGCATATGGATAGAACCGTAGGATGAACGTAGGTTGGGTAGAGCCGTAGGCGAAGCCCAACGTCACGGTCCATGTTGGGCTTCGCTGCGCTCACCGAACGCGGACCGACCCAACCTACGTATCTACCATCACTTCTTATCGCGGCGCTTCTTATCGGCTTTTTTGTGGTGCGACATCATCCGACGCTTCTTGTTTACCTGGCGGTCGGTGAGGGTGTTTTTGTTGCCCTCATAGGGGTTCTCGCCCCCTTTGAATTCGATGCGAATCGGCGTACCGACCAGCTTCAAGACGCGGCGATAGGTATTTTCCAGGTAGCGCACATAGGACTTGGGCACCTTCTCCACCTGGTTACCGTGAATCACGATAATTGGCGGGTTGGCGCCACCCAGGTGGGCGTAACGCAGTTTGATCCGGCGGCTGCCCACCATCGGTGGCGCGTGCTCACTAACGGCGTCTTCAAGAATCGAGGTCAGGCGGCTGGTCGGCCAGCGGGTAACCGCCGACTTAAAGGCGTTCTGTACCGATTGGTAGAGGTTGCCCACGCCAGTGCCGTGCAGTGCCGAAATAAAGTGAATGTCGGCAAAGTCGACAAAGAACAATCGGCGTTGCAGCTCGACTTTTACGTAGTCGCGCTCGCTTGGCTCCATGCCGTCCCACTTGTTCAGGGCAATGACCAACGCGCGCCCTGACTCCAGGGCAAAGCCCAGCAGGTTAAGGTCGTGGTCGACCACGCCTTCACGGGCGTCCATCACAAAGATCACCACGTTGGCGTCTTTGATCGCTTGCAGGGTTTTCACCACGGAGAACTTTTCAACTTCTTCGTGGATCTTGCCGCGCTTACGTACACCGGCGGTGTCGATCAGGGTGTACTTCTCTTCGTTACGCTCGAAGGGAATGTAGATGCTGTCGCGGGTGGTGCCAGGCTGGTCATAGACGATTACCCGGTCTTCACCGAGCATGCGGTTAACCAGGGTCGACTTGCCGACGTTGGGGCGGCCGATGATGGCGATTTTAATGCCGTCTTTTTCGCTTGGGCCGGGAATGCGCTTGGCTTCCTCACCTTCGGCGACTTCTTCGGGCTCGCCTTCTTCTTCGTCGGCATCTTTAGGAAACTCGCCCAAGGCGATTTCCATCATCTGCGCGATACCACGGCCGTGGGCGCCCGCAATTGGAATGGCATCGCCCATACCCAACGGCGCGAACTCAGCGCGGGCCAGGTCCGGGTCGATGTTGTCGACTTTGTTGGCCACCACGTAGGAGGTTTTATTGCGCTTGCGCAGGTGCTCGCCAATCATCTGGTCGGCGGCGGTAAAGCCTGCACGCGAGTCGACCAGAAACAGCACCACGTCGGCTTCTTCGATGGCCAGCAACGATTGCTCGGCCATCTTTTCGTCCATGCCATGCTCGTCACCGGAAATACCGCCGGTGTCGATCAGGATGTAGGTTCGCCCTTGCCATTTGGCCTCACCGTACTGGCGATCACGGGTCAGACCAGCCAGGTCGCCGACGATAGCGTCGCGACTTCTGGTCAGGCGATTAAACAGGGTGAGGACGGCCCACCAGGGCGATTACGGGAACCATACGGCCCCTCCACTCAATTGCAGAAAATACAAAGGCCGCTACCGTCAAACGGCAGCGGCCGAACTCATTGTTGCGCAGGCCCAACTGCCTGACGCAGACCGGATGAGGCCTACGTCAGCGCGGTGAGTCCTACTTCTTGATAGTCAGCGCAACCAGCTCACCGCTGTTACCAAAGGCGTACAGCCAATCGGCGACCACCAATGGCCGAGCACGCAGACCGTCGCTGTCGATACGGGTGCGGCCAACAAAGCGGCCATCTACCTGGCTGACCAGGTGCAGGTAACCTTCAAAGTCACCAAAAGCAATGTAGCTGGAGAACACTTCCGGTGCCGACAGCTGACGGCGAGCCAGGGATTCGTTGCTCCACAGCGACGACGCCGAACGCTCGTCAACGCTTTCTACGGTGCCGTTAGCCAAGCACAGGTAAACGCTACCGATGCTCTCGGCCAGGCCGACGTTACTCGAGGCTTCTTTCTGCCAGATGATGCGACCATTGCTCGCATCCAGGCCGGCAACCCGACCGTTATAGGTCACGGCGTACAGGGTGGTGCCAGACAGCAGCAGGCCGCCGTCGATATCCACCACACGATCGAGCTCGGAACGGCCTTGCGGCACCGCTACACGCTGCTCCCAAGCCGGCAAGCCGCGCTGGGTATCAAGGGCGATAACTTTGCCGGTGGACAAACCGGCGTAAGCCAGTCTGTCGGTCACGATCGGCGCACCAGTGCCACGCAGGGTCAGTACCGCCGGGGTGTTTTCGTAGATCCAACGCTGGGCGCCAGTGCTGGCTTCCAGGCCGATCACACGGTCGTCCTGGGTTTGCACCACGACAACGTCACCGTTGGTGGCCGGGGCTGCCAGCACTTCACTGGTGACCTTGGCGCGCCATTTTTCTTCGCCGGTCGCACCGTCCAGGGCAACCACTTCGCCCTTGAGGGTGCCGACCAAGACCAAGCCGCTACCTGCGCCAACAGCGCCGGAAACGGGCAGATCTAGATCGGTTTCCCACAGCTTGTCGCCGGAGAAACGGTTGATCGCCATCACTTCGCCGTTTACGTCGGCAGCAAAGATGGTGTCGCCATCAACAGCTGGAACCAGCATGTTGAAGGTGTCGCCCTGGCCATCACCAACCGAGCGGCTCCATTCTTTATGCAGCTCAACTTCTTCGGTGAAGTCCGGCAGCTCGGCTGGCGGCAATTCTTTCTTGCTAGTGCTGCTGCAACCCGTGGCAAGAACGGCCAGGCATATTTCCAGCGCATCACTTCACGCATCCCCTTTGGCCAGATCGTCGAGCTTCATTTGCAAGCCACCCACTGCCGCTTCATCGGACAGGGCTGCCTTAGCCTTCTCGTATGCGCTGCGGGCATCATCGGCGCGGCCGACTTTAACCAGCAAATCGCCTTTCAGCTCTTCGCGGCTGGCAACGAACGCTTTTTCAGCATCGCCATCAAGCAGCTTGAGACCTTCTTCGGCCTTGTTCTGTGCAGCCAGAACACGGGCCAGGCGCTGCCGGGCCAACTCGTTGATGGTTTCATCCACCGGCTTGGCCACAACGCTTTGCAATTCAGCAGCGGCATCGTCGAGCTTGCCGTTGTCTACTGCGGTCTTGGCCGCAAACAGACTGGCGTACTGGGCGTAGTAAGTGCCGGCGTAATCGTTTTTCAGCTTGTTGGACAGATCAGCGACCTTGGCCACATCCGGCTTGCCGGACGGATCAAAGGTGGTTTCCAGCAGTTGCTGGTAAAGCATCGAGGCGTTCTGCGCCTGGGTAGCCTGGTACTTGTGGTAGTAATTCCAGCCCACTACCGCTACCAGAGCCAGTACGCCACCGGTCAACAGCGGTTTGCCGTTGCGGTTCCACCAGTCCTTG
>LNAP01001197.1_pt1 | contig 27949 bp, 24 predicted proteins | sample 602601 | NCBI WGS metagenome assembly LNAP01 (sample SAMN02440304, study PRJNA202911) | soil metagenome | biome: Subtropical and temperate rainforests or woodlands; isolation source: soil samples (1 kg each in a 20% v/v slurry with milli Q water) were... ... | reverse complement strand
CCGCGCCGCCGACCTCGGCGCTCGGCCGCGATGCCACGCAATATCGCGTTCGCCCCGGCAGTCCTGACGATCAGACAAAGGCCCTGCAGCGCGCGATCGACGAGGCAACGCGCGCGCGGGTCCCGCTGGCGCTGCCCCCGGGCCTCTATCGCAGCGGCATGCTTCGCCTGCAAAGCGGCACGCAACTGGTCGGCGTGCGCGGCGCAACCAAACTCGTTTTCAACGGCGGCACCGCGATGCTTTCCGGCGAAGGCGCTGACGGCATCGGCCTCACCGGCATCACGCTCGACGGCGGAAAGATTCCGCTGCCGGCGCGGCGCGGACTCGTGCATTGCAGCGGCGGACGCGATATCCGTATCGTCGATTGCGAAATCACCGGCAGCGGCGGCAACGGCATCTGGTTCGAGCAGGTCTCCGGCGACATCAGCGGTAATATCTTCACCGATATCGCGACCACCGCGGTCGTGTCGTTCGACGCACAGGGCCTGATCGTTTCGCGCAACACGATCCGGGGCACCAACGACAACGGCATCGAAATCCTGCGCACCACGATCGGCGACGACGGCACGCTGGTCGCCGACAACCGCATCGAGGACATCAAGGCCGGACCCGGCGGTTCCGGGCAATACGGCAACGCCATCAACGCGTTTCGCGCCGGCAATGTGATCGTGCGCGGCAACCGTATCCGCAACTGCGATTATTCGGCGGTCCGCGGCAATTCGGCCTCCAACATCCAGATCACAGGCAACAGCGTCAGCAACGTCCGCGAAGTCGCGCTTTATTCCGAATTCTCGTTCGAGGGCGCGGTGATTGCCAATAACACCGTCGATGGCGCGGCGGTCGGCGTCTCCGTCTGCAATTTCAACGAGGGCGGCCGTCTCGCGGTCGTGCAGGGCAATATCATCCGCAACCTGCTGCCGAAACGCCCGATCGGCACCGCGCCCGATGACGACGCCGGCATCGGCATCTATGTCGAGGCCGACACCTCAGTCACGGGCAACGTCGTCGAGAACGCGCCATCATTCGGGATCATTGCCGGCTGGGGCAAATACCTGCGCGACGTCGTTATTTCAGGCAATGTCATCCGCAATGCCTTTGTCGGCATCGGCGTGTCGGTGGTGCCGGGCGCGGGCACGGCACTGGTCAACAACAACATGATCTCCGAGACGCCGCGCGGCGCGGTGGTCGGGCTCGATCACGCGCGGCCGACAACGCCGGATTTATCCGGCGAAGGCGCGCAGCGCTTTGCCCAAGTGGTACTGGGGACCAACGCAGTGCGGCGATAACCGTCGTCCCGCGTTCGCGGGGACGACAGGCGGAATTGACGTGCCCTACATCGCATTCCTCAGCAACGGATAACGCCGCCCGATCGCATCGAGATCCAGCGCGGGCTCCGGAACGTTTGCCATCGCCGGCGCGTACGGCGCTTCGTCCTCAGCAGCGTCATCGATTTCCGCGGCAGTCGAAGCATCACGGGGCGATTCGGCTACGATCTTCAGCGCAGGCCAAGCCAACCGCTCGCGCAGCGATTCGCTGAGCGGCGGCGTTGCCCTGCCCTGACCCGGCCAGGAAATGTCGAACACGCTATGATCGCGAGCAGCCTCGTGCCTGGAGAGCGCGCGCCAGGTTTCGACCGCGGCCTTGGCTTCCCGGATATTTTCGAGGAATGCGAGTTCGCTGTGGTAGCGCCGCCAGCGGCCGGTTTCGAACAATTCGGTGAGATGTTCCAGCCGCCGCTCGGCAAGAGCGCACCAGCGCGCCATCACGTCGCGTCGGCGTGCCACGTCCGGTCGATATGTCATGAGCCAGCCCGTAAGGAGAAAAACGGACGCGGACGCAACAGGCACGAATCAATCAGATGTGACAGGGATATTCTGTGGAAAACCTTAACAAAGTCTAGCGAATGCTCTTAGCAGCCTCCGGCCGTCGATAGAAAGCCGCATAAATACGGGGCTTCTCGCTTTATTCACAGTTAATATCCGTTCCGGCATGACGGAACTGCGCACCGCCGCTATGCGGCACGAGCCGCAGCCTCGCGGGTGAAATCGCGGAAAAACAAGCTGGAAATGAAAGACCCGTCCGGGGGGACAACCGGACGGGTCAAGCTATATGGGCGCTTGGGGTGGATGGGCGCTCGCGCCGAATACAGCCGATGGGGAGGGGATCACCGCTCCCACATACTTTGGTCGCGGCAGGCCGCCGGACGTTCAAACGGCCAGCGATTTTTTTGGCTCTTTTTGGCAGGCGCTTTTGGAACCGGAGATCACTCCGCGGCGGAGCGATTTCCCGCGCCAGCGGCTGATTTATCGGACGCCATGGCGGCGGCAGGCGGATTCAGGGCCCTGGTTGCGGGAACATCCGGCTGATCTCTGACCTTCTCAACGGCCGGGCTGCCCGGGGCCGCCGCCACCGGTAACGCCGTTGTGTTCACTACGGCAGAAACCGCGGCAAAGGCATCCGCCTCGCCGGCGCCGAACAGGTCGTCGCGGCCCGAAGCGCCGAGATCGCGCGCGGTTGTCATCAGAACCGTGCGCAGTTCGCCCGGCTTCAACGCGGGATTGCGCTCCAGCATCAGCGCCGCGAGGCCGCTGACATAGGCCGCGGCAAACGAGGTGCCGGACGTCATCTGATATTTCTCATCCGGCGCCGGCAGAAAGATGTCGACGCCGGGCGCCGCGATCGCGATGTGGCCGCCGCGGTTGGCTGCCGCGAACAGTTTGTCCCGGACGTCGGTGGCGCTTACTGCAATGACGTTCGGGTTGGCGGCGGGATAGAGCGGCGGCGATTTCGGTCCGGCATTGCCGCCAGCCGCGACCATTACGATTCCCCTGGCGGCGGTGGCCGCGATGCTGCGCTCGACCAACGCATCCTTCGGACCGGCGAAACTCATGTTGATGATCTGCGCGCCGTGCTCCGCGGCATAGTCGAGCGCCTTCAGGATCACGAATGACGTGCTTTCGGCGCCATTCGGCGCCACGCCGAACGCGCGGATTCCCAGGATCCTGGCTTGCGGCGCGCTTCCCAACAGCCGCGCATGCGCCACGATCGCACCCGCAATGCCGGTGCCGTGGGCGTGTGCGCCTTCCTTGCTCCCAAGCGCATCGAAATTATCGGCAATCGCATTCACAAGTTCCGGGTGCTTGGCGTCAATTCCGGAATCGATCACGGCGATCGTGACGTTGGCGCCGTGGGCCAGCGTGTGCGCCTCGGGAATACGTAGTTTGGCGAGAGCGTATTGGGCGGGATCGCCTTCGGTCGGAGCCGCCTTCGGGCCCTGCAGCAGATAGCGGAAATTCGGCTGGACCGAACGGACGCTGGCATCCGCGGCGAATTCGCGGCTCACCGTTTCTACCGGACGGCGATCGGTGATGCGGAACAGGCCAATGGTGGCGCCAAGAAGCGGCTCTGCGAAGCGATGCGCTCGAGGCGATAACGTCGCGCCAGTTCGTCGGCCTGGGCATCGGACAGCGCGCCGTCGATCTCGGCCACGAGTTGGTTTGCGACCGTGCGCGGGTTCAGCGCTGTTTGAGGCGCATTGCGGCGCGAGTTGCCGTTCCTGTTCTTGGCGGACTTGGCGCCGCCGCTACCCCCACCATCGGCTGAGACATTCGCCGACGAGCCCTGCCGGTCACGGCAATCGCTCTCGCTGCCGCAGGCGGGATAGCGGTTCGGCGAATAGCGCGCAGAGGGAAGCGTCGACGTCACGCCGATCCGCGGCATCGGCCTCATCGCCGACGTAGGCACGCTGATCCGGGGCGTCGTTCGGCCAGCGGTGCTTGCAGCGATATTACCCGTCCGGCCGGCGATGTTCGGGTCGATCCGTGGCGCAACCGTCGGATTGATGGTCGGAACGCGGGACTCAATGCTGAGATTGGGGGTGCGCATGATGCTCTGCGCGTGAAGCGCGGGAACATCGAGAGCCGCAAACAGGGATGCCGCAGCGCTCAACGCCACCGCCGCACGCCTAGTCTTCATCCGCCAACTGGCACGGTCATGGACCATCTGACCTCGGTTCATGCGGTATCGCGGCAACGCCGCGCGGCGCTAAGGTGTGGCCTCGGCGAGGCTGACGATCTTCTCACTCCGCAGCCGCTTCATCAGCACGGCAGTTTCGTCCTTGCCCAGCGCTCTATCGCCGAATTGCAGCCGAAACAGGCCATTCGAGCCACCGACGATCGAGGCCTGATAATTGTCAAGCAACGCCTTGATATCGGCCATGCGAGCATCGTCCGCAAACCGCACCAGCGCGCGCGGCGGCGCAACGCCCAGATTGCGGGTAATCTGTCCCCGTTCGCTCATGTCCAACGACGCGGTCTGGAATGAGGCCTGGTTCTTGACCAACACGGCGCCTATCACACCGGCCTGCAGCAGCAGTGCCAGCGCGCCGAGGCTCGCCGACCACGCCAGCGTGCGCGGTGACAGGCTGGCGAAAAACTCCGAGATCCGCGCGGAGATAGCTGACGACACCGACGGCTTGCGCGCGGGCTCTGCGTCGATCGCCGCGAACAGCTTCTGCATGGCACGCGCGGACGGTGCACCGAGGCTCTCGTTGAGGCTGATGGTTTCGGCGTACTCTTCGCGGATCACGGCGTATTGCTTCGCAAGCTCGGGATCGCGGGCGAGCGCGTCCTCGACGCGGCGGGCATCGCGCCCGTTCAACGTGCCGGCCGCATGCCATGGCAACAGCGTCTCGAGTTCGCTGGGCTCTCGCTCCAGCATTTTCTTGCTCATTGCCATCATGGCCAACCTCGTTCTATGCCGGCTGTCTTGAGCAACTCGGCCAATTTTTTGCGCGCATAAAACAGGCGCGTCTTCACAGTGTTCTCCGGAATCCCGACGATCTCGGCCACCTCTTCCACGGATTTCTCGTGGTAGTAGACCAGATCGACCATCTCCCGGTGGTCCGGCGAAAGCGCCGTGAGGCACTTGCGCAACGCGTCACTGGTATCCTTCTTCTGCACCGCGACTTCCGGATCGTCGGATGAATCCTCGATCGCATTGGCGGCCTCATCGTCCAGTTCAACGTCCTTCCTGCGGCGCAGCGCAGACAGGGCCTTGAAACGCGTAATCGCCAGCAGCCAGGTGGAAACGGCGGATCGGCCTTCGAACTTGCCGGCTTGGCGCCACACGTCGAGAAACACCTCGCTGATGAGGTCCTCCGCGACTTGTTCGTCCCGCACGAGCCGAAGCCCGAAACGAAACACCCTGACATGGTGCCTGCCGTACAGCACCTGCATGGCGAGCCGGTCGCCTTGTGCGATCCTGGCGATCAGGACATCGTCCGAAGCCGCCTGTGTCGCGCTCAATGACCGTCTCGCAAAGTTGGTCGGAGAGGGGTGCCGGGTGGTTCGACAGAAAAGGCAAGATTCTTCAGCATATCGCAATAGCTGGTATGCATCTGTGAAGTAGCCCACAAAGATCGATTTACGTCATCGCGGGGGCGCGGTCGAAATGGGTAATACCTTGGGTACGGTATCATAATACAGAAATCTCTCTTTGGCCCGACCCGCCAAGAGGTACCTTATCAAGGCTTGTTCCACAAAACAGCACGCGCTTGACCGCCCTTGCCCCACCCTCTCCGGGGCCTCAGCCGCGAGCCAAGCCGTCCCTCGATTCCAGCCAATTTCCGTTACGAAACAAGGGCAACGCTAACTCTGGATCGTCGAAATTCGGTTCCAAAAGATACTAAACCTAAAGGCTTCGCCCTTAGATTTTGATGCTTGGTTCCATCACCGGCGAGACCATGGGCACCGCTGCATCCTCAATCCTCAGTCCGACGGCCACCGAACTGGGGGCCGCGGGCTCCAGGCCGGCGGCGGCGATACGGTCGCGGCGACTCGTCTACCGCCGGCATTCGTTAGCGGCGCAGGTCGGAAGCTACGCGCTTGGCGCGACCGTCCTTCTGATCTACGCGCACGCCGGCACGATCACGATGCTGATCCCGCCGGCATTCTTCCTGAGCGGCGTTGCCCTGATCGGGGTCTTTGCGATCCTTTCCGAAACGCATGTCAGCGACCGCTTCGAAGACCACCATCTCGCGGTCTTTCAGGTCGGCGGCCATGTCGCGCTTCAACTCATGTTCGTGCTTGCGGCCCCTCAGATCGGATATGCGTTTCTCAACGTGCTTTTTCTGATTTTCGGAGTGGCCTCGTTGCGAATGACGCCGCGCCAGGCGGCGACGGCGTGGGTCTTCACCGCCATGAGCGTGGTGCCGATCTTCATGTTCGCGGGGGTTTCCCTCGGCATGCCGGTCGCGACCGCCACCGAACGCCTTGCGGCGGCGTTGTGCTTCATCCTGACGATCGGGCAATGCGCCTTCATCGGGCTTTACGGCGACCAGTTGCGGAAGAAATTATACAAACGCGGCGCCGAACTTGGCGAAGCCTACAGGCGAATTGCAGAACTTGCCGAACTTGACGAACTGACCGGCTCGTTCAACCGTCGCTGCATCATGCGGATGCTCCATGAGGAGATGGCCCGCGCCGAGCGCAGAGCATCGCCCTGCTCGATCGCCCTGATCGATCTCGACTGGTTCAAGCGCATCAATGACGGCTACGGGCACCCCACCGGCGACGAAGTACTCCGGACATTCGCCATCACCGTGTTTGCGAACATCCGCACCATCGACAAATTCGGCCGTTACGGCGGCGAGGAATTCCTGCTGATCCTTCCCGACACATCCGATGACGCCGCCCAGCGCAACCTCGAGCGGCTGCGTACCATCGTTGCCGATCTGGACTGGAGCGCGTTCTCGCCCGGCATGCAGGTGACGATTTCCGCCGGCGTTGCGGCGCTGCGAGCGGGCGACACCGCCGACGCATTTCTCGCGCGCGCCGACAGCGCGCTCTACGCAGCCAAGGCACGGGGGCGCAACCGCATCGCCAGTGCCTGATTTGAATTATTTCCGTTTCCGTTGACGGAGAAACCGTCGCGAACGCTCCAGGATAGAGTCATGGGTTCGAAGTTTGTTGCCACCTCCGAAAGTCTGCTCGACGAGTTGCAGACCACGCTCGCGCATGGAACCGTCGCGCGCCGGGTCGAAACACTGCGCCGGGTGACTGATCTGTTCATCAACGGCGCAGTGGACTATTCCGACGAACAGATCGGGCTGTTCGACGACGTCTTCCAATGCCTGATGGATCACATTGAGACTTCCGCCAAGGCACTGCTCGCCAATCGTCTCGCGCCGATCGACACGGCGCCGCCGCGAACCGTTCGCGCGCTTGCATTCGACGACCTCATCGAAGTTGCAGCACCCGTGCTGTCTCAATCGATGCGGCTCGACGACGACACGCTGATCGAGACCGCGCGCAACAAGAGCCAGGCGCATTTGATGGCGATCTCGACGCGCAAGGTGCTGAGCGGCGCGGTGACCGACGTGCTGGTGCTGCGCGGCAACGACGCGGTGATCCACAGCACCGTCAACAATCCCGGCGCGGAATTTTCCGAGCGCGGTTTCACCCGGCTGGTCGACCGTGCCGAGGGTGACGACAGTCTTGCGACCTGCCTCGGCACGCGCCCGACCATTCCGCGGCATCTCTACCTCAAGCTGCTGGCAAAGGCCTCCGAGACGGTGCGGGAGCGGCTCGCGGCCGCCAATCCGCAGCAGGCGGGCGAGGTGCCGCGCGCGGTGCAGGAAGCGACGCGGCGCGCGCGCTCCGCGCCCGCCGCCATCACCCAGGAAACCGCAATCGCTCACGCGCTGGTCAAGTCGCTCTATGAAGACGGCCGCCTCGACGAATTTCAGGTCGCGGCGTTTGCCGAAGCCGGCAAATTCGACGAGGCCAACGCGTCCATCGCCGCACTCGCCAACGTGGCGGTGTCGATCGCGGAGAACATGATGGTGGAGACCCGCGCCGAGGGCGTGATGATCCTGGCCAAGGTCGCGGGCATGTCGTGGTCGACCGTGAAGGCGATCATCAACATGCGCGACGATCTCTCGGGCATGGATCCGACCGACCTTGCGTCCTGCAAGTCGACCTACGAACGGCTGCGGCCCTCGACCGCCCAGCAGGTCCTGCGCTTCCACCGCATGCAGCAGACGGCCGCGCCGGCGGCGTAGGCCGATATCGAAAACTCGTCCCGGCAAAAATCAGAACCGCAGCACTTTCGATCCCGCCAGCGCGCCCACCGCGGTGACCAGTGCGGCGGCGATCGTATACCAGGTCGCCACGAACAGCGGTGAATCATCGGGACAATGCGAGGCGTAGAGCGTCGCCGCGAGGCCCGCCGACAGCAATCCGGCGATCGCTCCCGAGACCGCCGGCCGTGTCGGCGCGCCATGACGCAGGCCGATCAGCGCCGCCACCAGCAGCGGCAGCGACATCGCGGGAATCGCCGTCAGGCAAGTGCGCGAATTGCTTCCGACCAGCCGTGTCATCATCGGCAACCGCTGCGGCATCATCATCTCGCCGCCGATCCCGGCGACAAGAAGTCCTGCGGGAATCAGCAGCAGCCACGCCCAGCCCTGCAGCGAAGCTTCCGGCCGCGACAGATGCAGGCTGATGGCGATCGCCGAGATCGCCAGCGCCAGCGTCACCGCAAACTTCAGGTCGAAGAACGGATTGCGCATCGCGGTCATCACATCGGGCCGAACACCGAGCTCCACCAGGAATATCGCTACCGAAAGCGGCGCCGCTGACAGCAACGTCAGCGCCAGCACCAACCCGACCGGCCGTGCCTGATGCGCATTATCGGCGGCCAGCGTTCGAATGAGTTGCTCGGTTTCCATGCTCAGGACCCCCGGAATTTGGCGGCGAGCGTGGCAAGCCCGCGATGCAGCGCCACGCGCACCGCGCCCTCGCTCATCGCGAATTTTTTCGCCGTATCCTTGATCGAGGCACTTTCGACTGCGATCGATTGCAGGACGTCACGCTGCCGCACCGGCAGCGACTGAAGCTGGGCTGCGACCTCGCTTGCCGGTGCGGTCTCGGCGGCAGGTTCGCCCGGAAGCGTCTCGGCAAAATCGTCGATATTGACGAAAATCCGGCGGCCGCGGCGGCGCAGCGCATCGATCAGCTTGTTGCGGGCGATTGCGAACAACCACGGCGCGAACGGCGCGTTGGCGTCCCAGGTATGCCGCTTCATATGCACCGCCAGCAAAATATCTTGCACGATGTCCTCGGATTGATCGACCGGTTGCCCTGCCCGCGCCAGACCCCGGCGCGCCGCAGCCCTAAGGACCGGCGTGACAGCCTTGAGCAGACGATGATATGCCGCGCTGTCACCTGAATTGGCCGACCGCATCAGGCCGGTCCATTCGTCCTCATGTTCGCGCACGCGCGCTCCCACACTGCAATTCGGTCGATCTTTCAATTTGTTACGCCGGCGACGCGAAATCACGAATTCGTGATCGGCGCCCTGGCGTTTCGTCCAGCCCAAAGGTGACGAGAACGAGTTTTGGTACCGACAGGCTCATAACATTGATCGCACCGCCTGGCACCCGCCGCGTTCAGAATGCAAAGACTTCCCGCACCGATAGTTGGAGAATGTCGGCGTGGCACGATGCCGTTGCCCTGCTTTCGCCAGACTGGCTCGAAGATTCCCTTTTTCTGCCCCGCTGTGGACACGTCATGGGGTTCTCCCTGCGCTTTCGGGGCCGGCAACATGGGGAGATGCCAAATGATCAAAGCCAGCGGGCGCTCGGCATTGCTACTCGCGACAGGGCTCTTTGTGTGTCTTGCAAGCCCGTCGCAAGCGGCGTCGGACAATAACACCGCCGCAAGTTCGGCAGTCAGCGCAGGCGCGCCAATTGCGCTCAATAAATTCACCAAGCATGCCTCGCGCGCCTCGAAGAAGGTCGCTGGCCAAAAATCAGCCAAGGCGGCGCCGAAGCCTTCAACCGACAACAAAGCGGCGGCGGGGACCGACGAGGCCAAGGCCGACGGCAATGTCAGTTCATCGGAAATGCCGCCATGGGTGGCGAACGCCAACGCCCAACTGGCGGCGGCCGACACGCCGACCGGCAGCAGCGCCAGGGCCATGTCGGCGCGCGCCAACATCATCGTACAGGCTGCGGCGGACAATCCGGCGGGCGCACAGCCGGCAGCCGACAGCCAAGTGGTCTCCGCCGATCAGCTCAATGAGCTCGATCGCGCGCTACAGGAGAGCAAGCCGGCCGCGCCGGCCATGACGATGGCCTCGGCCGAAGCGCCGGCCGCTCCCGCTGCGCCTGCCGTGATGGCCAGCAGCAATGAAAGCTCGACCTGGGACCGGACATCGCTGATTGGAAAGATATTCATCGGCTTCGGCGCGTTGCTGACCATGGCCTCCGCCGCGCGGATGTTCATGGCGTGAGTGGCGGTTTCGTGCCCCGGACGCTGCGCAGCGCAGCGGTGCGCAGCCGGCTCATGGCTGCACGAGCGAAATGTGGGTCCCGGCTCTGCGGAGCAGCGCAATAGCGCCGCACCGCGTCTGGACGCGGCAATCGCCCACTTGAAGCGCATCCCGCGAGCGGGCACATTGCCTGCGAAAACAGGCGCGGGGTGGATCATGAGCACGTTCGAACACATCATTGTCGACAATAAAGGCGCCGTCGGCGTCATCACGCTGAACCGCCCGAAGATGCTCAACGCTTTGTCGTTCGGAGTATTCGGGGAAATCGCCGCGGCGATCGATGATCTCGAAGCCGACGACAAGATCGGATGCATCCTTTTGACCGGCAGCGAAAAGGCTTTCGCCGCAGGCGCCGACATCAAGGAGATGCAGCCCAAAAGCTTCATCGACATGTTTTCCAGCGATTTCACTTCGATCGGCGGCGACCGGGTCGCCACTTGCCGCAAGCCGACCATCGCCGCCGTCAGCGGCTACGCGCTCGGCGGCGGCTGTGAACTCGCCATGATGTGCGACATCATCATCGCAGCCGACACCGCGAAATTCGGGCAGCCGGAAATCACGCTCGGCACCATTCCGGGCATCGGTGGAACGCAGCGGCTGACGCGCGCGGTCGGCAAATCCAAGGCGATGGATTTGTGTCTCACCGGCCGCATGATGGATGCCGCGGAAGCCGAGCGCTCCGGCTTGGTCAGCCGCGTCGTGCCGGCGGACAAATTGATGGAGGAGGCGCTGGCCGCCGCCGAAAAAATCGCCTCGATGTCGCATCCCGCGGCCGCCATGGCCAAGGAAGCCATCAACCGCGCCTTCGAGACGCCGCTGTCGGAGGGAATGAACGTCGAGCGTAACCTGTTTCACTCCACCTTTGCGCTGGAGGACCGCGCCGAGGGCATGGCGGCGTTCATCGAGAAACGGAAACCGGTGAACAAGAACAGGTAAGCCTCGTGCCGCGGATGCAGCGCAGCACCAAGTGATGCGCTGCCGATCCGGTGCCTATGCTTACACACAGCAGAAGATTAGGTCCCTGCTCTACGAATCGGACACAACGGCTTGAGACTATAGCGTATTTATGACGGCCATCGCCTGTGACGAACCGGCAACAGCCAAGCACTTCATGTGCGTTTCGCACGCGACCGTTTGCCTGTGGCGGCGGCGCCGCCTAAACAGTAAAGGTGTCAACGGCGTTGGCGGGGGCGAACAGCCGGGGTTTGCGTGCGGGAATACATGGTTAAGCGTGCCGCTAGAATTGGCGACAGTAGAAGGCGCGTGCTTCGATCGGGCATTTGCCTTGGTGTGATGGCTTGCTTCGGTTTTGCCGCGGGTCCGGCTAGAGGCGAAACCCTGCCCGAGGCACTGGCCAAGGCCTATCAGTCCAATCCGCAGCTCAATGCGGAACGGGCGCGGCAACGCGCCACCGATGAGAACGTGCCGCAGGCGCTAGCAGGATACCGCCCGCAGATCGTCGCCAGCCTCGGTGTCGGATTACAGGCGGTGCGCGACCTGCTGCCTAACAACATCGTCCAATCCGCAACATTAAAACCCTGGACCATCGGGGTGACGGTGACGCAGACGCTGTTCAATGGCTTCAGGACCGCCAACAGCGTCCGCGTGGCGGAGTTCCAGGTGCAGGCGGGCCGCGAAGCCCTCCGCAATGTCGGCCAAGGCGTGCTGCTCGATGCCGTCACGGTCTACACCAACGTGCTTGCCAACCAGTCGCTGGTCGAAGCACAACGTGCCAACGTCGCGTTCCTGCGCGAGACACTGGCGATCGTACAGAAGCGCCTCAATGCCGGCGACGTCACGCCGACCGACACCGCACAGGCTGAAGCGCGGCTGAACCGCGGCCTTGCCGACCTCAACGCCGCCGAAGTCAATCTTGCCATCAGCCAGGCGACCTATAATCAGGTGATCGGCAATCCGCCGTCTCGACTGAGCCCGGCCGATACCGTCGACCGCTATCTGCCGCGCAGCCGTGACGACGCTACCGAACTGTCCTTCAGGCAACACCCGGCGGTGATGGCGGCAAGCTTCGACGTCGACGTCGCCTCCACCACCATCCGCGTCGCGGAAGGCAGCCTGTTGCCCACCATCACCCTGCAAGGAAGCGCCAGCCGCAGCAGGGACAGTGATCCCACACTCGGCACGTTCGGTACCGATCAGGCCTCTATCCTCGGCCAGATGAACGCGCCGATCTATGACGGCGGTACTGCAGCCTCCCAGACCCGGCAGGCCAAAGAAATCGCAGCACAGAGCCGCCTCGTGCTCGACCATGTCCGCAATCAGGCGCGCACGGCCGCGGTTGGCGCGTGGGTCGCCAATGAAGGTGCCAAGATCGCAGTGGCCGCATCGGAATCCGAAGTGCGTGCCGCCACCGTCGCGTTGCAGGGCGTGCAGCGCGAAGCGCAGGGCGGCCAGCGCACCACGCTCGACGTGCTGAACTCGCAGCAGGACCTGATTCTGGCTAAGGCCCGGCTGATCGGAGCGCAGCGCGAGCGGGTGATCGCGTCCTACACATTGCTGAGCGCGATCGGAAAGCTCGACGTCAAGACGCTGTCGCTCAACACCCCGGACTATCTGCCGGAAGTACACTACCATCAGGTGCGCGACGCCTGGCACGGGCTACGGACGCCGTCGGGGCAATAGCCGCCTGTTCCTCATCATGAACCGCGTAGTTTCCATGGCGAACCAGCTGCGTTCGCCTCGACTGCCGACAGCTTACATCAATTCTATTTCGGCCCCGGAGCATTCGTCGAAACCTGCTGCTCGCGGCGTTCAGAAGCCATAAGCTCGCGACAGATTCGGCCAGGATCGAGGCGACCGTGGATATCATCAGATTGTGCGCGTCCGGCTACGCAGCCCTGCTCGGGTTTGTGATCCTGACCGGCTACATTCCCGCTTTCATCGATCAGAACGATATGATCTTCGGCCTGTTTCGGCGCACCTGGTATGCCGACGGGCTTCATTTGGTGTCCGCGCTGTGGGCCGCCGCGGCGGCACTGACCTCGCGCCGTGCCTCGGAATTGTTTTTCCAACTGTTCGGCGTGTTCTACTTCGCCGACGGCCTGCTCGGCCTCCTCACCGGCAGCGGTTATCTCGACTTCGGCATCCTGATCAATGGCGTCCGCGACCTGCCGCTGATGACACGGATTTTCACCAACGCGCCGCATCTCGGGCTTGGCGGCGTAGCGATCCTGATCGGCTATATTCTGGCGCCGCGCACGCGGGCGGCCGTTCATGCTTAGATGTTTTCGGCGCCTCCTTTTGAGTGTCGCGATCCTTGTCGCGTTGTCCGTCCTTGCGCCTCTGGCTTACATAGAAGGGACCTGCCGTCCCACCGCCGTCGTTCCGGCGGCCGCCACGCCGGTCGAGATGCTGCCCGCGATCGACGAGCCCGGCTACCGGCGCAAACAGGCCAATACGTTCTTCACCTTTCCCGAATGGTACATCGTCTACTCGTTCGAGGATTTCGGCCGCTTTCTCGATCGATCGAGCGAAAGCGGTTTCAACTACCTCTCGCATATCTTGGGTTTCTGGCGCAGCTTCTGCACCATCAACCGAGCAGTGCCATCGAGCGGCGAATCCCGCCTCGACGTCAAGACAATGATCTACGTGATCGGCATCAGCTATTCCGCCGAATACGCGATCAAGGGATTTTACGAGAACACCATCGGCCGCGTCACCGAATGGATCAGGGGCTCGGCGCGCACCCCGCAGGATGACTATGCGCGCGCGGTGTTGCAGGACTATGCAGGTTTCCTCTACACTATCCCCTGGTACAAATATCCGTTTCGCGAAAAGCTAAGCGGATTGATGGCGATCTCGGAGCCGACGCCAAGCCCGATCCGCACCTGGGAGCGCGATTTCGCACTTGGCTCGGAGTATTTCGTCAAGATCGGCTACGCTTGGCTGATCCAGAAGGCGCTCGACGCCAGCAGCGACAACGAACCGCGCGACATCATGTTCGTGGTGGCGACGCTGCCGCAGGATGTGCAGGCAAAAGAACCGCGCATCAATCCACTGCGCACGCTGACGCCGCAATGGCAACTGGTTCAGACGCCGCGCTACAAGGATTTGACCGAAATCCTCCAGGGCTTGCTGGATCAGGGTTTTCGGCTTGCCGAGATTGCCGGAAATCACGAAATTCTCATCACCGTGATTGCGCCGAAGACGGCGGCGCTGGATGTGAAAGACACCATCGAACTGTTTTCGCTGGATCTCGACGCCAAGCCCGGCTTTCGCAGGGCGGGCCTACAGGCTAGGATCGAGCGCCTGGTCGATATCAGCCGCGATCTCAAGACCAAGGGAGCCAGCATCGAGCACTTCTATGATTATTGAAGGCGGATCCTTTTTACGATGGTTGCGGCCGGTAGGCCGGATGGCCGCAGCGACCGCACTGGTCGCGTTCGGCTGGCTGGCGATCGTTGTTGCGCTAACCTTCGGCTCCGCGCCCGGCAAGTCCATGGCGATCGTCGGCCCGACCGCGCAAGCATTGGCGGCCGTGGTCAAGGCAAACGGTCAGATCCTCGCATCGAACAATTACGTCACGATCGCGCGCTCCGACGATTCCGGTTTCGTGGCCCGCCTCTATGCGGCCGGTGCGTTATTGGTGCTCGACGCCGAACAGGCCCGCGGCTGTACCGGGTTGCCGCCGAAGCGTATCGCAAGCCTCTGATCTGCCCGGGGACAGCCTACGACGCGTATTTCTGATAGAATGTGTTGGTGAAGACCTCGCCGGGATCGTATTTGCGCTTGGCCTCGAAGAAGTCGTTGATCTCGGGGTAGGATCGCCGCAACTGGTCGCGCGAATAATAGAGTTGGTAAGGCAGGAAGAACCGGCCCTTGTGCGCGATCGTCAGATCGATCAATTCTTCGGTCGCCTTCTTCATCCGCCGGTTGCCGTCTTCGTCGGTGCTCTGGTTGATGTAGAGCACCAGCGAAAATGCCGGCTCCGGCGAATAGGTCAGGAAATTCTTTTCCTGGTGCACGATCCTCACCGACGCGTTCAAGAGATTGGTCTTGTTGTCGGTCAGCACCTTGCGCATGCCATCGACAAACGACACGAACTGGCTGCGCGGGATGAAATACTCGTGCAGGATGTCGGTATCGTCAGGCAATGAGTTACGCAGATAAGGCACCGAGTCATGCATCGGATCGTTGCGGCTGACCAGGCACGCCTCGGCCGATCCGATCGCCTGCGCGCGCGTCACGGTGCAGGTTTCCATCCGGTGCTCGATGTGCTTCTCGGAAAGCCATTTCATTTCCTGGAACAGCGGGCCCTGCTTTGACAGATTGATGGTCAACCGCCGCAGCTTTGTGCCGCTGACCTCGCCGAGCAGCTCGCGCTTGAAGTCACCTCCATCGACCCTCGTATAGGTATAGAGCAGCATTTCCCGCAGGAACGTGCTCGGCGCGGTCGAGAGGTGGCCATACATCAGGCCGATGTTGGAATCCTTCTCGATCTCGTTCGCAAACAGCGCCGGAAATTCCTTGTAGTCCATCACGCGCCGGCCGGTCTGGTAGACCAGATTGTCTGCTATATCGAGTTCGGCCTCGACGATAACGCCGAACAGCCCGTAGCCGCCGACCACGAGATCGAACAGCTCCCTGTTCTCGGTCGGCGATACCGTGCGCAGCGAACCGTCCGCCAGCATCACCTGCATCGACTTGATCGATTTGGCGAGCGCGCCGGCCTGGTGGTCCATGCCATGGGCGTTGACCGAGATCGAGCCGCCGACGCTGAAGATATCGGTCGATTGCATGGCGCGCACCGCGAAGCGCGGATGCAGCGCGTTCTGGATATCGTGCCAGGTCGCGCCGGGCTGCACCGTGACCGATCTCGCGCTCTCGTTCAGCACGATCCGGTTGAAACGGCGCATATCCAGCACGATGCCGCCTTTGCGAAACGCCTGCCCGCCCATGCTGTGGCGCACGCCGGCCGTCGTGATCGACAGCTTGTTGTCGCGCGCGAATGCCAGCGTCCTGGCAACGTCATCGACGCTTTGCACTTCGACGACACCGTATATCTCGGTCTTGTTGAGGCAACTCGCATCATTGATGCTGCCGCCGAGTTGCGACCATTTCACGCCCGCAAGCGGCGCAATCGCCTTGAGCCGTTCCAGATCGATCTTGCCCTGCTCGCCGCCGTCAGCGAACGGCCGGCAATCCTTTTCCCCGTTGGGATCGGCGGCCAGCGCCTGAATCTTGCGCAAGCCGTAAACGCCGCACAGCACGACGAGCACGGCAATCGCCGATGCTCCGGTTTTGAATCGTCGGGAAAATTTTTGCACTAATTGATTCCAGGTAAGAGGCGATAATCCAGACGCGGACACTATTAGTCAAACCTGGATGCTTCCGGTTCAACATGCGCCGCCATCTTCAGAATGAACTGCTGAAATCCGGCCGACCATGTGCTACTCTTGAAGCAAAACGAGAGTCAGAAACATACCAGGGAGAAGACCAATGCTGACGCGACGCAGTATTCTGCTTGCTTCCGCCTCCCTCGCCGCTGGAATGACCATGCCGAACCAATTCGTCCCTGCAAAAGCAGCGCAGCCCGCAACGCCGGTCAATTTCGACGTTCCCGTCGGTGCCTGCGACTGCCACACCCACATTCACCCGGACCCGGCGAAATTCCCGTTCTTCGCCGGCCGGGTCTATACGCCGGAGCTGGCGTCGCCCGAGGAAATGAGCGCGCTGCACAGGGCGCTGCATGTCCAGCGCGTGGTGATCGTCACGCCGAGCGTCTATGGCCCCGACAATTCCGCTACTGCGTTCGGCATGATGGCGCGCGGTTCGACCGCACGCGGCGTCGCTGTCATCGACGACAAGACGACGGAAAGCGACCTCGATACCATGAATAGAGCCGGCTTTCGCGGTATCCGGATCAATCTCGCGACCGGCGGCGTCAACGATCCGACCGTAGGCCGGTCGCGGTTCCAGGCCGCGGTAGAGCGAATCAAGGCGCGAGACTGGCACGTCCAATTGTTCACGAGCCTTGCGGTGATATCGGCGATCAAGGATCTCGTCGCCGCCTCGCCGGTGCCTGTCGTGTTCGACCATTTCGGCGGCGCGCAGGCCGCACTCGGTGTCGAGCAGCCGGGCTTCGCCGATCTGGTCGAACTGGTGAAGTCGGGCAAGGCCTATGTGAAAATCTCCGGCGCCTATCGCGCGTCGCAGCTCGGCCCGGATTACCCCGATGCGGCCCTGCTTGCCCGGGCGCTGATTGCGGCGAATTCCGACCGCATCGTCTGGGGCACGGATTGGCCGCACCCGGATTCGGTGACGCCCCCGGGGAAGAAGGTGACCGACGTGACGCCGCTGTTCCAGATCGACGACGGCCGGCTGCTTAACCAGCTTCCGCTCTGGGCTCCGGACGCTGCGGACCGCAAGAAAATCCTGGTCGATAATCCGGCACGGCTTTACGGCTTCTGAGAAGCTGCCGTTTGCTGCGTTTCCCGACCGTAGCCGCGCGACCAGCCGCCGGCCTTACGCAGCCCGCCGAATGGAAACAGGTGAAATCCGGCAATCGACGCCGTCGCAGCCGAAGGCGATGATTGCAGGCCCCGCATGACGTCATCGGGCCCGGTGTCGGTCAAAAGCCGGCCGAACCGGCCGATCTGGCTACGCAGCGAACGAAGCGAATTGCCGATGCCGCAGCGCAGCGCGAACTTTGTCAGTGTCGCGGGCGTCGCCGGACCGGCGAGACCGACGATCACGGGAAGGCCGATGCCGCGCGCGTCAAGTTCGCCGATCCATCCGAGGATCGGCGCGCTCTCGAAACAGAACTGCGTCACGACATTGACGCGGATCTTCGTCTGATCGCCCCAGTCCCGCCATGCGAGCAGCCCGTTGAAGGCATCCGCGGCTGACAGAAACGGGTGGCCCTCGGGATGACCGGCCACGCTCACCGAGGCGATGCCGCGCGCCTCGATCAATCCGCTGGCGCGGACATCAAAGCTCGATTTGAACGGGCCTTTCGCGCCCGCGACATCGCCGGCGATCAGCAGGATGCGCGTGACACCGGCCTCGCCTCGCGCCCGCGCCAGAAAATCATCGAGCGCTTCGCGCGACGGCATTTCCCGAGCCGCGATATGCGGCACCGGGTTGAAGCCGGCGCGGCGCAGCGCGGAGGCCGTCTCTACATTGTGGCGATAATTGTCGCCGGGCAGAAAAGTGATCGTCACATCCGTTCCCGGCGCGAAGTTATCCCGCAACTCCTGCAACTGATGTCCGCGCGACGAAACTTCGACGGAAGCTGAAGCAAGCAACGCGGTGAGTTTGGCTGACAGGACATGATCAAGCGTGTTCACGGCTCGCTCCCGGATCAAGCCGGAGCGCGGCGGCGCGAGATGACATAGGTCTCATCGTTGAACCAGAGACCGCCATGTTTCTTCAGCACCCGATCGGTGGCCTCCAGGTAACGGCCGTCGCGGACCACCTCCGACAACCTGACATCCTCGATCTGTGCGACATAGATCGCGGCATTCCACGCGGCGAACAGCGTCGACGTTCCGATCGGCCCGCTCACCTCGTCCGGCAAGGTGTGCATGTGATAGCGGAAGATCGAACGGGCGTCGGACGATGCGTTGAAATTGTAATGCCGTGCGGCTGAGCCAAGCTCGTGCTTGACTTGCCGCAGGATGGCGTAGCGATCGGTCTTGAACGGATCGTCTCCGGGCCAGACCTGATCGATGATCTCGATCCCCGGATCCTTGCCGTGCGAATGGATGCCGATCAGCCGGCCGCCGGGCCGCAGCGACCTGACCAGCGGCGTCACCACTTTCGATGCCTTGAACTCGACGCTGGCCCGCGCCCGGTAGGGCTGCGAGGCAATGACCAGATCGTAGTCGGCCATCACCCGTCCCGGCCGCGGCATGATCGGATCGAGCAGGAAGGAGTGATCCTCGCGGCGCAGGGTAAGGATGATCGGCCGCGTATAGACGGGATTGCCGGTGGTCGGACTGATTCCGGCACGCCAGTTGTCGGCGAGGAAGCCTTCGAGCTCACCGATCTGCTCGGCAAAGCCGTGCGCGGTATTGCCTGACAGCGCGACGTCCTTCCAGATCAGGCCTTGCGCTGCGGTGGCGGAACGCGGCGTCAGCCACGGCGCTTCGGCATAATAGAGGTTGGTGATGACCAGCACCGTGGCGGGATGCTCGAACAGGCGGTCGGCCATCTTCTCCAGCGTCAGCCGGACGTCCTCGTAGCTGATCTCCTTGGCCACGACGTAAAGCGGCATGGTCGGGAAGCGGGCGTGGACCGCCCGCATCACCCGCGAGAGAACCGTGCCATCGCCGACGCCGGCATCGAAGATGCGCAGCGCCGGCGGCGCCGGCTGCAGATTGCCGAGTTCGAGCGCAATCCGGTTCGCGACCTCGGTCTTCTCGCTACACGTGGAGACGAACAGCAGGTATTTCTGGCGGTTGTCGAAGAACCGGAAGCCGGCGGGCGCCATGGTCGCAGCGGCGGCGACGCCGTTGACCGCCTGTACGGCTTCGGGCGGCCTGCCTCGTGCATCCGGCGAGGCGTGATGCTCGGACAGGTAGGCGCGCACCTTGTCGAGCGTGCCGGTGGTGATCTTGGCGCCATCGCGCAGCCGCGATACCAGCTTGCCGTCGTTGACGACCAATCGCCCGAAGGTGGATTCCGCGGTCTGCGTCGCACGGCAATAATCCCGGATCTCGCCGAGAATCTGGTCGGTGGTCGCACTGGTCCGCCCCCGAGGTGCCTCGACCCGCATGATGACCTCCTGCGGTTTTCATCCCGGCCGCAATCAAGGGACGATGCGCTAGCTACGTCAACCACAATCGGAGTGGGCAGCTTTCATGGGCATGTGCCCACACCCAATTCACCGCGCCCGGCGGGAGAAATAGGAGATTAGCACCGGCAGCGTCACCAGAATGACCAGAGGCGCCAGCATCATGCCGGTGACCACCACCACTGCCAGGGGCTTTTGCACCTGCGATCCGATCCCCGCGGAGAGCGCCGCCGGCAACAGGCCGACGCCCGCGACGACGCAAGTCATCAGCACCGGCCGCAATTGCAATTCGCCGGTGCGGATCACGGCGCTGACCCGGTCGAGGCCTTCGTCGATCAGTTGATTGTACTGCGACAGAATGATGATGCCGTCCATCACCGCGATGCCAAACAGCGCGATGAACCCGATCGCGGCCGACACGCTGAAGGGAATGCCGGAGATCAACAGTCCGAGCACGCCGCCGAAGATCGCCATCGGGATCACGCTCATCGCCAGCAAGGTGTCGACCATCGAGCCGAAATTGAACCACAGCAACACCGCGATCAGCGCGAGGCTGATCGGCACCACCAGCGACAACCGCTTGATGGCATCCTGCAGATTGCCGAACTCACCGACCCACTCGACCCGCGAGCCCGGCGGCAGCTTGACCTGCTCGGCGACCTTTTGCTGCGCTTCCTGGATCGCGCTGCCGAGGTCGCGGCCGCGCACCGAGAACTTGATCGGCAGATAGCGCTCCTGCTGTTCGCGGTAGATATAGGCCGCGCCCGACACCAGGTTGATCGACGCCACTTCGCTCAAGGGAATTTGCGTGATCGTGCCGTTCGGGCCCGCCGCGCCGATCCGCAAATTCTGGATGGCTTCGGCGCTTTTGCGATATTCCGGCGCAAGCCGGACGATGATCGGAAAATGCCGGTCGCTGCCGGGCTCGTAGAGATCGCCGGCGCTATCGCCGCCGATCGCGACGCGGATGGTGGCGTTGATGTCGCCCGGCGACAATCCGTATCGCGCCGCACGGGCGCGATCGATATCGATCTGGATGGTCGGCTGGCCGAGCGAGGTGAACACGGCAAGATCAGTGATGCCTTGAACCGTCGACAGCACGGATTTGATGTTATTGGCGGTGTCGGTCAGTGCCTGAAGATCGTTGCCATACAGCTTGATCGAGTTCTCACCCTTTACGCCCGATACTGCCTCGGAGACGTTGTCCTGGAGGTATTGCGAGAAATTGAATTCGACGCCGGGAAATTTGTCCTGCAACTGCGCCAGCAATTGCGCCGTCAGCACACCCTTGTCGTGGGTATCCGGCCATTCACTGACCGGCTTCAGCGGCGCAAAGAACTCGGCGTTGAACAGGCCGGCGGCATCGGTGCCATCATCGGGACGGCCCTGCTGCGACACCACAGACTCCACTTCCGGACGCTCGCGAATGATCTTTCGCATTTCGTTGACATAGGCGTTGCCTTCCTGGAGCGAGATGGTCGGCGGCAGCGTGGCTCGTATCCACAGATTACCCTCCTCGAGCTTGGGCAGGAATTCCAGTCCGAGCAGGCGCGCAAAGATGATGGTCATGACCACAAGCCCGATGGCGCCCGCCATCACAAGCTTGCGGTTGCCGACTGCCCAGTTCAACACCGGCATGTAGACCCGATGCAGGAACGCCATCACCTTCGTCTCGGTCTCATGTATATGCGCGGGCAGAATGATGGCGCTGAGCGCTGGCGTGATCGTGAACGTCGCGAGCAGGCCGCCGGCCAGGGCATAGGCGTAGGTCCGCGCCATCGGCCCAAAGATATTGCCTTCGACGCCGCTGAGCGTGAACAGCGGCAGGAACGCCGCGATGATGATGGCGGCGGCAAAGAAGATCGAGCGCGACACGTCGGCCGCGGCAGCGAGGATGGCATGGCTCTTCATGGCCATGGTGGTGTCGTAGGAGATATGGCTCTGCTCGGCTTCCGAAAGCGCGGTCGTTTGCGACAGCCGCCGGAAGATCGCTTCCACCATGATCACGGTGGCATCCACGATCAGTCCGAAGTCGATCGCACCGACCGACAGCAGATTGGCGGATTCGCCGCGCAGCACCAGGATGATGACGGCGAAGAACAGCGCGAACGGAATCGTGGCGCCGACGATCAGCGCGCTGCGGAGGTCGCCGAGGAACATCCACTGCAGCAGCACGATCAGGATGATGCCGAGCACCATGTTGTGCAGCACGGTCGCGGTCGTGATGTCGATCAGGTCCTTGCGGTCGTAGATTCGCTCGATCCGCACGCCCGGCGGCAGGACGCTGGAATTGTTGATCGAGGCGACCAGCGCCTCGACCCGTGAAATCGTCGGCGAACTCTGCTCGCCGCGCCGCATCAGCACGATGCCCTGCACGATGTCGTCGTCCTGGTCGAGGCCGGCGATGCCGAGCCGCGGCTTCTCGCCGATGGTGACGGCGGCGATATCCTTGACCAGGACCGGATTGCCGCCCGATTGCGACACCATGGTGTTGGCGAGGTCGTCGATGGAGCGGATCAGTCCGACGCCGCGCACCACGGCGGATTGCGCGCCGATGTCGACGGTGTTGCCGCCGACATTGATGTTGGAATTGCTGACGGCCTGCAGCAATTGCGGCAGCGTCAATCCAGCAACCAGCTTGTTGAAATCGACCTGCAGCTCGTAGGTCTTGGTCTTGCCTCCCCAGCCGGTGACGTCGATCACGCCGGGGATGGCGCGGAAGCGGCGCTGCAGCACCCAATCCTGCAGCGTCTTGAGGTCCAGGACGCTGTAGTTCGGCGGCCCCTTCAAGCGATAGCGATAGATTTCACCGATCGGGCTGAGCGGCGAAATGCCGGGCTGCACATTGCCGGGCAACGGCGCCAGTTGCGACAGCCGGTTCAGGACCTGCTGCAGGGCCTCGTCATAGGTGTAGTCGAACGAAAACTGCAGTTTGACGTCGGACAATCCGTACAACGAGATGGTGCGGATGGTGCGCAGATTCTTGATGCCCGCGACCTGGGTCTCGATCGGAATCGTGATGTAGCGTTCGATCTCTTCCGACGACAGGCCCGGGCTTTGCGTCACGATGTCGACCATCGGCGGCGTCGGGTCAGGGTAGGCTTCGATGTTGAGCTGCTTGAACGCGATCAGGCCGCCGATCATCACGACAGCGAACAGGCCCACCATCAAATAGCGGCGGTTGACGGCAAGGGCGACGAGGCGATCCATTTCAGATCGGAGCTTTCAGTGGGCTCATGAAGATCAGCTACCGGATGCAGCGCGGTCGATGAACAGGCTGCCTTTTGTGACGATCAGCTCCCCGGGCTTCAAATTACCGTGCACCTCGACGAGGTCGCCATTGGCAAGGCCGGTCTTGATCTGGCGAAGCTCGATCGTCTTGTCGGGATGTGCGACCCAGACCCGGACCTGGTCACCCTCGTAGATCAGCGCCTGCTTCGGCACGCCGACCGAAGGCTGATCACCTGGCGCGTAGATCGTCGCAGTGGCGAACATTTCCGGCTTCAATTGTCCGTTCGGATTATCCACAGTGGCGCGAACCGATAGCCGGCGGCTGGCCGGATCGATCGCGGCCGCGACGTAGTTGATGCGGGCGGAAAACGTGCGGCCGGGGAACGCCAGCACGTTGAATGTCATTTCCTGCCCGACCGCCACCGCAGACGCTTCAGTTTCGCGGACGAAGGCGGTGAGCCAGACGGTGGAGAGATCACCAATCACAAATACGGGATCGCTGGCGCCGGAGTTCACATATTGGCCGGGGCCAATCTTGCGCTGGACCACCGTGCCGGCGATCGGGGCAAAGATCGTTGTTTCCCGATCGATGCGGCCTGTTTCCTGGAAGGTCGTTATCGCCTCATCCGAGAGACCGAGGATCCGCAACTTGTTGCGCGCCGCTTCCAGCGCGGTCTGCGACGAGCGCAGGTCGTTCTGCGCCTGGATCAGGTTGGCCTGGGTCTGCTGATAATCTTTCAGCGGAACCGCCTTGCCTTCGAACAGGTCCTTGGCACGCTTGTCCTGCAATTGCGCGAGATCGAGCGCCGATCTGGCCTTGTTCAGGCCGGTCATCGCCGCGATGAAATCGTTCTGCGCCTGCACGTTATCGGCGGCCTCGATCACGAACAGCGGCTGGCCTTGCGTGACGCTGTCGCCCGGCCGGGCCAGCAGCTTGGTGACGCGGCCGGCATAGGGTGAAAACACCGGCGTCGAGCGATCCTCATCGACCGCGATCTTGCCTTCGGTGACATGCTCGGCCCGGAAAGCCCGTTCGGTTACAGGCTGGATGGTGAGGCTGGCCCATTCGGAGGGAGACAGGGGGTAGCGTTGCATCCCCCTGCGCGACTGGCTCGATACTTCTGAATGTCCCCGCGTTGCTCCGCTGATATGCATCAGCCCGAACGTGGCAGCGCCGGCCAGCGCCAGCAGGGCCGCACCGAGGGCCAGCCGTTTCCGGTTAAGTACCTGCAATTGCTTGATAAATTTGTTAAGCATGGGATCCGGTCGAAAGCCGCGATAATTTGTCGCACCACCGTGCTAATAGTGCCCAATTAGCATTTCAAACAACCCAAAAAACGCGACTATGCTTACGGTTTTTGGTTTAAATTCTTGACAGGCCCCGGCCCCCTCCATCCGTTTTGCCCGCCATCTCCCGCCGCGCCCGCATCACGCTTTCGTCCGCGCCGCCCGGCGCCGGGAGCAGCCCCAGTATCAGGAAGTTGAATACGTGGCGGCCGATTTCAACTCGCGTTGAGGCGCAGAAAAACGCGGAACGCTGCCGTCGTCGCGCAGTTTGCAGCGCGTCAGTACTCCATGGAGAAACAGTAATGACCCATCTAAAAATCCTGACGACCGCCGCAGCTTTCCTGGTTTCGCTGGCGGCGGCGCCGGCCTCCGCGCAAATCTACGGGTTCTACGGACCCGGCGGATATGGATATGCACCTGCGCCCTACTATGGAGGGAGCTACTACAACACCCAGAACTGGGCGCCCGATTACATGCCCTATTCCTACGGGCAGCCGTGGACTCCCTATTACGGCCAGAGCTGGGCTTACGACAACGGCGGCTGGAACGGCTACAACAATGGCGGCTACAACAACACCTGGTTCGATGGCCGGACTTACCGCTCCGGTCCCGAACCGCTCGGCGAGGATATCGCCGCTGACGCAGAGGGCGGCTATGGCGGCTCGTACGCCATGATGGGCGACGACGAAGGCACGGGCTTAACCAGGGCCTCCTGCGAACAACGTTACAAGTCGTTCAACCCGGCGACCGGCACTTACCGCGGCCGTGACGGCAAGCGGCATACCTGCCGTTGATCGTCCGGCTTGAACGCAAGATACTGCCGAGAAATAACGATCCGCTACGACAGGACTCCGGTAGATTGCCGGAGCCCTGGCGGTTCTTATCCCGCATCCTTCCGGATCCGTATCCATGTCTAGGCCAAAGATTTTTGCGATCGCCGCGATGCTGCTATCATTGACGTCAGCGCCGGCGGTCACGCAGGAAATCAACATATTGGGACCAGGTAGGGGCTGGAAGCTTCAGCCGCAGCGCGGTCCCGACGGTCAGAACGTGTACAGCTACGACTGCGGCGCGGATGTTGCGCGCGTCTCCTGCCATCGCCTTTCTCATGCGGCGCGGCGCACGCGGATGGTCGGACGATAGTCACGTCAGCGCCGGCCATTGCGGCGGATGGCTGCCGAGCGGCATCGATGGGCGCGCCCAGAATGCCGGGGTTTTCGACAATATCGCCGCATGCGTTACCGAGTGCAGCGGACCGAAGCCCGAGGGCAATTCCTCGATGAAGGGCTTTATCGTTTCGCTTGTCAGGTCCTCGGTCTTGAGCCCATCGGCCACGCGCCCGAGATTCCACAACCAGCGCCCGGTCTGCGCCAGCGATACCTGGACGTGCCAGCTGCCGCCTTCGCGCGACTGCCGCGCCTTCGCCATCATCGCGCCGAATGCCATCAAATAACCGGTGGCATGGTCGAGCATCTGCGCCGGCAATTCCTTCGGACCGTCGATTCCGGCCGCCTGCCCTTCGGCGTGATTGAAGCCGGTTGCGGTCTGCACCAGCGAGTCGAAGCCGCGGCGTTCCGCCCACGGCCCGGCATGACCATAGGCTGAGAGCGACACATAGACGATGCCAGGATTGATCTTCGCCGCGTCCTGCGGCGAGAAGCCGAGCGCTGCGATCGATGTCGGACGATAGCCCTGCGAGAAAATATCCGCCTGCGCCAGCAGATCGCGCAGCACGCCCCGCCCCTGCTCGCTCCTGAGTTCAATGAGGCTCGACAGCTTGCCGCGGCCGTTGTCGATGGTGAGCCAGGGAATCTGGGGCAGGTCAGGACCGGAAATCAACAAGACATCCGCGCCGTGCGCGGCGAGCGTGCGGCCCGCGACGGGACCGGCGATCACCCGTGACAGGTCGAGCACGCGTATCCCTTCAAGCGGGCGATTGCCCCTGGGCCACGGCTTTGGCGGCGCCTCGCCGATTTTTTCGATCGAGACCAGCGGCAGTTCGGCGAGCGCCCTGGCGTGCGGCAGCGCCAGCCATTCGTCATGCGAGCGCATCATCGCCACCACGCCACCGCCGGCATAGGCCGCCGTTTCGAACGTCTCGGCGTCCCATTGCATCAGCGCGGCCTGGACATCATCGCGCGCCGGTTTGCAGTTCAGCACTTTGCAGACGGCGTCGCGATGATGCGGGAAATTGGTATGCAGGCGGACGAAACGCCGATCGCGGGTCTTGTAGACACTGGCGATGGCGTCCCAGACCGAACCGGGCGGCTTGCCGTCAACGCGCAGGTAGCGCTCGCTGCGGCATTCGACGACGGCGTGGGTCATGTCGACCGCAACGTCCTGGCTTTGCCCGCTGCGCCATTTCCAGATTTGCGCAGCGGCAAGCCCTGTCGCGGCAATGCTGGCCTGCGCCGCCGCGGCGACGCGAAACGACGATGGCAATTGCGGCTCTTCGCCGGTCAGCTTGATGGTTTCGAGCGCGGCAGGATCGCCGCCGGCGGACGTCCAGATATCGGAGAGGATCTCTTTGGGACTTTGCATGACCGTCACTGTTCCTTAACGTCCAAACCTCTGCCTTGCCATGAAAGGAACTGCAATGGCTGCGATCGATCCGCTGACCGCCGGAGGCGTGTTGCTTGCGACTGCCGCAACCGATGCAGTCTATGTCATGTTCACTTCCGCCGTGGTGGCCCGCAAACGCGTGCCTGCCGCGACGTGGAGCAGCATATGGTATTTGCTCTCCTCATATGCAGTCATCAGCTATACCGAAAACTGGGTCTATGTCGCCTTCGCGGCGGTCGGCTCGTGGCTCGGTGCCTTTGTAACGATCACCTATTTGCACCGCCCGCCCGGCGGTCCACCGGTTGGCGCCGCGCTGGAGTAGTTTCGCCGGATGGCGCTGTCCCCCACACCCAGAACTGTCATACCCGCGCACGCGGGTATCCAGTACGCCGCGGCTTGTCGACTCTATCGCTGGCGTCTCGGAGTACTGGATCGCCCGCCTTCGCGGGCGACGACAACAGAGGACATGGCGCGCAGTTTCGCATTCCCGCGGCGCGATGCGTCCGAGGTTTGCTGCAATCATGCCCCTCGAAAATTAGAGGGCGCAGGGAATGCCGGGTGCACGCTGCACCCAGCGGTCTCGTGTGCAATCGTGCAAACAAATGGCGCACACGAGCATACAGGGGCAACGGAGGCAGTCCGGCATTCCCTGCACAATGGCTTTACGGCTTATGCCTTGCTCTTGTGTCCGCAAAATCTGCCAGAATGTGCGAACGGGCGGTTCTGACCAACCGCCCGTCGCTGGATCTGAGCCCGTTCGTGCTCGAAGGCCATAGAGCC
>LNAP01001195.1_pt1 | contig 27952 bp, 24 predicted proteins | sample 602601 | NCBI WGS metagenome assembly LNAP01 (sample SAMN02440304, study PRJNA202911) | soil metagenome | biome: Subtropical and temperate rainforests or woodlands; isolation source: soil samples (1 kg each in a 20% v/v slurry with milli Q water) were... ... | reverse complement strand
GTCCAGGGCGCCGGCACGATCTCGGCCGCCGGTACGAGATAAGGCGGATTGATCGGATGCACCACCAGGCAACGCGACCGGCCGGCCAGGGATTCCGTGAAGAGCGACGGCAGAATCGCCGAGGTTGAACTCGCCAGCACAGTTTCGGGTGCGGCCAGGCGGTCGAGTTCGGCGAAGATGCGCTTTTTGGTCTCCAGTTCTTCCGGCGTGCTTTCCTGGACATGGGTGGCGCCGTCCAACGCCGTCGCGAGGCTCGGCACCACGCGCAACCTGGCGGCGACCTGTTCGGGCATCTGGCCATCCAGCAGACCCTCTGCCGCCAGCGCGGGCAAAGCCTCCATGGCAAAGTCCAATGCCTGCTGCGCCACGCCGGCACTGCCGTCATAGAGGCGAACCTCGCAGCCGCCGCGGGCGAAAGTGATGGCCCAGGCCCGCCCGATCAGCCCCGCTCCGACAATGGCAATGACCGCCATCAGTGCTCTCCGTCGTTAAAGAGTTTCGACATTGCCGTCGACACCGATGGATTGGCCGGACATATTCTCGCCCATCGGCGAGAGCAGGAACAGCACCATCGCCGCGACATCATGGGGCGTAACCATGCGGCGCAACGAGACCCGCTCCAGATAGCGCTCTTCCATTTCGGCATAATCGATGCCGAGCTGTGCCGCCCGGGCGCGGATCACGCCTTCGATGCGCGGCCCCTCGACAATGCCGGGCAAGATGGCATTGACGCGGATGTTATTCGGACCGAGCTCCTTTGCGAGACTCTGGGTGAAGCCGATCACGCCCCATTTCGCCGCCGCATAAGGCGTGCGGAACGCATAGCCGTGACGGCCGGCCGCCGAGGACATGTTGACGATGGCGCCGCCGCCCGCCTCTTTCAGCAACGGCACCGCCAGCCGGGTACAGAGGAACTGGCCGGTCAGGCCGATGTCGAGACAGCGTTGCCAATCGATCGGCGAGATTTCCTCGACACCGCCGGTCGGACCGGCAATACCGGCATTGTTGATCAAGGCATCGAGCCCGCCCAGCCTGGCAAAGGCTTCGGTGAAAAGCCGGTCGACCTCGGTTTTTTGCGAGACATCGGCGCGGGTCGCGCCATGATCGGGATAAGCGCCGGCGAAGTCCGCCAGATGCTCGTCGGACACGTCGCAAATATGCACCTTCGCGCCATGCAGGATGAGCATATCGACAATGGCGCGGCCAATGCCAGAGGCACCGGCCGTCACCACCACGCGCAATCCCGGCGTCATTCCCTCGATCAACCGGCGACCCGTCAGTGTCGTCATGGCTTGCCTCCCCCCTAGCTGTTATTGCGTTCGCGCAAGGCCACGACGGCAGCGAGAACAACCAGACCGAAAATGATGACGCGAGTGGCGTAAGGCAAAGTCGTCCCCGCCAGCAGGATCTGCAAGGCGGTGAGCAGCAGCACGCCGCCGACCATGCCGAGATAGGTGCCGCGGCCACCGGTGATCAGCGTACCGCCGACCACCACCACCGCGATCGAGGGCAGCATGTATTCGTCGCCCATGCCGAGGCTCGCCTGTCCGGAGAATCCCGTCAGCATCGATCCGACCAAAGCGGAGCAGAAACCGGAGAGCATATAGACCAGCAGGATCGTCCGGTTGACCGAGATGCCGGAGAGGGCCGCCACCCTTTCGCCATTGCCCAGTCCATAGACACGCCGGCCGAAGGCCGTCCGGCGATGCAATGTCACGGCGGCGATGATGAAAAGCAGGATGAAGACCACGACGGGCGTCACGATGCCGGCCTTGTCGGTCATGAACCAGCGCATCAGCGGCGCCGAGAAACCCGCCGGGGTGCCCTGGGAATAGAGCAAGGCGATGCCCTGCAGGATGCCGTTCATGGCGAGCGTCATCACGATCGGCGAAATGCCCAGCATGGCGATGCCGATGCCATTGGCCAAGCCGATCAGGCAGCCGATCGCCAGCACCATCGGCAGGACATAGACGAGCGGTCCGTTCGCACCATTGACCATCCCGGCCAGCAGAATGCCGCTGAGGGCGATGGTCCAGGGCACCGAAAGATCGAGCCCGCCTGTCAGGATGACGGTCCCCTGGCCCAGCGCCAGGATCAGCAGGAAGGAAGACAGCACCAGCAGCGAGTTGTAATACCACCAGTTCGTCAGGGCATGGCCGATGGTCAGCTCCGTCACCAGCAAAACCAGGATGAAGCAGACATAGGCCGGCAGGGCATAGCGGACGGCCTCGGCATGGCGCTGCAGGAAAGACGGCAGTTTCACGGTTGTTGTCGCCCCGCCGGGTCCCGTCAGTGCGAGACGTTGCGCCGGGCGCCGGCCTTGCCGAGGCAGCAGGCCGTGACGCCAGGCCGCAAAACGGACATAACCGCCGCGCAGCCAGCGTGCCGCCTGAGAGCGTCGCGACAGCGAGCCCGCCAGGACGGCCAGGATCAGGATGCAGCCTTCGGTGATGGTCGAGTAATAAGCCGAGACGTTGAGCACCAGCAGGATATTGACGACGATCATCAGAATATAGGCGCCGATGATCGAACCGACGCAGCCGCCGCGGCCGCCGCCGAGCAATGTGCCGCCCACCACCACGGCGCCGAAGACCTGCAGCAGCATCGGATTGCCGACCAGCGGATCGCCAGAACCGGTCAGGGCACTGATGAAGACGCCGGCGAAACCGTAACAGCCGCCGGCCAGCGTATAGACGCCGAACTGCACCCATGGCACCGCGATGCCCTGCGCCCGCGCCGCATCCATGTCGCTGCCGATGGCATAGATGGCGGTGCCGAATCTGGTGTTCTTCAGCCACAGCCAGAGCAGGATGACGATCGCCAGCACGACCACCGGCATGGGGAGGACATTGGGGATGGCATCCTGCACCAATGCCGCGCTCAGCCCCGCCGGCACGATGCCGCCCGGCTTGTCGAGGACCAGCAGCGTCAGGCCCTGGGTGATGAACATGGTGGCCAAGGTGACCACGATGGGCTGCAGACGGAAGAAGGCGATGAAGAAACCGTTGAAGGCACCCGCCGCCATGCCGGCACCAATCCCGATCAGCGACCATAGCAGGATGCCGCTGGGGCTGTCCGGCATATTGGTGGCGAGCAGGACATTGACCAGCGATACCACCGCCCCGGCGGAGAGATCGAAGCCGCCCGTCAGGATCACCAGCGTCTGTCCGGCAGCGGCGATCGCCAAAGTGGCCGCACCGCTGGAGAGGAAGCTGAATTCGAAATAGCTCATCGGGCCCGGGCTCATCAGGTCATTGATGGCCAGCAGCAGGGCAAAGACGATGATCGCCACCAGCAGGCCGCGATACCGGCCGAGCTGAAATCGGCGTGAGATACGCTGCGGTGCCTGCCGCTCTGCGGAGATGAGGGTCATGCCACCCTCCCCAGCCCGTCATTGCCGCCGAGTGCGGCGCGCACGATGCTATCTTCGCTCAACTGATCGCGGTCGATCTCGGCGGTGACGCGGCCCTGATAGAGCACCAGCACGCGGTCCGCCAGATGCACCAGTTCGGGGATCTCGGTCGAATAAAGCAGGATGGCGCCACCGGCTTCGGCGTAGGCACGCATGAGCTGATAGAGTTCATGCTTGGTACCGACATCGATGCCGCGGGTGGGGTCATAGAGGAGAAGCACCCGGCTTTCCGCCAGCAGCCATTTCGCGATGGCGATCTTCTGCTGATTGCCGCCGGAAAAAGCGCCCGCCCGGGTCCAGAGCGCGCGCTCCTCTACCTCGACCCGCCGGAAGACCCTGGCCACCGCCTGCTGTTCCTTGCGCGTATCGATGAGGCCGAAACGGGTGAAGCGATCGATCACCGGCAAGGTGGCATTCGCCGTGCCGCTAAGCTTCAGGAACAGTGCTTCGGTCTTGCGGTCCTCCGGCACCAGGCTGATGCCGATATCGGCACGGACGGCATCGACCGGGCTGCCAATGACGACTTCCTTGCCGTCGACGAAGAGCTTGCCGCCGGTAATCTCGCTCATGCCGAAGCAGGAAACGAACAGATCGAGCTGCCCCATGCCCTGCAGGCCGGCAATACCCAGGATCTCACCGCGATGCAGACTGAAAGACGCATCGGTCAGTTTGCCGTCTGTCGACAGATGTTCGGCCCGCAAAACTTCCGCGCCGGATTCATGGCGCCGGGCCGGGCGTTCCGGGAAAGCCTGGCCGATCGAGCGGCCGACGATCATGCGGATCACCTCTTCATCCGGCAGATCGGCGACCTTGCCGGTGGCGATATGCTGACCATTGCGCAAGACCGTCAGCGAATCGCAGAAGCTGCGCACCTCCCGCAGGCGATGCGAGATGAAGAGGATGGTGACGCCCCGCGCCTTCTCCCGTGCGATGATCTCGCCCAGCCAATCGACATCACGGCCGGAGAGTGACGAGGTCGGTTCGTCGAGCAGCAGGATCTTCGGCTGGCGATAAAGCGTACGGGCGATTTCGATTTTCTGCTTGATGGCGAGATCGAGGTCGCGGACCTCCGCGCGCAGATCGATATTCTGCAGGCCAAGCCCGTCGAAATGCGCCCGCACCTTTTCCTCGGCCCGCTTGCGGCGGATCAGGCCCAGCGCATTGGCGGGCGCATAAGGCAAGAGGACATTATCGAGCACCGTGAGATCGCGGACCAGCGTCATTTCCTGGAAGGCGGTCTGAATGCCGAGCGCATGGGCAATGCGCGGCGTCTTCAGCGCCTTTTCCTGGCCGAAGATGCTGAAGGAACCGCTATCGGGCGACAGCAACCCGCTCAGCAATTTGACGATGGTGGATTTACCGGCGCCGTTCTCGCCCAGCAAGGCATGGACCGAGCCGGCGGGCACCTGGAAAGAAACGTCATCGACGGCGAGCGTCGCGCCGAAAGCGCGGCTGAGATGGTCGGCGGCAATGGCGAAAGCTGCTTCTTCCATACGCGTGTGATCCTGAGCAGCAGGTCGGACAAGCGGTCAGGACCGATTGCCGGCGCTGACATGGTGATCGAAGAACGGCCGGGCGGCGGTTGCCGCCACCCGGCCGGCAATGCAGTACTTAGGGTTCAGGTTGACCAACCAGAGCGGCCTGGAAACCGATCTCCGGCGTTTCCGGCGAGAAGATCGATGCGAACCAGCCGGGATTGGGCACCAGAGCCGGCGGGAAGGCATTGCAGCCGGCTTTCATTTCTTCCCAGGAACCCGTCTCGCAATATTTGATCGTCTCGTTGGTGACGAGCGGCAGCGGCAGCTTGATGCGCTTGGGCACATCCTTGCCCTCCAGCTTCTCCACCGCGAGCTTCAAGGCGTAGCCACCGGAATAAGGTGGCGATGCGTAAGAGATGCGCGGAGCGCCCATCGGGCAATAGGGACAATCGCCCCCATCCACCTTGGTACCAGCGGGCAGCATCTGGATGCGGCCGCCATTGGAGCCCTCGCCGGCGCAAGGCAGCAACTCATTCGGCTTCTTGCCGGCTTCGAGCTCCATCGAATTCGCTGTGAAGCAGCCGACCTGCATCCACAACCCGTCGATCTCGTTCCAGTTATGTGTCGCGAGGATCTTCGAGAGTTCCGTGCGGGCGACCGCCTGGCTCCACATGCCGACGGATTCGGCGACGATCTTGATATCGGGATATTTCGCGAAGACCTCTTTCGCGGCCTTGGTCCGCAGGGTATCGACCGAGGTTCCCGGCACGCCGGTGATGGCGATGATATTGCCCTTGCCGTTCAGCTTCTTCGCCAGCCATTCGGCGGTGACGCGGCCCGCCTCTTCCTGGTCGATGGAGACGTTATAGGCACAGGGCTCGGTGATCTCGCCGTCATAGGCGAAGACCAGGATGCCCTTGTCGCAGGCATTCTTCACGGCCCCGTTCAGGGCCGTCGGCGAGATCGGGAAGATGATGATGGCCTGGGCGCCCGCCTGGACCATGGCATTGATCTGCTGGATCTGGCGCTGGGCATTGGGGCCGGCCACCTGCACCTGCAGGTCGACCTTGCTGGCCATGCTGGGATGCGCGGCCATGGCCTTGACCATATTGGCGGCCTCGGCCTGCCAGTCATTGCCGATGAAGCTCATCGACAGGAAAATCTTATATTTTTCAGCGGCATTGGCCACGCCGCTCTGGGCCATCAGGCCGACCGCCAGCGTGCAGGCTGCAAGCAGCCGCAGCGCCTTCTTTGCGCTTTTCATGCTGTCCTCCCCACCGTTGCAACCGCCTTTTAGGACGCAGCTTGCGTCGGGCCCTGGCCCCGCGGTCACGGAAAAGGCCATAGCCAAATTATTTTTGATCATTTGATCATAAATCAAATATCATGGCGGTCAAGCCCACACGATTCTTGTCTTGCTCTTGACGCGGCGGAACCGCGCAGATACTCCGGTGACATCATCATGACCGCATCCCATCAACGTTCGCGTCCGCGCCGACGGGCCACCAATCTTCCCCAGATGCACGTCTCGCGCGTGACCCTGCCGGACGAAATCTATGGCCGGATCAAGGGAATGATTCTGGATGGCGGGCTCATCCCGGGTGAGACCGTGACGATCCAGGGCCTGGCCGCGGCTTTCGGCGTCAGTGCCATGCCGGTCCGCGAGGCGCTGCAACGCTTGACGGCCGAGCGGGCCCTGACAGTGATCTCAGGGCGCTCTGTGGGGATTCCAGATCTCGCTTCCGGCCATCTCCTGGATCTCACCAAGGTGCGGGTGGAGATCGAAAGCATGGCGGCGGAATGGGCGACCCCGCATCTCTCGCCGGAGGATTGCGACAAGCTGCAGGCTTTGGTCGATGCGATGGCGGTGGCGACCGTCGAGCGGAATACCCGCGCCTATGTCCGCGCCAATCACGATTTCCATTTCGGCATCTATCGCGCCTCGGGCTCTGAAGCGCTGCTGACGGTGATCGAGGGGCTCTGGCTGCAGGTCAGCCCCTATTTCCATCTGCTGCACAATTACGTCGTCGCTAATGAGGAACACAGATTGATCCTCAAGGCGATCCGCGACGGCGATGCCAAAGCCTGCGGTGCGCATCTGCGCGAAGACATCGAAACGGCCACTGCCGCCCTTTTGAAGCTGCTGGCCTCCGCCTAGTGCATCGGGACGCGCAATCGCGCCATTTTGACTGGTCGCCTCAATACGTCAGGCTTACAGTCCCGTTCCAGAAACCTGAAGCGCATCGAACGAGCCGGAAAGGACAATAGAGTTCTTCCGTGACGGGATGCTATCTTGGCGACACGGGCCTGTCGGTGTAGAGTTCTCTCAAAATCTCACCGACTGACAGTGATGGTCGGCGGTAGGCCGGCAAAATAAAAAATCTTTTACATCGGCAGTGCTTTCAATAGCCACTGTCCTGTCCGAAAATGGGGCTGCGCTACCCCTCCACGCCCCATGGAATGCCTCACGTGAAGAGGACGATACGTCCGCATCTGGAGTAACGCGCATGGCAGACGAGCCGGCAAAAACCTCGATTCAATTGCATGTGAACGGTAAAGCAGCCGTTGTGGCAGTTGACGATCCCGACATGCCGCTGCTTTACGTGCTGCGGGACGAGTTCGGCATGCATGGGCCGCGCTTCGGCTGCGGCCTTGGTCAATGCGGTGCCTGCACCGTTCACATAGACGGCGAGGCAACGCGCTCCTGCGTCACCCCGCTCTCTTCGGTCAAAGAGTCCAAAATTGTAACATTGGAGGGGTTAGGGATGGACGCGCAGCCGCATCCGCTCCAGCAAGCCTTCATCGATGAGCAGGCCGTGCAATGCGGCTATTGCATCAACGGCATGATCATGCAGTCCGCCGCCTTGTTGAAGCGTAATCCGAAGCCGACGGAAGAGGATATCAAACAGGAATTGGCGAATAACCTGTGCCGCTGCGGCACCCATCTGCGCATCGTTCGCGCCGTGCGGCGCGTCGCCCAGGCCTGAGGAAGACGGATATGAGCATCGTATTGAATCGCCGGACTCTCCTGAAGGGTGCGGGCGCCCTGGTTGTCACCTTCAACTTTGCGCCAGTCGCCATCGCTACATCGACCGAACCGGCGCTCGGTAAGACGACGGCAGCGGACCAGGTGGATGGCTTCCTTGCCATTGCAAGCGATGGCAAGGTCACCCTCTATTCCGGTAAGGTCGAGCTCGGCACCGGCGTGCAGACCGCCTTGACGCAGATTGCCGCCGAAGAACTCGATGTCCCGGTGGAGCATGTCACGGTGATCCAGGGCGACACGGCGCTCACCCCCGATCAGGGGCCCACCAGCGGCAGCCTGTCGATACAGAACGGCGGCATGCAGATCCGACATGCTGCCGCCACCGCGCGGCAGGCGATCCTTGCCAAGGCCGGCAACACATTTAACGCCGAACCGGCATCCCTGATCATCAAGGACGGCATCGTGATTGCCAAGGATGGCCGCCAGGTTCCCATCGGCAAACTGGTCGGCGACGCTCCCCGGTCCCTCAAACTTGACGCGAATGCTGCCACCAAATCGCCGGCTGATTTCCGTGTTGTCGGACAATCGATGCCGCGCCTTGATATCCCCGACAAGGTGATGGCGCGGTTCACCTATATGCAGGATTTCAAACTGCCGGGCATGCTGCATGCGCGCGTCATCCGGCCGGCCGGCTTCGGCGCCGTGCTGCAATCCTATGACGAGGCGTCCATCAAGGACGTTCCGGGTATCGTCAAGGTCGTGCGCCGCGCCAATTTCCTGGCCGTTGTCGCGCAGACGGAATGGGCAGCGATCAAGGCCGCGCAACAGATGAGCGTCCAGTGGTCAAACTGGCAGGGTTTGCCGGAGCAAGAGAAGATCTGGAACTATGTGCGTTCGTCAAAGATCGTCAAGGACGACGTCACCAGCAAAGCCGGCGATACGGAAGCAGCCCTCGCCTCGGCGCCGAAGCGATTGGAGGCGACGTATGATTTTGCCGTCCAGACTCATGGCTCCATCGGCCCGTCCTGTGCTGTCGCCCTTCTGGAAGCAGGCAAGCTCACCTGTTGGACGGCGTCGCAATCCACGCATAATCTCCGCCGGCAACTTGCCGCGATGATGGCCATGGATGTGGCCGATATCCGCTGCATCTATATCGAAGGGGCCGGATGCTACGGCCGCAACGGTCATGAGGATGCGGCAGCCGATGCAGCCTTGCTGACGCGCGAGATAGGCAAGCCTGTCCGCGTTCAATGGATGCGCGCGGATGAGCATGGATGGGATCCGAAAGGACCGCCGACCCTGATGGATCTGCGCGCCGGGCTCGATGCGCAGGGCGCCGTCAGCGCCTGGGAGACAAAATTCTTCTATCCCAATGCGACCGGCACGAATGTGGATCTCGTGGGCGCCGATCTCGCCGGCCTGCCAAGCGACGCCGGCCAGAATCCGGGTGGCGTGCTCAATAATTCTGCCGTCCCCTATAATTTCCCCAATGTGACGACAACGGCGCACCGCCTTCAGGATACCCCGTTCAAGCCATCCTGGATTCGGGCGCCGGGCCGTATGCAAAACACTTTTGCGAATGAGGCCTTCCTGGATGAGATCGCAGCCGCCGGCGGGATCGATCCCCTCGACATCCGACTAAAACACATCGCCGGCGATCAGCGCGGCATAGAGCTGCTGGAACGTCTCGCGGATAAGAGCGGCTGGCGCAGCCGGCCGAAGGCAGACCGGCAGGCGACCGTCTCCGTCGGTCGCGGGCTTGCTTATGTGAAATATGAACTCGTTCGGACCTATGTCGGCGCGGTTGCCGAGGTCGAGGTCAACCGGCAGACCGGAGAGATTCATGTTCGCCGCTTTTACATCACGCATGATTGCGGCCAGATCATCAATCCGGATGGGATACGGAACCAGATCGAAGGCGGCGTGCTGCAAACGACCAGCCGCGTCCTGAAGGAAGAAGTAGCTTTCAACCGATCGATGATCACGAGCCTCGACTGGTCGACCTATCCCATCTTGACATTCCCCGAGATCCCGGAAGTGTCGATCGACTTGATCGACCGGCCGGATGAAAAGCCCTGGGGCGTCGGCGAAGCCGTTGCGGTCATCGTCGCGCCGGCCATCAGCAATGCAGTGTTCGATGCGACCGGCGCACGGCTCCGCTCCGTGCCGTTTCTGCCGCAAAAGGTCAAACAGGCGCTGCAAGAGATTTAATGGTGTTTCCGCCCGGCGGCCACCGCCCTCACATATCTCTTAACGGATATGCCGTCGGCTTCTTATCAGAGTCGCTACCGCATGCGGCGGGAAAACACGATGACGACGAGGCCAAACACAGCAAGGATGATGCCGTAATAAATCCATGGCGTCTGATTAATCATGAAGCTGGTCGCCGGATACGGAAAATAGCCGGTACCCTGCCCGACCCAGATCAATCCGACCAAGACGGCGAGAATGCCGACAAACAACAGCACACTTCGCATGACAAGCGTCCTTCCTAGCTTGATGCATCATAGCGTCAGAAGTCCCGCGTAGAAAGAACCTGGTTTGGCGGCAGGCCGCCTCAGGCAGGCACAGGCTGCTTCGTCCCCTCCACTTCCACGGCCGTCATCTGCACAAGCGTATAGCCGATAATCTCGCCTTCTGCCGATGAAACGGGCTTCAGGATATCCGCTTCCATATTCACCAGCGCGCGCAGGATGGTGGCCGCGTCGACACCTTCCAATTGCTCGGTAAGGTAGGCCAGCAAGCTATCCCCCGGCATCATGCTGTCCGGTCCCACCGAACCTGCGAACGTCTCGATCGACTGACGTATTTTATCATTATCCACATCGGCCATGCCCAAACCCTCCTCGCTACCGCCCGGCCGGCCGGCCAGCACCACCTGCACTGCTCCTGCCACCGAACGGCTGATTAACTCTTTGATCCAGGAACGGTTCCAGGGGCGATCTCCATCTTCCGCCGCTGGCTTCCGCCCCCCGGGGCACAAACCGGCGGAACAAACCGGCACACCGCCTGTTATCTTCCATCGTGATGGGCGGATGGAAACAGTCATGGCACCGCGTACCTTCTGGAAGGGCTATCTCAAATTATCGCTGGTGACCTGCCCGGTTTCCATGATGCCGGCCACGACGGAAGGCGAAAAGGTCCGGTTCCACACGCTCAACCGCAAAACCGGCAACCGGATCGTCAGCCGGTATGTGGATGCCGAAACCGGCAAACCTCTCGATGAGGATGACGAGGTCAAGGGTTACGAACGAGGCCAGGACGAATTCGTCATGCTGGAAGACGAGGAGATCGAGGCCGTCGCTCTGGAAAGCACGCGCACGATCGACATCGATATGTTCGTCCCGAAAGATAGCATCGAATGGATCTGGTACGATCAGCCGCATTATCTGGTGCCGGACGATCCTGTCGGCGAGGAGGCCTTTTCGGTCATTCGCGACGCCATGGCGACGACCAATACTGTCGGTATTTCGCGTCTGGTGATGTACCGCCGTGAACGGGCTGTGATGCTGCAACCCCGCGACCGCGGCATCGTTCTCTGGACTTTGCGTTATGGCGACGAAGTCCGCGATCCCAAGGCCTATTTCAACGATATCAAACCGCCGAAGACGGATAAAAAGCTGGTTGGTCTGGTCGAACAGCTGATCAAGGAACGCTCGAAGCCGTGGACTCCGTCCATGGTGGACGATCCGGTCCAGGAGCGTTTGCTCGATATCATCGCCAGCAAGAAGAAAGGCAAGCGAGCACCGGCGAAGTCGTCCAAGCGCGACGAGGAAGCCCCGCCCAGCAACGTCATCAGCATCATGGACGCGCTGCGCAAGAGTCTGGCCACCGAGGGAAAGCGACCCAGAAAGAGCTAGGGGGCAAGCGTTAAGCTGCCCGCTTCCGCCTGGTAGGCTCCTTGATGGGTGCAGCACTGCCCAGGAAATCTTCCCAGGGATCCGATTTGAGCGATGCCAGGCGTGTCGGCGTATTCATCACGGTGAAATAGGCGGCCCCGATTCCGGAATCCAATTCGTCCCAATGCAGCGGCATGGAGACCGCCGCGCCCGGCCGTGCCCGCGTCGAATAGGCAGCAACGGCGGTGGCGCCCCGCCCGTTGCGCAAATAATCGATCAGGATCTTCCCCCGGCGCTTGGATTTGGTGACGGTCGAGACATAGCGCGCCGGATGATCCGCCGCCATGGAATCGGCCATAGCTTTGGTGAAGGCTTTCACCGCCGGCCAGAGGGCCTTCGGCTTGAGCGGTGCAACGACATGCAGGCCTTTACCGCCCGAAGTCTTCACGAAGGCCGTCAGGCCGGCATCTTCCAGCCGGCTGCGGACTTCTCGCGCCGCGCTGATCACCTGCTCCCAGGCCACGCCCTCTCCGGGATCGAGATCCAGGGTGATATAATCCGGCTTTTCCCAATCGGTCAGCCGGGAACCCCAGGGATGGATCTCCAGTACAGCCGCCTGGACGAGGCCGATCAGTCCGTCGAGGCTGCTGATACTGATCAGAGGTTCCGTCGTCTTGTCTTCCGGGTCGTGCACCAAAGTGATATTCTTGCTCAATCCTTGCCAGGCATGTTTTTGGAAAAAGCACTGTTCGCCAACGCCGCCGGGGCATCGCAGCAAGGCCAGCGGCCGTCCGACAATCAAGGGACCCATGCGACGCCAGACATCGGCGTAATAATCGGCCAGACCTTCTTTGGTGACACCTTCATCCGGCCAATAGAGCCGGTCCGGATGCGTAAGCTTGAACGTCGGACGCTCTTTAACCGGAACGGCGGCCTTCTTGCTTTCGCGCACAACTTCTGTCGGCTTCTTATCTTCGCGCAGGCCGCGGAATGAGGCATGACGCAGCCTGCTATCCGCGGTCCAGCCACGGACTTCGACCTCTGCCACCAGATCGGGCCGCACGTAACGGCTTTTCCGCATGGCATCGCTATCCGGCTTCGTCCCGGTGAAGGGAGACGCGGTTTGCCGCAGCCGGTCGAGCCGTCGAAAGAGATCCTCGGCGACCGCGGCGGTAAAGCCGGTCCCCACCCGGCCGACACAGTTCAATTTACCGCGCTCATAGACACCGAGGAGCAGCGAGCCGACAGCCTTCCGCGACGTCGTCGAGGGGACATAGCCACCGATGACGAATTCCTGCCGCTCCGTACATTTGGATTTGATCCAGCTCTTGTTGCGCCCCGACTGATAGGGGGCGTCGCGCAATTTGGAAACCACGCCTTCCAGGCTGAGCCGGCAGGCATGGCGCAGGATGATGTCGCCGTTTTCCTCGAAATGTGCGCTGAAACGCAGGGCGGATGATCCCTGCGGCAATATCCGTTCCAGCGCAGCCTTGCGGTCGATAAGAGCCGCATTGCGGAGATCGTAACCGTCGAGATGAAGCAGATCGAAGGCATAGAATGCAAAACGGTCGGTGCGTCCCTCGCTGAGATCGGCCTGCAGCGTGGAAAAATCCGACGCCCCGGAAGCGGATTCGACCACGAGCTCGCCATCGATCAACGCCTTGCCGACCGGCAAAGCCTGCAGATCGGCGAGGATCGCCTTGCCGAATTTCTTCGACCAGTCCAGCCCGGTGCGGGTGAACAGCTTTACACGACCCGCCTCGATGCGCGCCTGGATACGATAGCCGTCGAATTTGATCTCATGAATCCATCTGCCGCCATCCGGCGCCTTGGTCATCAGCGTGGCCAAAGACGGTGCCACGAATTTCGGCATTGTCGCCTTTTTGGCACCCTTGATCGGGCGGGATATGTCCGTGGTGGTATCAGCGGCGGGGGTTTTCCGTATTCTACCGGTCTTCGATGACCAACCGGGCGCCTCGCCCGCCACCTCGTCAAGCTGCCGACCCGTTTTCGCGGATTCAGGTCGTTCTTCCAGGATGTCGGGCGCCTCGGGGGATCGGGCGCTCTCGTCATCGCCCTTGATCAACAGCCAGCTATCCTGCTTCTCCCGCGCTTTGCGCGCCAGCCGCACGAGATGCCATCTGCCGCTGAGCTTTTCACCGTTCAGGTCAAAATCGAGACGCCCCTTGGCGTAGCCTTTCTCGGCATCGCCGATCGGCTTCCATGTGCCGCGATCCCAGACGATGACCGTGCCGCCGCCATATTCACCCTTTGGAATCGTCCCCTCGAAATCGCCATAATCCAGCGGATGATCCTCGACATGCACCGCCAGCCGCTTCTCCCCCGCAACCAGGCTCGGCCCCCGCGTGACGGCCCAGCTTTTGAGCCCGCCATCCATTTCCAGCCGAAAGTCATAATGCAGGCGACGCGCGGCGTGTTTCTGAATGACGAAACTGTGGCCGGCCTTTGCGGCTTTCCTTCCCCTGGGCTCGGTGGTGGATTTGAAGTTCCGCTTCTTGCGATAGGTCTCGAGCGCCATCGATCAGCCGGCTTTCCGTCGCGGGGAAGCGGCCTTTGATTTCACCCGCGTCTTGCGCTTCGGTGCTGCCCGGCGCTGTGGGGCAGTCTTCCCCTTTCGCATGCCCGCACTCTCCCGGAGGGCTGCCATCAGGTCGACCACCTTTCCGGGCTTTGGAGTCTTCCGGACGGGAATCGGTTTGCCTTCCAGTTTGGCTTTTACGAGATCGGCCAGCGCTGCCTCATATCTGTCATCGAATTCCTTGGGGTCGAACTTGCCTTTCTTGGTCGTGATGATGTGCTTCGCCAGATCCAGCATCTCGCCTTTGATCTTGATTTTTGGAATCTCGTCAAAGGCTTCCTTGGCCGATCGAACCTCATAATCGTAATTCAATGTGGTGGCGATCAACCCCGGACCATGGGCGCGGATCAATAGCGTCCGCACACGGCGAAACAGAACCGTTTGCGCAATGGCCGCAACACCGGCGGCTTTCATCCCTTCCCGGATCAGGAAGAATGCCTCTTCGGCATTTTTGTTGGCAGGAGCCAAATAATACGGGCGATCGAAATAGACGCTATCGATATCGCCGCAATTGATAAAGGCATCGACCGCCAGCGTCTTGTCGCTGGCAGGTACCGCAGCCGTCACTTCGTCCGGCTCCAGCATGACATATTCGTCCTTGCCGACTTCGTAACCTTTGACCTGATCTTCGCGATCGACGACTTTATCCGTCTCGCTATCCACGAACTGGCGGTGGACGCGATGGCCCGTTTCACGATTAAGCGTATGAAAAGCCAATCTTTCCGACGTGGAGACGGCGGTGTACAAGGCAACCGGGCAGGTTACTTCCGCAACTTTTAGGTAACCCTTCCAGTTAGCCCTGGGCGCCATCTTTCCTCCGGATCGCCAATGCGTTGCTGATTGCTTTACCCGCCACTTAAACCATCGGTATCAACCCGGAAAACCCGCCGATGTTCCGAAAAATTGCGCGAGGTCTTGCTTGTTCGCAGTATTCGGCCAGGTGCCGCATGGCCGAAATTCGCGCGCCGGTATTGGCATTGTTTTACATCCATTTCAGCTTTCGATCATTGGTCGATGCTTTAAGGCTAGCCACGGCGTGAGAGATGGCCCTTACTGGGACAAACAATCATCAGATCAAGGCTGGGGTTCGCAAGACTGGCCCGTCCGGGGGAGATGCCATGATCACGCTTTATTCCTATCCCGAACTCTGCGGCGTCGCCGACAATAACGGCTACGGCCTCAAGGTGTTCGCCTTCCTCAAACTGGCCGGCATGCCCTTCGCCCATCAGCACATCTTCGACGCCTCCGCCGCCCCGCGCGGGCAACTTCCCTATATCACCGATGACGGCGAGGTGATTGGCGATAGCGACACGATCATCGCGTACCTGATCCGCAAATATGGGCTGGCCATGGATGAAGAGTTAACCGCCACGCAGCGCGATACCGGCCATCTGATTACGCGCATGCTCGACGATCTCTATTGGGTCATGTCCTATTCACGCTGGAAGGACGAGCAGTTTTGGCCGGCCTTCCGCGACGCGCTGCGCCGGGAACATCCAAGCCTGACGGAAGAAGGGCTACGCAAGGCGCAAGAGTTCAATGCTCAGCGCTACTATTATCAAGGCATCGGCCGCTTCGCGCCGGCTGCCGCCTATGCACGCGGGCTGGCGGATCTGCAGGTGCTGGCCAATCTCATCCCGGCGAACGGCTATCTGTATGGGCCGAAGCCGACCAGCATCGATGCCGGCATCTACGGCTTTATCGCAAACATTTATTTCTATCCGATCGATACGCCCCTCAAGCAGTTCGTCACCGCGCAGGCCAATCTCGTCCGCCATTGCACCGCCATCCACGACGCGGTGGGTTCAAGGTGAAACCCGCGAAGGCTTCATCCGCCTAAGAGGAAGCCGGGCGCAACTCATCGACCGTCTCTTCCGGCAGCAATTTTTCCAGAGCCTCCACCGAATCCGCCTCTGCCGCCGGCTTATCGAAACGGATCCGATGAAAACGCGGAAAACGCAAGGCCAGGCCGGATTTATGGCGGCTGGAACGTTGCACCGCGTCGAAGGCCACTTCGACGACAAGTCCCGGTGTTACTTCCCGCACCGGCCCGAAGCGGTTGACGGTGTGGTCCCGCACCCATTTGTCCAAGAGCAGCAATTCCTCATCGGTATAGCCCGAATAGGCCTTCCCGACCGGCACCAGTTCCATGCCGGTGCCATCTTCGGTCGCCCGCCAGCAGCCGAAGGTGTAATCGGAATAGAAGGACGAGCGTTTGCCGTGACCGCGTTGCGCATACATGATCACGGCATCGATGGTCAATGCGTCGCGCTTCCATTTGAACCAGCGCCCCTTGATGCGACCGCCGAGATAGGGACTGTCCGCGCGTTTCAGCATCAGGCCTTCGATCGCCAGGCCCCGCGCACCCGTCCAGATTGCCGTCAGTTCCTCCCAGCCGGCAAAGGGGATCAGCGGCGACAGATCGAAACGCGGCCGGGGATGGGTGTGAAACCATTTTTCCAGGTATTGCCGGCGCATATCGAACGGCAAAGGACGCAGATCCGTCTCCCCATCCAGCAGGATATCGTAAAGCCGGACATGGGCCGGCGCATCGGTCAGCATGCGTGCCGAGACGGTCTTGCGATTCAGGCGTTGCTGCAGCTCGTTGAAGGAAGCCACCTGGATATCGTCTGTCCCAGGCCGCGCCACCAGCAGTTCGCCGTCAAGCACGCCCTCGAATGTCATGACCTCGGTGATATCCGGAAATGTCCTGCTGATATCTTCTCCCGCGCGGGAATAAAGCCGCCTCTCTCCCTTGCTCGACACCAGCTGCACGCGAATGCCGTCCCATTTCCATTCGGCCCGGAACTCGGCCGGGTCCAATTGCGGCAGATCGCCCCGGTCAAGCGGATGGGCCAGCATCAAGGGACGGAAAGAGAGGCCGACCTTGTCCGGCTTCTCGGCCGTGCCATCCAGCCAGCTGAAGAGTTCGCGATAGGGCGGCGCCAGGCCATGCCAAATCTCCTCGACATCTTCCACCGGCACCTTGCCGAAATTGGCCGCGGCGGTCTTCGCCAGGCGGGCGGAGACGCCCACCCGAAGCGCGCCGGTAATCAGTTTCAACAAGGCCCAGCGGCCGGTGGCATCAAGCAAGTCAAGCCAATCCGCGATCAACGTACCGATCTGCGCCGCGGATGCCGCCTGCAACTGCTCGACGACAACCGGCAACGGCGGCGGCGGTTCATGGCGCTGGCTGCGCGGCAACCAGATCAGCGCCAATGTCTCGGCGAGGTCGCCGACATAGTCATAGGACAGTGCGAAAAGGGTCTCGTCCAGCCGCTCCGTTCCCAATTTTCGCAACGCGCCCGGCTTTGCATTGGGCAGGGTCAGCGATCCGGTGAGGGCAGCCAAGGCATAGCCGCGATCGGGGTCCGGCGTGGTCGCCAGATATTCTTCGATCAGCCGCAGCTTGCCATTACGGGCTGGTTGGAAAGAGAGCGCATCCAGCAATTCGGCGAAACGTTGCATGGGGGATCAGTCCCGGCCCGGTTGCGTCATGTATCCTCGTCGTCCCGGCCGATCAGCGACAGGGCCCGCGCCCGCCGCCCGCTTTGCGTCAGGCGATGGATCAAGCCCTCTTCCGCCCCATGGGTGACCCAGATTTCCGGCGCATCCACATCCTCGACCGTCTGCAGCAACTCATCCCAATCGGCATGGTCGGAAATGATCAGCGGCAGCTCGACGCCCCGCTGGCGCGCCCTCGCCCGTACCCGCATCCAACCCGATGCCAGGGCCGGCAGGGGATCCGGTAACCGCCGCGTCCAGCGATCGGCCAAGGCGGCGGGCGGACAAAGAATGATCTCGCCACGCAACTGTTCAGGTGTCATGCCGGCGATCTGACCGAAGGGGCCGAAATCGAGACCGCGCGTAACATAGAACTTGGTCAGCGCCAGCAAGGCGCCATGCAAATAGATCGGCCGGTCATAGCCCGCCTGCCGCAACAGCGTCATCACCCGCTGGCATTTGCCCAGGGCATAGACACCGACCAGATGGCAGCGATCCGGGAATGTCCGTTGCGAGTGCAGAAGCCGCGCTATTTCTCCGTCGTCCGGCGGATGCCGGAAGACCGGCAGGCCGAAGGTCGCCTCGGTGATGAAGACATCGCAGGCAACCGGCTTGAAAGCCGAACAAGTCGCATCCGGTCGGCGTTTGAAATCGCCTGAAACAACCGCGCGACTGCCGGCGAATTCCAGCAGGATTTGCGCGCTGCCGAGTATATGCCCCGCCGGCAACAAGGTGACATCTACCTCGTGGATGCGCAGGGATTGACCGTAAGGCAGGGTATCCACCGTGCCGGCAAAATCCGGTCCGTAGCGGATGTTCATAATGGCAGCGGTATCCGCCGTGGTTAAGATATGCCGGTTCCCGGCACGGGCATGGTCCGCATGGCCGTGGGTGATGACGGCGTGATCCACCGGCAATGCCGGATCGATATAAAAGCCGCCGGGCTCGCAATAGAGTCCCGTGGGGGTGATCTTGAGCCAATCCTCGGGATGGGAACCGACCATAAAGGACCCTCCATCGCGCGGAATGATGCCGATGAAACGATCCAGCCGCAACCGTGCTGCATCACGTGGCCGTGCGCCGACGGACGCGGACCCGAAAGTCCGCGTCCGTCGGCCTGTCGATGCTAAGCCATCCGGGCGGCTTCTTCCACCGGCTTGCCCTGCGAGAGATCATGGCCGATGAACGAGCGGGTTTCCGGCGTCGGCAGGCCATTTTCCTTGAACTCCGCCAGCAGCTCCTTCTTACGTGCCGCCAGGCGCTCGCCCAGATCGCTCAAATCCAATCCGGCGGCACGTGCCTGGGCAAACATGCCTTCCGAGCGTTGTTCTTCCTCATGAACATGATGCTTGATCATTTCGGAGAGCACCTTGACCTTGGCGCTATAGAATTCTTCGTCCGGCTCGCTCGCCAGCAATTCGGCGATCAGGACCTTCGCACCGTCATGCTCGACATAGGCCTCCTGAATGACGTTCTCCTCGATCTCGCCGGTGCAGGCCGGATAGAAGATTTCTTCTTCGATCATCGTATGCACGCTGAGCTCCGTGCAGATCTGCTGCACCAGGGTTTGCTTCTTGGCGGCACCCTTGGCTGACTCGAATTTCGCGAATAGGTCCTCCACCTTGCGATGGTCGGCCTTGAGTAGCGTGACGGCGTCGAGTTGGTTCTGATTGGGCATAGCGGTTTCCTTTGAAGGGCTGCGGATTGGGTTCATGCGCGCCCGAAGGGATCTCAGAAAGGCTACGGCCACCCCTCAGACGCTGTTACCTATCTCCAACAGTCCCCTGGCGGGAATGTTCCCGGTACTCTTTTTACAGGCAATACCCATCGCGGCACCGCCTAAAGGCAGAAGAGCCGCCCTCACGAGGCGACGCCCACCACATCCCTGCCCTGCAGGCGCGCTTTGATGAAGTCCAGGCGATCATTGCCGAAAAACATTTCGCCATCGACAAAGACCGTCGGCACGCCGAACACGCCACGATCGGCAATCTGCTGCGCCTCTTCGGCCAGGCGATTCCGGATCGCCGGATCATCGGCCAGACGCCAGAGATCGGGGGCCTCGATATGATGCTTTGTCAGAAAAACCGTCCGCCCTTCCTCGGTCGCAAGATCGTCGGTGCCTGCCCAGAAAGCCGCAAACAACGCATCGTTGACGCCGTCGAAAACGCCAAGCTGCTGAGCGGCCAGGGCGGCACGCAATGGCAGCGTCCCGTCAAACCTGCCCTCGCGCATGGCCTGCAGGAGCGCCATGTTGGGCGAAAAACCGACGCCATAGCGTTTGGCCCAGCGGCCGGCATCAAGCGCGGCGTAGCGCGCTTTTGGCGGGCATAGCGGGGAGGGTTGATTGTTCACCTTCTTCATGACGGCGACGATATCGACGGGCTCGTACGCCACCGCCGTGCCGAGTTTTTTTACCTGCGTATTCAGCAGGTAGGCATAGGGACTTCTGTAATCCAGAATGAACTCGACGCGCATGATCGCTTGTCTCCTCGCTCGTGACCTATGCCAGTAGCGGCGACTGCCATGACACGCCTCTACGCGATGCCGCTGACACGATACTGGCGGCACCGGCGCTCGCCAGGAGCATCTGGTTACCGCCGTAACGCAATTCAGATGCCTTGAAATCATCCCGTAGTGCATGCCCTCCACCTTTCTCTGGCGCCAGTTCATGGATAGCCATGTGAATGTTTATAAAGATTCATATCGTGACATTTCAGAGGCTTCGGGTTAGGCCGCCAGCGCCGGCGCGCCCCTTGCCGCCGGTATGCCGAAATTGACCGAGACCGTCTACCACCTGCTGGCGGCAGCCGCGAACCGCAGGCCGGAGGCGGCCGCGATCACCTTCCTGCCCTCGTTGGAAGCCGAGCCCATCCGATTGACGCATGGCGCGTTCCTGGCCCGGCTGCACCGCATCGCGCGCCTTTTTCGCTCCCTTGGCGTGGGTCGGGGCGATGTAGTGACCTTGCTGGCGCCGGCCGTGCCCGATGCCATTATCGCGCTCTGGGCGGCCCAGGCGGTCGGCATCGCTCATCCGGTCAATACCCTGCTGCGAACGGCAGACATTGCCGCCATGATGCGCGTGGCGGGGTCGCGCCTGCTCGTCGCCCTCGGACCACAAACAGCACTGGGATCACAAACAGCACTGGGACCACAAGCTGGCCCGGACCAATCGGAGCTGTGGGACAAGGCCTTGGCCGCCGCGCGGGAGACACCAAGCCTGCGCGGCATTGTCGCTTTGGGCGCGATCGATCCCGGCGCCGGGAGCATCCATCTGGCCTCGAGCCTGCCCGCTGATGACAGCGCACTGGAAAATCCGCCCTCGGCGGATGATGTCGCCGCCATCTTCCATACCGGCGGCACCTCCGGCGCCCCCAAATTGGCCCGTCTCAGCCACGCCAACCAGGCCTTCGTCGCCCGCTCCCTGGCGACCGCATGGCAGTTGGATGCGACAACCCGCTTCGTCAACGGTCTGCCGCTGTTCCATGTGGGCGGCTCGATCGATTTCACCCTCGCGCCGCTGACGGGGGGCGCCGAGGTGATGATCCCCACCGCGACGGGTCTGCGCAATCCGGCGGTCGTTGCCGGATATTGGCGCATGGTGGACCGCTTTCGCCCCACCGTCATCAGCGGTGTTCCGACATCCCTGGGCGCGCTGTTCGATGTCCCGACCGACGGCGCGGATCTACGTTCGGTCCGGCTCTGCGCCACCGGCGGCGCGTTTCTGCCTCGCGCGCTCGGCGAGGCTTTCACCAAGCGTTTCAGCGTGCCGGTGCACCAGATCTACGGCATGACCGAATGCGCCGGCCTGATTGCCACCGCAAATACGAAGACCGGCCCTTTGGCCGGTACGATCGGCTCGGCCATTCCAGGCGTCGAGGTCGCTGCCTTCCGTCTGCTAGCCGGCGATAAGATCGGCGAACGCTTGCCGCCGGATGAAAGCGGCGTGCTTGTGGTGCGTGGCCCCAACGTCTTCCCGGGCTATCTCGGCGAGATATCCGCACCGTTGACCGAGGATGGCTGGCTGATCACCGGCGATATCGGCTCTGTCGATGCCGACGGCCTGATCCGCATCACCGGCCGGGCGAAGGACGTCATCATCCGCGGCGGCCATAACATCGATCCCGCCGTCATCGAAGACGCCGCCGCCAGCCACCCGCAGGTCGCGGCCAGCGCCGCCATCGGACGACCCGACATCTATGCCGGCGAAGTGCCGATGCTGTATGTCGTCCTGCGTTCCGAAAGCGCGGAGATCCTGGCCGACCTGCGGGCACATCTGGAACGCTCGGTGCCGGAAGACCCAGCCCGCCCCAAGGCGATCGTGGTCTTGCCTGCCCTGCCCATGACCGTCGTCGGCAAACTCGACAAGGTCGCCCTGCGCCGCGATGCCGCTGCGCGCGCCGCCGGAGAAGCGCTGGATGCCGATCCTCTCTTCATCGGCACGTGTCGCGAAATCACCGTCAGTGACGCACATAAAGGCGGCATCATGGTGGAGGTGACGATCACGGCACCGCCTGAGACCGGCGCCGTCCTCGCCGACGCTATCGATCGCCTCTTATCCGGCTTCTCCTTCGAACACAAAGTTACGCTCCGCCAGGTCACGCTCCGCCAGAACGGCGTCGCAACATGACCAGGCCGATCGATTTCTTCTTCGATTTCGTTTCACCTTACGGCTGGTTCGCCGCCGAGCGGATCGGTGCGCTCGCACGCCGTCACGGCCGGACCGTGGCGTGGCGGCCGATCCTGCTGAAAGTGACGGTCATGCAGGCAATGGGGCTGCCGCCGCTGTTCGAGACGCCGCTCAAGGGCGACTACCTCACCCACGATGCGGCCCGATCGGCACGTTTCTACGGCCTTCCCTGGCATCCGCCGGTACCGATCTCCTTCTCTTCCGTGGCCGCCGCTCGTGCCGTGACCTGGGCCAGCCGCCAAGCCGGCTTAAATGTCGAAGCGCTCGTGCTTGCCCTCTATCGCCGTGCCTGGGCTGAAGCCGGCGATATCTCGACGCCAGATGCCGTGGCGGCGGTGGCATCTTCGACGGGTGTCGATCATGGCCACCTCCTGGATGCGATCGGCCGTTCAGAGGTGAAGGACGATTTGCGCGCCGCCGTCACCGGCGCCATCAACCAGGGCGTCTTCGGGTCGCCCTTCATCATCGTCGACGGCGAACCTTTCTGGGGTGCCGATCGGCTGAACATGGTCGAGCACTGGTTGGAAAAACAATGGTGAGCACATATGACTGCAATGCTGCGCGAATCCTATCATCATGGCAATCTGAGGAATGCCCTGCTGGCAGCTGCCCTCGATCTGATACGCGAGACAGGCTCGACGCGCTTCCCGATGCGTGACCTCGCCGAACGGGTCGGCGTCACCCAGCCGGCGATCTATCGCCACTTCGCCGATCTCAACGACCTGCTCTCGACATTGTGTCGCGACGGCTTTGCCATTTTCGCGGAGATCGAGCGCCGGGTGATGGCCGACAACCAGGATCCATGGTCTCAATTGCGCGGATTGATCCGGGCTTATATCCGCTTCTCTACCGGCAATCCCGGCTATTTCCGCATCATGTTCGACAGCGGCATCGCCAACCGGCCCGAGAACATCGCCCGCGCGCAGCCGACCTTCCAGATCATCGTTGATACGATCGCCAAGACTGATAACGGTCAGACCTGCGCCTTCGAGAAAGCGGTGGCGTTCTGGGCGGCCATGCATGGCATCTCGGCATTGATGCTGTCAGGCCAGCTCGGCGCCGTCCTCAGCAAACCGGAACGTGCGGCCCGTTTGGAGAAAGCCGTGGCGGATCTGATCGAACGCGGCTTGGGAGGGCCATCGGTATGAAGCTCGATATGGTCGGAAAGCGAGTAACGGCAATGGGCGCCACCGGGTCGGTCAGCCAGCGTATTGCGGATGCCCCAAGGAGCACGAACGATAACCAGCCGATCCGAATCATCGTCAGCGAAGACGATGCCGCCTTGCAGCGGAGCGTCGCCGACTATCTTGAGCAGCACAATATGCGCGCCATCTCGGTCTGCGGCGATAAGCAGATGATGAGCCGGATTGCAACCGACTCACCGGATCTGATGATTCTGGATCTGGGCCTGGGTCAGAAAGACGGGCTCGATCTGCTGCGCAAAGTCCGCTCCTGCTCCGACATTCCGGTGATCGCGACCGGCAACCGATGCGAGGCGATCGACCGGGTGATCGGCCTGGAGCTGGGTGCGGATGACTATATCACCAAGCCTTTCAGCCTGCGCGAATTGCTGGCACGGATCAGGGCGGTGCTGCGGCGACAAGATGCTTTACGCGGGATGCCGAATCGCGAGGCGGCACATGGAAGATGCCGTTTCGGCGGCTGGCAGCTTGACCGGCGAAGCCGCCGCCTGACCGATCCGGACGGCACCGCCGTCGCCATTACCAAAGGCGACTATGCCCTGCTCCTCGCCTTCCTCGAAGCCCCGCAGCGGCCCCTCACGCGCGAACAACTCCTGCAGGCCACCCGCGTCCATGAGGACATCTTCGACCGCAGCATCGATGTCCAGATCCTGCGGCTACGACGCAAGCTGGAATACGACCCAAATTCGCCCCGCGTCATCCGGACGGAACGCGGCGTCGGCTATGTCTTTACGTTGCCCGTGGAAGAACTCTGATAAGACCGGCTTCCGGTCACCATCCATATTTGAGTTCGACGCCGAGATAGTCGGAATTGTGTCCGCCGGCCTGCCGGATCGCATCGCCGATCTGGTAATGCACCGCTTCAACCGCGCCTGCGAGATTCGCGGTGATCGCCCAATCGGTCCGGATCTGGGCGTAGAATCCCGACCAGCTTCCCCCCTTCCCTGCGGTGTCCTGTATCGGTACGTTCGGCTGGACATAGACGGCATCTTCCGTCGTCTGGCGCCATTGCAGGCCGATCGCCCCCATCACGGTCACGCTGCTGGTCGGCTTGACGGTGATGGATGGTTTGACATGGATGAGATTGGTGTAACCCGTATATCCCGCCAGAGTGAAATAATAGCCGTTCGGAAAGAGCGGATTGAACGTTCCCAGGGTGCCATCGCCGGGATGACGATCGCCCGAGGCCGCATCGACCTGCAGCCCCAAACGAGGCGTCCAGGCGATATCCGTGAAGGTATAGCCGGCCCTTGATCCGACCGCCCAGGCCAGCACGGTCTTATCGCCGACGCTGCCGGTTTGCCCCATGCCTTCGAGGTCCCAGTCGAAGCCCAGCGAGGCGCCGGCATAGCGGATATCGAAGATGTCGCGCCTTTCATTTCCCTGGGCATCCAGATAGTCGGCATCGTCGAGATCGTATCGCGAGTAATAGGCTGACACGGAGCCAGGCCCGACCGTCCGTTCAACCCTGAACCCGCCATATTGGAAATGGTTGTTGGATTTATCGTCAAACGGATGCTCGTCACGATATTGGACGGGATGGCTCCAAAAACCGATGAAACGCCATTCGTCTTTCTCCCAATCGGCCCAGGCGGCATCGAAGGCCTGCCGCACATTGGGACCGTCCCGCACGGAAACGAAGCGTTGCAGATCGTACGCCATCTCCTGGCGTCCGATGCGCAGCTTCAACGTGCCCCCGGCGAGATCGTGGGTAAAGGCGACAAAGGCCAGGCGGAGGTCGAGCTTGTTCTCGTCAACCGGCGTGAGGGGATCCTTGCCGGGTGCCCGCACATCCTCCAATTGGGTAAAGATCTGCCAATTTTCGTTGGGCCGGATATCGGCATGGAATTGCAGCCGCGACAGCAGATAGCTGTCGCCGGATTTCTCGCCGATACCGAAGGATGGCGCATGATTTAATTCGAAACGCTCGCGCACAGTGGCGCCGAACGACACATAGCTCTTCGGATCATCCGGAAACAGCGGGATGTATTTGAGGCTGTCGAGCGGTTCGGTCCGCAACGCGGGATCCGCAAGAACCGACCAGTCCTCCTGCCAGCGGTAAAAGCTGATCGTCGGCCGGGTGGCGGGTGGCGGCTCAGGAGGCGTCTCGGTGGTTGATTCCTCATCTTGGGCCAGTGCCGTCAGGCTGATCATATTGGTCGCCGCGAGCACGCTTAACAAGACGATGCGGCAGGCTACAGCATGGATGATCACGGAACAGCCGCGTGGATCTCAGCGACATAACCGCCCGGGAACTGCACGAGAGATGCCCGGCGGCCGGCGGAGGCATAGGGCTCGACGAGCACGATGGCACCGGCCGCCTTGGCCTTGGCGAGCGTCGCATCGAGATCGGCGACTTCATAGCCAGTGAATTCGCGCCCATAGGGATAGGGAAGATGGCCGTCGGTCACCAGGACCGTCACCTTGCCGAAGGTCGATTCAAGCCGCACGCGGCGATAGGTATCCGCTGGCCGGCCGATCTCGATACCGGGCGCCTTCACGTCATTGGCGACGATTTTGCCGTGGGAGAAGGCCACGAAATCGCGGATGAAGGTATCGGCGCGATCCTTGGATACATAAACGCGGTTCTCCGGAACCGTCTGCAGCTTGGGATAATCCGGTGCAGTGGTATGCCAGTAGAGCTGCATGTTGACGCCGCCAGGCCATTGAATGATGGCGTCGCGGCCGATCGGATCGGGGAATGGCGCGACGATCACATCGGCGCCGCTGGTCCTGGCGGCCTTGACCGCCGCGTCCATATCGGTGACGAGATAACCGGTCCGTTCCGCACCGAAGGGATAGGGAACCGGTGTCTTGAAGCCGAACACCGACAATGTGCCCGCCGGTGTCAGCACCAGCTGCGACATGGTGCTGCTGGGGGTCGGCGTCACGGTGAAGACGCCTTGCTTGGACGTGGTGCCCCCGAAGGTCGCCACCAGGCTGGCGACGAAACGATCGAAATCCTCAGGCGCCACATAAACATGGGTGGTGTCGTATTGCGGCCCGACCGCAAGGGCCGGAATCTGCTTGCTCTCCGCCCCCGCAAAGGATGCGGCGGCCAGGTTTCCGAGGATGATCGCCACCAGGGCGAAGGTCTTGTTCATGCGCATGTGCGAATTCCCGAGGTGAGATTGATGTTCGTGGATCGGAGTCATCGAGCCCATTTGCCACGTTTGGCATGCACGGCGATCAACGTCGCCATGACCAAGCCGGCAATAAGGCCGATATGTTCGAAGAAAGCATTCATGGCGACGAAACGCTCATGACCCTGCATGGTCCAGAAATCGTTGGCCGCCAACGTGGCGATGGCGGTGAGAACGCCAAGCGCCCCGGCACCCAGCCAGACGAAACGACCGGAGATCACCAAAGCAGGCCCGAGCAGTTCGACCACGATCGCGAGGCTGGCCCACAGCCATCCGGGACGCAGGCCGAACGTCTCCTGCTCCGCGACGGCGGCCGAAAAGTCGGACAGCTTGACCAGGCCGCCCAGCAGATAGGGCCCGGTCAGCCCGATGCGGGCTGCCAGCCAAGTCCAGCGCCAGTCCAGAATGGCATCGACCCAGCGCGGATCCTGCCCTATCCGGGCCATTTCAGATCCTGCTCATATCAGACTGCCCAGCAGGCACAACCCAAGGCGCCCCAAAAGGATTTGAGATCGCTGATCGGCAACTGGCTCGACCAGGCCGTCGCATGATCGTGGCCATGAATGCCGCAGCCATGCGCGCAGCCGCAGGCTGCCGCCGCCTGGCGCTGTACGGCCGCCTTCCCGGCACCGTTATCGCCCCAGGCCGCATAGCCGCCGAAGGCACGGACCGGCGACCAATCCGGCATGGCCGGCGGTGGCGGCGCTTCATCAAGCGAAGCGAAATCGCCGGCGCCGCAAACGAACTTGCCGCCCACCATGGTGAGATCGGAGGTGATATCGGCGATCTCGGCTTCCGGACAGGAGAAGTAATCCCGGTCGGGCACGATCAGATCGGCGAACTGGCCGACTTCAATGCGGCCTTTCTTGCCGACTTCGTTGGAGAACCAGGTGACATTCTCGGTCCACATCCGCAATGCCGTCTCGCGGTCCAGGCAGTTGCGCTGCGGATAGATGCGCAGGCCACCAACCGTCCGGCCCGTCACCAGCCAGGAGAGCGAGACCCAGGGATTATAGGATGCCACGCGCGTGGCATCCGTACCGGCCGAGACCTTGACGCCCTTCTCCAGGATCTTTTTCACGGGCGGCGTGGCTTCCGCCGC
>LNAP01001194.1_pt1 | contig 27968 bp, 27 predicted proteins | sample 602601 | NCBI WGS metagenome assembly LNAP01 (sample SAMN02440304, study PRJNA202911) | soil metagenome | biome: Subtropical and temperate rainforests or woodlands; isolation source: soil samples (1 kg each in a 20% v/v slurry with milli Q water) were... ... | reverse complement strand
CTGCAGCACCCGCCTTCGCACGTTCGGCAGCGAGATACAACGCCTCCGTGGAGGACGGCAAGGCTTGCATCGGCGCCGCGCCGGGCGAGCCTGCGAACTGGTCCGCGCTCACGGGCCCCTGAGAAGCCGAGAAGCTCTGGCCGAGCGCGACCGTTTGCGCGGCGCAGGTCCCGCCCAAAGCGAGTGCCGCCAAGCAGGCGAAGAAAGGCAAGGTTTTCATGGTCATTCAGGAGTTAGGGAGCTTGGAAAAGAGGAGCAGCGCTGGTGCTGCCGACTGCCGCTGCCGCGGCGTCTGTGACACGCTGGACGTAGCCGTTGGCGAACCCATCGGCGAAATTTCCGGTGTTGTACGAAGAGAGGGCATGTCGGAGTGCGACCTGCCCTGGTGGAAACTTGCGGGCGGCGCGCAGGTATTCATCGGTCAGGATGTCCCCTGCCGCGCGGAGGTTTGAACAGGCGTCGAATGCAGACACGGCATCGAGGCCATAGCGCTCGAAGTTCGAAGAGTTCACTTGCCCAGGGCCCGCATCGAAGCGGTACCCATTGGCAAGAAGCCATTTCGCCCAGGAGATCGCCTCGACGGTGTCGCGAGGCTGGCGAGCCAGTCGCACCTTGCCGGCCGGCCCGCGTACAAGGTATCCGATCGCATGCGGCCTGAAGCCAGACTCAACGCGCAGAATGGCGTTCATGGTCACTGGCGATACGTTCGGGGCACATTGAGCCACCAGCGCGGCCACATCCATCGGCATCACGCGACGCTCCCGGACGATGGGCACAGATGGCCGCTGTCGGGCCAACGCATTTTCCGATGACGACGAGGAACAGGCACTGCTCTCCAGTAGAAAAATGGTAGCGCTGGGTTTAGCGCTCTAATGCCACAAAGTATAGAACCCGCTCCTGCCTGATTTTTCCCGGGGCGGTCCTAGAAACCCGGAATAAATCGCCTGAAAATAGGTTTGCGGCTGCAGACGAGCGCCCAAGCGCCCCCTCGACGAGGGGATAGACAAGCAGCTCCTAGGTCGCTCGCCGTTAAACCTCGTGCATGAGCCTGGAGGCCGTGTGGCGTGTGCGATGCGCGCGGACGATCGCCATCCATTCGTCTCGCCACTCGGCCTTGAGCTCGGTGCGAGCTGTGCGCCCACGGGCATTCTTGAGTTCTCCGTCGACGCCCTGGTCGAGGAGCACCGGGAGCTTTGCCGTGCGCTCATGGCTACGCGCGTCATGCGCCAAGGCATGAAGGAACAGACTTCGCTTGAGGTCGACACCCTGACGTGCCAGGACGGCCAAGGTGAGCCGAAGTCGTTCCTCGTGACCCTCGAGCGCAGCCCCCTCCGGGCCAGCGATCGGCATGGAGTCCCAATCGACCAGCCAGCTCAACTGGATCGCCTGCGCGTGCGGCGCGGCAACGACGCTGTCGCGCAACGCGTCAGCGCTGAGATCGACAACCGGCGCGCAGTGGGCCCGCAATGCTCCCCGTAGTGCGACCAGCGCGTTACGGCCACCCTCGCCCAGGCCAACCCGATAGGCATTGAGCCAGCGCCCAAGCGTGCTCCCAGGAAGCTCGCCTATTGAACTGACCCCGAATATGGCTGCCAGCACAATGTCGCGCCACGGCTGGCGCCGGCGCGCACAGACCTCGAAGTAACCGGCCAGAACGCCTGCCCGCACCTCGCGTGCAATGGCCCAGCCGACCTTGGACGTGAGCGTCTCAAGGAAGAGGCGTACGGCGGCGTGCGCACCCAGGTGGGCGCGTTGCGCAAGCCTTAGGCAGTCGAGCGAGTCGTGCGTGCCAGACAGGTGAGATGTCTGCTCTCTCGTCGCCATGATCTCCGCATATCCGGCCGCCATAGTCGGCTCCAGGCCTCCGAGCATGAAGCTCGCCGCCTCCACACGGCCCCAAAGCAACGCTTCGCGGTACAGCGGTTGGTTCGGGTGGCAACCGTGGCCAAGTGTCTGACTGGTGGCACTAGGCGACACCCCTGCATCGAGCAGCATCCGGAGCATTTCAACGGACCCTATGTAGCGGGTTGCGTCGAAAGCGAAATCCGTCAGGAGCTGTGGATTCTCGGTAGTGCGAAGCAGCTCAATTGCGTGCCTCGCAAGCGCCGTGTGCTGCGTGGTCCAGCCAGGCGGCTGAACCCCGCTGCTAGTCCCCCGAGCAGCCAAGGCTACAGCGAGCACTCCGGTGAAGCGAACTGCGCGCTGGGGGCTGTTCGCTTGCTCTGCATCCGCACTGACAGGAACCTTCCGGTTCGCGCTGAGCAGCGTCGGAATGCCTTGCTGAGCCGAATGCTGGAGAAAGGCCTGAAGAGCATCCAGATTCCCACTGCGTGCGTACCCGTCGAGAGCAGCGAGAACGGCGTGACTCGATGTTCGCGCGAGCTCTGCGAAAAGCGAAGAGTCTAGGCCTGCCATATTGCGTGCGAAGGGTTAGGGTTTTCCGGGCACAAAGTGGCTGCCACGCGTTGATCAGTCGTCTTTCTCATTTCGGCTTTGATAATAGGCGTCTGACACACGAACTCGGAAACTGCGCGTAGCCCAGTCCGCAAAAAGAGAGCCGATTATCTCGAATATCGGGTGGTCCGTGAAAACTCTCTCCTCACAAGAGCCCTGACCGGACGCGCCAAGTGGCATCCGCTCGGCCTGATCATCTGATGTGGCTCACGCCTTCTCGTAGAATCTTGAGGCCGAACGCACTAACGCCCGTCGGTTGTCGATGAATAATCGGCATTCATTTTTCAACAGGAATATTCACTTGAACCGTCTGGAACTCGTTGACAAAATCACCGCCGCACATGGCGTTACCAAAGCCGAAGGGGCGCGGATTCTCGAAACCATTACCGGCGCCGTCATCGCCTCTGTGAAGAAGGGTGACCCTGTCCAGATCGTCGGTTTCGGCACTTTCAAGCAGGTCTCGCGAGCAGCACGCTCCGGCTTCAACCCAGCGACGGGTGAAAAGATCAAGCTCGCCGCGACCAAGATCCCGAAGTTCATCGCTGGCGCCGCGTTCAAGGCCGCAGTCGATCCCAAGGCCGCCAAGCGCAAGGCCGAGAAGGCGAGCGCAAAGCCACCGGTCAAGAAGAAATGATCTGCCAGCTGACGGCATAAAAAAGGCTCCTTCGAAGGAGCCTTTTTTCATGGTCACTCATGGCCTCATGGCGTCGGAGCCACATCCTCCAGCAGCTGAGAGGCCTTGCGCCTGGCATGAAAGGAGCGTTCAACCGCCTTCCAGTCGTCCTTTGCTGCTGTGCCCGAAACGTGAGACAGGGGCCGCCAGCCGCGGGTGTCCTTTGCCTCTGTCGACGCGCCCATCTCGAGCAGTACCACCTGCTTCACAGATCGATCTGGCAGCACTGACTTGGCGATCACGTGCATGGCAGAGAGTGGGTTCCTGGATCCCTTCTCATACTCCGCAACCTCCAGCGAATGCCCGTGGTTCAGGAGCAGGCCAATGGTGGCCTGCAAATGCTCGCCGACACACGGATATTTCTCCGCCCCTTGATGTCGCAGGAAGTAGCCGGACTGGTGCAGCGCGGCGCCAATTGAGACGTCTCCGTGGATGAGGTTGTCCCGGCCCGCTGCCACCACGCGCGGTACCAACGCTAGAACCGGCGCACAATGCGCGCGCACCGCCGCGCGTGCCATCTCCAGTTCGGGTTCGCCGGACGCCGGAAACTCATCGTTCAGCTGCGCTGCAGCTTTTGCGACGCCGGACCGTTCCGGGTCCAGGCCGTTCGGTCCGAGCAGCCGCAACAGAACACTCTCTTGCCAAACCTGGCCGTCACGCACGCATCTCGCTAGGTAGAGAGTGACCATGGCCATTTGCATTGAGGTCACCACATCGGCCCCGCTCTTCTCTTCCAGGGCAAGCCAAAACTCGGTGAGGAGGACCCCTGCGCGCGGCGTCGCAGCGGTAGCGCAGCCCAAGAGCCCGTTCGGTGTCTCAACTTCGCTCAGCCGGCCGCGGCAGAGGATCGAGTTGATGGCGGCGTTGGACATCCTGTGGACCGAGTCTTCAGCGATGACTCCAAGCATGGACGTGACCGCAGCAAGGTTGCCTTTCAACAGGGCTTGATTCAGCGCGTTCTCGAGCTTGCCACCGGTCGGCTCGTAGTGCGCGTCCTCCATGTTCGCATCGACCGCAGCCAAATCTACGAATGCCCGCGGGTCGCGGACGTCCGCGGCCAGGTGGGAGGCGAACGTCCCAAGGAGCCGCTCGTGCTCCGGCTGGACCTTTAGAAGATCGACGTATCGTGCAAAGAGGCCGGCCTGTGCAGGTGTCCACTCGGTAGCCTGGAACGGCGTGGGATCTACGGGCCTGAGGGCCTTTGACACGGCCTCACTCATCGACCACCAGAATGTGATCGCCGATTCGACATCGTTGCGCTTGCAGACAGTCTCGCCCCGTGCGTATTCTTCGACCACGGTCAGCAAGTCGCCCACGGTGTCCAGGTCATCCCGATCGGCCAGCTGGACTGCAGTCGTGCACAGAGCCAATGAGGAAGCGCGGACGAGTCGGCGGAAAAAGTGGGCGTCGTAATCGCTCATGGTGCATCAGTTCGAGTTGCAAGCGAAGCTTGGTCAAGGCCGGCAAACAGGGTGGCAGCTTTGGAACGTGCCGCAAAGGACGCCGTCACCGCGCGCCAGGACGCTTTTCCGTCCTTGCCCTCGATGTATGTGCACGGTCGCCGAGAGCCGTCGGCCGTAGCTTCGGGATCGGCGCCGAGCTCCAACAGCTGAACGAGCATCGCGTCCCGGTAGCTCGCAGGCGACGTCTTGGCTAGCTGAACAAGCCCAGACGGCGCCTCCGTCGCGATGCCATGGAGCTCACGCGCATCCAATGGGTAACCGTACTCGGCCAGCAGCTCTACCGTGCGCTTGAACCGCCCCATATCGCGTGGTGCCCATTTCATCGCCGGCTCGAATGCGTTGTAGCACCCGCACATGCGTCGCAGCACGTCATCCATCCCTTCCAGCACCAGGTGGCAATGGCTCCCGAGCGCGTTGGTGAGCACCGCCGGCAACGGGTCACTGGGGACTGTCACGTCGCGTGCAATGCGCCAACCCTCTTGGCCTCTGATCATCCGTCGCGTCGTGATGTCGCTGATGAATGCAACCAGGGCGGCGCGATCCTGCACCCCGCAAATCTCCAACACACGCTCTTCCCGCCACGGCGGGCCCGGCTCGCTCGGATCCAGGTACTGTGCGAGTACGCTTAAGCGCACGAACGCTTGGAGGTCCGGGTCCGACAAAAGCGAGGCCAAGTCGCAGAGGCGCGCGGCCGCCTCCGGGTAGCGACGCGTGGCTTCGGACAATCCGTAGAGGGCGCGGCGGTCGTTACCGGGGAAGCCCGGGAAAAGTCCGCGTGCCCATGTGTCGAGTTCCAGGCCTTTAGCCCGCGCCGCCAACTCCAGAAGCGCCAAGGTGTTGCCCGCCTCGGCAGCTGTGCTCAAGTAGTTTTGCAGCGACTGCGAATCCGAGAAGTCTAGGAGCGCAAACACCCGTGTATCCACCACACATGTTGCAGCCTCAGCAATGAACTGCGCACGCGCTTTCGGACTGCGTATGAACACCTCGGTCCCAGCGGAGAAGAACTCCGCCTGCGCCGCGGTCCACTGTGTCGAGCCGCACCCGTTCTTACCCGCGGCCGGCGCTAGCACCTGAGCGAAGACGTCCGAGAACGAGCGTTGATAGCCGCCTCGGCCAGGCTCTCGCTCAATCGATACAGAGGCGCACTCGACGAAATAGGGCGTGGCTCGAAGATCCTCGGCGAATATCGAGAACACATCCATCATCCCGAGTGCGTCGCGTTCGCGAGCGTATGCGTCCGCGACCGCCAGTAGTGCCTGAGGGCTGAGCGCGGCGACTTGCCGGAGAGAGGCGCGATCCAGTCTGGCTTGTGTCATGGCCGGGCACCTTCGAGCACGTCGACGCAAGGACCAGAAAGGGCGCTCACCGCTGCCTGGCGGGCGCGCCACCCGCGCACGACATCACCCCAGTGCTCCCTGGCCGCTGGCCCAGAGCCGAAGGCATGAACGTCGAATGGCTTGTCATACTTCGCGCCCAGTTCCAGGAGTGCTACGAGCATGGCGTCCGTGCCGGCGTGTGCGGGCTGCGACGCCAGATGCCTGAGTGCCGAGCTTCGGACGAGCTTCTTGCCGTTTACGATGGTGTCGAGGTCTACGCCACAGGCCATCAACGATTGGAGCGTGGCTTTGAACGCTTCGGCATCCACACTACGGGTGACATAGGTAGCGTGGTAGAGCAAATCGCGCTCAGCCGGAGCGGCCTTCACAAGCGGACTCAGCGCGTCCACGAGCGGCGCCACATGCGCGCCGATAGCGCGAAGCAGCAGTCGCACTCGAACGTCGTTGCTGGAGCCGAGCTTCGGCTCACCGAAGAGGCGCATCAGCTCAACCGCACGAGTTGCCTCGCCTTGAAGCCTAGTGCTGGATGGGTCCAACCCCCCACGGCCGGCGAGCAGCGTGAGGTGTGGCACGGAAGGAACCCCTTGATCAAGATCGTTTACGACGTGGAGGTACCTTCGCATCAGGTCCATGCGAACCGCCATGCCTGCGGCCTCACCGGCCCGCGCCTCGAGCTGATTGACGAAGTCGAGAATACCGCCCTCCTCGGCAAGACGCGTCTCGTCGCAGGTCGCCGGGTGCAAGGCGCCGAGCGGCCCCCCGTGCGTCGGATCGGCCTCCATGTCCGCCGGCAGAAGGCGATGAGCGTACGTCAGGGCTTGATCGTTAGAGACATGGGAGAGAAGCGTCGACAGGGCAACGGTGTTTCCCGCGCCTGTAGCCAAATCGAGTAGCTCGTTGCCGCCGCCCAGGACATCAGGGGCCACGTGGACGAACACCTGTGGGTCGCTGACGCACAGTACTGCCGATCGCAGGAACGCGGACTGCTGCTTCGGCTCAACAAACACCTGCATGGCGCGTCCCAAAACCTCTGCTTGATCTGTTGACAGCACAGTGCGCTGGTGGAGGGGCTCCCCACCGAGTGGTCGAAGTGCATGGGCCACCGCGTGTTCGAACGAGCCAACGCGGGTGTCGGAAGCCTGGACCGCACGTGACGAAGATCCGCTTACGAAGACCTCCTTGCGAGCGCTCAGCAGTCGGCCAGGTTCGGACCCGGCCAGCACCAGGAGGATTGCGGAGAGCTCATTGAATTCGCGGGCATCGGCCGCCGTCCATGCGCAGGCAAGAAGGGCATGCTCAGAGCGGCGTGCCATCTCCCGGTAGAACGACACAAGGCGCTCATCTGGAGGCAAAAGTTCAGAGGCGGATAGGGGGAGCATGCACGTCTTCGAGTCGAGTCCGCCTGAAGTCTATCCATCGGGTGAAAGGCTGCAGTTTCACCCCGGCCTCGCACTGCCGGTTTAGATCAAAGAGCGTGTTTTGGGACCAGGCGTGCCCGCCAATGGCGGAAGTGCGTCGAGTGTGGCGGCAGCGAAGACGACGCTCTAGGGCGATGCGAGCAAGGTACCAATCGCTCGGCTGGCAGCTTCACGGGCGCTGAATGAGCGCAAGAGGTCGTCCCACGCCTCCTTCTCCGCAGGCGGAAGCGATGCCCAGGCCGGACGACCATGAAACGACTGCGCGGGGTGTGCCCCGAGCTCAAGAAGAACGCGAGCCATCTCAAGCTTGACCGCCGGCGGATTCGCGGACTTGGCAAGAAGCACCAGCGCAGGAGGGTGTCCGGTGTCGTGACGGTCAATTCGGTGCCCGCACGCGAGCAAAGTCTCAATCGTCTCGGTGAACTGAGCAGGGCATACGGCCTGGCGGACGATCGCTGAACTTCGTCCAGACGAACTGGCGTGCCCTCCTCCACCCTTGGGCTCGCCACCGTCAAGGGCCCGAAACAACGGATCCTCCTTCGTACGGTGGTCGAGGTTCGAGTCCGCACGAAGGCGGGTGATGAAGATCTGAAGCGCCGGCGCGCAGTGCGAAGCCAACGCGTGGTGGTACAACTCCTCCCAAGGCACACCCGGGCCCTTCGAAATCGAATCGCGAACCGGATCGGCGTCTTTGGCGGCCCGCATGGCCATAGCTTCGTAGGTCGCTGAGCCAGTTCGTCCGATCGCCACCTCGACGGCCGCGGGCGACCAGCGGCGGCCTTCCGTCACACAGCTGTGCAGATAGTAGGAGAGCATCCGTGCGCGCACCTGCGTCGTCGAGTGAACCCCGCACAGAGCGTCCAGGTCCGACAGGAATTCTGCGGTCAGGCTGGGGTGATCCCGTAGCGCAATCGATAGACCAAGCGGCGCAGAAGGCGCGCCTCCGAACTCCGAATAGGGCATCACTAAGCCGCCGAGCCCGTGCTGCTCCAGCTCCTGCGCACCTGGCATCAGTGCGCGAAGTGCGACCACGTTGCCACGCATGGCGGCCAGGTGCCAGACACCATCGTCGCTGTACCTGCCCTCGATGCCTGCGGATCCACGAGCGTGGCGTTTGGCGCCGAGCGCAAGCAATCCCTCGAAGAACGAAAGGTCCCCAACCTCTCTCGCTGCGCCCACGAGTACCGCATTGACAAACGCCAAGGCTCTGTCGGCATCGAGCGCTTGCTGAAGGTCAGCCGTGAGCTCAAGGCCAAGGGCGCGTGTCGCGGCTTCCATCTCGGCCATCGGAGCAGAACGTAGGCCCTCGATCACTAGGTCGGCAAGCTCTCGAATGCCAGACTGACTTCCCAACGGACCCGTCAGGTCAACCCCGTCTTGCTTGAACAGTTCGGCCAAGCTCAGGATGAGTGTGGGGTCGCCTGGTACGGAAACGCCTTTGGCAAATGACATCAGCGTGGAGTCCGATGCCTGGCGAACGGTGCGCAGCAACGCCACGTCGATCGGCAACGTGCCCCCTTTGATAGCGGCCGGGGCGCGCATCACCGTGGTGCTGGAAGTCATGGGCGAACAGACTTGGCAGCACTGGCCAGCGCTAGAGAGGGCTCGATATCAGGAAAGTCTTGATGGCAGAAGTGCAGCGCTCGCTGGCAGCCTTTCACCACGGTCGCCAGAGCGTCCAGGTTCGCCTCCAGCGTAGGCGGCAGGTTGGCGACGATTTCACGCGACTTGTTCGCAATGCCCGTGGCCACGCCGTGCATGATGTCGGGGATGGCCTCGGCGCTCAGCCCCAGCATGCGGCCGATACTGTGGAAGTGCTTGGCGGTGTAGTTGTTCGTGCCCTGGAAATCGAGCGCCATGGTCTCCGCCCGAGCGTTGGGCCCAGCCTTCGGGTTGAAGAAGACCGTGTTCATGATGTCGTAGGCGGGTGCCAAGACGGTCGAGCTGAAGCCGTCCAAGGTCGGCTTGGCCTGACGGAGAAGGGCAGCGTTCTTCAGGTGGAAGTCGCCGTTCTCGAGAAGCTTGTTGGCATACACCAGCTTGAAGAAATTCAGGCTGTCGACCTCGGGCTGCGTGCTGAGACGCTGAAGCGTATCGATCATCCCCTCGACGGTTCCGAAAAACTTGCCCGTGGGCGTCATTCCCATTGCTGCGCAGAAGTCCTCACAGAACAACAGGCGGTCGTCGGCTTGCCCGACCGGCACGTCGAAGCGCTCCGTCACGTAACCCAACGCACCGCCTGGAAGCTCAATGAGAGCGAAATCGGCCGTCGGGACGCCGCCTGCCTTGGCGAGCGTCATGGACATCCACTCGACAGCGCCACGGACCTGGCGGGAATCGTTGGCCATCCCGGGCAGCTTCAAGATGTGAGTGAAGGGCTTGTCGCCCGCCGGCGCGATGACGCCGCTTTCATCAAGGTGGCAGGGTAGCTTGGTCTGGCAGCCAGACAGCCGAGGCGCGCCATGCTGATAGCTCAGCTTGGCCAGGTCGTTGAGCATGTTCCCGTCAATGGACGGCATTCCACTGAAAGCGCCACAAAATACTGAGTCCGTCGAGTGCTCCTCGAGGCGACCTTCCAGCCGGTCGGCAACGACCGCACCGATTCGGGCTTCGTCCCTGGTGATGACGATATTCGAGAGATAGCGCTCCGACTTCTGCAGCACTTCCCCCATCGGCACCATGCGCTCTGCACGGCCGTTCTCGGACTCGGGGAGCAGATTGACCAGGAACGAGGGAATCTGGCCCTCGTCTTCGAAGTGCCCACCTGAGAGCGGGAGCATCCAGCCGGTGTCGTAGTTGAACGACCAGGTGGACCCATGGTCGACGAGCTTGGCGACCTTGCGCCCGTTCCACGCAACGTGAAATGCGAGGGAGGCCTTTTCGTCGGAATTCGATTGCGTGTCGTTCATATGAATACCCTTTCGGGTCAGAGCGACAGAATGTTAATGCTTGGCTCGAATTCGCGCCAAAACCTCAGGGGAGGTCAAGCCTTCGAGCGACGCAAGGATGGCCTCTCGATCGAAGGGCACAAGACCGCCTTCGTCTGGTGCTGGTTGCGGACGTTCACGACGCACAGGTGGCAGGTCAAGCCGAGGGAACGCACCAGCAACCAGCCCCTTCTGTTCCGGGTGCATGAATGCCGGAAGGTCGGGGAAATCCGCTCGGCAGAAGTATGCTGCGCGCGCGAGTGCGTCCAGCACCAACAGCTTGATGTCACTGTGCCCTTTTAGGGCCGCTGGCAGGCGGTCAGCAAACGTCTGCGCCGCGCGGGACATCCTTGATGCAGTATCCCTCAGCGCTTCCTCCGTCTGGGAGGGCGTGAGGCCCAGCACGGGTCCGATCTCTCGTAGGTCCTGCAGCGTCACCAGCTCGGTTCCCTTGTATCCGAGCACCATCGTCTCGCGCCGCTGATCCTCGACGCCGAAGTCCGAAAAGTAGCGTGTGTTCATGATGTCGAACGCGGGCGACAGTCGCGTCGACCTAAAACGAGTGAGGTTCGGCTCGGCAACCCTCGTTACTGCTGCATTCTTAAGATGGAAGTCGCCATTTTCGACCAGGGCGTTGACGTAGATCAGACGCAGCATCTGCTCGGCGTCCTGCATGTTCGGCGTGCACACGCGCTTGTAGAGCGCGACCACGTCCATGATCCCGTTCTTCGAGATCAGTTTCGATTCCGACGAGCGCCCTGATGCGGAGCAGACGTCCTCGGTAAAGATCATGCGCATGTCGTCCTGGTGCTGGGGAATGTCGAATCGCTCGACCACGCAACCCAGGGTGCCATTTTGGAGATCCACCAGGGCAAAATTCGCGGTCAGCACACCTGCGCCGCGAGCCATTGCCATTCCGACCCACTCCAGCGCACCGCGCGCATTGCGCATGTCACGGGTGTACCCCGGAAACTTCAGAATATGCGTGAAGGGACGATCGAGTGCCGGCATGAGCTGGCCCGCCTCATCGAGAAAGCAAGGCAGCTTGGCTTGATTTCCTGAGATCCGCGGCGTCCGAACGTCGACCGTGAGCTCGTCCAACGCCGTGCTCACCTGCGCGTCGAAGGCGGGCATGTCGCGCAGCACGCCTTCAAAGACCAGCATGTCCGTGCAGTGATCGTTGAGGCGCCCATGCAAAACGTCGCGTGGGAGAAGTGACAGTCTGGCAGGGTCGCTCACAACCGAGATGCTCGACAGGAAACGCTCTGCACGCTGGAGCACGGTGCCCGCGGCCTCATCATGGCTCAGTACCCGCTGCAGAGCACTTGCCTGGTGCCCCTCGGGGAACATGTTGTGGATGAAGGCGGGCATCCGGCCAGGCGTATTGGCGTCACAACCGAGTGACAACGACCAGTCGCTGGCGTAGTCGAGATCCCAACCCACGCCGTTCATGGCGAGCCGACCAATCGGACGTCCATACCAAGCAACCGTGGCGGCGAAAACGTGGTTTCCAAGGGAGCGTCGCATCGACTGCTGATCCTGGCTCAGGTACTCCATCGCGGCGGTCAGGTGCTCGCGCAGTTCGGGTACCGAGTCGACGATCAACTCCAGCTGGGCGATCAGACCGGTACCGTGGCGCATGAGCAAGCGATGTTGCAGCTCAGTCATCAGTGCGTCAGGCAGGAATCGCTCTGGGTAGTAGCGCCGACTGCCGAAATTCTGCAGGAACGTCAGCTCGTCGCCAGCGCACAACATGTCCATCTGTCCGAGCAGGTGGTCCTGATGATCGTCGACCTCTGGACAGAACTTACGAAGGCGGGGATCCGCCATCGCGGCCGTCTGCACGATCTCAAGATGGGGCAGCTTGACGGTGCGCGTGTAAGTGCTCCCGACAAAAAGGCGGTAGGTTGGCACTCCCCGTTTGTCGCGCTCTGCCTCCACCGGACCCTTCTTGTACGCACTCAGATGAACCAGAACGGCCTTGTGCAGCAGGTGGTCGGCGATGCGTACTGCGTACTTCTCCATGAACGCCGGCAGATCGTCCAGGTCCGATGGATCGCAGTACACACCGCGCGCCAAGGGCACCTTCTCGCCGCTGCGGCGCCCACGGGACGCTTTTGCCGCGTTGAAGTCTGGGGATCGGTTTGCGAGATACAGCACGGGTTAAGGACGCATGCGTCTCGCGGCACCACTCGACTGGTTCGGCTTGGCTTGAAGTGAGGCGACTGCACGCACGAGCTCATCATCCAGCATGGTCTGGCGTGTTTCGCTACCAGCCTTCTCGACAACCTCCTGCAGCCGGTGGGTGTCACCGACCAGGCAAACGTCCATCTTGCCGCGCGTCATCCCGGTGTACAGGAGCTGTCGGTTGTTCATGTTGCTGTGGGCCGCGACCACCACCATGATCACAGCGGGGAACTCCCCGCCCTGCGTTTTATGAACAGTGTTCACGTAGGCGTGATCGATGTCGGATAGCTCGCGAAATTCAAGTTCTGCAATGTGCCCGTCGAAGTCGAGCGACACATGCTTGCTCTCGTGGTCGATGGCATGCACGTAGGCGATGTCCCCATTGTAGATATCGCGGTCTGGGTCGTTTTCCGTGTACATCACTCGGTCGCCCACCGAGAAGACCTTCGGGTTGCGATAGCTGCGAGTAGTGATCGACGAATCCGGATCGTCGGTGACCGGGTTGAGCAGGTTCTTCATCACTGCGTTGAGCGCGTTCGTTCCGAGCGCGGTCTTGTGACGCATCGGAGTGAGGATCTGGATGTCTTCTGGCTTGTGTCCTTTGGCAAGGTAGGCCTTGAACTGCGCGACGACGGCGGCGACTTGACGGCGCTCTGCCGCCAGCTGCTCGTCTTCAGGCGCGTTCGGTCGCGCGCTGCGCACCTCCCGCATCTGAAAGTCGTCATTCTCCCCAGGGCCTGGCTGCAGCGGCGGAAGGCGGTCGCAAACTCGATACGCATTCGGATTGATCGAGCTCTCGGCACTCGTGCGGCCGCTCTTCGTCAAGCGGGAGACAGGGAGCACCCCGCTCTCGATGACGTCCGATAAGCACTTGCCCGCACCGATCGACGCGAGCTGCTCGACATCGCCGACGAGCACCAGCGACATGCCAGGGCGCATCGCCGACAGCAGGCGATCAGTGATCATCGTGTCGCTCATCGAGCACTCATCGGCGATCACCACGTCACACTGAAGCGGATTGTCAGGCCCATGCGCAAACATGTTCGCACCCCGGCAGCCCAGGCCCCGGTGCAGCGTTGTCGCGCGCTGGCCGGTCGCCGCAGTAAGCTGGTTCGCAGCTCGATTTGTGGGGCCCATCAGCAGCACCTCGAGGCCTGCAGCCCGCATTGCCTGCACGATGGCCTTGGTAACCGTCGTCTTGCCGCAACCCGGACGCCCCGTGATCACGGAAACGGTCGAGGCGAGGGACGTGCGCACGGCTTCCTGCTGCTCCGGCCACAGTTTTTCGAAGAACGCGCCGACCGGCCTCGCGCCCCGTGACTCCGGAGTGCACGGTTGAGCCAGGAGGTCGGCCAGCTTGCGCGCGATTCTCCGTTCCGCGCCGGCGTAGGAAACGAGCGAGACGACTTTTTCGAATCGCCGCTCCCCCTGCGCAACATATCGACCATCGTCTTGTGACTTCGGCGCAACCGGCCGTTCGCGAACAATAAGCTTGCGTGAGCTCTCCAGCTCGGCGTTCACGACATGACTCAGGCGGATCGGGTCGATGAATGAGCCGCAGCTATCCCCGTGATCCGCGCTCAGCAACTTTGCCATGCGCTCTTTGAGATCAGGGATCTGAAGGTACGTCCAGCCGGCCTTCGCGCCCGCCTCGAGCACCGCCTCGATCGCTGCGGCGATTCGCTGGTCGGAGTCGGTCGCCATCCCGCGCGCACGAGCCACTTCGTCCGCCTTGGAAAAGCCGATCGATGCGACGCGCGTCAGCTCGTACGGGTTGCGCTTGATCATCTCAACCGCTCCAGGGCCGAGCTCCTGCAAAACCTTGTGCGACGCTTGGATTCCGAGTCCTACCTCGGCGAGAAAGCTCATCAGGCGGGGAAGCTCCTTTTTCTCGCGGATGTTCCGCACGAGCGCCGACACCTGTGCCGGCTTCACGATGTTTGCCTGGTAAAGCTTTTCGGGCGCGAACTCCGCTATGTCAAAGAGGTGGCGGTCGAACCTGTCGCACAGCACGCGCGCGGACTGTGGTCCGATCCCTTTGACGTAGCCGTTCTCGAGCAATCGCTGAATGCCCATTCGCGAGGTCGGAATAACCTCGAACAGGATGGCGCCATCGATGACGTTCTGTTGGCCGTAACGCTCTGAGCGCTCGACCTTGAAGTTGCCGACGACTACGACCTCGCGACCTGGGACCAGATCGATGCCGTGGCCCTTGACGAGATACTCGTCATCTCGTGACTGGGCGTCGTGAGGGGCTACCCGGACGAAATAGAAGCCGCTGTTCTCGAAGAGGACCTTCTGCACACGCCCGAGCACCTTCATACGCCCCTCAGCGTTGATAGTCGCATTGAGGCGCTGGCCGTCCGTGACGGTTGGCGTCCGCGCCGGCTGCTGCGGCGGCCGTGGCGCGGGCTGGCGGGTTAGTTGCGCAACCGATTCAGCGGCCGCGCGCGCGCGTGCTGCAGCGGCGGCGGCTTTTTTGGCAGCGAGGTCCTTCTGAATATCCGCGCTGATTGCGGCCAGGCGCAGGCGTTCCGTTGCCGCCGTCGAGCCCGGGGCGGGGGAATTGGCCCCTGCTGGCAGGTTCGTTGGTGGCTGATATCCGCGATCCATCTGTTGCTATGACCATTCGGCTGGCAGGTCGGCTCCGGGGCGGAACCGTCCAAGTCGGGGCATTCTGGCCGATTAAGGTCAACTCGACAAAAAGCGCACGGTTCCGGGGCTCGCGGAAGCAGCTCAATGATTTTTTGCGCCTTGGCGACGCGGCGGCGAGAATGCGCACTGCACGAAGGACTCCAATGAGCATTACGCAACCGGGCGATTCGCGCCTTGACCAAGAGCAGCACTTCCTCGGTGCCATTACTGCCGTTGAGCAGGGTGTTTTCACCGCTGCGAATGCCGCGGCATTCGCAGTCGCCAGCGATCGGGTTCTGGCTCAGATCAAGTCCGGGTTCGATGTCACCCAGGGGTTTCGGACTTCAGCGGTCGCCGATTACACGCCGCTTGGGCTCTACAACATGCTTGGGAAGGATCTCATCCTGGTCGACGGGGAGCCTCGACCGGACGGAATGTCACTCCGCGACGTCAAGGTCGCCAATGACCTGATCGTGAAAGCCTATAAATCGGTCCTGTCTGCATCGGCCGACATCTTCGGCACCCTTCGCATGCACATGGTCGACGGCGACGCCGAGATGGATGAGCTCTCGAGCATGGTGGGACTCCGCGATGTCTCAGATGCCGATCTCTTGGCACGCTGCCTTGATGGCGGAATCACGTTCGACCCAGAGCCGCTGTTGGAACTTCCCCACTCGGTTCTTGTTGGGTTGGCTGGCACACCGCGGTTACTCCGCGAGTTCCAGGCCTCGCCACCCTCCGGTCCCCTGCTCGCTCGGTTTAACGACATCAACGCGCTCATCATGGCCACACCCGACGAGCTTGGCGCCCACCTCCTAGGGCCGTCTCGCGTCCTGCTGCGCGCCGAACGGCTAAATCACGGGTTTCACTGTGCCATCGCCGCGCACGCCCCTGCGGAGAAGGTTGAGATCTGGCTCAAGGGCGGTGCCTCGCTAGATGGCAGCGTCTCCCCCCAGTTCACCCAATCCCTGCTCGGGAGCGCAATCGTCGCAAGCGCGAAGGTCGACCGGCTGGCCCCGGACGACGAGCAGCTCTCTGAGCAGCCATCTGGCGAGCCGGACGTGGACGCTCCGCGATGCGTCGTCGAACTCCTTCTGGAGGCAGGTGCTGACGTCAACAGCCAAAAAGGCGCGCTGAGCCCATTGGCGGAGGCTTACGCAAAGGGCAGCTCCGCCCTTGTCGACCTTCTTCTCGAGCATGGCGCGACTTTCCGGAGCAGGGAAGAGCATATCGACAGCATGCTCGCAGCGGCGGCAATCGGGGCGGACGCGTTGGTCGCCCGGTGCGTTGAGGATGGTGTCCCAATCGAAGCGACCGTTACGCGCAGTTCGCGCAGCACCAGCACGGGCGCCTTACTGCGCAACGAGCACAGCGCACTCTCGATGGCGTCGATGTTCGGCAAGGGGCACGTGGTGGCGCTTTGCCTCGAGCTGGGATCGAACCCTGAGCGGTTGCTGCATCGCGAGACCGCTGGGCCGCAAGACGACGTGATCGAGGATGTCAATTTTCTTCAGGACGCGTTGAGGGTTGATCATCCGGAGGTACTGGAGGCAGCCATTCGTGTCCTCGGGTTCGACAGGGTGAATCGAGAGCCCATCCCACGCTCCGCGCGGAAGTCGCGCGGCTACTTGCAGGCCGTTGTGGCGGCATGGGCCGTCGGCGAGAAATCTGGAAAGGGGCCAACACCTTGACCGACGCTGCCTCGCTTGATTGGGTGAAGCGCCTGCAGGATGCTCAAGGGCGACCCAACCCTTGTATCGAAGGAGCCACGGTCGATCTGGTCGGCATGGATGTTTCAATCTCGGCTGACGGGCTCACCGTGACCCCTATCGAGATCCGCAATCCACGTAATGACGTCGGCGGGATCGCGATCCTCTTCGACGTGCGCAAGGGCGCCAAGTGGGTCCCGGCGCGTGTTACGTGGCCCGACGTGGGCGCCCGCCCCGAGGCCATCCGACGGGAAACGGGGCCCGGTGGTGCGCTCACCTCGCGCATCTGGTGCTCCGCCGAGTACGCCGACGAAAATGTCGAGGCCTTGAAGCGCCACTTCGACGCCCACATTGCAGAGACGATTCGGTCCCTCAACCACACCATCCAGTTGCTGATGGCTGAGCGTGAGGTCCTGGCGACTCCGCCAGCAAGACCGCACGTGCGGCGGCCGTGATCCCCGACTTCGAGAGTACAGCGACTGCCTTCTTCCAGGCAGCCAAAGAGGGCTCCACAGCCGAGCTGAAAAAATCGCTCGAGGCGGGTCTCTCGGTGGACGTCAAAAACACATTGGGCGAAACTGCGCTCCACCTTGCAGCGGCCCGCGATCGTATTTCTGCGGTCGCCTTCCTCCTGGATGCGGGCGCCAGCGCGGACGTACCGTGCAGCTCGATCCTCCAGTACACGCCGTTCATGTGGGCGTGCGCACTAGGTCGCGCAGAGATCGTCAGCTTATTGCTGCCGCATGTCGACGTCGGGCGAATCGACCGAGTGGGTGAAACGGGGCCGGCGAAGGCGGTGCGTTACGGGCATAAATACGTCACTGAAGTGATCCGCTCATATCGAGCCCGTGCGGCAGCCATGGACCTGCTGCAAGCTTGCAGCCCGGCGCAAGTTTGCCCCGAGCCACAGCGCGCCGTTTAATGCCCCGACGCGCGGTGGCCTCGAAACGAATGCTCGTCAGCGAGCGCCGGTTTTGGCCAGTGGACTCGCAGCGCAGCCGAGCGATTCAGCAGCGGGCGCTTCAGCGCCACTCTCCTGTGCCGACTGGCAAGGCCAACACGCGAAATTGACCCGTAGAGCCAAAATCCACGTGCACCATCACTGTAGGCCTATGCCGTAACTACAACAAATCGATGCAGAATGCACACGAATCCGCGAAAAAGAGCTTGTAGGCTGTTAACACGCGGATTTAGAATAATCGCACTGACCACTTTCGACTACATATTCACATGGCCAAAAAGCTAATCGACCAACTGCTCGCAGAGCGTGACGCTCTTGACGCGAAGATCCGTGAGGCACAGTCCGGACGCGACAATGCGCTGAAAACGATCAGCGGCCTTGTGGCAACCTTCGGGCTCAAGCCTGCGGATATTTTCCCAGGCGGGCCTGCTCCCCAGCCAGCCGTGGGAAGCACTCCTCCCGCGCGTGCGCGGAAAAGCACCACTGCGACGACCTCGCGCGCAACTGCGCCGGCGCCCACTATCACCCCCGCCGAGGCACACGCCAAGACGGGTCGCAAGCGCAAGACCACGACGCGCCCGCTGCCTCCAAACGGCAAGATGCCGAACGCCAAGGTCCCGATGAAGTACAAGGATCCGAATTCTCAGTTGGCCTGGAGCGGCCGCGGTAAGGCACCGAAGTGGATTCAGGGCCAAGACCGGACTCATTTTCTGATCAAGAAGTAGCCAGTCCGCCCCCAAGCAAGGGCCCGCAGCCTCACAGGTTGCGGGCCCTTGCTTTTGTGCCCATTGCGTCATGCGACGTTCCACACGCTTCAGCGTGGCGCTGCTGGCGTTGAGGCTCCCAGCCCTCATGGCATGGCACGCGCGGCCCTGCGGCGCTCGAGAAACTTCATAAGAACGTGGTCGATTTCCGTCGCAGCATTCTTCGAGGCGACAGGTGTCGTGGTACCCGACGTGCAAGAGGTTGGAACCTTGCCTGTGGTGTCGCATGCGGCGAGCACCCGCGCATCAGCGGGTGCTGATCGGCTCGCAGGGTCGCAATCGACACAACGCGCCTGGAACGTCGCATCCGGCAGCTTTGGGTCCTGCGCCGGCGCCGCGCTCGCGGCAGAGGCCCACGACGCCAGCACTAGAACGCCGGTGCAGGCGCGCACCGTGGTTTGCAGCGCGGAACCAAGGCGGGCAACCACGTTTTGCTCCGGCAGCGTACCCTGCGCTTCACGCGCCGGATCGCCGGCAGAAGTGCGGGCGGAGATTTGCTGACGCCGTTGTAAGCCCAACGACGACAAGCCTTGCTGATTCTCGCGCGCCACGCAGCCGCTTTTGGCGAACGCTTTGGGCAACACGCGTGGTCTTCGGGTCATTGCGCAAGTATACCCTCCACGCGATTATTTGTGTAGGAGCTCGCCGATTAAGAGTACGAACCTACAGTCGCGGAAGGCCGGGGGCCGGCTCTGCTCCATAATGCATCCACGAAACGTTGGACCACTCTTGAAGAACAGATACTTCCCGCAGGCGTTCCGCGCCAGTCGCCCGTACTTCAGCAAGTCGTCCGTTGCCGCACTTCTGAGTTCATTCACGCGCGGTGGCCTGAAGGTCGGCACAGACGCGCTCGTTGGGTCGATCGCAAGCGCGGCGACTGCTAGCGGCGTCCCATCCGACCAACTCCTGCGCCTGAATTTCTTGCCCAACGAGACGGCCATAGCTCAGACGATGTTGCAGCTCGAGCTCGATGGGACGCCGCTCTACGATCTGGCGCCTGCTCTGGTCGAGGCGCTCTCGCACTCGGACCCTGGCGACATGTGTTTGTCCGACCTGCGCGCACCGAACCGCGCCTACTACATGCACTGGGGTCCTCAGCCTGACATGCTCCTGCATGGCCAGCACCCGGTCGAAGGTGCAGTCGTGCTGTCCTCCGATACCGACTGGCGCATCGTGCTGACTGCCCGCACATCTAACTCCTGGCTAATGGCGCTTCAGCGCGATAGCTTCGTTCTTCGCTTTCCAGCAGTGACGCTGGATTTGCCGTTCGACCAAGCTGTTGACCTTGCGATTGAGGAGGACCGCGCTGACTACTTGCGAGCTTTCCATGCCTCGCGGCAGGAGTTCGCGGCCACTGTCACAGAGCTCGACCAGTTCGAACAAGATCTGGCCGTCAACACGCCAGTTCTGAAGCGTGCTCTCCAACTGGCTGCGAACTCGATGGCTTACCTTGTGGCCTACCCCGAGGACGCGAGGTACGACTGGCAGCCTGACGCGCCAAGTTCGATGCTCACGAAACTTGCGCGTGGGGAAAAAGAGGCGAAGCGCACGGTGTCCAAGTTGTCGAACCTCGGCTTCCTGCAGGTCCACCGCGTTGGCTTGGATTTTCAACTTGCTTCGGATGCCTCAAGTGCTGCTGGCGCGGGAGCAGGAGGCGCCATGGAGCCGCATTGGCGGCGCGGGCATTGGCGGCACCAGGCGCACGGACCCGAGATGAAGCTGCGAAAGCTTCTCTGGATGCGCCCGACGCGAGTTCTAGGTGGGCCGAATCGGGGTACTAAATGACAGACGAGCCGTTACACGAAGTCTTGGTTTCCGGGGATGGGTCAACTGTGTGGGTGAACGGCCTCGACGGCTCCTGCATTGGCAGGTTTAGCAAGCGGTTCGGCATCGACGTGCATCACACGGGCACGCGCCAGGTCGAGGTCGGGGCCGAGTGCATTTACTGTACGCACGAGCCTGCAGGGCAGAAAGAATGGGACGTGTTTCGCGCCAAGATGTTCGAGGCGCACGGAGTCGACATTGATCCACAGGCCGTGGATTTTGCGGAGCCTGCTATCGCTGTGTCCGCGAGGAAGCTGCGGCCGCGCTAGCGGCCAGGCCGTTTCGGCCTAAGCCGCGGCGTGGTCTCAGTTGCCGGTGGTGCAGTTGTCGAGGTAGAACCCTGCGTCTCCATCTCCGGCAGGGTCGTAGCCAACGAAGCGGGCCGTCACCGTGCCGCCCTTGAAACCAGACGACATCGCCTTGCAGGTGTAGATCGCGCCATCGTTCTTGGCCACGATGAACTGCGACTTCACCTTGCCGTTGGGCTTCAACTGCACCGTGACAATCCCGCCGAGGAGCCGCGTCGGCACTTCATCATTGCCGTCTTCCGATGCCTTGATGAGGGCTTGGTGCGTCACTGGACGGCCAGCGCCAGGGGAATTTGGTTGTTCAGAATACATCTGTGCGCTGGCGGAGAAGCAGGCAAGCAGAAATGCGGCGGCGATATAGGTGGTTCGTAGTTTCATGGGTCGATTTTGCGTGCAATTTCCGGATGCTCCAAATCACACAAGATTTGGGTCGGGTCCTACCGACGCTAGGGACCATTGAGGGTGCGCGACCATTATTTTGACTTGCCCCCCCCCGAAGGTCTGTGCGGCCATGGCGTAGCCAGGAGAGCCCCATCGCCCCTTTTCCACGGCGACGAAACGTGGCGGTAACGAAACCCTATCGGTGGCAGTCGCCTGGCGAGAATCGCATCGCCTTGTGCGTGTCCAATTCGCGCTCCAGCTGTTGTATCTTCGCGTGTACTTCGGCCCTTGCGGCGCGAGCGGCCTGATCCCACGTCCGGTGGATGTCCACACCTAGTTCGCAGGAGAACTGGTAACCCGACGGGGTGATCCGCGAGCCCACAACCTCTCCTGCCTTCACGGACGTGATCCCGTTAGTGAGCGCGAATCTGGACAAAAAGAGCTCGTCTCCTAGCGCGACGATCGTCGGCGTGCCTGGACCTACACGAGTACCAGGCCGATGCAAGTCGCTCGATGAGCCGCGCACTTCGCTCTGAGCGCTCGCAGGGCCGAACGCCCCTACGACCGAGTGGTGAAGCGACAGCTGCTCCCCGTCAGCACCGTAAACGCCGATGAGGTATGTCTCGCCAACCTGGCCCAGATCGTGGGTCGTACCGCTGAAGTCAGTCAACAGCAGGTGGCCACCGTTCGGCAGCATGCGCGACCAACCAGTCAGGCCGCCACCGGTCGGTACAACTGCAAAGCCATACTCGGCAGGGGAAGCCTCGAAGCGACCTCCGCCATCGCAGCAGGTCGGGTTAACGATCCACATCCCGTCGACCTCGAGGCCGGCGAATGGCCGGAATGCGTCAATCAATTCCACGATCGCAGGCCAGTGGTCGGTCGCCAACTCTACGCTCGCACCAGCACCCCGGAGGAGCTCGAAACGCCCGCTTCGGTCTGGGCTTTTTCCAGGCGCGTGAATGCGCAACGTCACGATCGGTGTTCCCGTATCGCCACTGTCGTCGAGCAGCGCAAAGGTCGGGCAGACATCTGCAGCTGTAGTGACATCAAACATGCCTTCAGGCAGTTCGACTCCAAGCGGGCCGAACTTGGGGAACGCCGCAACGTACTGTGGAACTGAGATCAATGGTTGAGTAGTCACGGGGCTTTCCAAGTGAGGTGGTGTAGTCGATCGCGTCAGCTTGCACTGCAACGCAACGGCGTCCGCTGTTCGATCCGATAGACCGGGGCAGGCTCCTTCGCCGGCACTGCAATGGCATAGGCGAGCAGCACGTCCCAACTTTCGGCGTTGCTCGGCACCGCGGGACCCGCATTGATCTCCAGAACGAAGCCATCAGGCTGAACGGTCAGGGCATCAACCACGCTGCACGGCACGGCGATGTTGTCGCCGCTGTTGTAGTAGCCCAGGCGGGACGCTACGATGGGGCGGGGGTACCGGCCGGCGCGCGCAGTGGGGTAGACATAGGTGCAGTTGTTCGGACCCCAGAGCTGCACGTAGTGACGCTCCACGCATGAGTGCGACACGTTGACCACGTAGAACAGATCTGTACCGGCGCACATCACTCAGCAGGCCGCCTGAATCGGCTAGCAACATGCAACGATGCAGCCCGAAACGACGCGAGCTCACGGTCGAGGTCCGTCATGGGCGTAGCCTTTGGCGCGAAGGCCTCACGCGTAAACAGTTCAACCACAACGCGGTGGTCGAGCTTCCACCTCTCCATCTGTGCACGATGCACAGTGAGCTCAGTGCCGAGAATTGGATGGGGCGTCGCCCAGGCGAATGCGACCGGCTCCCGGCGCTCGTCGCCGGTCGGGTTGGCGGCGTCGCGCGCGGTCATCCGAGCGACCTGCCTTGCACAGCCAGGCTCTTCGCAAAATCGCGTTCAGCGGCAATCGCCTCCTCGGTCCAATTGACGCGACCCACCACGACGACTTCTCCGACTTTCGCTACGCATCCGCGGATGCCACTCCCGGCCACATGGGTCGCGCGCTCGCGCGTAGTCCAGCGCCGCACCGTAGGGGGACCACTGGTACTGGCGGCGTCCATGGCCCTCGACAGCCAGGGGGGGACTTGTTGAGGTGCTTCCTCGATCCAACCTGTGACTCGGTGAACGCGGTCTTCGTAAAGAAAATGCGTGCCGACGTCAGGCGCAATGACCGCGCGAGCCTCGCCTTTGATCGGCTCACAGCTCGACTCGACAGAGTCCAGATGGGCGAGTGCTGCACAGGCACGTTGAAGGGGCGACTGAAAAGTGCTGCTAGACGCTTTGAGCATTATCGTGTCCGATTATGTTCGGCCGATTTTATGCATTACTGTCTTATTGACCAAATCCGGCTGCCGCTGCGGTGCAGTGCCGATTTACGCCGCGGTCTAGACAGTCGGCTTGCGAGGGGCGGCAATGAGCGCGGCCGCCTAAAGGTCGCACGCGCCGTTCAGGGGCGCGGCCCTCCAGTGCCACGTTGCACCACCTGCTCTTTCGCGAGATGCGCGCGTGCAAGCGTGCGTGTTCGAGTCACCATGGACTCGACGCGGGCCAGCGACTGTTCGAGGCCCTGTTGTGCGTCCAACGAACTCATCTCATCGTCAGCTATCGCGCGCACAAGACCACGAACGAGGGCCGTCTCGATACCGTGAAGTCGGAGGTCCATGAGCGGCCCTTCGCCCACACCCTCAGGGGGCATGGATCCCGGCCGCAGCTCTACCAGCACTTGGCTGAGCGCCTCGAGCATGGCCTGCGCGACCCAAAGCTGGCTGAGGAACTCGTGCAGATCACGCTTTGGCCACGAATCGCCGCTTGGGATCGCATTCGGAACCTCGGCCGCGCCTATAGCGCGGTGAAGCACGTGGAGTTGCTTAAGCCGCACGAACGACATGAACGCGGCGCCGAATGTGCTTGGCTGCAGTATCTGAGCGATCTTCGGCGCGGCCTGGCGGTTCGGTGTACCTGGACCCGTCAACAGCATGCAGTCGCCATCGATCCGCGCGATCCTCGCAGCGCTCGCTTCTCTATCTGGGCCCGCCGGCAACCTGGTGAACTCTTGTTGAGCCTTCGCGAGTCGCGCATGGAGAGCAAGCATCTGATCCATCTCCGCGCGCGCGGTGGTCGGTAGCCCGGCTTGGTCCCGAACCGGCTGCTCGAGGAGGTGGACGAAAGTATCCGCGTGCAGAAGGGCCAGCGCGAAGCGCGGGCCGCCATCGTCGGCCCCAACGAGGTACTCGGCGGCGAACTCTGACCAGTCACTGGTCCCTGTCATTGCAAGCAGGAGCCGGACGGAGAGGTCGTCTTTGCGCTGCACCTCTAGACCGCCCTGCCCGTCGTACTTGCCATGAATGGCGAGAGACTCGAGCCGATAGGCCTCGGTCGGCGTTACGTTGATCGATGGAGCCGGGGATTGGCGGCCCGCATGGCGGGGGCGCGCACTGACCACGAATCCCACTACCGGATCCCCGGGGTGCATCAGGTGCCCTGTGGAAGCGTCCTGCCCGTAGATAATGCCCATCGCCAACTCCGATCGAGCGTGCCAACGGGCCCGCGTTATTGATTAAAGGTGCCGATTATCTCGATTTGATACAGGATTGCCCTTTTTGTGCGGCCGAGTCGCCTTTTCTGCGTCACGGTCTCGGGCCGGCACGCCGTGGGCTCGGCCTTTGCAATCGAGGGTTCCGGTCGAAAATCGACTCTGGCAAGCATGTGCAGCACTCTGCCAGGTCTTCAAGGTACAGAGGGCGCTGGAACCCCTTGTCGCGCCATCCCTCAGAGGCAGGCGGCCTCATACAGTCGCGAGGCTTGAGCCATTCCAGTCCCTGAGCTGCCCAGGCAAACGTACGTGTTCCCTGATACCCGAGCCTCTGGTCGATGGTCAATCCACGAATGTGGACCAATTGACCGGGTCCCAGCTGCTCGAGTAGAGAAATCAGCGGCGATTTGGGAACATGCTCAGTAGGCAGACGACCCGTTGCGTGATATCGGACCAACGCAGCGGGGTTGCGAAGTAAATGCTGAATGACGGACGGCTTCATGCACCGATCGTATCGGGGCGGCGCATCCTGCGCACTTTTGCGTGGATTCGCACCAAATCCCACGGCATGCCGCCCAAACCACACAGCATCAAACATTTCACACGCACGAGCGCCGCCAGGGCTTGATGATTGTGGTTACAGTCCGCACTCACTTTCTACTCCGCCTCAACGTAGCGGGCTATCCGTGCATCACAAGCGCCTCCGAATTCAGGGACCCAACGGGGAGCCTTATCGGCTCGGCGGCCCCATGCACATGCATTACGGGGACGATGTCTACTTCGGCGTTGTCCATCCGACTACGACGGTGGAGCCCGAGGGGATCGCCGTCAGCATCGGCATGTTCAATCCTTCAGCGCTAGTCGTTAACGACCCAAGGCCGTTGGGGCGGTGGCTTCTGTACGAGATCTGCGACCATTTTGCGAGCGAACATCCGGAGGTCGCGGCCGTCGGCTTCGCGCTCGCACGCCCAATGGACTTGCTAGGCGCCCCTGCAGAGCAAGCGCTCGCACGGGTTGCTGCATTGGAGCGGATAGGCGCGCGCGACATTACGGTAGTTCCACGGAGTCACCTACGCTTTCGCATCTGCGGTGTTTGGACACCGACTCAGGCAAACGTCGCCGCGCTGCGCGAAGCGTTAAACGAACAGCGCGAGCTATTTGCGGATCTGGCCGCGGCGCCCTCACCGAAAGCGGCGCGGGCACTCCTTGATCGATCGAAGACTCTGCTTGCCCGCATAAGGGCGTACCTAGCCTAGGCAGGTGCGTGCCGAAACCATTGATAGCTCGTCTTCAAGCGCGGGCCCCTGATATCCAACAACCTGACAGCAACCGCGTACGGGGCTCTACGCACAAAGACGCTCCCAGCCGAGACGATCCGGAAAAGTGGTCACGAACTGTACGGACATCCAGTACACTTCGCCACGCAGCCGACGGAGAGCGTTCGGGAACGGCCTGCGAACGCCAGCGGACGGTACACCGCCGGCCTGAACGCTACACGGTCGGCTGGGGAGCCTGGTGCTGGTCAACGATCACCGTCGGAGTGGCGCCTCCCGGGCGGGTTGTGCCTTTGAGTTCAGTCCATGAGCGGATGACAAGGTTTGTGTAGCCCAAGCGGGCCGTGATCGCATCGCGGAGCGCGGCGATGTCCGTCGCGAACTCGATCTTCGTGCTCATGCTGATCGTGATGTAGACGCCGGCCGCGGAGTGGACGTTGTCCTTGCTTGTGAAAAGGACGTGGTAGACCACCGGCGGCGGAACGGCTGACGGCGCCTCGACCACAACCGCCTTCTTGCCAGCCGCGCTCGGCTCGACGGCGGCAGCGGCAAGAACGCGGTTCATCTCTTTCAACGTGAGCGCCTGGCCAACGTGATCATGCAAAGCCGTTCGCAACGATTCGGGAGTGACAGTGATGCTCATTAATTACATCCTCGGCAAAAATGTGCTCGCCGCCTGTAGCGGTATTGACTATCGGCTGAGTCCGCGGCATTGTAGGTCGCAAAGACACTAAGCCGGATTTGGACGGCAATCGCGCGGACCTGCTGAACCTGGCAAAGCTTAGTCACTCGCCTTGGTGCTGTTGTGGCGGGAAGACATTGATTATCGTTTGGGAGTGGTGAGTATGCAGTTGGATTTGCTTGAACAACTGGATTTCGAGGATGACGCGGATGAATCCGTGCAGGACATGCTCCGTGTTTTTGCAGCCTGGCTAGAGGCCCAGCAGACGGCCGGGGTTGTGACCCAACCCTCAACCGCGATTGCGTACACGGGACGCTGGAATGCATTCACGGCATGGTGTGCAAAACAGGTTCCGCGCGTGCGGTTGCGGGACCTGACGGAAAGCGATCTTCTCGCCTTTCAGAATGAGCTCACGGGAAAGCCACCGAAGGGCGACGATCGCCTGGCCGCAAGCGACGAACTTGCACAGATGAAGCTACCCCACGACCTCCCTGCCTCTCCAAGACACACCCTCCGTACACTGAACCTTATTGATCATGTGTTGAGCTACTACGCTGTCATTAACGGCCAAGCGAAAAACGAAGCGGCCTACAACTGCATTCGTAATCAGCACCGCGTTCGCTACGCCGACGCACGTCAAAACAAGGGGGTGATCACCTACCTCGAAATGCAGGACGCCAGAGCTCTGGTGTCGTTCTTGTCGCAGTCGCGACCGCGACCAGGTGCACCCGCCCTCAAGCAGGACTGGCAGGACCTGCGAAATGCGGCAGCTATGAGTCTTCAGCTCGGCGCAGGGATTACGCCTGGCGAAGTCCGCGCGCTGACGCTCGCTTCCGTGGTCATCGAAGGGGGGCGGGTCCGCGGCCAGCCCTGGAAGCTGATCATCCCTCAAAATGGAGCAAGTCCGAGCCGCGAGACCCCCATCTCGCATTGGGCCGGTGAGGTACTGAAGCATTGGCTGCTGGTTCGCAAGGAACAAGGCATCGGGCTTGATGCTCTATTTCCTTCGGTCAGAAGCGGCAAACCCTGGAGCAAGCGTAACCACCATCTCGCCGTAGTACGGGTCTTTGAACAAGCAGAACTGACTCATCTGGTCGAGGGTGGCTCGTTTCGCCTTCGACACACGTTCGCTCTCCGGCAGCTTAAGCAGGGGTTTTCTGAAGAACAAGTAGCTCGCATGTTGGGTATCGAGCTCGAGGCGATGGGTCGCTATCGCGCTGTTGTTGTTGCCCCCATCTCAGTCGTCTAGATTCGACCCGGCGTACTAGAACAACTGCAGGTGGTTCTGCTCGCGAGCACGGATTTGCGCGGCAAGCCTCGAAGGGAAGCGAAGCAATTCGCCGTTGGAATCACCTGGATCCGTGAGCTCACGAATGAAAGTGGTTCACCCTCGGGGTGCGGTCGATGCGAGGTGATTTCGGTAAACGCGAGACGAGTGCAAGGCGTTGAT
>LNAP01001650.1_pt1 | contig 27979 bp, 25 predicted proteins | sample 602601 | NCBI WGS metagenome assembly LNAP01 (sample SAMN02440304, study PRJNA202911) | soil metagenome | biome: Subtropical and temperate rainforests or woodlands; isolation source: soil samples (1 kg each in a 20% v/v slurry with milli Q water) were... ... | reverse complement strand
AACTGGTACCTGCGCTCGCAGTGGTTCGATGTGTGTGCGGATGATCCGAACGCGCCGGGCTGTGTGGTCGATCCTGGCCCGGGTCCGGGGCCTGACCCGGGTGAGGGCGGCGAAGAGGATGAGGGCGGCAGCGGCGACCCGGTCATCCCGCCGCCGGTGCTGCGCCCGGAGGCCGGTGCCTACCTGGCCAATCAGTCGGCCGCCATCAACATGTTTGCTCATCGCTTGAACGATCGTATTGGCGCAGTGTCGCTACAGGACGGTCCCACTGCATGGGCGCGCGTAGGTCGCCAACAGGCGGATTTCAGCGCGGTCGGCGGTCAGCTGTCGGTGGATGGCAATACGTCGGTACTGCAGATTGGCAGCGCCCTGCTGCGTCGGGGTAACGCCGCCTTTGGCGTGATGTTGGGCAGCGGCCGCACCGACAGCACGGTAGTGTCCGAGCTGACCGGCTACAGCGCCAAGGGGCGCGTGCGCGGTAACGCGGTAGGGGTGTACGGCACCTGGATGCAGGATGCCGATGGCACGCAGGGTGCCTACATCGACGCAAACCTACAGTACGGCCGTTTCGACAATCGCGTGAAGGGCGTGGGCCTGGAGCCGGAGCAGTACGATTCGCGGACGGCCAGCGCGTCGCTGGAGGCCGGTTACACCTTCAACGTCTGGCAGGGCGCGTCGAGCCAGCTGTACCTGCAGCCGCAGCTGCAGTTGTCGCATGCAGACTTCCGCGCCGATCGTCATGTGGAGCACAACGGCACGGTGATCGATCGTGCCGATGCCGGTGGCCTGAACGGACGCGTGGGCGTGCGCGTGTTCGGTGGCGGCACTGCGGCGGGCAATGTGGTGCAGCCCTACATGGGCGTGAACTGGCTGCGCGGCAGCGGCACCAGCAGCTCCTCGTCGTCGCCACGCTGGGCCAGCGCCTCGCCGGTGAGCAGCCAGGGCGAGTGGCGGATGGCATGCAGGAGGATCGGCAGCAGGCTGACCTTTTCGCCGTCCACCTCGATTCCCATCTCCAGGTCGAACCAGTCGCCTTCCTCCGACTCCGCGATGCCCACCTGCCACTCGCCGAGCGTCGCCAGGTTGAACTGGAAGTCGGGTTGCAGGCGGATCTGCCAACCCTGCTCGCGCAGTTGCGGCAGTTGCTCGCGGACGAAGTGCAGCCAGGCCGCATCGTCGGCCAGCTCGAAGGGTTCGCCGGCGCTTTCCGGCAGGGCCTCGCTGCGGCGCAGGGCAATGCTGAAGCCGTACCCGGTCAGCTGCCGGCGCAGGGCGGCCTCGGCCTCGAGCTGGCGGACGATGCGCAGCTGGCGGCGGGCATCGAGGCGGACCAGCCATTCCTTCTGCGCCACCCGGCCAAAGGTGACGTGGCCCTGGTAGTCGAAGGACAGTGCCGCGCGGTGCTGGGTCTGCTCGATCATCCGCCCCTTGCGCGCGTCGTAGTGCACGCGCACATGGCTGCCAAGGATCAGGCGCGGCTGTGGGGGCAGGGCGGGCTGGTCGATGATTTCCGGCGGAACCTCGCTGTCCGGCAGGGTCCAGCCCTGCTGCTGCTGGCGTTCCAGGGTGAGCAGGGCGGCGACCACGTGCTTGCAGTTGTAGCCGACCGGGCAGCTGCAGCGGCCGTCGACGTCCCAGTGTGCGCCGCGGTCGATCAGGCGGATGCGCTGGCGGTAGCGCTGGCGGCCGGAGCCGCGGCACTCGGCGAGCAGTACGCCCTTGTCGAGCTGCTCGATCTGGGCGCGGTTGTCCATGGCGTAGTCGCGGCCACGGCTGAAGTCGCCGAGGCCGAAGGCCTGGCGCCAGTCCTGGACTCGCAGGGTATGGATGGACAGGGTCATGAAGGATCAGACCGGGAAGCCGTCGGCTGGCTCCCGATCGGCAGCCAGCCCTGACGGCTCAACCCAGTCGTTGCTCCCACAGCGCGCCGGCGCGGGCGAAGGCGGCCTCGCGCTCCAGTCCGAGGCCGCGCAGGGCCAAGGCCATGGTCGCCCGTACCGCCAGCTGCCCGTAGGCATCTTGCGCCTCGCCGCGCCAGACGGCAGCCAGCTGCGCCAAGTCGAGGCTGGCCGGTTTAACGTGGCGCTGCGCCGACAACGCCGGCCATTCCTCGTCCCAGGCCTGGCCGGCCGTGGCGCCGAACAGGTGGGTATCGGCGTCCGGATTGACCTCGATCTCGCCACCGTCGCCCTTGATCACGATGGCGTGGTCACCGAGCAGCACGCTGGCGTCGCGGTGGGTCGCCTGATAGCCGGGGTGGAAGATGCTCTGCAGCACGCAGCGCGCGCCCAGCGGATTGAGCACGCGGGCCAGCGAGTGGATCGGCGAGCGCAGGCCGAGGGTGTTGCGCAGGTCGATCATGTGCTGCAGGCGCGGCATCCATGCGCCCAGCGGGATGAAGGCGATATGGCTCTGGTCGAGAGCCTTGGCCACCTCGTCCCAGTTGGTGCAGCAGGGGATCTCCAGCAGCTCCAGCAGTTGTTCCGTGTACAGGCGTCCGGCGGTGTGCGCGCCGCCGCCGTGCAGCAGGATGCGTACGCCGCTGGCCGCCAGGGCCTTGGCCGCCAGCAGGTACCAGGGCAGGTGACGCTTCTTGCCGGCATAGCTCGGCCAGTCCAGATCGAGCGGGATGCCGGTGGCCGGCAGGCGCTCGCGTACCGCCTCGGTGAACCCCGCCAGCTCCTCGGCGCTTTCCTCCTTGTGGCGCAGCAGCATGAGGAAGGCGCCAAGCTGGACCTCCTCGGCCTTGCCGTCGAGCAGCATGCCCATGGCCTCGCGGGCTTCCTCGCGGGTCAGGCCGCGCGCGCCGCGCTTGCCCTTGCCGAGGATGCGCACGAACTGGGCGAACGGGTGTTCAGCGGGAGTCACCAGGGTCGAGGTCGTCATATGCAATTCGTTGGCTTGGGCAGTCCGGCCAGCTTGGCGGCCAGTTTGGCGGGGGTGCCGTGGAACAGTTTGTTCAGATGCAGGCTGTTGCCCTTGTCCGGGCCGAGCTGTTGCGCGGTGTAGCGGATCAGCGGGCGGGTGGCCGGCGACAGCTGGAATTCGGCGTAGAAGCGCCGCAGCAGTTCGAGGATTTCCCAGTGTGAATCGCTCAGCACCATCTGCTCGCGGGCGGCCAGCGCCTCGGCCACCGCCGGGCTCCAGTCGTCCAGCTCCAGCAGGTAGCCGTCCTTGTCGAGGGCGATGTCCTGTCCCTTCACGTTGATCGTGCTCATAGCCAGCTGTTGGTCCGCTCGAAACGCAGGGTGAGTTCGACGAAGCCGGCGTAGTCCACGGCATGCACGAAGTCCGGGGCGCTCAAGCCGCGGGCGTCGAGATCCTCGGCCAGGGCGAACAGCGGGCGGTCGGCCGGCAGCGCGCCCAGCACCTCGAACGGGCGCGAGCCGGGTTGCAGGGCGTATACCGCATCGCCGCTGAGCAGCACGGCATCGCCCGCGCCGAGCAGGCGCAGGCAGCTGGCGCCGCTGGTATCGGTGAACGGCGAGCGGGAAAGCAGGTGCAGGGTGGCCATCAGAGGGTGATCACCAGGTCGTGTTGGTTGAGCAGGGCAGGGAGGTCGGCGTCCTCCACCGGAGTCACCGGCAGGGTCAGGTGTTCGACGCTCAGGCCGCGGCGGTCGAGGTCGGCGCTGGCGGCGTACAGCGCCTCGACGCCGAACAGTGGCAGTGCCTGCAGGTTGGCGGTCAGGTCCTTCTGCTGGATGGCGGCCGGCTGCTGGCGGGGTTGCAGCTGGAACACGCCGTCATCGAGAAACAGCAGGCTGATCGGCAGGTCGAAGGCACCACCGGCCAGGGCGATGTCCAGCGCCTCACGGGCACCCGGACCGCTCCACGGCGAGCGCCGGCAGATCAGCAGCAGGGATTTGGCCATCTCAGTCGCCTCCGAAGCAGATCAGGCGGTCGGCGTCCTGCGCCGCCTCGTGCAACTGGCCGAGGCCGGACAATTCCCAGGGCGCCTCCAGGTTGTGGCTGGCGCGGCCGTAGCGCTGCGCTTCCTCGCCGTTCAGCACGCCGCGGCGCAGGGCGGCGGCGATGCACACCACCGCATCCAGATTGTGCTCGGTCACGAAGGTGCGCCAGGCGGCCGGCAGGTCCAGCTCGTCCTGCGCAGTGACGGGCAGCGAGGAGGCGACATGCACGGCGTCCTGATAGAAGAACAGACGCACGATTTCATGGCCGCCGGCGAGCGCGGCCTCGGCAAAACGCAGAGCGCGGCGGCTGGACGGCGCGTGGGGCGGAGCGAACAGGGCGATGGCGAATTTCATCTGGGAAAGCCTGGGCAGAATGGCGCTCATGATAAACGCAAACGAAAGAGCCCGCCAAAGTGGCGGGCTCCGGGGACAGCGCGGATCGGTATCAGTCGTCGCGGCCCATGATGCCGAGGATCTGCAGCAGGCTGAGGAACAGGTTGTAGATCGATACGTACAGGCTGATGGTCGCCATGATGTAGTTGCGCTCCCCGCCGTGGATGATCTCGCTGGTCTGCCAGAGGATCGCCGCCGAGGAGAACAGCACGAAGCCGGCGCTGATCGCCAGCTGCAGGCCGCTGATCTCGAACAGCCGTGGCGCCGAGCAGGACGAAGAAGCCGACGGTGATGAAGCCCGACAGGAAGCTCATGTTCTTGCGGGTGGTCAGCACGTAGGCCGACAGGCCGCCGAACACGATGGCAGTCATGGTGAAGGCGCTGACGATCAGGTCGGCACCGTTGCTCATGCCCAGGTAGCGGTTGAGGATCGGCCCCAGCGTGTAACCCATGAAGCCGGTCAGCGCGAAGGTGCTGAGCAGGCCCCAGCCGGAGTCACGCAGCTTGGTGGTCAGGAAGAACAGGCCGTAGAAACCCACCAGGGTGATCAGCATGTTCGGATGCGGCACGTTGGCCTGCTGTGCGGCAAAGGCCACCAAGCCGCTGAAGCCCAGGGTCATCGCCAGCAGGGCATAGGTATTACGCAGGACCTTGCTGGTCTCCTGCTCGGTTACCTGCGTGTTCTGCAGGACATAGGGTTGTTCGCGCATCTTGCGATTCCTCCTGGAAAATCTTGGGTTATTGCGTGAGTGAACCGAAGCATAGCAAAGCTGCCATGACGGACTGGCAACTAGAGTTTGACAGTCTGTTTCGATCGGGTAGTATTGCCGCCCGTTGTGGAAGCGTGGCCGAGTGGTTTAAGGCAGCGGTCTTGAAAACCGCCGACGGGCAACTGTCCTAGAGTTCGAATCTCTACGCTTCCGCCATCTAATTCATGCAAAGCCCCGGAATTCGGGGTTTTGTCGTTTCTGGGCTTTTCTGTTCCCCCACTTGTTCCCCCATCCGTACATTGCGTGACGGCATGCTGGTCTTGGTCAGCCGTCTGGTATCGAAGTCCAAGGCCCGCCGCCATGGCCCGGCGCAGTGTCAAAATGCCCCCCCAGTCGACAGAAAAAACGGTACATTTGCCGCAATTGAACGGCTCCGGTGCTACGCGGACGGCAGCCGGTACGCAAGGATTCGGGGCTTATGGACAAGAAATCACTCACCGAACGGGACATCTGCACCAAGTTCATTACGCCGGCCATCCAGCAGGCCGGTTGGGATATCCACAAGCAGGTGCGTGAGGAAGTCAGCTTCACCAAGGGCCGCATCATCGTGCGTGGCAAGCTGCACAGCCGTGGCGAGGCCAGGCGTGCCGACTTCATCCTCTACCACCAGCCCAACGTGCCCCTGGCCGTCATCGAGGCCAAGGACAACAAGCACTCGGTCGGTGCTGGCATGCAGCAGGCGCTGGGCTATGCCGATGCGCTGGACGTGCCCTTCGTGTTCTCCAGCAACGGCGATGGCTTCCTGTTCCACGACCGCACCGGCACGGGCGCGCAGCTGGAAACCGAGCTGAGCCTGCAACAGTTCCCCAGCCCGGACGAGCTCTGGCAGCGCTACTGCCAGTGGAAGGGCCTCGCCGGCGAGGCGTGCAGCAAGGTCGAGGCGCCGTACTACGACGACGGCTCCGGCCGCCTGCCGCGCTACTACCAGAGCAACGCCATCAACCGCACCGTCGAGGCCGTGGCCCGCGGGCAGGAGCGCATCCTGCTGGTGATGGCCACTGGCACCGGCAAGACCTACACCGCCTTCCAGATCATCTGGCGGCTGTGGAAGTCCAAACAGAAGAAACGCATCCTCTTCCTCGCCGACCGCAACATCCTCGTCGACCAGACCAGAAACAACGACTTCAAGCCCTTCGGCCCGGCGATGACCAAGATCTCCAAACGGCAGATCGACAAGTCCTTCGAGATCTACCTGTCGCTGTACCAGGCCGTCACCGGCAGCGAGGAAGAGCAGAACGTCTACAAGCAGTTCTCCCGCGACTTCTTCGACCTAGTGGTGATCGACGAATGCCACCGCGGCAGCGCCGCCGAAGACTCCGCCTGGCGCGAGATCCTCGACTACTTCTCCAGCGCCACCCACGTCGGCCTCACCGCCACGCCCAAGGAAACCAAAGAGGTTTCCAGCATCCACTACTTCGGCGAACCGGTGTACAGCTACACCCTCAAGCAGGGCATCGAGGACGGCTTCCTCGCCCCCTACAAGGTGGTGCGCATCGACTTCGACAAGGACCTGCAGGGCTGGCGCCCGCCCAAGGGCATGCTCGACAAGAACGGCGAGCTGATCGAGGACCGTATCTACAACCTCAAGGACATGGACCGCCAGCTGGTCATTGAGGCGCGCACCCAGAAGGTCGCCGAGAAGGTCACCGAGTTTCTTAAGGCCACCGATCCGTTCCAGAAGACCATCATCTTCTGCGACGACATCAACCACGCCGAGCGCATGCGCTCCGCCTTGGTCAACCTCAACCCCGAGCGGGTGGCCGAGAACCGCAAGTACGTCATGCGCATCACCGGCGACGACCAGGAAGGCAAGGCCGAGCTGGACAACTTCATCAACCCGGAGGCGCGCTACCCGGTCATCGCCACCACCAGCAAACTGATGACCACCGGCGTCGATGCCCAGACTTGCAAGCTGATCGTCCTCGACCAGCACATCAAGTCGATGACCGAGTTCAAGCAGATCATCGGCCGTGGCACCCGTATCAACGAGGACCACGGCAAGTTCTGGTTCACCATCATGGACTTCAAGAAGGCCACCGAGCTGTTCGCCGATCCGGCCTTTGACGGCGAGCCGGTGCAGATCTACGCCCCGCAGGGCGACGACTCGCCGGTGCCGCCCGACGACATGCCCGAAGACGACGGCATCGTCGCCGGTGACAGTGGCCTGCAGGATGGCAGCGATAGCGACTTCGGCGAGCTGGGCGAAGGCGAGGGCACCACGCGCATCAAGTACGTCATCGACAACGTGCCGGTGTTCGTCGTGGCCGAGCGTGTGCAGTACTACGGCGCGGACGGCAAGCTGATCACCGAATCCCTGCGCGACTACACCCGCAACTGCGTGAAGAAACAGTTCGCCTCGCTCGACGACTTCCTGCGCCGCTGGAGCGACGCCGAACAGAAGAAGGCCATCATCGACGAACTGGCCGACCAGGGCGTGCTCTGGGAAGCGCTGGCCGAGGAAGTCGAAGCCAGGCTGGCCAAGCCGCTCGATCCCTTCGACCTGATCTGCCACGTCGCCTTCGACCAGCCGCCGCTGTCGCGCCGCGAGCGCGCCGAGCAGGTGAAGAAGCGCAACTACTTCGGCAAATACCAGGGCGCCGCCCGCCAGGTGCTCGAAGCCCTGCTCGACAAGTACGCTGACACCGGCATCGAACACATCGAAGACATCAAGATCCTCCAGCTCGACCCGTTCAGCCAGATCGGCGCGCCCATCGAACTGGTGAAGGCCTTTGGCGGCAAGGCGGGATACACCAAAGCCGTCCACGAACTGGAAGAGCAACTCTACGGATAACCCATGCTCGATTCTCTTGAAATTGCCCAAGAGCTGATGGCTCTCGGTTTTCGCCTGGTTGTTGATAACGTGCATGCCAGTGGTTATCAGCACTCGACGCTGGGCATACCTGTCTTCCTCAAACGCAGAGAAGACAAGCCGGTTGGCAAGCAGCCATTGGTGATTCATCCCGATTACGAGGAGTCCGCGGTTTGGGGGCAGATCAAGGCACTTGCTCCGACCGTGCCAAATCCGGTCTACAAGAACACCAATCTCAAGGGCTTTCCACAGGCATCGGGTACGCAAAGCCGACTCGGAATTGCCCTAGATGTTTCTGACGTTGCCAGTCTGAAGCAACTGTTGCAGTTGCTCGGCTATGAAATCTCTCCCCAACTCATCCCGGAAGCTGGGGCTGGCACATGCTCAAGTCCGCAGTACCCCTTCGTGGAAAGTGAGCTGACCGACACCGAGCGCGAGGCGCTGATCAAGGCGCGCATCGGCCAGGGTGATTACCGATATGCGCTGCTGGCCTACTGGGGTGGCTGCGCCGTGACTGATTGCACCATCCCGGCATTGCTGCGCGCTTCACACATCAAACCCTGGCGCGCGGCGAGCGCTGTCGAGCGTCTTGACCCCTACAACGGACTGCTGCTCACCCCCAATCTCGATCTGGCCTTCGATCAGGGCCTGATCAGCTTCGACGACCACGGCCAGATCCTGCTCGGTTCGGATCTGGACCCGGACAGCGCCCGCGCGTTGAACCTGCATTCTCATCTGCGTCTGCGCCAGATCGAGGCCCGCCATCAGGGCTATCTGGCCTGGCACCGCGACAATCTTTTCAGGAAGTAAGCATGTCCATCAGCTCCACCATCAAATCCATCCAGGACATCATGCGCAAGGACGTCGGCGTCGACGGCGACGCGCAGCGCATCGGCCAGCTGGTCTGGCTGCTGTTCCTGAAGATATTCGACGACCGCGAGATGGAATGGGAGCTGCTCGACGACAACTACCGCTCGCCGATCCCGGCCAGCTACCGCTGGCGCAACTGGGCGGCCGACCCGGAAGGCATCACTGGCGACGAGTTGAAGGACTTCATCGACAACCGTCTGTTCCCGACCTTGCAGACCCTCGATGAGTACAGCCAGGCGCCGTCCGCCTTCGTGGTGCGCGGCGTGTTCGAGGACGCCTACAACTACATGAAGTCCGGCCAACTGCTGCGCCAGGTGATCAACAAGATCCAGGAAGGCGTCGACTTCAACAAGGCCCAGGAACGCCACGAGTTCGGCAACCTCTACGAGCAACTGCTGCGCGACCTGCAGAGCGCCGGTAATGCCGGCGAGTTCTACACCCCGCGCCCGGTCACCGAGTTCATGGTGCGCATGGTCGACCCCAAGCTCGACGACAAGGTGATGGACCCAGCCTGCGGCACCGGCGGCTTCCTCACCTGCACCATCGAGCACAAGCGCCAGCACTACGTGAAGACCGCTGAGGACGAGCGCGCCTTGCAGGCCAGCATCTTCGGCGTGGAGAAGAAGCCGCTGCCGCACCTGCTGGCCACCACCAATATGATCCTGCACGGCATCGAGGTGCCCAGCCAGATCCGCCACGACAACACCCTGGCCCGCCCGCTGATCAGCTGGGGGCCGAAGGACCGGGTCGACTGCATCGTAGCCAACCCGCCGTTCGGCGGCATGGAAGAGGACGGCATCGAAAGCAACTTCCCTGCCGCCTTCCGCACCCGCGAGACTGCCGACCTGTTCCTGGTGCTGATCATGCACCTGCTGAAAGAGGGCGGCCGCGCCGCCGTGGTGCTGCCGGACGGCTTCCTGTTCGGCGAGGGCATCAAGTCGCGGATCAAGGAAAAGCTACTCACCGAGTGCAACCTGCACACCATCGTTCGCCTGCCCAACGGCGTGTTCAATCCCTACACCGGCATCAAGACCAATCTGCTGTTCTTCACCAAGGGCGCGCCGACCAGGCACGTGTGGTTCTACGAGCACCAGTACCCGGCCGGCGTGAAGAACTACTCGAAGACCCGGCCCATGCGCGTCGAGGAGTTCGCGACCGAGCAGGCCTGGTGGGGCAGCGAGGCCGACGGCTTCGCCACTCGCGAAGAGAACGAATTCGCCTGGAAGGTCAGCGTCGAGGAGTTGCAGGCGCGCAACTGGAACCTGGACTGCAAGAACCCCCACGTCGGCGAGCAGATCAGCCACGACCCTGACGAGCTATTGCGCGACTACGCACAGTTGCAGGGCGAGATCGGCGAGCTGCGCAATCAGTTGAAGTCAATTCTGGCGGAGTGCTTGAAGTGAGTCAGTCGGTAGTTGAGCAGGCACTTGAGGTTCTAGCTGCAGGCCAAGATTTCTACGCATTGAGGCGAGCGCTCTTCGTTACTGCGGTGGGGCGTTTCTTGGCCCCTGACTCGCCAAGCGATTCACAGGCCGATCTAGCGCATGACGGGGCGTTTGCGCTGAATGCCTTGCTTTCGCGTCTGCCGACTCGCGCATTGGCCTCAGTTGCGTCAATCGTCAAAGGCAAGACAGGGATCAAGGATGCGATTCCAGGTCCATTCCCCTTGGTTGTTACTGCCGAAGCCAGAGGGAGCGCGGATCACTTCGATTTCGAAGGGGCGGCGGTAATGATTCCAATGGTGTCATCGACCGGTCACGGTGATGCCAGTCTGAAGCGTGTCCACTTTCAGGATGGACAGTACGCCGTTGGGAGCATTCTTTCGGTCGTGCAGCCGAAAGACCCGCAGCAACTTTCAGCAAGGTATCTCCATGCATATCTCAGCGCCTTCAAGGACGAGTTACTAGTAAGCCGCATGGTCGGTACTGCGAACGTCAGCTTGACTGTCTCGAAAATTGGTGAAGTTCCCGTACCGCTATTGCCGATCACAGCTCAACGCAAGATCGATGAGCTGATGGCTCTGTGCGACCGCCTGGAAGCCCGCCAGGCCGACGCCGAAAGCGCCCACGCCCGGCTGGTGCAGGCCTTGCTGGACAGCCTGACCCAGGCCAGCGACGCCACCGACTTCGCCGCCAGCTGGCAGCGCCTGTCCGAGCACTTTCACAGCCTGTTCACCAGTGAATCCAGCATCGACGCCCTCAAACAGAGCCTGCTGCAACTGGCGGTGATGGGCAAGTTGGTGCCGCAAGATCCCTGTGATGAGCCGGCCAGCGAGTTGCTCAAGCGGATTGACGGGGAAAAGGCGCGGTTGACTGCTGAGGGCAAAATCAAAAAGCCAAAACCGCTGGCGGACATTTCAGAAGATGAAGAGCTGTTTGGTCTGCCCGAAGGATGGGAGCGGGCTAGGTTTGGGCAGCTTATAGAGCTGGTGTCGGGTCAGCATTTGGGGCCGGAAGAGTATTTCAATCATGCAAAGGACGGTGCAATTCCTTACCTGACCGGCCCCGCTGATTTTGGTGATTTCTTTCCCGAGCCGACGCGATTTACTCATGAAAAACGAGCGATTTCAGTCGCGGGCGACATCCTGTTGACCGTCAAAGGATCTGGTGTCGGGAAAACAAATTTTGTTTCTCAACACCAGCTGGCCATCAGTCGTCAGCTTATGGCAGTCCGTCCCATTCTTTTTGATGTTCAGTTTGCACGAAATGTCTTGTTCTCTATGGCCGAGCATTTTCAGAGCAAATCCATTGGAATCGCCATCCCCGGAATCTCTCGAGAAGATGTTCTACATGCTGTGGTTGGCATCCCGCCACTCGCCGAACAGCACCGCATCGTCGCCAAGCTCGACCAACTGCTGGCCCTCTGCGACCAGCTCAAAACTCGCCTGACCCAGGCCCGCCAGCTCAACGAGCAACTGGCCAGCACCCTGGTAGAGCAGGCGGTGGCCTGAGTCGCTGCGTAATCTGGCTTTTATCAAGAAATTTTTCACGGATTGATCTCCATGTTCGAGTTATTGAGTTACCTGTGGCCTGACTTTTCCTCGCTGTTGATCGACAGCCCCAAGAACTCCAACGGCCTGAGTGCCTGGTTCTGGGTGCTGACCTTCGCAATCTTCGCGATTTCGATGGTCTGTGTTGGCAGGCATTTCTGGCGCTTCAAGCGGCGTATGAGCGCGCTGAATTCACTCCTGCACGACCAGACCCAGGAAAATCTGGCGATCAACCGGCGTGACATCCTGCAACGGGCCAAGTCGCTCGAGCCGGGGGATGCGGGGGAGCTATGGCAGGCGTTCGATGAAAGCCTGGTCAGCTCCAGCGATCACAAGCAGCTGTTCAATACGCTGGATGCCGAGCATTTCTTTAATGCCCGCACCCTGGCGCCCGGGATTACCGGCAGCCGCCTGCTGGCGGCCGCGCCCGGCTTCCTGGTGGCCATCGGCGTGCTCGGCACCTTCGTCGGTCTGACCGTCGGCCTGGTCGGCCTGCAACTGGACGGCGACTCCGACGTCAACCAGCTCAAGGCGGGCATTCACAATCTGATCGCCGGTTCGGCGGTGGCCTTCATGACGTCGGTCTGGGGCGTGACCTTCAGCCTGGCATTGAACTTCTTCGAAAAGCTGTTCGAGCGCTCGGCGCTGGCGGAAATCAGCCGCTTGCAACAGCGGATCGACCTGCTCTATCCGATGATCCCGGCCGAGCAGTCGTTGCTGCACATCGCCGACTACAGCCGCGAGAGCAAGGTAGCCCTTCAGGAGTTGCACGAGCGTATCGGCGAGCGGCTGCAGGAAAGCCTCAACGGCATGAGCGAGGGCATGCAGCAGGCGATCACTGATGCCCTGAACAACATCATGGCGCCCGCCATCGATACCTTGATCCGCACCACCAGTCAGCAATCTACCGATGTGCTGGAGAAGCTGGTGGGCAATTTCATGGAGGGCATGACCTCCGCCGGCCGCGAGCAGGGCAATCTGATGCAGCAGGCCGCTGCCGATGTGCATGTCGCTGTGGGCGGCATGGGCGATCGCATCAACCAGCTGGCGCAGACCCTCGATGAGCAGCAGCGTCGCCAGTTCAGCAGTGCTGAGCAGCAGAGAGAGCAGTTCGAGGCACAGCTCGAGCGCATTACCCGCTCTGCCGAAGAGCGCCAGCAGCAGATGGAGCAGCGTTTCGGGGATCTGATGGGCGGGCTGGGAGGTCAGTTGGACAACCAGCTGGGCGCAGCCCAGCGCCACGATGAAGAGCGCCAGGCCATGTTCGAGCGCTTGCTGGTCGAGACGCGGTCCAGCCAGGCCGAGCTGCTGGAAAAGTTCGTCCAGTCGAGCCAGCAGCAGATGCAGGCCATGGGCGAGGCCAGCAGTGATCGGCACAACAAGCTGGAGTCGGTGTTCTCCCGCCTGATGATGACTCTGAATTCCCAGCTGGATACCCAGATGAATGCGGCGGAGGAGCGCGAGCAGGTGCGTGCTGTCCGTCATCAGGAGCAGCAGCTCGCGGCGCTGGACCAGCAGCGGCAGCTGCTCGACAGCTTGGGGCAGACCGGCCGGCAGCAGATCGCGGCGATTGCCGAAACCTCGGCGACTCAGCAGCGCAACCTTGAAGACACCGTGGGCAAGCTGCTTGGCTCACTGAACGCGCAAATGACCAGCCATGGCCAGCAGGCAGAAGAGCGCGAGCAGGCGCGTGCCACCCGACATGAACAGCAGCAGGCTGCCGCTCTGGCTCAGCAGGGCGAGCTGCTGGATCGGCTGGGCAACACCAGCCAACAACAGATTGCGGCCATTGCTGACGCCTCGGCCACCCAGCAGCGCAACCTTGAAGACACCGTAGGCAAGCTGCTGGGCACGCTAAGCGAGCAGATGGGCAGCCATGGGCAGCAAGCAGAGCTGCGCGAGCAGGAGCGCCAGCAGCGCTTGAATGAGCAGCTGGAGGCAATGGCTGTCCAGCAACAGCAGCTGGTGGCCGAGATCGCCAGCGCCGTGCAGGTCACTCAGCGGCAAAGTCTGCAGATGGCGGATCAGCACAAGCAGCTGATGGGTGGTCTGCAGCAGGCAAGCGAGGCGGTTGCCGACAGCAGCAAGCACATGAACAGTAGTGCCAGTCAGCTGGGGATGTTGGCGGTCAATGTGCAGAGGGCAGCAGATGTGCTGGGGCAGCGTCTGGAGCAGGTCACCCAGCGCATCGAGGATGCCGGCAACCAGAACGTCATGCTGGCTGGCCAGCTGCAGAGTCAGGCCAGCACGCTGGAGCAGCTGCAGAAAGCCCTGCTGGAGGGGGCGCAGCGCTTCGAACAGGCGGCCAGCGAAGCTCGCAATGGCTTCGGCGAGATGAAGCAGCATCAGCAGGAGTTCCTCGCCGGGGTGCGCAGCGAATTCACCGCGCTGGGCGAGATGCTCCGCGAGCAGGTCGGGGGCGTCGAGAAGCAGGCCGAGGAGTGGCTGCGCAGCTATGCCACTGAGGTCAGCCAGCAGGTCCATGAGCGTATGGATCAGTGGAACAAGGAAACCTTGAGTTTTGCCAACCAGATGCATGCTGCCGTGCAGGCGATCAGCAATGTGGTTGATGAGCTGGAGGCTAGCAACTGATGCGCTGGCGCAAATCCCAGACTGCGAGCGTCGACGAAGAGAACCCGTATTGGATGTCCTTCTCGGACATGATGTCGGCGCTGTTGGTGGTTTTCATCCTGGCTTCTGTAGTACTGATTCTCCAGTTGATGGATAAGCAGGACGCGTTCGACAAGAAGGTCGATCTGCTGGAAAAGGCCGAGCAGGTGCGTCGTACCATCCTGGATGAAGCCGTGGAGGAGCTGCGACGACGCGATATCAAAGTCGAGATCAGCGAGAACCATACAGTCCTGCGCATTCCCAACAAGCTGCTGGGTTTCGAGACCAATGAGTATGAGCTGCAACCGGGGCACGAGTTGACCGCACTGAGGATCGGCCAGGTTCTGCACCAGGTGATCAGCAAGGATGACCGTCTGAACTATCTGGACACCATCTTCATCGAGGGTCACACCGACAACCGGCCATTCCCTGGCTTCATGGGCAAGGGCAACTGGGGGCTATCCACCTTCCGGGCAATTTCGCTATGGCAGTTCTGGAGCAGCGCGTTGCCGGAAGAGCAGCGGCTCAATCGCATGAACAATCAGGAGGGTAATCCGTTGTTCTCGGTGAGTGGCTACGGGGAGACACGTCCGGTCAATGATGTGCAAGTCACTGAGGCGGATTTCCGTGCGAACCGGCGCATCGATATCCGCTTCACCATCCGTCGTCCGGCAAGTGCCGATTACGAGGGCATGCGCGGGTTGCTGGGAGGCGCCGCCAAATGAGGTTGCCACCGATTGATAACCGCCCGTCCACATGGTCGGCGTCGGTCATCGAAGGCTGGCTTGGGCTGACGGAGAAAGCCAAAAGGATGAAGGCCAAGGTAGGCGACAGCGATGCTTTCGATCACACGCTATCGCGATGGCGCGACATGGCCAGCAGCGGGCGCTTCGAGGGCTTGCCAGCCTTGTTGCGGCGCCGTATGGGCGCGCGAGCGTTGACCTGGTTGTGGTTGAACGACGAGCGACTCGGCTCACGGCTACTCAACGTGCGCATGTTGGATCTCCTGATGGAAGTCCAGCAGCCACGACTGACCCGCCTGACGCTGATCCAGTTGATCCAGCTGTATTTCCGCCATTTCGACCGTCTCGACGAGCGCGACAAGCAGGCGGAGGGGCTGCTCGAGCCGCTGCAGCAGCATCTGCATGACCAGTTGGGCCGCATGCCGGAGCCGAAGCAGCCGCTGTTCGCCAAGGATGTCCTGTCTGTGCTCAAGCATGAGGGACGCTGGCTGCTGGATCTGAATGGCCCCCTGGAACTGGTTCGCCGCGTGCGCGAACAGGGTCGCGAGCTGGGGGAGGCCTTTTCGACTTATGGTCTGGAGGGGTTTGATACCGGTCGGTATGCCGATATCTGCCGGGCGCATTTCTATCTGGAAACACTGCGCGGCTTGCGGCCGGGTGAGTGGGATCCGGTATTGGATGAGCTCCTCAAGCCTTCGGTGAGCAAGGCGCCCTACGAAGACGGCAAACGTATCGGCCATGTTGCGCTGGAAATCATGATCGACAGGGCGGCAGACGATCCGGGCGAAAGCTGGCAGAACTTCATTCTCAATCTGGCCGGCGATCCCCGGATAGCCAGCTCGGCACCCAATTATCGGGAGTGGTGGAAGCCGCTCGGTGAAGCGCGCATCAGCAAGGTGCGTGGCTGGCTGTCCAAGGAGGACTTGCGTCTCTTCCTGCAGGCGGTAGAGCAGTACGGTATCGAAACGCAGAAGGATGATCTGCAGAGGATGTTCCCGGCACGCAAGCTGTTCCTGGAGGGCCTGTTCAAGCTCAAGTTGATCCGCAATACCCGCCTGTTGCTGGGAACCAGGGCTCAGCAGACAGTCAAAAAAATTCTCGGCAGCGAGGTGAAAACCAGTTTTGCTCGCATGGATGGCCCCATGGCGGACAAGGCAGTTATTTACTTGGATTGCGGTGACTTCCATCTGGTCGAGGGTTCCCATAGCTTCAAGATCTGGGTCTATCTGGCCTCTCCTGGTGAGCTGCTGCGTTCATACGACAAGGGCACCTTTACGCATTCAGATCTGACTGCTGTGATCCCTGGGCAGTACAAGAAGATTTATCCGAATCTGCCCTACGATGCGTTTGTGCACACTCCCAACTCCTGGCAAAACAAGGTCTTCCAGTTCCTGGCCGACAACGGCATCGGTCTAGATATTGAGCAGTTGCTCAGCAAGCCTGACTACAGGAACTATCTCGCCAGGTTCGGCATGCCCGTAGTCCGTTCCAGAAAGGTGAAGGTTCCGCCAGCAGCGCCGATGCCACCCTCGACTTCGCGGCCGGAGCGGATGGTTCAGCAAGAGCTGGAGCCGGCCTGGGCTGCCCATACGCCAGTGCAGCAAGCTCGGCCGACGCAGACGACGACACGCGACGCTCCGCAGAGTGGCAAGCCCGTAGCGACAGGATCGGCAGCGCCTTCGGTTGCCCGCTCGATCCGGGAGCAGAACAGGGCCATTGCTGAATCGGACAGGCCCAGCCAGGACGGTGCTTCTTCAAGGTTGCCTGGCAGACCGCCGATAACTCAGGGAGGCACCAAACGGAACGAGGTTGACGCCAACCTTATGAGGGATATCGGCCGTCTTTCCGGACCTGCGCTCAAGGTTCTGCGCTACTTTGCTATCAATCCCGGAGACAAGGCGCGTTACGCCGCTAATGTCCTCGATATTGATGTGCGCGAGGTCAATCAGCTGTTGCACGGACCACTGAAAAATTTATGCAAGCAGGATGCAGCCTTTGGCTGGAGTGTCTCGCCTGAGGTGGACGCAATGCTGAATCAACTTTTTCCCTGACCTGGTGGGTGCGCAATGGCCTTTCTAGACATGATCAAGGGCTTGCTTGGCGGGCGCGAGGAGTCGCTTTCCCAGCAGAGCGGTTTCCAATTCCAGGCTGACTCGGAGGGGCTGAACTTCTATCTGGAGAAGTCGATCTTCGATGCTCTGCTAGGAGGGAGTGGCAATACCCTGCAGAAAATCCAGCTGATCGCCTTGCGCATGCTGGAGGAGCAGGGGCTGGCTGAGATCATTCCCAACGGGTTTCATGTCCTTGCGGCCGATCTGGCCGGTCTTGATGACGAGCAGGCCGAAGTGCTCCGGCTGCCGGAAAGATTTCCCGGCTCGTTCGACTCGCAGATACAGGGTCGCACCGGGCAGAGTGGTTTCCGGGTTGATCTGAGTGCGCGGCTCAAGGATGGTCAGGCGCCTTTCACCCGCAAGGGGCCATTCCTGCTGCTCTCGTCTTCCGAGGCATATCGGCTGACACCGGCCGAGCTGATGGGGCTAGAAGCGTGGGAGCATCATCAGAAGCTGGCTCCGGAGACTCGCAACGAGAGGGCCAACCTGCGTCTTCTCGCTGAGTTGCAGACCGCAGCACGCAGCGGCATGCGTATCGACCTGAGCCACTTCGAGCGGCTGGATGTCGTGGTGCCGGAGAATATCGGTGTGACCGCTACGCGCTTGCCGGACGGTAGCCTGATGCTCTGCCCCAGCCTGGGGGATGGTTCTACGCCGGATCAGCTGGAAAAGCGCTGGTCGCAGCTGGACATGAGCGCGGATGGCGGTGTGCTGCGCATCGACAACCGGGTCGTGCTGCTCGAAGCGAAGAAGATGGCCGCGATCAAGGAGGTGCTGGGTAACAAGCGCATCCCTGCCGACAAGGTGGCCGATTTCATTACGACGCCCAGCGCGTTTCTCGATGCGGCCCTGGTCAATCTGGAACTCGGGTTTTCTGTTCGGGTAATGGGCATCGGCAAGCTCCAGCACATGGACTTCGGCGAGCTGGATGGCAAGAAGCAGGACTGGTTTGCCCTGGACTCACGTGCGGCACCCGTCGAGATAATCCCCAAACTGGTGCAGTCACCTGAGGAGCTGGAGCAGTTCGAGAGTGCCCTGGCGGCGGCCAGAGAGCAGGGGGCGGAGCGGCTGTCCTTCGCTGGCGAGGTGATCGACATCTCCAATCCCGAGGCTGTCGAGCGGCAGGTCGAGTCGCTGCGCGGCAAGTTTGCGGAGTCGTCAGGGGAGCCGCCAGCGAAAACCAATCCAGACACTCCGGAAGACGAGAACACCAAAGAGCAGGTGACGGTACTGATCCGCGAGGCCGATCAGATCGATACCCGGTTGCTGGACAAGGCTGCCGCGGCGAGACCGCTGCTCGAGCCGGAATGGACGGCCTATGCTCGCCAGCCCTTCGCTCACCAGCGCGAAGGAGTCAATTGGATGCTGGGTCTGCTGGGCTCGGCGATCCGAGAAGATCGGGGTGACCTCTACCGCTTGCAGGGTGGCTTGCTGGCGGATGACATGGGTTTGGGCAAGACCTACATGTCGCTGGTCACTGCTGCCGAGTACCTGGCCCAGCAGCGCGACGATAGTCGCTCGCAGAAGCCCGTGCTGGTCGTGGCGCCTCTGAGTCTGCTGGAAAACTGGGAAGACGAGGTGGCGCAGACCTTCAAGAGCATTCCCTTCCACGACATCGTGGTGCTGCAGTCCGGGCGTGATCTCAACCAGTTCAGGGTCAAGGGGGCCGAGCGGGAGTCCCTGCAGTTGGCGTCCCTAGTCGATGACGATGGCGGCCTGGATGAGGAGGCGATCCGTTATGCGCTGCATATCGGCCCGGAGGCCGGTGCTAACCGTCTGGATTGGGAGCGCCGCCTAGTGCTGACGACCTACCAGACCTTGCGCGACTACCAGTTTTCCCTGTGCCGGATCGACTGGGGCATGGTCATCTTCGACGAGGCGCAGAACATCAAGAACCCGAATGCTCTGCAGACTCGTGCAGCCAAAGGCTTGAAGGCCGATTTCAAACTGCTCGCTACTGGCACGCCGGTCGAGAACAGTCTGGGCGACTTCTGGTGCCTGATGGATACCGTCCAGCCGGGACTGCTCGGCGACTGGCCGCAGTTCCGGGATCGCTGGGTCAAGCCGATCCTCAATGCGGGGGAAGAGGAGAGGGATGCCGTGCGGACCAGCATTGGCTCCGAGCTGCGCGGCGCCGTCGGCAGCTTCATGCTCAGGCGCGTCAAGGAAGATCAGCTCAAGGGGCTGCCTTCGAAGACCATTCACAGTGGCGTCAGCAAGGTTCCGGCGGGCCAGCAGGTTCCTGCCCCCAACCTGGCGGTCTGCATGAGTGGCCTGCAATTGCAGGCCTATGACGCGGTGCTCGACGGTTACCGCAGTCAGCGGGCCAGCGAGGACATGCGGGGCAGGGCGTTGGCGGCCCTGTCCAGCCTGCGCGAGGTTTCCCTGCACCCGCGACTTCGCGAGGAGGCCAAGCTGATGACCAGCAGCGCCAAGGACGCCCGCCAGGTGATGCAGGAGTCGGGCAAGCTGTCCGTGCTGCTGAAGCTGTTGGATGAGGTCCAGCAGAAGAAGGAAAAAGTCATTCTCTTCATGGTGACCAAGCGTCTGCAGCGCCTGCTCAAGCTCTGGCTGGATCAGATCTATGGCCTGAACATCGCCATCATCAATGGCGAGACGGCTGCGGTGGCCAAGAAGGCGGAGGATATGACCCGCAAAAGGCTGATCACCGCATTCGAGGCCCAGCCAGGCTTCAATCTGCTGATCATGTCGCCAGTGGCTGCCGGTGTGGGTCTTACCGTGGTGGGTGCGAACCATGTGGTTCACCTGGAGCGGCACTGGAACCCGGCCAAGGAAGCCCAGGCCTCGGACCGCGTCTACCGGATCGGCCAGACCAAGCCGGTGCATATCCACCTGCCAGCGGTTCTGCACCCACAGTTCGACTCCTTCGACCTACACCTGGATCGCCTGCTGCGCGGCAAGCTGATGCTCAAGGATGCCGTAGTGACGCCGGAGCCGGTTTCCGAAGGTGAGATGATTCAGGCGATGGGATTGTGATAGATGGCTGAGGAGGCGCTCGCTCAAAGGCCCGTGCGTTGTTCTGGTACGCAAGAAAAAATACGCAAATGCGTGCGTACCAACGTGCGTACCAACGTGCGTACCAGACTGCGTACCGCCGCGCTGAGCAAGGTTTGCGTGCGAACCTGCTTGCGAACCTACGGCTGTCGAACTTGAGTTCAGCTCATGTTGTACCTGCGCCAGCCGTCTTTGAGCGCAACCGGGCTTGGCCGGCCAGCAGCCGTTTCCGTGGATACCAGCTTGGATACCACCCCCGGCTACTGTTCCACCACGCGTGAACCGCTGGCATCGTGAACAACCAGTACCGGGCGCTTGCGGACGTGGCCAACCGTCCGCGGCTTGCACAACTGGTCCGGTGGACAGGTGCGAATGAACCCCAGCGCCAGCACGCATGCCAGTTGGAGCGGGCTGTGGAACTCCCAGCCGTCGCCGCTCCGTTCGGCACTGTTCTCCAGCCCCTCGATGGCGATCAGATCGACCAGACGGCACCATCCAGCCCGACGCGCGCGCTCCCGGTCCACGCGGTTGATATTCAGCAGGTCAGCCAGCGCTTCGAAGCCCAGCGCCCTGGCGTAGCCCTCGCGGTCCAGCATCAGCACCTGCCCGTAGTCCCCCAGCGTATCGACCACGTTCGCCAGTTCCTCGGCGCGGTGGTCGCATGCCCGCTGCTCCAGGGCATCGGCTCGGCGCCGGGCAAACGGGCCGGACTGGCGCAGCTTGTTGGCCTGCCGGGACAGGGCATTGCGCTCGGCGCGGATGGCGCTGCGCAGCTCGCAGAGGTGGCGGACGATGCGCCGGGTGATGGTCAGCAGGTCGCGGCGGGTGGTGCCCGGCTTGCTGCCGATGCGCTCCAGGGTGCGCAGGACGTTGGCGGTCATCGGGTCGGCTCCATGGGTGTGGTGTCGTAGGTAGCGCGCAGCTCGGCGCCGGTTGGGCAGTAGCGGGCTGTAGGCGGGTGGCAGCCAGGGCAATCGCCGAAGATGTGGTTGTGGAACTGGTCGCGCACGGCCAGCCAGACCGGTGAAGCCGTGGCGGCGCTGCGGACGATGCGCTGCGGTTCGCTGGCGGCCTCTGCTGCGGGCGCAGGAGGTTGGATGGGTGCCGGTGCTGCTGGTGGTGCGGCTGCGGCGGCCTGCTGGCTGGTGCTCTCCATCAGGCGCAGGGCGGGCTGCTCGGCGGCTGGCTTGTTCAGGCCGGCGATCAGATCGAACAGGTTTCCCATGATGCGTGTTCGTCCTTTGATGTTTTGCGCAGGGAACATAGGGAACACAGGGGAAAGCCAGTAACGGCGCTGGTTGTAGCTGTTCCCTACGCCATTTCCCGGCAGGGAACACCGGGAACAGCGGTCGAAGCCTGTTCCCTATGTTCCCTATGCCGTTTTCAGCCAGGGAACAGCCGGAAGCTGCGTGGCTCTAGGCTGTTCCCTCCGCTCCCTGTATTCCCTCTCCGGAACAGCAAACTCGATCAGTTCGCGCCGTCCAGCCGGGCCGCGTTGATCCAGTACAGGCCGGGATTGCTGCCATCTGGGAGTCGCTTCCGGTGCTGGTGCTTGCCGGCCTCCTTCTTGGCAATCGCCCCCGCGCCATCCAGGGCACGCACCGCGCGCGCCAGCTCGAAGCCCTCCGCCGCTTCAGCTAGGCCGCTGCGGGTGAACAGGTACAGGCGCCCGCTGTCGGTGCTCTCCCAGTAGCCGGCACGCTCGCGCACCTCGATGGCGCCAGCCTCGACCGACTGGAAGCGGCTCCCGCCGTGGCGGTCGATGAAGTCAGCCACTGCCCGGAGAATCTGCCGGTCTTCGCTCGGGCCTTCGCCACGCTCCCTGCGCCAGCCATCGAACAGCCCCACCATGCTGGCGGTGGCCTCGCTCTGCACCAGCGGCAACAGCCCCATGCCGGCGGCCAGCTCCAGCGCCAGCGCGACGATGGCGAAGCGTTCCGCCACGCGGGCCGGCTGGCCGGGTTCTGCCGGGAAGTGTTCGCGGATCGTCTCCAGCATCTCCGGCAGCCTGCCCAGGTCGCCGCTCTCGATCAGTTGGCGCACGAACTCCGGGCCGGCATGGCCGTAATGGGTGGAGCTGGCGCGCTTGAGCGCATCGGACAGGCTGGCGCCGCTCGGGTGACCGTGCAGGTTGTCCCAGGCGCCGAAGGTGCGGCCCGCCGATACCGTGACCAAGCGGACCTCCTGCCCGGCACGGGTGCGCTTACCGGCCTCGGCCATCTTGGTTTCGAGCGTCACCTCGCCGGACGACAGCAGCATCACCCGCCAGCGGCGCACCCGACGCGCAGCACTCGACCGCCCGGCGCGCTGCTTGCCGGTGCCGTCCGCCACGCTGTACACCACGTCGCCGACGTAGCGCGGATCGGCCTGCCCCAGTTCATCCAGCGCCAGCAGCCCGTCATTGCGCAGGGCAGCGATGCCCTCCAGGCCGTTGGCGGTGGCGTTCCACTTCAGGGTGAAGTGGGCACCATGCCCCCAGGCCGATGCCGCGCACAGCACGGCGGTGGTCTTGCCGTTGGAGCTGTCCCACAGCAAGTGGAAGCCGCCGCCCGTGTGGATGTTCAGCGGCCCCAGCAGCGGGCCGGCCAGCGCGGTGCCGATGGCCAACTGCAGGATGGGATTGCCCGGCAGCAGGGCCGCGATGCCCTCGCGCCAGCCGTCCAGGGTGCCGGCCTTGCCATAGTCGCCATCGGCGGTGCTCTCAGCCTGGTGGATGGCGTCGCCCTTACCGATGTTCTCCAAGGGCGTGATGAACAGCTCCGGCCCGTGCCAGCCGGTCGAAGTGGCGGCAGTGACGCGGCGCTTGGGGCTTTGCTCGGCGATGTACTCCACCACACGGGCGCGTTGCCGGTGGGCGATCTTCAGCCCCATGTGGAGCAGCACGCGCAGCACGTCGGCAGGGTGGCCGGCCAGCAGCTCGCCGGGCATTGCCCAGGTCAACCAGCAGTCGTCCAGGTTGCGGAAACGCAGCAGGCGGCCATAGTCGGCCTTCCTCGACTCGCTGCGCGTCACCGCCTCCACATGCAGGGGACCGCACAGCCACTCGTCCACGGGTACCAGGTTGCCATCCGCGTCGCGCTTGTTGCCGTGGTGCCAGACGCCCGGCTTGAGCTGTTTTCCGTCCAGGGTGGTGGCGTGGTCGTAGGTGCGGAAGCACGGGCGCGTGAGCGGCGCCGCTTCGGGGGCGGGAATCAGCTCAATGACGTTGCTCATTGCTTGGCCCTCCGCCATTGGCGCAGATCGTTGAAGTCGGACAGCTCCAGAGGCTCGTCGCCGCTCCAGTTCGGGAATACCAGCTCACAACCGAGTACGGCAGCGGCCTTGGTGGCAGCAGTACGGCCAGGGTTACCCTTGCCCTCGGCTTCGGTCTTGCGGTCGTCGTCGCCGGCCATGACCAGCGGGTTGTCCGGGTAGGCAAGGCGCAGGCGGTCGCCCACGGCAAACAGGTTTCCGGCGTACATCGCGCAGGCCACGGCAGCGCCGTTGTACTCGTGGATCGTCGCCCCGGTCGCCCAGCCCTCGCAGACGAAAATGCGCTGTCCCTTCTCCAATCGCCCGAGGGGCGAATAGCAGCCTGTCACCTGTCCCCCCGGCAGGAAGCGCTTCTTCGTGCCGTCCAGGTGGATGCGTTGCAGGTTCACCAACTGGCGCCCCAGGTACAGCGGCACCAGCAGCACGTCGCCGAGCTGGCGCAGGGCATGCGGCTGGCAGCCCTTGCAGGCTAGGTAGGGGTGATCGGGGCCGGCAGGCTCGGCGACGGCCCACAGCCCCACAGCCTCAGCGGCGGCGACCTGCTGGCGCTGGCGCTGCTCGGCTTCTCGCTGGCGACGGGCCTGCTCGATGCGCTGGGCGACCAACTGCGCCTCCAGGTGGTCGACGGGGCGCCGGCTGCTCCAGGGCTGCCAGATGCCCGCTTTCCAGCTCCCGAACCAGCCAGAGGCAATACCATCCAGATACAGGGCATAAGCGCCATTGCGGGAGCCGGCGCGGTCGCCGGGGGCGTGGAAGCGGTGAATCTGGCCGTCAGGGATCGGCAGGAGGTCCAGCGGGCCGAAGGTGGCGGCCATCGCCTCGCGGAACAGCATCACGGGATCACTCACAGTCGGTCTCCTCAATGACTGCCAGACGGGAAACAAGGGCTACAGCCAGGCGTTCTGCAGCGGCTTGCCATGCAGGCAGTGCTGCAATACGTTCACCGGCTGTGGCGCTCGGGTTGGTAGCTCGATGGAGCGCCTGCCAGGCTTGGTGGATCAGCTCCAGGTGACGGTGGGTGAGCATGCCGGTGACTTTCTCCGGGCAAGCCGAAGCCGTCGCCGCCTGCTGGCAGCGTTGAAAGTCGGTCATGGTTTATTCCCTTGCGGTGTCTGGCGTCGCGGCTTGAGCGATGCCTGTCAGGGCGCGGATGCTGGCGATTCGGCGGAGGGCTTCATCGGTGGCGATGCCACACTGGTCGACCGAGCGGCGGCTCAGCTCTTTCGTGCGGGTGGCAGTTCTCATTGCTGAGCCACCTCGCTCAGTTGCTCGGCAATCCAGGCCTCGATTTCCAGCGAATCCCAGCCGACCGCATGGGCGCCAGCGATACGGCGGGACTTGGGGAAGCGGCCTTCCTTCATCAGGTCGTAAATCGTGGTGCGCCCAAGGCCAGTGCGGGCCTTCACGGTCGGCAGGCGATAGATACAGCGGGGGTTTTGAACAGTTGCGGCCATCGTCGTTACCTCTGGGTATGCCGCGATGCGCGGCGGACGATGGGTATTCAATACATCATGTCGGCGTAGTAACAGATCGGTGAGCCGGCAGACTGTATAGTGTGCCGGCACATTGTATGGTCTGCCGGCACATCAACAGGGTCACGCCTTGGCTCTTCGGTGCTCTAGGATCCAGAGGTAAACGGTCATGAAATCTTCGACTCCGTAGTCTTTGAATTTGCAATTGCGCGCAAAGGCTCGTGGTGACTTGTACTTGTGGCCGTTAGCTTCCCAGTCTGCTATGGCTGCTGCCTTCCCTTCGCTGTAGAGCTTGGCGGCGCGGGCTTCGCCTCCCTTTTTGGCAAGTTGCGACATGATCTTGTGTACGCTGGGGTCAAGGGCGTGCAAAAGGGCAAGAAGTGTCCTGTCTTGCTCTGGGGGCAGCGTCCTCATGAGCTCGAGAAGGTGGCTAGTTCTTTCCTTGAACCACTCCTTTCCGAAATCTCGAATCTGGGTCTCCCAGGCGAACAGGACGCCCAGCAGGTCAACCACCGGCGAGCCGAAGCGCCTCTCATCTGTTGCCTGAATAAAGTACTGGGCTGCGAAAAAGGAAAAGCCTTCGGGGTATTCCGAATCAAAAAAACGGTCGCACTCTTGCTCAAGGTGCATGACGGCATCCCGGAACGGCAGCTCGACCCACTGGGTTTGCTGTAGTACCTCAACAAGCGCATCTTGAGCCGACTCGGCAAGTTCAATGCTGATTTCTTGAGTGCTTGCCGTCTTGCTTCGCTTGCTCATCGCTCGTCCTCCTTGGCTCTCCCGGTTCCTGAATGGTCAGTTGGCCGACAGGGGGAAGAGAGGCCCCGGACCAACTGGACAGCGCTCATGCTCGTTTGAAGTCCCCATGAATGACATTTTCCGCTGGCGGGGTGGTCGCGTACTGTGCCCAGTCGGCCATTAACGAGCGGCGTTTTTCAAAAATATCACCACGCCAGTACGCCGCCTCAGCTCCATCTGCGACCTTGTGAGCCAGAGCCATCTCGCAAACTTCACGCGGGTAGGGTGTACGTTCGGCTGCCCAGTCGCGGAATGTGGAGCGGAAGCCGTGCATGGTCAGATCCTCACGGCCTATTCGCCGCAGCCCCATCAGCATGGCCATGTTGGACAAGTGCTTGCCTTGGCGGGTGCTCGGGAAAAGGTATGGGCTGCCCGTAATACGAGGGAGGCTGCTCAGTACTTCGAGGGCGGGATCAGATAGCGGGACGCGGTGTTCTTTGCCTGCTTTCATGCGTTGGGCGGGAATCGTCCAGGTGCGTGTTTCCAGATCGATTTCCCCCCAGGCGGCACCCAGCACCTCCGAGGTGCGGCATGCGGTCAGGATGGTCAGCCGCATGGCCTTGTAGGTCAGCTCATCATGCTTGGCCAGATCGACCATGAACGCCGGCAGATCGCTCCAAGGCAGTGCTGAATGATGAGTCCTGGCTTGCACCTTCGAGCGTTTTGGCAGCAGCTTGTCTAGGTGCCCACGCCAGCGTGCGGGGTTCTCTCCCTCGCGCAGGCCACGCGCCTTGGCGGCGTCGAGGATCAACTCGATCCGGTTGCGCAGCCGGTTGGCTGTCTCAGTTTTCTCTGTCCAGATCGGTTGCAGAATCTCTAAAACGTGAGCTGTGGAGACTTCACTGGTCGGCAGATGGCCGATGACCGGCTCTGCATAAGTGGCCAGGGTGTTCTCCCACTGCTGGGCGTGCTTGGCATTCTTCCATCCGGCGCGGTGTGCTGCGATGTAATCGGTGGCGACAGTATTGAAGGTAACAGCCCTGGCGACAGCAGCCTGCTCGCTGGCGCGTAGGCGTTCCCGCTCGGCATCTCTGGCAGCCATTGGGTCGATACCTGTGCTCAGCAGCTTGCGCTGCTCGGCAGCTGCCAGGCGAGCGGATTTCAAGCCCACGTCAGGAAAGCCCCCCAGCCCCATCTCCCGACGCTTGCCGTTGAGCTGGAAGCGCAGCACCCATGATTTTCGCCCACTGGCCTTCACGACGAGGCGCAGGCCTTCGCCATCCTCGTAGGTTCCCGGCTCTGTCAGGTTCTCTACTTGCTTCGGGTTCAGCTTGCCCATGCTCAGCTCCATTGTCTGGGATCTGTTCCCCCACTTGTTCCCCCATTTTTTCGTGGAAAGGGGCAGGGCGGGGCGAACGGGTACGGACAGATAATAGGCTGAAAGCCTCGTGGAATCTATGTCTTGTGGGGTTCTGCGAAAAGGTGCGGACTAGGTGTTGGCGGACTACGCTTCCGCCACCAAATTCAGTTGAAAGCCCCGCTAGCCGGGGCTTTCGAGTTTCTGGGCGTTTAGTTTGGGAACGCCCGGTATCTGATTTGTTTCCGCAATTTTTTCCGACCGTTTCCGCAACTCACCCTCAGCGGGTGGGGTCAACGAGCTCGCCGACCCGGCGATACACCGTCGTCTCGGTGATGCGCTTGATGGGAGGAGGTCGCAGTAGCGGCGGCGAGCGCGGTCTGGGCGTGGCGGCGATTTTCGCCCAGTACAGCTGGGTCTGCCGCGTGGTGGACGACGTGCTGCGCTCCCTGAGCGCCCCACGCGAGGAAGGCGGCCTCGGCGGCCGCGGGCTGACGCTCTACACCCTGGCCAAGGTGCGCTACGTGCATGCTGGCGAGCGGCCCCCGGTGGCGGCCTAGAGCTCGCCGAGCTGGCGATCAGCGAGCGGACCTATCGCACCCAGGTGGCCGAGCTCACCGACATGGCTGACAGACTGGCCGCGAGCTGGTCGGCGGCTCCGGTAGGGGGGCAACACGCGCAGCGATTGCCCACCATGGGCAGCGGTAGACAAGGCTACGCCGTTGTCTACCCTACGCGCTCCGGGGGTTATGCTCGGGCTCGCGGAGTCGGTTTGATGAGGCTTTCCGCCGGGATACCGAACAGGCTGTGCAGCTTCCAGATCATCGGTAAAGTCAGAGAGCGGGTGCCGTTCAGCACCTCATAGACCCGGTTGGTGCGGCCGATTGCCGGACTCAGATCGCTGGCGGTCAGCCCCGATTGCTCCATGCGGAACTTG
>LNAP01004893.1_pt1 | contig 27981 bp, 32 predicted proteins | sample 602601 | NCBI WGS metagenome assembly LNAP01 (sample SAMN02440304, study PRJNA202911) | soil metagenome | biome: Subtropical and temperate rainforests or woodlands; isolation source: soil samples (1 kg each in a 20% v/v slurry with milli Q water) were... ... | reverse complement strand
AACGAATAATAACCATAATCTTTGTTCTCTTTTGAATAATTTAAAGCAGAAAGGCGCGGATTTTACGTTATATCCGAACCTTTTGGCAAGCTATTTATCCATCAATTTCATTATTAATGTATCTATTTGTTTTTGTAACTAATTACTGAACAAACATAGTCGTGCCAAAAACCCATTTTTTAATACATTTACACGTGCTTTTTATAGCGCGTTGGATCATCCAAGCCTGCCGCAGCAAATCCTTCACTACGCAAGCGGCAAGAATCACATACACCACATGCTTCGCCATGACTATCGGCCTGATAACAGGAAACAGTCATGGCGTAATCCACACCCAACTTTGTACCCAGCTGCACAATCTGTGCTTTGGTCATATCAATCAACGGTGCATGCACGGTGATGGTTTTGCCTTCCACCGCACTCTTGGTGGCCAGGTTGGCCATATTCTGAAACGCTTTCACGTATTCGCCGCGGCAATCCGGGTAACCGGAATAATCCAGCGCATTCACGCCGATAAAAATATCCTGTGCGCCCAGCACTTCTGCCCAGGCCAAAGCGAGAGACAGCATAATAGTATTGCGTGCCGGTACATAAGTGATCGGAATGCCTTCAGAGGCTTTTTCCGGCACCGCGATTGCATCATCTGTTAATGCAGAACCGCCGAACAGAGACAGATCGAGCTGCGCCGTTTTATGTGCAGCAGCACCCATTACAGTGGCAATTTTCTTGGCCGCGTTCAATTCTGCAATATGGCGCTGATGATAATCCAGACTCAGGCAGTAACACTCATACCCTTGACTGCGTGCATAAGCCAGCACGGTCGCAGAATCCAAGCCGCCTGAAAGCAGCACTACGGCTTTAGCGCCTACGTGGCCCTGCTGCGCTACAGGCTCCGCGGATATGCCCTGTGCGGGCGTTTTAATTTGATTGTTCATATCAGATCAGACTGCTCATACTTAGATTAAGATTAAACCCCGGGCTTCTCGCCCCATAATATTTTATGCAACTGCACCTGCATACGCACCGGCAGCTTATCTTCCAACACCCAACCCGCCAAATCAGTCGGATTAATCTGACTGTAAACTGGGGAAAACAGTACCGGACATTTATCGGCAATGTGATATTTATTTAAAATCTCTTTGGCCCAATCGTAATCTGCACGACTGCATAGCACAAACTTCACCTCATCCGTTTTTTTGAGATGATCCAGATTGCTCCAGACGTTGTTTGCAACTTCACCGGAATCTGGTGTTTTAACATCCAGAATCACTGATACACGCTTATCGACAGGACTGACATCAATCGCACCACCCGTTTCGAGCGATACACTGTAACCGGCATCACACAACTCCTGCAACAGCACCAGGCAGCCTTTTTGTGCCAACGGTTCACCACCGGTAACCGTGACATATTTGGTACCGTAGTCCGCTACCTTGGCTAAAATATCACTAATCTCCATATTGCTGCCACCGCTGAATGCATAGGCGGTATCGCAATATACACAGCGCATCGGGCAGCCTGTGAGGCGCACAAATACCGTAGGCAAGCCTACGCGACTGGACTCACCTTGCAGTGAATAAAAGATTTCGTGGATTTTAAGTTTCATTTGATATTTATAGCGCTGTATATGCACGCTAAAAAAATAGCGCCAATTTAATTGGCGCTATTTTAACTTAAAAGGTGCAATACGCTAAATCCAAGTTAACACTCAGGTTAACTAAGTAAATGTTTTTTCTAAGAATTACCTGATGGACTCTAGAACTTTCAATCGTTTTTGCGCTGTTGGCGTTACTTCACTATTAGGAAATTTCTTAACCAGTTCGCGCAAGGTTTTCTTGGCGGCTGCTACCTGGCCCAGCTGAATCTGGCTGTTCGCCATATTCATCATTGCATCAGGCGCCTTGGCGCTATCAGGGTGCGCATCCAGTAATTTTTGCTGAGTAGCAATTGCTGATTTATAATTTTTCAATGCAAACTGCGAATAGCCCAAACCATACATGGCATCTGCGGCTGAAGCGCTACTCGGGTAGTCTTTTAAAAACTTATCATACGCAGCAAAAGCATCTTTATGCTTAGCATCTTTTGATAAAGCATTAGCTGCCTCTAACTGTTTCTGCTCTTCCGACTCTTTTACCGCAGTTGCAGACTCTGTAGCTGCTGAGGCTTGCGCTGCCGGGGCCGCACCGCTTTCTAACTTACGCAGGCGGACGTCAGTATCTGTATATAAATCTTTTTGACGTTGCTGGGCTAAATCAAGATTATGCGTCGCCAGTTCCAGATCGCCTTTTAATCTTGAATTCTCCTGCTTCAACGTCTCTAGCTGCGCCTGCACATCAACCAAGCCATTTTTAGCAATCGCCTCTAGCGAAGTAAGCCTTTGCTCCAACGCTTGCTGATTTCTTTTCAGTTCAGCCAGTGTGGCCTGAGTCGCCTGATTCTGACTTTGCATGGTTTTTTCAAGTTCAAATATCTTCTTACGTGCCTCAGTGTCGTCAAACAACGCCGCATGGCTGCTATATGAAAATAATTGTGCCGTTAAAAACAGGCTTATCAGAATCAGTTTTCTCATCGTATCTATTCTATGCTTTAAATTACTCGCCCTCGTAGACAATATCTACGCGACGGTTCAGTTGATGGCAAGCTTCATCTTTACAATTTGCAGTGGCTTTTTCTTCGCCGTAGCTCACTGTTTCAATTTGCTTGTCTTGTGCGCTTAAGATATTCAATGATTTTTTCACTGAAACTGAACGGCGCTGACCCAATGAAAGATTGTACTCACGTGTACCGCGCTCATCGGCATTACCTTGCAGGATAACTTTTGCACTGCCATGCTCAGCCAGGTATTTAGCATGCGCCTCAACCAGCGGACGGAACTCTTCTCTAACCGTGTCTTTATCAAAATCGAAATAAACCGTGCGTTTAGACAAGATATTGTTAGGATCAGTCAAAGGATTACCACTAACTGTACTATCTTGAACACCAGAAGTATCAGCACCGCTATCAGCGGCAGGTGTGGCTGGAGCAGTAGCCGTAGCGTTAGGGCTTTTATCTTCTACTGCAGCCGGCTTATCAACCATAGGTGTACTCTTACATGCTGACAAAGCCATCGCCAATAACAAGCTACCCAAGAGCTTTTTGTTTAAGATGCTTTTGTTCATTTTATTCTCCTCAAATTAAGTTGCAATTTCGCAACAGTAAGCTAACCGCATTGAAATACTTCAATGCGTTTCTAATTCAGTAATGGCCCCCACGATGGCTCACGTATATCACCGCCAGATTCACTCAGGCGCTGTTTAACACGCCCATCTGAAGACACCGCAGCTAAAGCACCGCGACCACCCACTCGGGTAGCATATAGTATCACACGACCATTAGGAGCAAAACTCGGTGATTCGTCCTGACCGCCATCGCTCAACAACTGTGCCTGCCCACTAACCAGATCCTGCAAGGCAATGCTGTACTTTGCACCGTCTTTACGCACCATCACCAATGATTTTCCGTCAGGAGCAAAATGCGGGCTCAGGTTATGGTCGCCCTGAAAAGTCACACGCTGCGCTTCACCGCCAAATGCAGATACCTTATAAATTTGAGGGTTACCGCCACGATCAGAAGTGAAATAAATCCATTTGCCATCCGGTGACCAGCTCGGCTCGGTGTCAATCGCACTGCTCTTTGTTACTTGCTTCAAACCGGTACCGTCGGCATTAATCGTATATAACTGCGAGTTAGCTGAATGGCTAAGTACAATCGCCAGTTTTTTACCGTCCGGCGACCAGCTTGGTGCACTGTTATTACCTTTGAAATTAGCTAGCGTTAAGCGCTGCCCGGTAGTGAGCGACTGTACAAAAATAATCGGCTTTTTCTTTTCAAATGAAACGTAAGCAATCCTGGTGCCGTCTGGCGACCAGGCTGGTGAAATAATCGGTTCGCTGGAAGAAACCACGGTTTGCGCGTTAACGCCATCAGCATCTGCCACCTGCAGCGCATAACGGTTTTTGGTTTTGTTGATGTAAGCAATACGGCTAGCGAAAATAGGCCCTTCACCGGTCAGCTTCTGATAAATCACATCTGCTATTTTGTGTGCGGTTAACCTTAACTGGTTAGGCGCGATGTTGTACTCCATCGTCACCAGCTGCGTTTGCTTAAGTACATCGGCCAAGCCAAATGTCACTTTAAGACGGTTACCGGGCAAAGCCGTCACATTACCGACCGTAATCGCCTGTGCCTGCAACACGGCCCACTCGGCATATTTTACCTGCGATACTTCAGTTGGCCGACTCGAAACGCCACTGGTCTCCAGCACTCGGAACAGGCCGCTGCGGCGCAAATCAGCAGCAATAATGTCAGCAATTTTATCCTGACCTGCAGTTGCAGCCTGACCAAAAGGTACAATTGCGATTGGAATTTGCTGCGCACTGCCGCCGCTGATTTCAATTTCCAAGGCTGCATGGGCAACAGTAGAAGTGAGCGTTGCAATCAGAAATAAAACCGGCTGGAATAATTTAAAAAGTTTTTTCATATGCTGAATTTGGGTTGCATCCATAAAGTTAATGAATTTTACTGCAATAAGGGGAAGAAGCTACAAGCATTTAATTTTATTAAAGAAAAACAGCAAACGATGACTGATATGAGTTGTTATGAGCCAAGCCTAATCAACGCTTAACACTTAATTGTCATTAGGGCGGAATGTCAGCTTAAGGTTCCTGAACTGTGAGAACAAGCTTGCATCCTGGGGTAACGGTAATGGCTCTGACACTCTAATCGCACGCTCTACCGCATCGTCACAGGCTGCGTTACCGCTGGACTTAATAAGTTTAGGTGACCCACTCAACTCACCGGTCGGGATTAATCCAATCTCAAATTTCAATTCAGGGTTACCATTACCGCAGAGTGTTTTATTTACGTTGCTGCGGATCTTTGCCTGGATTTTTGCCTTGAATTCATCGACTACCCCGGCACTTGCTGCAGAAGCTTTTTGCTCACCCGTGGCTTTATCTTCACTCAAACTTTCCTGCTGCAGTTTTTTTAAAGCATCATTCGTGTTTGATTTTGTAACGCTTTTATTTTTCAATGCTTCCTGACGTGCTTCTTCCTGCAGTTTAGCCAGTGCATCATTAGTCTTAGCAACAGGTTTAGGCGGCACTTCTTTTACTGGTTCTTTCTTGACCGGCTTTTTCTCAATTGCAATCTCTACCTTTGGTTCTGGCTTTTCTTCAGGCGCTACTACCGGTTCTGGAACCTCTTTTTCTACAGGCATCGGCTCTGGTAAAGGCTCTGGCACAGGCGGCGGCTTATGCTCCTCAACAGCAACACTGTCCCACAGCTCAACTTGCGCGATACTGATCGGATGCGTCGTTTTCCAGTTAAACGAAATCAGCAAAGCACCCAACAGCAAGGTGTGTACTAAAACAGAAAACACACCGGCCTTGAATGAATCTGGATTTTCGCGCTGACGTAACATCATAATAAATTCTGATTACACTTTTAAAGTGGCTTAAGCAGCAAGCCGACTTTATCCACTTTATTGGTTTTCAATAAATCCATGACACCGATCACATCTTCATATTTGACACTTTTATCGGCCGCAATGACGACTGAACGCTCTGGTGACTTAGCCAGCTGCACTTTGACCAGAGACAATAATTCATCGCGTTGCATAGTTTTACCATCTAGCTCTGTGTTTCCATTTTTCTTCACGGTAACAACGATTGGCGGCAATTTTGGCTGACTCAAGGCTTGTCCTGCGCCTGGCAATTCCACTACGCCGGGATTCGTCATTGGCGCAGTAACCATAAATATGACCAGCAGCACCAAGGTAACATCAATGTAGGGTACTACATTGATCTGGTTCATCATGCGGCGTTTACGAGTGCGTGACATTGCGTTATGCCTTTAAGATTTACGTTGCAGGATATTGGTAAACTCTTCCATAAAGCTCTCATAACGCACAGAAAGCCTGTCTACAGAGCTTGCAAAACGGTTGTAAGCAATCACTGCCGGAATCGCTGCAAACAGGCCAATAGCAGTAGCTACCAGCGCCTCGGCAATGCCGGGCGCCACCTGTGTAAGTGTTGCCTGTGCGACGTTAGACAAGCCTCTAAATGCGTTCATAATGCCCCATACCGTGCCAAACAGGCCGATATAAGGACTCACAGAGCCGACGGATGCCAGAAATGGCAGGTGTGCATCCATATCATCCATTTCTCGATTGTAGGCAGCGCGCATCGCACGGCGTGCGCCTTCCATCACGTCCGACACTTCCATGCGTGCCTGCTGTTTATGCTTGATGTATTCCTTGAAGCCAGCTTCAAAGATGCTGGCCATGCCCTGCGGTTTGCGGCGCCCGGCCGTCACACTGTCATACAGCTTATTCAAGTCACCGCCAGTCCAGAACGTTTCTTCAAACTGCTCTGCATCCTTTTCAGCGCGCTTGATTGTGGCGACTTTGATGAATATATACCACCATGAAAATAGCGAGGTAATGACCAGAAGCAGCATCACCAGCTGCACGGGTAAGCTGGCACCCGCGATCAAGGTAAAAAACGACATATCACTGCTTGCGTTCATAATTTCTCCACTAGTTTCTACTGCACACTATTTTTATAACAATTATTTTAAAAAAACTATGTCTAATCAGCCAATGTCGGCAACATGGCCATTTTAATATCCGCAGGAATACCCAACGGCTTGAATGTTTCTGCATTCACAAACGCCAGCTTGACTTGCGCTTTAATCAGTAAATGATGCTCACGCATAATTTTCTGTTCCATTTCAATGCTGCCGCGCCCGATTTTTGTGAGCTTGCAATGCACTTCGAGCATATCGTTAAAGTATGCCGGGCCTTTAAATTCAACCGAGAGGCTATGCACGACGATGATGACGCCTAAGTCTGCTTTAACTTGCGGCTGCTCAAAACCCAGCGCACGCAGCCATTCAGTTCTGGCGCGTTCCATAAAGTTCAGATAATTGGAATGGTAAACCACGCCGCCTGCATCTGTATCTTCATAATAGACGCGGACTGGCCAATTGAAAGTAGTTTTTCTATGCATCTTTACTGCTGCCAAAGTTCACCCGAAGCCAGGCTAGCGGGCACAGCCAAACCAAAATGCTGGTAGGACTGACTGGTTGCGACACGGCCACGCGGTGTGCGCATTAAATAACCCTGCTGAATCAAATAAGGCTCCAGTACATCCTCGATTGTATCGCGCTCTTCGCCGATAGCAGCCGCTAAATTATCCAGACCCACCGGCCCACCGCCGAATTTTTCCAGTACTGCCAGCAGTAATTTTCTATCCATGACATCAAAACCCAGTTTATCTACATCCAGCATTTTGAGGGCAGCGTCGGCAACTTCGGCTGAAACCACACCATCGGCTTTAACCTGCGCATAATCTCGCACACGACGCAGCAATCGGTTTGCAATACGCGGAGTACCGCGTGAACGCTTGGCAATTTCCAGTGCGCCGCTACCTGCCATTTCAACTTCGAGCAAACCGGCTGAGCGCTGCACGATACGGCCTAGCTCCTCTGACGTATAAAACTCCAGCCTCGATACAATGCCAAAGCGGTCACGTAATGGATTGGTCAACATCCCGGCACGCGTGGTGGCACCCACTAGAGTGAACGGCGGCAAGTCCAAACGCACACTGCGCGCAGCGGGGCCTTCTCCAATCATGATATCCAGACGGTAATCTTCCATCGCCGGATATAAAATCTCTTCCACAACTGGTGATAAACGATGGATTTCATCAATAAACAGCACATCGTTAGGTTCAAGGTTGGTAAGCAATGCAGCCAGATCGCCGGCACGTTCCAGTACTGGGCCAGAAGTCTGGCGCATATTGACGCCCATTTCTTTGGCAATAATATGAGCCAGTGTCGTTTTACCTAAGCCCGGCGGGCCAAACAACAGTACATGATCCAGTGCTTCACTACGGCCACGCGCAGCATTGATAAATATCTCCAGCTGCGCACGCGCTTTTTCCTGGCCGATATATTCGTCTAGTATCTTGGGGCGTAAGGCGCGCTCGAGTGCCTCTTCCTGCGGGCTAATATTATCTGGAGCAATTAAGCGATCGGTTTCTATCATAAAGCGCTATCTGTTCTCTCTGTCCTGCAACGCAACCCAGTGTGTAATGAGTGTTAAACCAACCGCCAGCAGCGTTGGTCCTAGAAAAATACCAATAAATCCAAAGGCAAATGCGCCGCCAAGCACACCAAGCACCACTAACAGCAACGGCAGATGTGATGAATGACTGATTAAAATTGGCTTAATCACATTATCAACCGTGCTGATTGCCAGCAAGCCATAAATTGCAAGAAAAATAGCCCAGCCGTGGTCTCCATGATTATAAAGCCATAAAGCAGAGCCACCCCATACCAACGGCGGCCCAATTGGAATTACCGACAGAAAGAATGTTGCCAATGCCAGCAGTAGCGGCATAGGTGCACCCGCCAGCCAGAAGCCGAACAGCGCTACCGTAGATTGAGCCAGCGCTGTACCAAAAATCCCTAACATCACACCTTTCACGGTACTGCATGATAGTGTCAGCATTTCCTCGCCCAAAGTACCGCCTAAGCGGTGCACCATCAGCACAACCCCTTTGGCAAGGCGGCTGCCATCGCGATAAAAGAAGAAAGCGATAAAAGCTACCAGCAGCATCTGCAGAAAGCCACCCATCATCATCTGCACCGCCTGCAGCATAATTTTACGCACAGGCTCAGCGTATTGACTAAGCAGTTTCATCAACTCTTCATGGCTCACCACAGCACGCTGCCATGATGTTGCCAACTGCTCACCTACCAGAGGTAAATTACTTATCCATTGCGGGGCCTCCGGCTGCAGATTTTTCAGAGTAACCTGTGCTTCTTCAATTAGAATTGCTGCAGAATCAGCTAGATTCGTTGCCAGATACGCCATAGGCAGAATCACTGCAACAGATAAAAGCGCAGTCATTGTGATAGCGGCTAAATTATCTCGCTTGCCAAGTTTTAACCACAGCCAGTGGTAGGCCGGCCAGGTGAAAACACAAAACACCGCAGCAAAAAGCAATGCGGCCATAAAAGGATGCAATACAAACAAACAACCAACGATCAGTAAGGCAATCAATGCAATACGTGCAATCTGGTTGGTATTAATCATATATTCCCGTTATTAAACTGCTGATTTTGAACTATAAGTATCATGCTTTGATTTTACTCCAAATCGAAACAATTAAAATTAGACTTACGGCTATTTCGAGAGCAGCTTCAATGCCTGCTTGATACCATCAGTGACGCTGATTTCTTTATCCAGCAACTTCACAGAAGCCAAAGCCTCACGTTCGTTATAACCTAGTGCCAATAACGCATTCAGTATGTCACTGCTGGCGGATTTAGGCTGGTTCGAATTCATGGCAGCCACGCCATCAATGGTAAATTTATCTTTAAGCTCAAGCAACAGGCGCTCCGCCGTTTTTTTGCCCACGCCTGGCACACGTGTCAGCATGGTTGTTTCCTGCAAGGCGACTGCCTGCACCAACTCATCAATCGACAATCCGCTCAAAATCGACAATGCAGATTTAGCGCCAATACCGTTCACTTTAAGCAGTTGCCTGAACGTTGCCCGCTCCTGACTACTGCCAAAGCCATACAGAAGCTGCGCATCTTCACGCACCACAAAATGCGTAAGCATAACGACTCTCTCACCCACGGCCGGCAAGTTATAAAAAGTGCTCATCGGCACTTCACATTCATAACCAACCCCATTACAGTCAATTAAAACCAGCGGCGGTGTTTTTTCAAGCAGGATTCCACTCAGGCGTCCAATCATGGCGTGTTCCATAACATAATAAGGGTTAACAATAGCGCATGGCTCAGCATACTAGCAAGTGTGAGCTTGATGGCAGGTAATAATTTTTCGGGTTTTGTAGCAAATTGACGCAGCAGCCAGAATGCACGCGCAGATAATAGTAAAGGCAGCGCCGACAGCAAAGCCAGTTCAGGCAAATGCCCACTAAAGATCATTACCGTAATCCACAGCAAAGCCAATACTGCCAATAGAAAATAAAACCAGACTGCCAGACTAAGCGGCAACCTGACTACAAGGTTATGCTTACCTGCCCTGGCATCTGCCTTGCGGTCAGGAAACTGATTGATATAGAGTAAATTGGTAACCAGCAGTGCATATGGCATGCCGACAATCAAAGGCTCAAAAGAAAATGAGCGCCGCTGCACAAAATCTGTACCAATAACTATACCCAGAAACCCCAGCAGCACACATAGCTCGCCTAAACCCCTTGAATTCAGGCGCAACGGTGATGCAGAATAAGCCCAGCCTACCAACATACCGACCATGCCTAGCAGTAACAAACCGTAACTTAGCTGGAACGCCAGCCACAAGCCGCCAAGCATTGCAGCAGCCAATAACAAGTAGCCGAAATACATGGTTTGCGCCAAGGTCAGTACGCCATTCTGGATAAAGCGGCTGCCGCCAGTGAACGGATACAGGCGGTCGACATTACCGGCATCAGTGCCATTCAGTGCATCAAAATAATCATTAAGCACATTGACGCCGGCATGTACCAACAGCGCAAGCAATACAGCAATCACTGCGATTAATGGCTGGATTGCAACACCCGAATAAGCTGCGCTGGCTAAGCCCAGCATACAAGCCGCTAGCGTTGCAGATAAAAATGCAGGGCGCGTAGCAAAGAAATAAAGAGTGAAGAAACTAGAGAAACTTGCACGTACGGGCTCAGTTACAGGCTTATCCATCCGAGCCAGTTTACCCAATCAAGCGCCCGCCACGTACGCGATAACCGGCAGTCGCCAGCTTGCCCATTCCTTGCCCGCCATGGGCATGGCAGATTGCGCAGGCCAGGGCATCGGCTGAATCTGGCTTGGGTGCTGCCGGCAGGTTCAGCAAGCGTTTTACCATCTCCTGCACCTGTTCTTTTTGTGCATGACCATTACCGACCACAGCCTGCTTGACCTGCAATGCTGTATATTCGGCCACGCTTAAATTGCGGATGACTGCCGCACAGATAGCTGCGCCGCGCGCTTGCCCCAGCAACAGCGTGGATTGCGGATTCACATTCACAAATACTTTTTCTATGGCGACCTGGTTCGGGTGATAAGTATCGATGACCTCGAACAGGCTATCCACAATAATCTTGAGGCGGGCGGGCAGTTCTTCCCTGTCATCCTCGCCCTCGATTTTGTTTTTTTTACCGCTTGCTGTTTTAATCGTGCCGCTTGCGATGTAGATGATTTTCTCACCAACTTTTTCAATGACGCCAAAGCCAGTGAGGCGCAAACCTGGATCAATCCCTAAGATTCTGATGTTGTCCAAATTTATGGTGTCCGAATTCTGCTCAAATACACGACGTTTAAGGAAAATTCTGGCTGCAAGTTAGCGCTTTACTCTTCCAGCACGGCTGAAGTATAAACATCCTGCACATCATCCAGATCTTCCAGCGCATCCAGAATTTTCTGCATTTTTACTGAATCATCACCAGTGAACTCTACTTCATTCATGGCTTTCATTGTAACTTCAGCAAGCACCGCTTTTAGACCAGCGGCTTCCATTGCTTCTTTTACAGTAACAAAATCAGCAGGCGGTGTAATCACTTCAATACTGCCGTCATCATTAGTCACGACGTCTTCAGCACCTGCTTCTAATGCAACTTCCATGACTTTATCTTCTGAGGTACCTGGCTCATATACCAGGCTGCCGCAATGCTTGAACATAAATGCAACAGAACCATCCGTACCCAGATTGCCACCGAACTTGGTTAGCGCATGACGCACATCGGCAACTGCACGTTGTTTATTATCAGTTAAACAGTCAATGATAATTGCCGCGCCGTTAATGCCATAACCTTCATAACGGATTTCTTCGTAGTTAACGCCTTCCAGCTCGCCGGTACCTTTTTTGATAGCACGCGTGATGTTGTCAGATGGCATGTTTTCTTCTTTTGCCAGCGCAACTGCAGCACGCAGGCGCGGGTTCATATTGATATCACCGCCGCCCATTCGGGCCGAAACAGTGATTTCTTTATGCCGCGTTTTGCGTCCTGACGACCTTTGCGGTGTTGAATATTTGCCCATTTACTATGACCAGCCATGTCCCGACCCTTTAATACAAATCAAATAAACGTGATTTTATCACAGGCGAAGCATAGGACTAAGTAAAGGCTAACTTACATGTGGATATGTTTTAATCCTGCGCCATCGCTGGGTCAATCGGCGTATGTTTACGGATGCTGATCATGGAAATAATCACCAGCGATGCTGCAATCAAGGTCATGCCAATCAGCTCTGTTGCACTTGGCACTTCATGTAACTGCACCCATGCAGCCAGTACGCCAATCACCGGTGCCAGCATAGATGACATACTGGCAACGCCGGCACTCAGGCGCTGTAGTGCATATAGCCACAGCAGCCAGGCCAGTGCATTACAGAATACGGAGTTAAAAATCACTGCGCCGATAAAATACGGCGTCCACTGAATCGGCGCTGACGGCACTAGTAGCGCTACAATAACTAAAGGAATTGACCCAAAAAACATCTGCCAAGCTGTCAGTGTCAATAAATCCAGATCCGGCGAACGCTGATGCAGCTTTTTAGCCAGTATCACCGACAGTGCCCAGAAGATACCGGACAATACGGCAAGAAACATGCTGAATGTATCCGTGCCCAAATGCAGCGGATCCAGAATAAACAGCATGCCCATGGTTGAAAGTATTGCTGCAGGCCATTGCAGCCCGCGCAATTTTTCTCCCAGCATAGGCCAGGCCAGCACCATTACCCAGAATGGCATGGTATAAGTCAGCACGGCGGTTTTACCCGCCCCGCCTTCGACCAATGCCCAGATTAACAAACCGGTAAAACCGCTGGTCTGCAAAATGCCGAGCAGGATTAATGTCGGCATTTCTTTAACGCGCAACGGTTTACGCATATAGATCACTACCGCAAACAAACATAGCGCACCAATTACTGTACGCAATGCCGCAAACTCAAAAGCACCTGCATATTCCAGGGCACTTTTCATCACAACCCAGTTATAACCCCAGATTACAGTCAGCAGCATCAGCGCAGCAAAGGCACGGATAGTAATTTTTTTACTGTTATGCATATTAGTTGCTATCGGTTGTTAAATTTGTTTAGACCTCTGCGGCTAAAACAGCCGCAAAAGATTAATTCCAGATATGTGTTACTGCTTTCCAGCCACCATCCGCTTGTTTACGATACACCAGATGCACATTACCGCCAAATGTCTGTTTTTCGCCTTTTTCGTTCAACATTGCACCTGCCCATTTACCACGCTGATATGCGAGGTTACCGTCTTCTACCGCCTCATCTAATGTTAGCTGATGCTCAATGACGCCGGCCGTAATCAAACCGGCAAAGAATGATTGAATTGCCGCAGCGCCTAGTACCGGCTCACCAGCGGGAGCTGGTATTACAACTGCATTATCAGCATAGAGCTGGCCAATCGCTTCAGCATTTTTGCTGTTAAATGCAGTATCGAACTTTGCGTTGATTGCTGATATTTGTGTTTGAATATTTGACATGTTTTGTATCCTTTTTAGTTAATTTAAAAAATCAGCACCTATTCATATCTATTCAATAAGTGCCGGTATACCTGCATTAATTAATTCCAATATCTGTTGCAGTTGTGTACGCTTTTCAGTATCCAGCGACTGCATGCACTTGCGTACCCTCCGGTAATAGTCTGGCATCACTGCATCGAGCTTGTCCTGTCCCGCATCGGTAAGCCTGATCAACACGCTGCGCCTGTCATCTTTGCTATAAACCCGCTCGACCAAGCCGTTTTGCTCCAGGCCATCAATCAGCCCAGTCATGGTTGCACGCGTCACCCCTGCTTTTTCTGCTAGTACTGATGGTGTAGATATCCTTGAATCTTCACGCATAAGCAAAATCAGCACCCACCAGCGCCCCTGCAGCAAGCCATGCTTACTTAAGCAAGCATCCAGCGCCACCGATAAATCAGTCGCGACACGTAGCAAATGCAAAAAGCCGGACACCGCCGTGATATCGGCGTCAGGATAGCGTTCGGCAAATTTGCCAAGCACTTTAGTGGTCGGGAGATCTTTTAATTGCAACATGATTAGCTGCATTATAGTTAGCTTCCTAACTAAGTCAATAGCTGATTGAAATATTTAAGAATTGTTGGTTAAAATATTTATTGGTGTATATTTAAGGAAGTACTGATTAATTGAGCGAGCAGGATGAAGTGCTAGGCGCACGGAACGCAGAAGCCGAGATAGTATGTGTTATACAGCGAGGTTGCGAGTCTATTAAAAATATAGCCGCAACGCAGCAATTCGCACGCGCAGCCATTTAATCAGTGTTTCCTTAAACTTCGCTCTGCATTTTAGTTACAGTCAGGAGATTGCTATGAAAACATTGCAACAATTGCTAGACGCCAAAAAATATAAAGAAGTGATCTCAATTGCCCCACATCGCCCGGTGTTTGATGCTTTAGTGATACTGGCAGAATATAGAATCGGTGCGCTGGTAGTGCTGGAGAACGAAAAACTGGTGGGTATCTTTTCGGAGCGTGATTACGCGCGTGAAGTAATACTAAAAGGCCGTTCATCAAAAACCACGCATATTACCGATGTGATGTCGCATGATGTAATCTGCGGCAATCCGGATGATACTGTTCAACAGGCCATGACACTGATGACAAGTAAAAACTTTCGCCACATGCCGGTAGTGAAAGACGACAAGGTGATTGGAATGCTTTCACTTGGCGACCTTGCAAAAGAAACCATTGATTACCAGCAGCGCCTGATTAAAGAGCTGGAAAGTTACATTAAAAATTAATCTTATCCATAATTCAAATACAAAAGGGAGCCAAGGCTCCCTTTTGTATGATTGATATAGCAAATCAGCTTACAGGTACTTAACCACCATCGCATTGCTTAAATCACCAGCCGCGATCGGCAAACGCACATAATAGCCACTGCCGGAGGCCTCCTGAATTGGCTCACCTTTTTTATTGAACATCGTCTCAACTATAATATCCTGGTTGCCAGTCGGATGTATCACCTGCAAACGGTCACCTACACCGAACTTATTACGCGCTTCAATATCAGCCAGCCCTTTTTCTGCATCATAGGCTACTACATCACCTACATACAGACTACGACTCGAGCTTGAATAACCCTGCTTGTAATTCTGGTGCTCCGCCGTATGATGGCGCTGATAGAAACCATCGGTATAACCGCGGTTAGCCAGATTTTCCAGATCGCCAAGCAGGTTCCAATCAAATGGACGGCCTGCCACAGCATCGTCAATCGCCTTACGATAGTTCTGGCAGGTACGCGCCACGTAGTAACGTGATTTAGTGCGGCCTTCGATCTTCAGTGAATCCACACCCATTTTGATCAGTCGCTCCACGTGTTCAATCGCACGCAGATCTTTACTGTTCATAATGTAAGTACCGTGCTCATCTTCCTCAATCGGCAGCAGTTCACCAGGACGGCCTTTTTCTTCAATCAGGTAGACCTTGTCTGCCAGCGGATGGCGCGGCAAGCTTCCACAGCCGGACAAGCTGGACTTTTCCATCTCCGCCTTAAAGTCGAACTCGTCGAGACGAATCACACCTGCAGCATCTTCCGCCGCATCATGCACTTTGTAATCCCAACGGCAGCTATTGGTACAAGTGCCTTGGTTAGGATCGCGCTGATTAAAGTAACCTGAAAGCAGGCAGCGCCCAGAGTAAGCAATACAGAGTGCGCCATGCACGAAAACTTCCAGCTCCATTTCCGGACAACGCTGACGGATATCTTCAATTTCATCCAAAGACAACTCGCGTGACAGGATTACACGGGTTAGCCCCATACTCTGCCAGAATTTGACCGTGGCATAGTTCACCGTATTCGCCTGCACCGAGAGGTGCACCGGCATTTCCGGCCATTTCTCGCGCACCATCATTATGAGCCCGGGGTCTGACATGATCAGCGCATCCGGACGCATCGCAATCACCGGCTCCATATCCGCCATATAGGTCTTCACTTTGGCGTTATGTGGTGCAATGTTGCTGGCTACAAAGAATTTTTTACCGCGCGCATGCGCCTCATTGATACCTATTTCCAGGTTCGCCATCGTGAAATCGTTATTACGCGCGCGCAGGCTGTAACGCGGCTGTCCGGCATAGATTGCATCTGCGCCGTAATCAAACGCGGTACGCATACGGTCAAGGTCACCCGCCGGGGCTAATAATTCAGGTATTTTCATTTTTTACTCTATATTTCTAAAAACATTGTTTATTCACAAACAAAACTTTAAACCGTCATTGCGAGGGCGAAGCCCGTCGCAATCCAGCCCAATCAAAAACAGCATAACTACAACACTACTCATTAAAAACTTTGGATTGCCACGCCTTCGGCTCGCAATGACGGCTTAAGGTTTTATCTGCGTACATCTGCGGCTAAATATTTACTCACCGATAATCTTCACTAACACACGCTTTTTGCGTCGACCATCAAACTCACCATAGAATATTTGTTCCCATGGGCCAAAATCAAGCTCGCCGTTGGTAATTGCCACCACCACTTCACGCCCCATTACCTGACGCTTCATATGCGCATCGGCATTATCCTCGCCGGTGTCATTATGGCGATAGCTGCTCACCGGTTCATGCGGCGCCAGGCGCTCCAGCCACTGTGTGTAATCATGGTGCAAACCGCGCTCGTCATCGTTAATGAACACACTTGCAGTAATATGCATGGCGTTTACCAGCACAAAGCCCTCACGTACACCACTCTCGCGCAGGCACTCACGCACCTGTTCTGTAATGCGGATAAACGCTACACGTGTTGGTGGATTAAACCAAAGCTCTTTACGATAACTTTTCATTAAAATGCTCCTGAATTCAATGTCTTATTTTAACACTTCATTGCAAACTAACAAAAAAGGCCTCACAAGGAGGCCATTTCTTTACGACTTAACGCTACTTCAACCTTTTACATCCAGCTGCTGCGTAAAGGTTTTACCCTCATTGTCAGTTGCAGTTACTTCCAATGTACCTGGCGCATCCGGGATGAAGTTAAATTTAAAATAAGGATCCTCGCTGGTACCAACACCTACATCTACCGTCATCACAGGTTTACCGTTATAAGTAAATGCAGCTTTGTTGATATAAAAAGCCGGGACATAACCTTGTGAAACCAGATCACGCTGCAAACCGGTACGCATCACATGGCGGATGTTAAATGTAGTCACTGCAGGGCTGCCGAATTTAACCGGCGCATCAACATGCAGTTTGATTTTACCCGCTGCTGCACGCACTGCAGATTCATCGTTATCTACCGTACCGCCACAGCCGCCTGCCGCACGAATTTCACGCTTGGCCATATACAGCTTGCCGTCTACTGTCTCACCCACTAAACGCACGAATGAGTCAGTCTCCATACGGATGCGCGTCGCTAATTGAAAATTGCCGAGCATGTCGGTCAAATTATAAATCGCGGCAAGCTGAATCGGATTGGCATCTACCAGTACATAGATTTTTTTGATATCTACGCCATTCGCTGCGGTTTTGTCGTAACTGAAAGTGACTGGAACCTGCGCACCACTTTCGGCACGACGCGGCGCATCGATCTTGATAAATTCAACTTCCTGAATATCACGCTTGGCAAAAAAAGCCTCTTTAACCACCGGCCATAATTTAGGATCAGCCTCGGCAAAGGCATTAGATATAAATGCCAATGAAACGCCAGCCATTAGCATCATCTTTAAAAATAAGGATTGTGTCTGTTTACCCATGCGCCCACTCCAAAACGTTATTTGTTATAAATACCTAATATTTGAACTATGACAGAAAACTAACTTATTAAGTTCGATTGCTTGATTCGCGGTGACAAATTACTTTAGACTTTCTCATGCTCCAGATGAAAAAATAGTTCAATACCATTGCCAACGGGGTCTTTAAAGTTGATCTGTTTTACATTCAAAACCGGCAAATCACGTATCGTGTATTCAACATTGTGCTGTTTAAGATGCGCTTCTGTTGCCGGAATATCCGTGCAGGTAAACGAAATATGGTCAACCGTAGTCAGCACGTTAGTCAACGGCTCACCCTCGCCGCGATATTCTGCAAGATGCAGCACAGCATTAGCAGTATCATCGCCAATATAGAGCCAGTATCCTCTACTGGTAAAGCCTTCGCGTGGCCCGACCTTCAAACCCACTACATCACAATAGAAGTCTTTAAGTTTAAGCATCGTCTCATACGGCGTGCGTAAATTAACATGGTTAAGTTCGGTGACAGGCATAATATTTCTTCTTGATTAACAAGCAATAAAATTTCGACAATATTTATTCAGGCACTTTAACATTTTCAACCATATCAGTAACTACTGCTATTGATAAAAATTGTATTAATCGCCTTCAAACTCGCACAACGAATAAGTCTTAATGCCGCTTTCAGTCAGTCGTTTTGAGCCGCCTAAATCAGGCAGATCAATCACAAAGGCACAGCTGATGACATCGCCACCCAACTTCTGTATCAACGCAACTGCGGCCTCTGCGGTACCACCGGTTGCAATCAGATCATCCACCAGCAATACCTGTTCACCTTTGCTGATGGCATCGATGTGAATTTCGACACGATCAGCACCATATTCCAGCGCATAATCATGGCCGATAGTTTCAGCAGGCAACTTACCCGATTTGCGAACAGGCACGAAGCCCACGCCCAACTTGTAAGCCAGAGCCGCACCGATGATAAAGCCGCGTGCCTCAATACCTGCAATTTTATCTATTTTCTTACCTGAATAATGCTGCGACAACGCGTCAATTACCATGCGAAAGCCGACAGGGTCTTTTAGCAAAGTAGTAATGTCGCGAAATTGAATCCCCTGCTTGGGGTAGTGCGGAATAGTACGGATGAGGGATTTGATGGGCAATTAGCTACTCACTAATAATTTAGTCTGAATCTATTTTATTACCGCGTAGCCAATAATCATCGCTATCAATATTCATAATATGCGATTAGCGATGCGCTGGCTAGGCGCAAGCTCGAAACAGTACAATCAGTACGGAAAGAGCTTGCAACAGCGCCAGCGCGAGCGGATGTTTATGCTGCTGGCGTTTGCGTACGCACGCGAATATGCAACTCACGCAACTGCTTCTCATCCACTTCATTCGGTGCATTGGTCATCAGGCACTGTGCACGTTGTGTTTTAGGGAATGCAATTACGTCACGGATAGACTCAGCACCTGCCATCAACGTTACCAGACGGTCTAAACCGAATGCGAGGCCGCCGTGCGGAGGTGCGCCGTATTGCAATGCATCCAGCAGGAAGCCGAATTTTTCCTGCGCTTCTTCTTTGCTGATTTTCAATGCATCAAATACTTTAGACTGTACTTCCTGTTTATGGATACGCACAGAACCGCCGCCTACTTCCCAACCGTTCAACACCATGTCATAGGCTTTTGACAGTGCAGCACCCGGGTTAGTCGTCAGCAAATCTTCATGGCCATCTTTTGGCGCTGTGAACGGATGGTGCAAGGCCACCCAGCGATCAGCGTCTTCATCATGTTCAAACATCGGGAAATCCACCACCCACAATGGCGCCCATGCGCGGCCATCTACATGACCTTTATCGTGACCGACTTTAAGGCGCAACGCACCTAATGCTTCGTTCACTACTTTGGCTTTATCTGCACCGAAGAACACGATATCACCATTCTGTGCGCCAGTGCGCTCAATAATCGCTTGCAAGGCTGTGGTGTGAACGTTTTTCACAATCGGGCTTTGCAAGCCTTCTTCATTCAACTTGGTGATGTCATTGATTTTGATATAAGCCAAGCCTTTTGCACCGTAGATTTTTACAAACTCAGTGTAAGCATCAATTTCTGAGCGGCTGATTGCGGCACCATTTGGCACACGTAACGCAGCCACACGGCCGCCTGCCATATTGGCTGCGCCCGCAAACACTTTGAAATCGACATCTTTCATGACATCTGAAAGCTCGGTGATTTCGAGTGTCACGCGCATATCCGGCTTGTCTGAACCGTATCTGTTCATCGCTTCAGCAAAACTCATTCTAGGGAATGCTGCAGGCAGATCTACGTTTTGTACTTTTTTCAGCATCTGGCGAATCATTTCTTCCACCAGATCCATAATGTCGTTTTCTTCCATGAACGACGTTTCAATATCCACTTGCGTGAATTCTGGCTGACGATCAGCGCGCAAGTCTTCATCACGGAAGCATTTAGTAATTTGGAAATACCGGTCAAAACCTGACACCATCAGCAACTGTTTGAACAATTGCGGTGATTGCGGCAACGCAAAGAACATACCGTGATGTACACGGCTAGGTACCAGGTAATCACGTGCACCTTCTGGTGTTGAACGTGTCAGCATCGGCGTTTCAACTTCAATGAAGCCGTTCGTATCCAGATAATCACGCAAGGTTTTAGACACGCGGTAACGCAGCATCATATTTTTTTGCATCGCAGGGCGACGTAAATCAATGTAACGATGCTCTAAACGCACGGTTTCAGTCAGGTTTTCATCATCCAGCATGAACGGTGGCGTGAGCGAAGGATTGAGCACTTCAATCTCGGTTGCCAGCATTTCCACTTCGCCAGTAGGCAAGTTAGGGTTCACGGTGCCTTCAGGACGCGCACGTACTTTACATACCACTTTCAATACGAACTCACTACGCACTGTTTCAGCAATCGCAAATGCCGCTTTGGTATCCGGGTCAATCACGATTTGTGCCAAACCTTCGCGGTCGCGCAAGTCGATAAAGACGACGATGCGCCCAACCACAAAGTGTTACGGTTTGACCAATGTGTTCGCGGTTTAAATGGCCGCAGTAATGTGTACGCATCATAATTGTGTATCTACTGTATTTATTAAGTTAAAAGTTTTATTGAGTTAAAAGTTTAGGTAATTTACTTGCCGGCGCAACGACGCCCATAGAGATGATGTATTTAAGCGCTTCATCCACGCTCATTTCCAGCTCAATGACATCAGCTTTAGGCAACATTAGAAAGTAACCGCCGGTAGGGTTAGGTGTCGTTGGCACAAACACACTAACGTAGTCGCCATGCAAGTGATTGGCCACATCGCCGCCAGGTGTGCCAGTTAGGAAAGCGATCGTCCAGGCACCTTCACGCGGAAACTGTACCAGAACCGCCTTGCGAAATGCATTGCCTGAATCTGAGAAAAGCGTATCTGAAACCTGCTTAACACTGGAGTAGATAGACTTAACCACCGGCAGGCGATTTAGCAGTTTTTCCCACAGTACAATAATCTGCATGCCAAAGAAATTGGTTGCGATTACGCCAGTAGTCAGCACGATAGCAAACGTCAGAATCACGCCAAAACCCGGAATATCGCGACCGATCAGCGTATGCGGATGCCATTCTTCAGGCAGCAGCAACAAGCTTTGATCCATAATGCCGATCAACGATTTGAGCACCCAGATGGTAATTACCAGTGGCACTAAAACCAGCAAGCCTGTTATCAAATATTTTTTCATAAAAAAGTAGATTCGCTAGTGGCAGGCACAGCCGGTGCTGCAAGCTGCGGGCGCCGCGCTAGATTCTGCAGCCGGTTCAGGCTTTTTTGCGCTGTTACCACCTTTAAAATCCGTTGCATACCAGCCACTGCCGGTCAATTGAAAACTAGGCGCAGAAACCTGCTTGGCGAAAGTCTCTTTACCGCATTCCGGACAAGCCTCTACTGATGCCGCGCTGATTTTGCGCATCACCTCAGCTTTATGGCCGCAACTAGTACATTGATAATCGTAAATAGGCATTTGATCCTCCTTACACAAATATGTTAAACAACCCGAAATTATACCTTAATACCACAAAAGCATTACCGCAAAAGCAGTCGGCACGCTTAGTTATCGTCATCCTGCTGGTTCTGAAAACGTCTTTTTTTAACGCTCTCTGCCAGCATATCCAGAATCTCTACCGTATCATCCCAACCCAGGCAGCCATCGGTAATCGATTTACCGTACTCTAATGCGCAGCCTGGCTCATGGTCTTGACGACCTTCATTCAAGTGAGACTCAATCATCAGACCTATGATACGGTCATCCCCGGTATTCAATTGCTCAGCTACGTTAGCCGCCACTTGCTTTTGTAATTTATACTGACGCTGACTGTTAGCATGCGAGCAGTCCACCATAACTTTAGCATTCAGGCCTGACTGTGCCAGCTCTTTAGCGACAGCATCAATATTGGCTGCGTCGTAGTTAGGTGTTTTACCGCCGCGCAAGATCACGTGGCAATCTTCATTGCCGGTGGTCGAGATAATCGCTGAGCGCCCGTCTTTGGTCACTGATAAAAAGTGATGTGGGCTCGCAGCGGCCTTGATTGCGTCAACCGCAATACGAATATTGCCATCAGTACCATTTTTAAAACCTACCGGGCAGGATAAACCTGATGCCAGTTCACGGTGTATCTGTGATTCCGTAGTACGCGCACCGATTGCACCCCAGCTTACTAAATCAGCCGTATATTGCGGCGTGATAGTATCCAGAAACTCAGTGGCTGCGGGTACGCCCAACTCATTCACCTCAAGCAAAAAGCGCCGTGCCAGATCCAGACCTTCATTGATATCAAAACTGCCATCGAGGTGCGGATCGTTGATCAACCCTTTCCAGCCCACGGTAGTACGAGGTTTTTCAAAGTAAACACGCATGACTATCAGCAGCTCATTGCTATGCTTGTGGTACTGCGTCAACAGGCGTTTTGCGTATTCAATACCCGCGTCATAATCATGAATAGAGCAAGGGCCAATCACAACCAGCAGACGATCGTTCGCACTGTGCAGAATACGATGTATTTCGGCGCGCGTTTTAACAATCCGGTCTGTCGTGGCCTTGCTCGGCTCAAGTTTATCCAGCAGCACTGAAGGCGGAGTCAACTCCTTGATTTCGATGATACGGACATCATCAGTAATAATTTTTTGGCTAGGACTCATTTAGATAACTCGTTGAATGCGCAAAATAAAAGAAACGCAAAAAACAAAGCCCGTATATAGCGGGCTTTGTTGTAATAATTGCCTAATTATACTGCTATAGCAATTAAAACGGTAGTTAACATAAGATACTAAAAACACACACTTAACAAGTTTAAGTTATTGTTTTTAAAAATTTTATTCACAGAATCTTGTTGATAATGCCAACTTTTGTTAAGTTACAGCATAACTAGTCGTAATATTCTAACAAAAATGTCATGGACATTAATTATTTTTGTTAAGTTATAAGTTAACAAACCCTCTCATTAAAAAGTTAAGCCACCGCAAGCTAATACTGCTAATTTATAAATTTAGATTCTAAATCAGCCAGAATTTGACCAAAAATTTATTCGCCAATTTAGAGCCTATGGCGGTTTAATCAGCCAAACTGCCATTTGTTGTATCAGTAAATTGATATCATCCGTCAAAGTTGATACAGTGAATCATGGAAGATAAGTTAAATAAACTAATAATTAAATCTGCAGAGTTTGACCAAGCTATTTCAGCACTTTTATCTCAGGCAAAAACTCCACCGCTTCCTAGATGCCGACTGTCAGTAGCAATGGCAGGTATATCTATCGAGCATGCAGACAGCATAAGGATGCTGGTATATTCAAAGAATTTCACATCAGCTATGGCCTTACTTAGGATTCAGTTTGAAACAACCGCGCGTAGCATTTGGTTATTCTATGCTGCAGATGAAGCATATATCACAAAGCACGATTCCCCACTGACGGTTGAGAGTGATGGGTACTCAGATGGTCCAGATGTTGCCAAAATGCTAAGAGATTTAGATGTAAAGCCTAATGTCCCAAAGCAAGCCAGTGCACTTCTAACGGAATTTAAATTACAGTCCTGGCGGGCATTAGGTTCATATATTCATGGCGGCAAACACCCATTAAAAAGAAAACAAGATGGCTATCCTATCCACTTACTTACGGCTGTATTACAGCAATCAACCGGATTATTGCTGATGGCTGCTATGACAGTAATCGCGATGACTGGCGACCAGAAACTTGCTGATAGGTACTGGAGCTTACAAAATGAATATAAGGATTGTTTAGCGCCTTATATTCCGAAACCAACTTAATAAATATTTCGTGATTACGCACTCATTCTACGCTACTGAAATCATGACAATTCACTCAGTTTGTTAGGCATATAATAATCTCAAGACACGAATGGAGACGGCAATGAATGCTCAACATATAGGGGATAGCTTAGACGATTTTCTGACAGAAGAGGATTTGCTGGAGGACGCTACCGTTATTGCAGTAAAACGTACGATTGTTTGGCAAATAAAAAAGGAAATGGAACTACAGAACATTACAAAAACAAATCTGGCCAAAAGAATGAAAACTAGCCGTAATGCTGTTAACAGATTACTGGATGACTCTAATACTCATCTAACTCTAACAGTACTGGTCAAAGCTGCCGTTGCCCTTAATAAAACAATTAGAGTAGAACTAACCAATTAATAGTGACATCAGAATTATATTCACATTAGGCAGCTAAATCCGCATAGCGGACGTTAAAGAAGACGATCCTGCTCACAAAATTTTATGTGGCTTGATAATAAACTATCTATTAAAAACAGCTTACAGCTCCTCAAAAAATCAAAGGCCGGAATCCCGACCTTTGATTTTGCTTTACAGTTTAACGAATTGATATCGGAACCAATGTGCCTGCTTTCATATCAGGCATCAGTATCGTTTTACCATCGGCTGATATGCTGATATCAGCTGATGACTGGTGACCTTCGCTAATCAATTGCGGAGTTGCCTTCGGTTCGCTTAGCTTCCAAACCTTGCCGCCTGCCCAGTCACTGACATAAAGCACACTGTTTGGATCACGAACCAATCCATCCACACTACCGAAGCCTTGATTCAGCAGAGTTAAGTTGGACTTAAATTTGCCGTCTTGTTCAGAGAAATCTAGGCGAAATAGTTTACCCGTACCAAAGTCTGCAACTAGCAATGCGTTCACACCATCCAACAACAAACCATTGGGGCGTTTGATGCCAGAATTGTCGCCAATAAGCTGAATTACTTTGCCTTGAGGCGTTATCTTGTAAATGGCAGCATGTTTACCGCTGTCCTCACCGCTATCGGATACATACACGTTGCCCATGCCATCAATCTCAATGTCATTCAGAAAAGCTGGTTTGCTCTGGAAATCTGATGGTTTTGCGATGACTGTTTTATTACCATTCAGATCAATACGTACGACCTGGTCCACGTCTGCAACATAGAGCTGATTGTTGAACATATCGATGCCTTTAGGATCATTCAAACCTTCAGCCAAAGTAGATTTGGAACCGTCAGTATTGATCACGGTAACTTTACCGTCACCACCCTTGTTGCGCTCACCGATTTCAGTAACAAAGATTCGACCATCCGGGTGGGCAATCGAAGATTCCGGCATTTTCAGATCCGTGACTGTGCTGAGAGGGGATGCAGCAACTGGCTCTTTAGCGGCAGCATTACCCTCACCATAACTCACGCGATAAATCACACCGTTGTAATCATCAGACACCAGCAATGAGCCATCTGGCAATTGCAACACATCAGATGGACGACCCCAGATTTCGCCGTTATTTAACCAGCCATCAATGAATACTTCGGAGCCAGCCACACGATGCTGGTCATCAAATTTCACCCTGACCAACTGATAACCCACTGGTTTGCTGCGGTTCCATGAGCCATGCTGTGCAATGATTGCGTTACCTTGGTATTCCTTAGGGAACTGCGTACCACTATAAAATTTGAAACCCAAGTTGGCACTGTGAGCCTGAAACTCAGCTACTGGGAAAACAACATCTTTGGGTGGAGTTTTATTTTTAAACTGTGGCGCGCGCGCATTACCGCCAGCATAAAAAGGGAAGCCGAAGTGCTGACCTGCTTTTGTGACAGCGTTTAACTCGTCATGCGGAACATCGTCACCCATCATGTCGCCACCGTTATCGGTGAAGTGGGCCACGTTAGTGCCTGGCTGAAAATCAATACCAACCGAGTTACGAACGCCTTTTGCAACGGTTTCTACATTGCTACCATCAGGGTTCATTCTGATGATGGAACCTTCAGTCCCTTTTGTTTCGCAAATATTACATGGTGCACCTACTGTGACATAAAGCTTGTTATCTGGACCGAATGCAATATATCGCCAGCCATGGTGGGCTTTATTTGGTAATTTGTCATAGATGACTTCGCGCATTTGTTTGAATGGCAATGTTAAATCAAAATCCGGTGCAGCGTAGCGTGTGATACGGTTCTGCTCTGCCACGTACAGGTTGCCATTGTGCATGGCCACACCATTGCCGATATTCAAATCATCTAGGATGGTGATTACTTGGTCCGCTTTGTGATCTTTGTTTTTATCAACGACTGCGTAGACCTTGTTGCCACGCGTACCAACATAGACGTTGCCATTGGTGCCCAACGCCATCTGGCGTGCGCCCGGCACATCTGCATAAACCTTGATTTTAAAGCCTGGCGGAACCTTTAATTTACTCAAGTTTGCCTGAACATCTTCAGCTCCGGCATAAGCATTCAGCGAAGCCGCCCCAAATACTGTTCCCAGAATGAGTGCGAGTACGTTCATTTGAATTTTCATATTCACTCCTTGTTATCGAAACATGACCTAAATTAGTTTACTTAGATAACAATATCTTTTGAATACACAAAACTCCTTAATATTTGCCTAAAACTATTTTAAATTATGAATTTTGAATTGCTATAATGCAGTTTTATATCCTAAATATATTATATTTTATGAGTAAAATGCACTGCTGGCAGGAAGCCAACCAAAGTGACATGTGTGATCTCCTTAAGCGTTTGGCACCGACTGAAGGCTTTACGCTCACTTCTTTAGAGGGCGTGAAGCTTATGCGTTGGAACCGTTCATTGCCACGAAGCCCAGTGTTATATGAGCCGAGCATCGTTGTGATCTGCTCCGGTCGTAAAATCGGTTATTTAGGACAGGAAGTTTTTCACTACAACCCTCAGCATTTCTTGGTGTTGTCGGTTCCATTGCCGTTTGAGAGTGAAACCATTGCCAGTGAACATGAACCATTAATGGGGATATCTATTCGCATCAACATACCTATGCTATCCGAGTTGATCTTGCGGCTGGATCAGGGATCATCGCGTTCGGCACCTAGTACACATGGCATTGTGTCCACCCCACTGGATGCAAAACTTTCCAACGCAGTACTTCGCTTGCTGCAAGCATTAACATCAGCAAACGAGACGGATATTCTTGGGCACTCCATCTTGAGGGAGATTCATTATCGGGTTTTAACCAGCAATCAAGGTGAAGCAATTCGCACATTGCTCAGCCAGCAAAATCATCTTGGCAAGATCAGTAAAGCCTTACGAAAGATACATGCAGATTTTGCGGATGATCTCAACGTAGCAAAGCTGGCCGAGGAAACCGGTATGAGCATAGCTGCCTTTCATGCAAGTTTCAAAGCTGTAACAGCAACATCACCGATGCAATATCTTAAAACTACGCGCCTTCACAAAGCCAGAATGCTTATGTTTCAGGACGGGGCATCAGCAGCGCATGCTTCCGCCAAGGTAGGTTATGAAAGCCCTTCACAATTCAGCCGTGAATTTAAAAGACTCTTTGGTAAAACACCAATAGAAGACGTAGCTGATATGCGGGCATCATTGATCACGTTACCCTCCGAGCCAGCTTCAAAATACGTAACTGTTCAGCCGTAAAGGACCCATTAAATCCGCTTAGACATTCACTGTTTGAGGACACTGCAGTGAGGCAATCCTCAAGCACTTCATTTACGTTTTTTGTGCCGTCATAGGAGTATTCGGTCGCGGCGTTTAGGCTGATTTCATCGTTCCCGACTTTCTCATACATGAGATGTGAAACGCGCTCATACTTCTCTACGTTGTGTCGGGGAAGTTGGCCAGTAAGAAGCTCATAGGTAAATGCTGTCATGTGCGAGTCAACATCAGGCTCTG
>LNAP01001193.1_pt1 | contig 27992 bp, 26 predicted proteins | sample 602601 | NCBI WGS metagenome assembly LNAP01 (sample SAMN02440304, study PRJNA202911) | soil metagenome | biome: Subtropical and temperate rainforests or woodlands; isolation source: soil samples (1 kg each in a 20% v/v slurry with milli Q water) were... ... | reverse complement strand
GGAATACGCCGCGGTGCTGGGCAACTCGCGGATCCATGTGATGGCCGGCCTGCTGCCCTCGGAGAGCCTGCGCGAACGCCATCACGCGGTGTACCTGGAGAACCTGGCCTACGCCACCGCCCAGGCGGCCAAGGTCGGCGTCACGGTGCTGCTGGAGCCGATCAACACCCGCGACATGCCGGGTTTCTTCCTCAACCGCCAGGACCAGGCCCAGGCGATCTGCAAGGAAGTCGGCGCGAGCAACCTCAAGGTGCAGTTCGACTGCTACCACTGCCAGATCGTCGAGGGCGACCTGGCGACCAAGCTGCGCCGCGACTTCGCCGGCATCGGCCATATCCAGATCGCCGGCGTGCCGGACCGCCACGAGCCGGACCTGGGCGAACTGCACTACCCCTACCTGTTCGGGCTTATGGACCAGCTGGGCTACGACGGTTGGGTCGGTTGCGAGTACCGGCCGCGGGGCGATACCTCGGCCGGCCTGCAATGGCTGCGGGACTGGAAAGCCTTCTGAGGGGCGGGCAGGGCGGTGGCGCTGGTCAGTGCATGCCGCCCGCTAGCCGTGATTCTGCGCGAATCTGAACATTTCTGAAGGTGTCGGCCTTCGCCTCCCACCTGCGGGTACATTGGCTCCCTGTCGCCAGGGCCATCACTGGTGCCATCAATGGGAGCGGGGAGCATGGAAAAGTCGATATTCGTCGATCAGTCGGGCCTGGACGACGCGCCTTGTCGCCCGCGCGATCTGCATTGGGAACAGATCCCCACCGTGACCCTGGAGCGCATCGAGCGCGAATACCGCCGCGCCCGGCGCACCACCCTCCTTGGCCAGTGGATCAATATCGCCAGCGTGCTGCTGGTGGTGCTGAGCGCCGCCTGCGGCCTCTGGCTGTGGAACCACTTCCGCGCCCAGGGGCTGGACCAGGGCTTCGGCCTGCGGCAACTGTTCGTGCTGCTGTTCTTTTTCGCCAGCCTGTGCGCGGTGGTGGAGTGGCTGCGGCGCATTCGCCGCACCACCCGGGTCGCCCTCGACGGCTTGAGCGAAGACCTGCGGGATATCGCCTGCGTGCTGTGGTTCAGAAAACAGCACCGCTGAGACGCGCTCGGCCGGCTGTCAGTCCTTCGCTGCCTTGGCCTCCGGGTCGGACGGCAACAGCAATTCCACCCCTTGCTTGCGAATCCCGTCCGCCGCGGCCTGGGCCAGGTCGTCGTCGCTGATGATCACGTCGAACTGCTCCAGCCCGGCGATGCGGTACATGCTGAAGGTGCCGTACTTCGAACTGCTGGCCACCAGCACCACCTGGGACGCCGACTGCATCGCCACCTGCTTGACCTCGACCTTCAACGCCGACGGCGTGGTGATGCCGCGGCGCAGGTCCCAGGAGCTGGTGGACATAAAGGCGATATCGGTCACCACCTGACGCAGGGTCGCCACCGCCAGCCCGCCGACGCAGGAATGGTTGTCGTGGTCGAGCTGGCCGCCGGTGTGGATCACCGTCACCTGCGGCGCTTCCATCAGCGCCTGGACGATGCCGAAGTCGTTGGTCACCACCGTCATGCCCGACAGCGCCTTGATGTACGGCACGATCTCCAGGGTGCTGGTGCCGGCGTCCAGGTACACCGTCATGTCCGCGTGCAGCAGGCGCGCCGCCAGCCGGGCCATGGCCTGCTTCTGCGGCAGCTCGACCACCGCCTTGCTCTGGTGGCTCGGCTCGCTGTGCAACTGGCTGGCGATACGCACCCCACCGGTCACCGAATAGGCCCGGCCTTCCTGTTCCAGCAGCGCGATATCGCGGCGCACCGTCATGTGCGAACAGTCGAACATCTCCATCAACTGATGCACGCTCAACACCTGATGCTTGCGCAACTGGCGCAGAATCAGCTCGCGACGCTGCTCGGGAATCATCGGGGCGCCGCTATCGCTGGCGATGTCCTTGGGGTTGGGCATTGAGGCTCCGCAGTGGTTGGGCAGAAGGCGGGTAACTGGCGGACATAGTAGCGAATCCGCGAGGTGTGGACGAGAAGCGGTGCACACCGGCTTCTTCCGTAGGAGCGAGGCTTGCCCGCGATGAGCGATAGCGTGGTATCCCGGTATTGCGCGTGATAGCTATCGCGGGCAAGCCTCGCTCCTACAAGATTGCGCGTGCTTCTTCTGTAGGAGCGCAGCTTGCTCGCGATGAACGATGACGCGGTATCCCGGTATTGCGCATGACGGCTATCGCGGGCAAGCCTCGCCCATACAGAATGGCGTGTACCAGCGGTTACCAAGGAACGGTCATGGACCCCAAACGTTATGAACACCTGACAATCAGCGTCGAGCCCCATGAAATGCGCATGAGCCATTGGGTATACGCCCCGAAGGTGGTGGATGGCCGCGATGGCCGGGTGCTGCTGGACCTGAGCGGCGGGCCCTGGGACCTGGTATCCAGCTCGCAATCGACAACGGCGGTGGAACTGCTGCTGCGCCAGTACCCCGGAGATCGTGAGGCGCTCTGCCTGAGCATTCGCCTGGCCGACAACAGCCTATGGCTGGAGGGCACTGCGGTTGCCGCCGAGGATATCGAACGGGCGCTGGAGCGGGCGCAGGGCTGAGCGGCGCCGTGGCGCATGCCGGCGAAGCGTCACCGGGCCCTGGCGACCGTTGGTAAGCTGGCGGTTCTTTCTTTTGCCAAATGGCATTATTATTAATGCCATCTGTCATCAGGCAGGGAGATAAGCATGACCGCCGCAGCCAAAAATACCGCCACCGTGAAACCTTCAGCTAAGGCCGAGAAGGTCAAGGGCGTTGCGCCCAAGGCCATCGCCAAGGTCGAACCGCGCAAGCCTTCCGCAAGCCGCATCCCCAAGGCCAAGGCCAACCTGCTGCGCGAAGAGGCGGCGGTCTATGCACTGCCTTCGCCCATGGTGCGCGGGCTGCTGCCGGGCACCGACGCCGATGACCCCATGGCGGTCTTCAGGGCCACCCAGCTGGGGTTCTCCCTCGGCGCGGTGATCGAGCTGGTGGAGTCGGTCGAGGCCTTCAAGCGCTACAACGTGCTGTCGAAGATCGTCGGTTTCTCCGAGCGCACCCTGGCGCGACGGCTGAAGAACCAGGACCAGGCCCTGACCCCCGAACAGAGCGCCCGCGCCTTGCACTACGCGCAGGTGCTGGAAAAGGCCGAGGCGGTGCTGGGCTCGCGGGCGCTGGCCGAAGACTGGATGACCCAGCCGGCGCTGGGCCTGGATGGCGAAGTCCCCATCGACCTGCTGGCCAACCCGGTGGGCTATGAACTGGTGACGGACTTTCTGCACCGGCTCGAGTTCGGGGTCTACTGATGCTCACCGACCCCCTGGCCCCGTCCCTGCATTTCTGGCGCCTCGACCAGGCCCGGCATGCCTCGACCTGGAACAGCGGCATCGGCGCCGAAGGCAGCGGCGGCCGCTGGAACCCCAAGGGCCTGCAAGTGGTGTACGCCAGCCTGGACGCCTCGACCGCCATCCTGGAAGTGGCGGTGCACAAGAGCTTCAAGGCCCTCGACTGCCTGCCCCACACCCTGACCGCGGCCCGGGTGCTGGCCCCCTCAAAGGTCCACACCGTCCGCCCCGAAGACATCCCCAACCCCAACTGGCTGATCCCCGGCACCCCCAGCCACAGCCAACAAGCCTTCGGCGCCAGCCTGCTGGAACAGCACCCCTTCGTACTGATCCCCTCCAGCGTGTCGCGCCATAGCTGGAACCTGCTGATCAACCCCTTGCTGGCCACGGGGTTGTACGAGCTGGTGTTGCAGGAGCGCTTTGCGCTGGATGGGCGGTTGAGTCCGCCGGAGCGTTAAGGGAGAAGCAACTCACATCACAAAGAGACTTTTGGGGTCTTCAGTTCAGAACTGTCCTACAGCCTGTTTGTAGCCATTTGGCGTAACGTTCCACCGCCAACTGCTGACAATTTTGCCTCCATCCTGATGGGGGCATTTTTTTGGCAATGTGGAAGCGGACAGGATCCCAGTGAAACTGTTCACGCACTACGTCTGGCCAGCGGGGGGCGCTCACTGACCTCACTCGCTACGCAGGCCAACTCACGCTGCCCTTGGGCGGCATGTACAACTTCAAGGAAGGCCCATAGTGAAATACACCGTAGAGGAAGGGCAGCACCTGGCTGCCACATTCATGGCGAAGCACGCTGCACGCCCCATAACAGCCACTTACGACCTTGCCACGCTAGATGCCAGAACCCGTCTGGGGGGCGAAGTCGCCACGGCCAGCTCCAGCGTAACAGTCAGCGGCCATCGAATCGCCTGTGTGGGCGACCGGGTACGTTACCCGGACGGCACCGAAAGCAAGATCGTCTCCGGTGCCGGCGCTGCGCTGACTCACCAGGGGCGCCCGATGGCCATTGTGGGCAGTGCCACCGACAACGGCGACACCATTATCAGCAGCCTGCAAAGCTCCGCGCAGATTCGGGAATACGCCGATGGCAATGGCATCCCCGGTTTGCTCCAACCCGGCTTTGAGGTGCCATTCACCTCTAGCGAAAGCAAGACTTCTCGCTGAGGCCTCCGGCCTATGTCTCGACGCTTCATCATGCTCAGGCAAGGAACTGCATAATGAGTGGAAAACCCGCCGCCCGCGTCACCGATCCAACGGCCTGTCCTCTGCCGGGCCATGGCACCAACCCCATCGTCAGTGGTTCTCCCGACGTCATTTTCGACGGCCTGTCCGCCGCCCGACAAGACGATGTATCCGCTTGCGGCAGTCCGATCGTATCCGGTGTTTCATCGAGCGTTTTCATCAACGGTCAACCCGCTGCCACCCTAGGCAGCATTGGTACGCACGGTAACGTGATCATCGGCGGCTCAGGCACGGTGATCATCGGGGATACGTTCGTACCGGCCACCGTCTCTCCCATCGCATCGCTGGGCACTAGTACCGCACCTTATTCCGGACGCTTCCAGCTGATTGACCAGGAAACTGGCAAACCCATTGCTGGGCGCAAGGTCAAGGTTTGGTCCAGTGGCGGTTGGAGCACGCTTGGCACCACGGATGCCGAAGGCATGACGTCGTGGGTCCATCACGTTGCATCGGAGTCCATCCATATCGGCCTGGTGCAGGGAGGCGAAGCGTGAGCGATCAACCCGGCCTCTCTCAGGGTGGCATGAGCCCGGAAGGCAAGATCAACCCCGTGGGCATTCTGGAACCCAAGCTCGATCCGCAGGACAAGCAGGTGTTGTGTTCGGCAATCTGCTATTGCAGCGCCACGCCCAACGTCAGCCACGATGGCAAGAACCTCAAACAGGCGTGCGTTGCCCAGCGCCTGGGCGAACTGGATGAAATCCTCCAAGGTCGTAGCCCCTACAAGCCCGAGGTCAGCTACGACATGACCAAGAACCCGCCGCAGCCAATTCTGGACAGCCAGAGCGGCAACGGTCCTCATGGCTGGATTCCGGGTTGGATCAGTAAGTACTGGGACGAAGACCCGGAGCATCCGCCGTTCAAGCCGGGCCGAGGTATGATTCGCCGGCCTGATGTGGTGATCGTTAAAGACCCGAACACGCCGCCGACCCAAGACAATATCAAGCAGGTGGTGGAGATGAAGTTTCCGCCTGATCCACCGGATAGAAAACAGGCAAGAGCCTACGAGAAGATCGCTGGCGATGAACGCAAGCTCGTCGAAATGAAATCTACCGATTGCGACTGTAGCCAGGAAAACCAGCGGTCCAAGGTTCCCGTGGAGCAACTGGGTTGGGCTGCGGCTATCGCTGGTGGTGTGATGTTTATCCTGACGCGCGGTCGCTCCCCTCGACCCATGATCCCAGCCTATTAATTCGGAGGAAGTCTTATGGAACAGGAGTTCAATTTGGCTGAGGAGCTGGCCAAACAGCCTCATCTGCTGGAAGTTCCCGGCAACCTGCTAATGAAGGGTGGCCCCGAGGACTATATCGGCGCCGTGCTCTGCCTACGGGGCACGCTCTACTTCAAGGAGGCCCATACCCCTCTGGTGCGCGAGGCACTGTGCCAATGCTTCGACGAGTTCAAGCGATTGGCCGAGCCTTATCTCACTTGGCTTTGGCGTGAGGAACCGCCAGAGGGCAAGCCGCTGACGGCGTACCCTGATGCAAAGCCATTGCGCGACATGCTGGCCAATATGGATGAGGATTACCCGCTGAGCTTTTACTACACCTGCGGCAAGCAATCTAACGATGCGAGCGCTTGGTACTTCGATATTTTTGGCCAAGCCGCTTGGGAAGCAAAGATAGGGGATGACCTTAGCGTTCTGGAATTCTCCGTACCACTTCTCTACCAGGAACAGCAGCCACTGAGATTCTTGCAACTGTTCCTAGACTTTGCACGGCGACTGAACCCAGAGCAGGGCTATGCTGGCCATGCCTACAACCTCTCAATAACCAACCGGGACGATAATCAGCCGACTGAGGCTTTTATGGCGGCGCGCATGCCTGGCCTGGATGTCGGCACTGCGGGATTGCTGGCTAATCGTCCGCAGTTCAAACCCGCCAGGATCAAGACCGTCAGTTGGTTGACCGTACTCGATCAGGAACGCCTGGACCTGGTTGGGGGGCTGGACGCTTTACGCTCCCAACTGCCCTCCAGCCATTTCGCTTTCTACGACTACGGTGCCGGCGTGGTGATCCAGGCCGGAGCCTACCCCTACCTCGGCGGCGATGCCGAAGACCCGAGGCCCGCCCCCTACGTACTGCTGAACCATGTCCTCAAGGGCATCCGCTACGAGACCGTGGGCTCGTTGCACGGAGGTTCTCACGACGGCGAACTGCGCCTGGTCGGCTGGTCGGCCGATCAGTGGCTTAAACGCCTGGATGTGGATGAAAGTGAGATAGCTGGCTGGCGTGCCAGGCTGCTTGCTGACGAACCCAGCCTGGAGGCTGCGAGCACCTTGGTAGAGCGCCTTTAGTTTTGCTCAGGATGCATTGCCGGCGCGGCCTCTTATGCTGCGGGGAGGGCCGGAGAGAAAGGGGGTGAAATCATAGGTGAGATCATCTACGCGGCTGACAAGTGAGTTTGCTGAGTACGATGGCAACGGTATTGGCCTTTTTGTCCCTGGGGCGAGAAGTAAGCAGGCTAGCTCCAGCAGTTGGAAGAGCGAAATCAGGAGCTTCTGATAGTTCTTATTCGTCCCCTGCGGTTCATAGAGACTTTTAGTACGGAGGTTTGGGAAAGCTCTGATATTTACGACTTTTCTGCATTGATAGGGTCGGTGCCTGAATTTCTCAGACACTCAGGATGTACTCATGGCCTATGTCATCAGGGAAGGAGACCCGACCACGACGGGTGGGAAGGTTATCGCAGGTTCATCAACGACCATCGTTGAGTACCGCAAAGTTGCACGCATCACCGACCCCGTGTGGTGCCCGGTGTGCCAGTCGGTGGGTTATATCGCGGAAGGCCATAACACATGGCTGGATAACCAACAGGCTATCGCGGTGGAAGGGTGCTCCGTTCAGTGTGGCTGCCCTGTAGGTTCTAACCGTCTTGTGGCCACTCAGTCTTCTGTCCTCTCGGATAATCAGCCACTGGTTCCAGTTCCCGCTGCCTTGGTACCGCAAGTTGTGGCGAATACCCACCAATGGGCCGAAGCGATCAGGCTGGGATACTCGCAAAACGAATTTGCAGATTCGGTGCCGCGCGATCAGGTGAAGGGGCTAGCGCCCATAAGCGAAACGGCGCTGTCAGCGCCCGCTCAGTTGTCGCAACAAAGCGTAGAGCCGGGCTTTTATATCGTTCAGTCTCCGATGAGCCGTGCAGCCCTCGAAGTGGTGCTTTTCGGTCAGCCCGACGCGGCCCTCCTGGAGAAATTTCGCCGGCTCAACCCCCAACTGACGGACACCGCCAAACCCGGCCAGATGGTGGTCCTCAGCCATCCCGAAAACCATCAGTGCACCCGTGAAGAAGCACTGCTGATGGACGCTGCGGAAAAGGTCAGCGCCGCGTTGGACACCCTCACGGCCGAGGAGGCGGCCTTTATGGTCCAGTACCGGCAGCAGATCGAGTCGGTGCTGTCTTACGGTTCAACCAGCCTGGGTGTTGCTACGTCAGCAGCCGGCAATCATCTGGACAGTATTAAAAGGACCTTGCAGGAAATCGAATCCCTCCATCAAAGGTACTTCCTGCGGGATGGGCATCTACGCAGCGTCCAATTCTTTGCTGAAAGGCGAACGCTGTTTTCCCGGCTGGATGCCCACCTGACGACCATCACGAAAATGAGCATTGCCTTTCCGGACCACCCCGACCTGAAAACCGCACTGGGGATTTCCAATCGCAGCCTGGTTCATCATTGGACTAAAGCGGGAGCAGCGGGGCAGATACCGGGGTATGCCACGCATATCGAGGGCGTGTCGAGGGCTTCAAAGGTGCTCAAGTATGGTGGCTGGGTAGGGATCGCTTTAGGTGGTGGCGCCTCTTATGTGAAAGTTCAGGATGTTTGCTCTGCGGGAAGTAAAGAGGCCTGCGAGAAAGTGAAGTTTACTGAGGCGGGGAGTTTTGCAGTGGGAGTTGCTGGAGGAATATTTTCTACTTCGGCTTTAACTACTGCTTCAAATACTATCTGTGCTGCAGTGGCAGTACCTACAGGCGGAGTAGGTGGTGTCATCTGTGGTCTGGTGGTGGTAGGTGGTGGTAGCTATTTGGTGAGTAAGAGTGGAGAGTCTTTCGGGGAGCTTGTTGGAGAGATCATATATGAGGCAGGGCAGTGAGTAAGTTTGGTGCAGTGGAGTATGTGCTTGCTTTTTGTGGTGTTGCAACACTGTCAGGTGGGGTGATTATTTCAGGGGTGTTCTTTTATTGGGGGTGTACTCGAATGGATGAGATTTTAGGGTATGTTAAAAACTGCAAGGCCGTAATAAATAATAGGTTTTATCTTTATATGGGTGCATGGGGTCGAATGGCAATGGTAGGGATGATTGCAGGCTCCTTAGCCTATCCTAACTACCATGTGAGAAAAGGATTGATGGATGCTGATGATGTGAATAATTTTCCTAAGCCTTTTAAGAGGAAACTAGTCGTGCTGTTTAATGTGCAGTTGGTTCTGCTGTTTTGCTTTATGGTTGAGCTGATTGTTCTAAGGTTAATCAGGCCCTGAATGTAAATGGCTAATAAAATCAGGCGGGTAGAGTGGAAGCTGGTGAAGTTGTAGATGCCACAATTTATGAGGTTTCCAATTAAACTTGCTTAGCCTGATGGCTGTTGTATTTGAATTCGCATTTGTCGGAGTACTCGTTACCATCTTTGCCCTGATGGGTGTTTTTTGTATCTAGGATATACGCGCATGAAGGAGTTGTTATCCGCCTTGAGAGTTGCTGCATGCGGGGAATAAAAAGGCCTGCGAGAAGATGAAATTTACTGAGGTGGGGAGTTTTGCTGGTTGGGGTGTTCGGAGGGGCAATCGCCAGCCCGGTTTTAACCCAGGCTATGACTTCCACCTGTGCTGCAATTGCTGTTCCTACAGTGGGTACGGGCGGTGTTGTCTGTGGTTTGGTGGTGGTTGGAGCGGGGAGCTATTTGGCAGGGAAGGGCGGAGGGGCCTTCGGAGAGCTCCTCGGAGAAAATATTTATGAGGTCGGGCAATGAGTAAGTTAAGTACGGCGGAGTACGTGCTTACCTTTTTGGGTGTAGCCACGTTTTTGGGCGGGGGAATTACTGCTGGGGTGTATTTCTATCTAAGTTGCACCCGAATGGATGAGATTTTGGGGTATGTAAAAAATTGCAAAGTAGTAAATAACCAAAAGTATTACCTTTATATGGGGGCTTGGGGCCGATTTTTAATGATTGGGATGATTTCGGGTGCCTTGGCATACTCTGGCTATCAAATTAGAAAGGGGCTGATGGATGCTGGCGATGTAGCTGATTTTCCTGAGCCGCTCAAGCGGAGACTGATGGCAATGTTTAACGTGCAGTTGGTGTTTTTGGTGTGTCTTATAGTTGAGTTTATTTCTATAAAGTTAATCAGGTTGTGAGCGTAAAAATCAAATATGAGGCAAGGCTGTGAGTAAATTTGGTGCGGCGGAGTATGTGCTTGCCTCTTGTTGTCTTGTAACTCTATCAGGTGGGGTGATTATTTCAGGGGTGTTCTTTTATTGGGGGTGTACGAGAATGGATGAGGTTTTAGGGTATGTTAAAAACTGCAAAATCATAATGGGCAACAGATTTTATCTATACATGGGGGCGTGGGGTCGAATGGCAATGGTAGGGATGGTTGCGGGCTCCTTAGCCTATCCTGGTTACTATATTAGAAAGGGGTTGATGGATGTTGATGATGTAAATAATTTTCCTGAGCCATTCAAGCGGAGACTGATCAAGCTGTTTAACATACAGCTGGTGTTCGTGGTCTGTTTTATAGTTGAGTTTATTGTTCTGAAAATAATCAGGCCGTAAGCGCGAGCCGCCGTATGACTGTATTTCCGGTTGCGATGATGGCTAAGTAAACGTGAACCGGCCGACATCTCGATATCTTCCGTAGAGTACGGCCCGCCCTGACCTACCGTAGTCCAAATACTTCCAAGACCATTGGTTGGACATAAACTGCCACGCCTTTGTCGTTGCTCCGTATCGAGCCCGGGACTAGCCTTTGATCGTTGCTGCAATCGCAGTGACCGGGTTTGGTCGCCCGACCTTGATACAGGCGCAACGATATGGAGTTCAATTATGTGCGCCGACAAATCGTCCGCAGATCGCGGTTTTGCCCACTTCCTTTTCTTGCTCAATCACCTCTGCTTCCTAAGAGCAAAAGGAGGTGCGCTATGAGCACCTCCACCCCTGTCAAAACCCTTGGCTTCGTCACTTTCGGCCATTGCGGCGACGGTGACCAAACCCTGTTTCGCGTCAACGCCGACGTGCCTCTGCACCAAGCCCTGGAACACGCTTCGACCCTGCTGTACTACGCCAAGAAACTCGCCCTGGATGCAGCGATGGAAGAGCAGGGTGAACGTTACGCCTGGGCCGCGCACTTTCTGGCGGAGATGGGCAAGGCGGTGATTGATGATGTGGGATTGGGGCTGAGGGAAGAGGAGGTGTTGCAGGTTTAGTAGGTGGATGGATGTTGGGCAGGGCGCCGTTTCTGGGTGGCAGGGAAACGGCGTTTTTTAGGGTGGTCCCCCGGCACTGCACTGTCGATTTCCCGGAGTCTGGTTCGACTATCTTTCAGGGAATGAAGCCGATGGGTCGCAATGATCGTCGACGCTCCCTGCCCGAGCACTTTTACGCAGACGAACCAGGAGAAGACCATGCGCAAGCTTATCGTTGCCGCTTTCATGAGTCTGGATAACGTCATTCAAGCGCCCGGCGGGCCTGACGAAGACACCAGCGGCGAATTCCGCTTCGGTGGCTGGATAGTGCCCTACGCCGACGAAGCCTTCGGCCGGGCCATCCAGGACCTGTTCTCGCAGCCGTTCGACTTGCTGTTGGGGCGCCGCACCTACGACATATTCGCCGGGTATTGGCCGCACATACAGGCCGGCTCAAGCAACAGCGTTATCGCCGACCTGTTCAACCGCGTGCCCAAGCACGTGGCCACCCATAGTCCCAACACCCTTGATTGGCACAACAGCCATGCGCTGCAAGGAAACCTTGCCGACGCCATACAGGCCCTCAAACAGCAGGACGGCGCCAACCTGTTGACCCAAGGCAGCGCCGAGCTGGTGCGTCAACTGCTGGCCGCCGGGTTGGTGGATGAGTTGCGGCTGATGATCTTTCCTATCGTATTGGGGCACGGCAAACGCCTGTTCGACGATCATGCACAGGCGTCGGCCTTCAGGTTGGTGAACTCGACCAGTACGCCTGGCGGGGTGCTGATTGCTCTCTACGTTCGCAGTGGCGACGTACAAACAGGAAGCTTTGAAGAGTAGGAAAGACCGTGACGGCGTTGGAACCCTACACCGCCTCACCTTCATCGACCGGCAACGAAGCAAACATTTCAGCGCGGCATACCTCAAGGATCTCGTCCGCCAACGCGGAATCATCCGGGCAGGCACGCGACAGCATAAGCGCGCCGACAGCACGAGACAGCAGGGCGATCATCTTCCTTCTCCCTTCACCCGGCGCGGCATCCGTCCCTGTCGGATATTTGTCCCCGAGGGTTTGCAGGGTGTGCTCGATCCCTTCGGCAAACGTCGCCTTCAAATCGTCCGATTGACGCGCCGCGTCGCCACACAGCGCGGCCATGGTGCAACCGCTGCCACGTCCGTCCCGATGTTCTCTCGTCACATAGACGTCGATGAAGCCCGGAACATCGAGCGCTTCAGCACTTGCCAGCGATTTGGAAAGGCTACAGGCCGAGGCTTCGGCCATCAGGTCGGCTTTCGAACCGAAATGCTTGTAGAAACCTCCGTGGGTGAAGCCGGCAGCCGCCATGAGATCCGCCACACCGACGCCATCAAAGCCGCGCTCACGGAACAGCTCAGAGGCTGTCTCAACGATGCGCTCCCGATTGGCCTGCGCCTGGGCCTTGGTCACTCTCACGTGCAATACCTCATGTCCACTGGGAAATCATGCGCCCAATGATACATAGATGTTGGTCATAATCAAAACCGTTGACAGTTTAGATTTCGATCATCATCCTAATTGCACGCATAACCGACCTCCATCAACAGGAACGGAAGAAATACCCGATGACCGACCAGAATCTGTTCACCCCTTACACGCTTGGCGCCCTCACACTGTCGAACCGTGTCGTCCTCGCGCCGTTGACGCGCAACCGCGCAGGCGAAGGCTTTGTGCCAAGCGAGTTCGCGGCCACCTATTACAGCCAACGCGCTAGCGCGGGCTTGCAGGTCAGCGAAGCCACGCAGATTTCCCAACAAGGACAGGGCTATCAGGACACCCCCGGAATCTACACGCAGGCACAAATAGATGGCTGGCGCAAAGTGACCGATGCCGTCCACGCCAAGGGCGGAAAAATCTTCCTGCAACTGTGGCATGTCGGCCGTGTGTCGCATGTTGATCTGCAAGAAAACGGCGCCGCTCCCGTGGCCCCTTCTGCGCTGCGCGCCGCCACCAAAGTGTTCGTCAACAACCGTTTTGAAGATGCCTCCGAGCCACGCGCACTGGACATTGGCGAACTACCGGGGGTCGTCTCCGACTTCCGCCAGGCTGCGGCAAACGCTATCGCCGCCGGGTTCGACGGTGTGGAGATTCACGGCGCGAACGGCTATTTGCTGGATCAATTCCTCAAGGACAGCGCCAACCTGCGCACCGATGCGTACGGCGGCTCGATCGAAAATCGTGCGCGTCTGTTGCTCGAAGTGACGGCGGCCGTCATCAATGAAGTCGGCGCGGACCGCACAGGGGTGCGCTTGTCGCCAGTGTCGCCGGCCAATGGCGTTTCCAGCAGCGACCCGCAGGCGCAATTCGATTACGTGGTCGATCAACTCAACGCCCTCGGCGTCGTCTATCTGCATGTGGTCGAAGGTGCAACCGGTGGCCCGCGCGACGTGGCGCCATTCGATTTCGGCGCCCTGCGCCAACGCTTCAAAAACACCTACATCGCCAACAACGGCTATGACCTGGACCTGGCGACTGCGCGCCTCGCCGACGACCAGGCCGATCTGATCGCCTTCGGTCGCCCGTTCATTGGCAACCCGGATCTGGTGGAGCGCCTCAAGCGTGGCGCACCGTTGTCGGCCTTCAATCCGGCCACCCTTTATGGCGGCGGCGCGGCAGGCTACATCGACTACCCGACGCTGGCTGAATCGAGCGCCACTGCACGCTGAGCGATCAGTGACCGCGCTCTTTTGTTTTCCCCCACTCTGAAAGAGAGATGACCCCATGAGTACCCGCTCTACTGTCCTCATCACTGGCGCCTCCACCGGTATTGGCGCCGTCTACGCCGAACGCTTCGCGCAACGCGGCCACGATCTCGTACTGGTTGCCCGAGACCAGGCACGCCTGGACGCACTTGCAGCCCGGTTGCGCAGCGAGCACGACATCGCCATCGATGTCATTCCGGCGGACCTGACCCAACTCGGTGATCTGACAACCGTCGAAGCCCGCCTGCGCGACGACACCCGTATCGGCATCCTCGTCAATAACGCCGGCGCCGCGCTGTCCGGTAACTTCATCGACCAAAGCACCGACAGCGTTGCGCAACTGGTCGCCCTCAACACCACGGCGCTGGTGCGACTCGCCAGCGCCATCGCCCCGCGCCTGGCCAAAGCAGGCGAAGGCGCGATCATCAACATCGGTTCGGTGGTGGGCCTGGCACCGGAGTTCGGCATGTCGGTCTACGGTGCGACCAAGGCGTTCGTGCTGTTCCTCTCCCAAGGCCTGAGCCTGGAACTTTCGCCCCTGGGCGTGTACGTGCAGGCCGTATTGCCGGCCGCTACCCGCACGGAGATCTGGGATCGCTCCGGCGTCGACATCAACACCTTGAGCGAAATCATGGAAGTGGGCGATCTGGTAGATGCTGCGCTGGTCGGTTTTGATCGTCGCGAACCGGTGACAATCCCTCCCCTGCACGAAGCGGAACGCTGGGATGACCTGCAGACCGCGCGCCAGGGCCTGTTGCAGCAAATCCGCCAGTCTGCGGTTGCCCAGCGCTACCAGACCCCACGGTGATCACTTTGTAGCGAACACCCGTGCGGGATTCGATGCAGGTGCCCAAGGCACCGCATCGAATGCGGCCCTCTGTTCGGAGTAGACATGACCCCCACGAATACAAATAGCCCCGCGGGTTCGCAGACGTCGTACGTCGAGGCGCAGAACCAGTCGATCACGGTCAACGGCATTCCCTTCGCCTATCGCGACATCGGCCCCAGGACTGGCGTGCCCCTCGTACTGTTTAACCATTGGGGCGCGGTGCTGGACAACTTCGACCCCGCAATCATCGATGGCCTGGCACAAACCCGACGCGTCATTGCCACCGACTATCGCGGTATTGGCGGTTCTGGCGGAATCGCGCCACTGACGGTCGGTGAAATGGCTGACGATGGCATTCAACTGATACGTGCGCTGGGCCTCGACACTGTTGACGTGCTCGGTTTTTCGCTCGGCGGCTTTGTCGCTCAGGACATCGCCCTGAAGGCGCCGGGCGTGGTGCGCCGCTTGATTCTGACCGGCACCGGGCCGGCCGGCGGCAGCGGTATCGACAAGGTCGGCTGGGTGTCGTGGCCATTGATACTCAAAGGCTTGCTGACCCTGCGCGATCCCAAGTTCTACCTGTTCTTTACTTCAACGCCCAACGGCCGGCGAGCCGCCTCGCAGTATTTACAGCGCCTGAAAGCACGCAAAAAAAATCGCGACAAAGGCCCGACGCCCAGCGCTTTTCTGCGGCAGTTGAAAGCCATCACCGCGTGGGGCAAGCAGGCGCCCCAAGACCTCGGACGCCTGCGGACACCGACGCTGATCGTCAACGGCGACAACGACATCATGGTGCCCAGCGTTAACTCGATTGCGCTGGCCAACCGTATCCCCAACGCACAATGGGTTATTTATGAAGATGCCGGCCACGGCGGCATTTTCCAGCACTACATTGATTTTGTGGCCAAGGCACTGGCGTTCCTCGATGCCTGAGCGCGCGGCGTAGCAACGCCGCAAAAGCACTCGCAAACCCTCCTTCCAACCGACTAGAGCCGCACCACGATGAAGGCATTTTTGATTGATCGCTATGGCAAGAACACCGGGCGCATTAGCGAAGTGCCCGCTCCCGCGGTAGGGGACCACGACGTCCTGATTGAGGTACACGCCAGCAGCGTCAACGTGCTGGACTCGAAGATCAGCAACGGCGAATTCAAATTGATCCTGCCCTATTCATTTCCGTTGATCCTGGGCAATGACCTGGCGGGCGTGGTGGTTGAGGTGGGCTCGCAAGTGAAACGCTTCAAACCGGGAGACGAAGTGTACGCTCGCCCGCCCGAAGCGCGGATCGGGACGTTCGCCCAATTGATCGCCGTGAACGAAAACGCGATCGCTTTGAAACCCGCCAGTATCAACATGGTGCAAGCCGCGTCCATCCCCTTGGTCGCACTGACCGCCTGGCAAGTGCTGGTCGAAACCGCTCGGCTGAAAAAGGGCCAGAAAGTGTTGATCCACGCCGGTTCCGGCGGTGTCGGCAGCCTTGCCATCCAGCTCGCCAAACACCTCGGCGCCTTTGTCGCAACCACCACCAGCACTGCGAATGTCGAATGGGTGAAGGCGCTGGGGGCCGACCTGGTGATCGACTACACACAACAGAACTTCGAAAGTGTCTTGCACGACTACGACGTGGTGTTGAACAGCCTCGGCGCCGACGTGCTGGAGAAATCACTCAAGGTCCTCAAGCCCGGTGGCCAGCTCATTTCCATCTCAGGGCCACCCACTGCGCAGTTCGCGCAGGAGCAAGGGTTGTCCTGGCCACTGAAGCAAGTCATGCGCCTGCTGAGCCTGGGCATTCGGCGCAAGGCGCGCAAACAGGACGTCAGCTACGCGTTCGTGTTCATGCGGGCCAATGGCGCCCAACTGCAACAAATCACCGCGCTCATCGAGGCCGGATTCATCAAGCCTGTGGTCGATCGCTCCTTCACCTTTGAATCAACGGCAGAGGCGTTGAAGTACGTCGAGCAAGGGCGAGCCAAGGGCAAGGTCGTTGTTACGCTCAAATGACGATGCCGCCTATCGATGAGTCGGCCGCAGAGGCTGCGCAGCTTCTACTGCTTGAGCAGTCATCATCCGAAGTGACTTCGCCAGAGTCGCAGAAACAGCAAGAGCCGCAACCGGACGTTGTGCCTGTTGAACCGCCAGTGATCGTTTGGCGTAGTTTGATGCTTGAGCAGTAGGACGAAACGGGTTGCATGGATGGGGCGGCGATAGTAGTCATTCACGAGCTCTTACTTCGACCATTAGCTGAAATGAGCAAATGCTCCATTTTTAGGCGAACTTGGAGGTCGGCGTCCATCCATGCACAGAATCTCACTGACAGCCAAAAACAAAACGATTCAAAGCACGGATACCCAGGCACCAACCACCTCACCCGAATACCCGCCCCCCGTTTTTTATTACTTCAACCCAAACAACCTCAACGCATTCCCCCGCCCAATCTTCTCCCTATCGTTCTCACTGATCAGCGCCTGATCAAACCAGTCACTCGCCGTCGCCATGCTTTCATACGGATAGTCCGCCGAGAACAGCACACGATCGACACCAATTTCGCTGATGGCGTCCAGCAAACCCTTGGTGTGGAAGTGGCCGGCGGTGGTCAGGTAGAAGTTGTGGCTGAAGTAGTGGCTGACCGGTTTTTTGGCGTTGCCCAGGCCTTCGCCTTCGCGTTGCATGTGCAGGCGGTGTTCCAGGCGCGGCAGCATCAGCGGCAGGCCTTCGGCCAGGTGGCCGAGGATGAGGGTCAGGTTGGGGAAACGGTCGAACAGGCCGCTGAGCATCAGGCGGATCGCGTGGGTGGCGGTTTCATGGGCGAAGCCCCAGGCCGAGCCGACCAGGGATGGATAACCCTCGTAGATCCGTCGCTGGCTCGGCAGCGGTTCGCGTGGGTGCAGGTAGACCGGCACGTTGAGCGCCGCGACCCGCTCCCAGAATTCCCATACCGGCGGTTCGTCCAGGTACTGCGCGGTATCGGCGTTGCCGATGTTGGTGTAGCCGTTGATCAGTGCCCCCACCATGCCGTAATCCTTTACCGCACGTTCCAGTTCGTCCGCCGCGGCCCTGGGCGATTGCAGGGCCACGGTGGCGAAGGCCTTGAAGCGCTGCGGGTGGCGGGCGACGAACTGCTCGGTGACCTGCTCGTTGGTGCGTTGCGCGAAGGCGATGGCCTGGCGCGGATCGAGCAGCGACTGGGCGCCGGGGGAGGTGAGGGACAGGATGGCGAGGTCGATGCCATGTCGGTCCATATCGGCGATGCGCTGGTCGCTGTCCAGCAGTCGCCTTTCCACATCCGCCATATAGGCCCGGCCATTGCGCGTGGCTTCGCCGGACGCATCCCACAGGCTGTTGTTCAGCTCGGTGCTGACGTGTTCCTCGAGTACGATTTTGCCTTTCATGCTGATGTAACCTCTTTAAGGATAAACAGGTACGTGGCGGGTCGACTTAGGCTTAGGCTTGGGCCTGGGCTTCGGCGGTCGACAGACTGATGTGTTTGTATTCGATGAAATCGTCGATCGCCGCGGCGCCGTTCAGGCGGCCCAGGCCGGATTGGCGATAACCGCCTTCCTCGAATTCGTCGTAGACCTTGGCCCAGTCGTTGATCCACACAGTGCCGGCCTGCACTTTGCGGGCGACGCGCAGCGAGCGCTTGGTGTCGCGGGTCCAGATGGCGGCGGCCAGGCCGTATTCGCTGTCATTGGCCAGGGCCAGGCCCTCGGCTTCGCTGTCGAAGACTTGCAGGGTCAGCACCGGGCCGAAGGTTTCCTTCTGCACGATGTCCAGCTTCGAGTCGCTGACCTCCAGCAGGGTCGGGCGGTAGAAGGCGCCGTTGGCCAGTTCGCCGTCAGTGGCCGGGCCACCGCGGAGGATGACCTTGGCGCCTGCGGCAATCGCCGCTTCGACGGCCTGGTCGACCCGCTGCACGTTGGCCTTGTCGATCAAGGGGCCCATGTCGCTGCGCGGGTCGGATGCCGGGCCGACCCGCACTGCTTGCAGGCGCGCCGCCAGGCGCTCGCGCAGTTGGTCGGCGATGCCGCGCTGCACCAGCAACCGCGAGCCGGTCATGCAGAACTGCCCGGCGAACACGGTCAGGGCTTTTTCCAGGACCGGCAGGGCGGCGTCGAGGTCAGCGTCGTCGAACACCAGGTGCGGGGTCTTGCCGCCCAGCTCCAGGCCGAAGCGCTTGAGCGACTGCGCGCCCACCGCGGAAATGGCGCGGCCAGTGGCGGAAGAGCCGGTGAAGCTGATGACCGGCACCTGGGGCGAGGCGATCAGGCGGCGCGAGCCTTCGCCGCCGGACTCGGTGAACAGGTTGATCACCCCGCGCGGCAGGGAAGGTGCTTCGGACATGACCTTGGCCAGCAGGGCGTTGGTCTGCGCGGTCTGCGCCGGCATCTTGATCACCACCGTGGTACCGGCGGCGAGGGCCGGTGCCAGCGAACGCACCATCAGCACCACCGGCGAGTTCCAGGGCACGATGATGCCGGCCACGCCCATGGGTTCGCGCAGCACGATGGACAACACGTCGGGGCGCGGGGTGCCGCTGTGGCCGCGTTCGGTGCGGGCCAGGGCCGCGTAGTAGCGCAGCTTGGAGGGCACCATGCTGACTTCGAAGTGGGCTTCGGGCTTGATCTTGCCGTTCTCCAGCGCCAGTTGCTCGATCAGTGCCTCGCTGTTGCGCTCGAAGGCGTCGGCCAGCTCGTCGAGCACCCGGGCGCGCAACGCGCTGTCGTCGGTCCAGTCACTGTTGAAGGCGCGCACGGCCGCGGCGATGGCCGCATCGGCCTCGGCGCCGCCGCCATCGGCGTAGTGGCCGATGACTTTGGAGGTGGCCGGGTCGATGGATTCGCGGTGCTCGGTCGAGTCGACCCAGGCGCCGTCGATCCAGTGTTTGGCAAGGGTGTTGTGAATGGTCATGGCAGTGTTCTCCGGCTCAGCTGTAGCGACGCGCGATGTATTCGGCGGTGGCAATGGTGGTGACGTTGGTGGCGACCGAAATGGTGTCCGGGAAGATCGACGCGTCGACCACCCGCAGGCCCTGCACGCCGTGTACCCGGCCTTCCAGGTCGACCACGGCGCCGGGGTCGCCGGCATGGCCCATCGGGGCGCTGGAGGTCGGGTGGTGGTAGGTGTCGAGGGTGGCCAGCATCGACTGCTCGATCTGCTGATCGCTGCTGGCCTGCGCGCCCGGGTTCAGTTCCGAGTGGATCAGGTCCTTCAGCGGCGCGGTCTGGCCGATCTTGCGCGCCAGCTTCACCCCTTCCAGCAGGCGGGCGCGGTCCTCGGCCTGGGCCAGGAAGTTGAGGTCGATCAGCGGCGCCTGGGCCGGGTCGCGGCTGGCCAGTTTCAGGCTGCCCACCGACAGTGGGCGGGTCAGGGCCACGGCCAGGACAAAACCGACCTTGGTCGGGCTCTGGTCGTGGGGGAACAGGTGGGTGGCGGTGATGTGCAGGTCGAGGTCGCCATTTTTCGCCGTGGAGCTGTGGGTCCAGAGCTTGGCGCCGATGGCCGGGGACTGCTTGCCGATCAGTTCCGGGCGAGCGGCATAGGCGTTGTAGTAGAAGGGGTGATCCTTGAGCCGCTGGCCCACGGGCAGGGCGGCGACCAGGGGGATCGACAGCGACGCCAGGTGGTCGCGCGGGCCGATGCCGGAGCGCAGCAGAATGGCCGCGCTGCCGTAGGTGCCGGCGGACAGTATGACTTCGCCCGCATGGATGATTTCGCCGCTGGCCAGGCGCACGCCGGTGGCGCGGCGGCCGTCGAACAGCACCTTGTCCACCAGCACGTCGCCGCGGATCTGCAGGTTGCCGCGGGCCCGCACGGCGTTGTCGAGGTAGGCGATGCCGGTGTTGACCCGCACGCCGTCGACGATGTTCATCGGGTAGGGGCCGACACCGTTGGCGTCGGGGCCGTCGAAGTCGTCGACTGCGCGGTAGCCGTTGGCGATGGTGGCGTCGACGAAGGCCTGCTGCATGGGGGTGATGTCATTGCGGGTCAGCTGGTGCACCGGCAGCGGACCGTCGTGACCATGCAGCTCGGCGCTGCCGGTGTTGCGTTTTTCCAGCTTCTTGAACGACGGCAGCAGTTCTTCATAGGACCAGCCCGGCAGGTTCCAGTTGACCAGGTCTTGCTTGCGCGCACGGATCGCCACCGCGCCGTTGACCGCCGAGCTGCCGCCCAGCACCTTGCCGCGAATTGCGTGGATCGGATGGCCGATATAGCCGGGCAGGGTCTGGTAGCCCCAGTCGCTGCTGGCATCGCCGCCGACGCTGTCGCTGCTGGCGATCACTTTCGGGTAGTCGCGGGTGCCGTAGACGTGGCCGGCTTCGAGCAGCAGCACGTGGCGCTCGCTGCGTTCGCTCAGGCGCCGGGCCATGACCGCGCCGGCCGAACCGCCGCCGATGATCAGGACGTCGACCGGGTTACCGGCGCTGCCGTCGCGCTTGCCGTTGGCGCCTTGCGGGGCTGCCGCGAAAGCGGGGCCGGCGCCCAGCATGGAGCCGATTGCCAGGGTCGCCGAGCCGGCGACTGTTTGGGCCAGCAGTTTGCGGCGTGAAGGATTTTCTGGTTCGTGGTGACTCATCGCTCATCTCCCATAGCAGGCGAATGCCTGTCAGATGGAAGCTGAGGCTAAGGTGCGCTCGGGTTGAGCGACAGCCACTCTAAAGTGAACCGCTGGTTCAGTATTACTTGACCAGGCGGCGGGCCCCGCGCAGTCAGGCGGTGGAGCCGCTCGCCAACAGCCCGCGAGCGATCAAAGCCGCGTCCCAGGGCGCCGGGCGACCGATTTCCTCGCCGAGAAATTGAATCAGCGCCTGGACCTTGGGCGGGGTTTTCAGGGTCTTGAGGTACACCGCCGAGATCTGCCCGCCGGACGGCGTATAGTCGTTCAGCACCGACACCAGCCGGCCGTCGAGCAGGGCGTCGGCCGCCAGGAAGGTTGGCAGAATCGCCAGTCCCAGGCCGGCCAGCGCGCCTTCGAGCAACTGATGCCCGGAGTCGGTGCGCATCCGCACGCGGACCCGGAACGAGTGCTGCGCGCCGTCCAGCGGCAGGCTCCACATGCCGTTGGGTTCGCGGTTGTAGTAGATCAGCCCGTCGTGCTGCTGCAGGTCGCCGGGGTGTTCGGGAGTGCCCTGGCGCGCCAGGTAGTCGGGGCTGGCGCAGATCAGGTGGCGGTTCTCGGTCAGCGGCCGTGCCACCAGGCAGGAATCGTGGAGGGTGCCCAGGCGGATGGCGACGTCGAAATGGCCGTCTTGCAGGTTGGCCACCTTGTCCTGGGCTTCCATGTCGACGCACAGTTGCGGGTATTGCAGGGCGAAGCGCGCTAGCAACGGCGCCAGGTAGCGCGGGGTGAAAGCCATCGGCGCCGCCAGGCGCAGGGTGCCGCCGAGGCTGGCCTGGCGGTCCTGCACCGACTCTTCGGCGCGCGCCAGGTCCAGCAGGATACGCGTGCAATCGGCGTAGAACAGCTGGCCGGCCTCGGTCAGCTTCAGCGGCCGGCCACGGGTCAGCAACACCACGCCCAGGCGCTTCTCCAGCTGTTGCATGCGTTGGCTGACCAGCGACTTGGTGGTCCCCAGGCGGCGCCCGGCTTCGGAAAAACTGGCCGCCTCGACGACGGCGACGAAGGTGCTCATGTCCGAGAATTTATTCACCGCCACTCCTGTTGCCCTGGGTTGAAGAACCTGAAAACAACCACGCAGGTTCGCGTGGCGCTCAGGGGCGCCATGAGAAGCCAAGCGCATCGGACAACGCAAGTGGCGAAATGGCCAGAGACGAAATTGCCAGCCCGGGCAACAGGCAGGGGCGGCTGTTGCCGATGGGCCAGCGCCCGAATTACCTGGTGTTGCCGAGGTTTGGCGGGGTTCGTACGGTTTTCCGTGGGCCTGTCACTTCGCGGCTATTCTCTAATTTCAGGTCGATGGCCTAGAAGATCCATGTCCACGCCTATGGCCTGATGTCCTGCTCGCCCGGGTAACGCGCGTTTCTCAGTGTCGCTGAGCCGTGCCGGGTATTGCTTCGAGGACCGGCCCCCTCCAGTTCGAGGGCTCTTGATGGCGCTTCACCGTGATCAGGGACGATGACCGTGATGGCATGCATGCAGTGGCGGCGATGGATATGAGCGTCGGGTCAACGACCGGAGAAGAGGCGGCGGATTTTTTCGCGCAGACCCTGGAACAGGCCAACGATGCCGTGGTGATCATCGACGATCGTAACCAGGTGGTGTTCTTCAACGCGGCAGCCGAGCGTTTCTGGGGCTGTCAACGGCACGAGGTGCTGGGCAGCGAGGTCGGCACGCTGGTGCCGATCCCCATCCGCTCGCGGAACGACGGCGAGACCGGGGTCAACAAGATCATCGGCACCAGCCGCGATGTGTGCATTACACGCCAGGATGGCGAAGAACGCTGGGGCGCGATGGCGATCTCGAAAATCACCCTGCAGGGGCGCATGCTCTATGCCGCCTTTTTCAAAGACGTGACCCAGACGCGGCTCAAGGATATCGAGCAGCGCTTGCTGTCGATGTCGGTCAACGCCAGCAGCTCGGCCACCTGCATCGTCGATGCCGACGGCCGGCTGATCTACATCAACGACGGGCTGGTGCGCTTGCTCGGGTATTCCCGCGAGGAGTTGCTGGAGCGCTCGCCGCAGATGTTCTTCGTCGCTGATACCCCCGGGGAGGTCCAGGCCGACGAGCTGCACCTGGAGAGCATCCTCAGTGGCCAGCCCCATGAAGCCTGCGGGCTGGTCAGCAAGCGCAACGGCCAGCGGCTGTGGGTGCATGTCTGCTCGGCGCCGGTGTTCGACGCCAAGGGGCGGATCGGCAACATCATCATCGTGTTCACCGACATCACCCGTTCCAGGCTGCCCGAAGTGCTGCAGGACAAGGTCATCGGCGCCCTGTTGCAAGAGCAGCCCTTGGAGAACGTGTTGACCCTGCTGTGCCAGGAAATCGAGCGCCTGGCGCCGGAGGTCGTCGTTTCTATTCTCGGCGTGGACCCGCAAGGGCTGCTGCATCACTTGGCCAGCCCCAGCCTGCCGGCCGATTACGCCAGGGCCATGGAGGGGCTGCCGATCGGGCCCGCCGCCGGCTCCTGCGGCACCGCGGCCTTTCGCGGCGAGCCGGTGCTGGTCACCGATATCGACACCGATCCGCTGTGGGCCGATTACCGCTGGCTGGCGCAGCAGGCCGGAGTGCGGGCCTGCTGGTCGATGCCGGTGCGCAACAGCGGCGGCAGGGTCTGCGCGACCTTTGCCCTGTACTTCAGGGAGAGCCGCAAGCCCGATACCACCCATGCCCATCTGATCATGACCGGGACCTACCTGTGCATGCTGGCCCTGGAGCGCGAGGAGGCGCGCCAGTCGATCCGCCGCATGGCCTGCTCCGACGCCCTGACCGGCTTGCCCAACCGCAGCTCCCTGCTGGCCGAGGCCAACCGCAGACTCGCCGAGGTCGCCCTGGAGCAGGGCGAGCTGGCGGTGCTGTATGTCGACCTGGACCGCTTCAAGCAGGTCAACGATGCCCTGGGGCATGCCTCGGGCGATGAGCTGCTGAAGGTCATGGCGCAACGGCTGCGCAGCGTGCTGCGCGAGTCGGACATCGTCGGCCGGCTGTCGGGCGACGAGTTCGTGCTGGTGCTGCCGCGGATGAATGCCGCCCGGGTTACGGCCTTTATCGAGCGTCTGATGCTGACCCTGGGCGCCCCGGCCGATATTGCCGGGACCGCCATGGTTCCTTCGGCCAGCGTCGGCGTCAGCCTGTACCCCAGCGACGGCCAGGACATGGAAAGCCTGTTGCACTGCGCCGATATCGCCATGTACCAGGCCAAGCGTACCGAGCGCGGGGGTTTCAGGTTTTTCCTCGAGGAGATGGACCAGCTCGCCCAGCAGCGCCTGCAGCTGGAGACGGCGCTGCGCCAGGCCCTGACCAGCGACGGCCTGCATCTGGTCTATCAACCGCAGATCGACTTGCGCACCAACGGCCTGGTCGGGGTCGAGGCGCTGGCGCGCTGGGAGCATCCGAGCCTGGGCACTATCGCACCCGCGCAATTCATCGCGCTGGCCGAGGAGTGCGGGTTGATCAACTACCTCAGCCAGTGGGTGCTGTGCGAGGCCTGCGAGCAACTGGCGCGCTGGCGTCGATCGGGAATCCGGGTGCCGTCCATCTCGGTCAACCTGTCACCGATCAACTTCCATAACTTCAACCTGGCGGCCCTGATCGCCCGCCAGTTGCAGCGCTGCGGCCTGCAGCCGGCGGACCTGTGCGTGGAGGTCACGGAGGGGGTGTTCCTGTGCAGCAGCCCGACCACCGAGCAGACCCTGCAGGACCTGCACACCCTGGGCGTGCGCCTGGCCATCGATGACTTTGGCGCGGGCTATTCCAGCCTGGGCTATCTGCGGCGCTTGCCGATCAGCGAGCTGAAGCTGGACCAGAGTTTCGTCGAGGAACTGGAGCACGACGCCACCTGCCGCGCCTTGAGCGAAGCGGTCATCGGCATCGGCAAGGGCCTGTCCCTGCGGGTGGTCGCCGAGGGCATCGAACACGCCGCGCAGCGCGACATTCTTCAAGCGCGGGGCTATGACGTGGGGCAGGGCCAGCTGTTTTCCTCGCCCATGCCGGCCCGGGTGTTCGGGCAGTGGTTTGTTGGTTGGCATAGTTAGCGTTGCGGTAATGTTCGGTTCAGACAGGGGGCAACTCTGTTTTGATGGTGTGTAGAACTTTCCGATAACTGTTGGCTGTGTCATCTGGCATGTCTATGATAAGACTGAGGTGTTGAAAAGTTTACCCTTGAATAAAGTAAGGCTTGAAGGCAGGAAGTGTCTCTAAGGATATCTATTGTCTTTGCTGTTTCTTGTCGGCTCTACTTTCGTTTGATGGGTTGCAGGATCTGCTCGCTACCGACTAAATAATCGCGGCTGTAAAAAGTTATCAGGTATTCTATTTTGACCAGAAACGCTGTTGTCTTGGGGGCTGCAGCACAGCTGCTCCGTAGCGTCACTTTATTTTGCGGTAATGACTTCGAATCATTAATTGCAGGTCGATGATCGCTGTCTGAGTAACTGAGGTTAGTGTTGAGTGTTATATCTGGCTTTAATGTCTTGAGTCCTTTTAGGATAGAAGGATAAGAGATGTACTGTTTTGTGCAGTATTTAGTTGTTCTGGTTATGTAGCTGGAAATAAAACGGAAATAAATAATTCATCTTGATGTAATTGACTCTCAAATGTTGGATTAATAGCATCCTCAACCTCTGGTGGCACAGTGCCATATAGAGGGACCGAACATGTACTCACCCGCCCTTGCGGGGAGATTGTGCCTGGCTTTGCTGTGCCTGACTCCGCTGCACCTTGTTCATGCCGCTCCCACCCCCACCCCCGGTGACACCGACCTGATCCGCGAACGCCAAGACCGCCTGCTCGAAGAGCAGCGCCGGCGCCTGGAAGAACTCAAGGACCTGCCTGGTAAAGAGGCCGCCCCCACGGCGCCGACGGCGCCTGCCGACACCCGCTGTTTCCCGATCAAGGACATCGAACTCAAGGGTGCCGACAGCCTGTCCGCCGCCGAGCAGGCGCGCCTGCTCAAGCCCTATATCGGTCAGTGCCTGGGCGTCAGCCAGCTCAACGAGCTGCTCAAGGTCATCACCGACTACTACCTCGAGAAGGGCCTGGTGACCAGCCGCGCCTACCTGCCGCAGCAGGACCTGTCCGGCGGCCATTTGAAGGTGCTGGTGGTCGAGGGCCGGCTCGAAGGCTTGAAAGGTGCGGCCGACAGCCAGCTGTCCGAGCGGGAGCTGGCCATGGCCTTTCCCGGCCAGGTCGGCGCGCTGGTCAACCTGCGGGAAATCGAACAACTGGTGGACCAGCTCAACCGCCTGCCGTCGAACCAGGCACAAATGGAGCTGGCCCCCGGTAAAGAGGTCGGTGGCAGCGAAGTACTGGTCAAGAACAGCGCGCAAAAGCCCTGGCGGGCCGGGCTGTCGCGCAGCAACGACGGCCAGCGCAGCACCGGCGAGCAGCTGTGGGGCACCACCTTCGACTGGGACAGCCCGCTGGGGCTGGCCGACCAGCTGATGTTGCGCGGTGGCCACGATGCCATGAGCGACCACCAGCACACCTCCAACAACGCCATGCTCTCTTACAACCTGCCCTGGGGCTGGTGGAACTTCAGTTACACCTACAGCCAGAGCGAGTACCGCTCCCAGGCCCAGGCCAATGGTTTCAGCTTCAAGCAGACCGGCGACAGCCAGAACCACCAACTGCGCGCCGAGCGGGTGATCCTCCGTGATGCGGTGAGCAAAACCTCGCTGAATGCCGGCCTGGCTTACCTGCGCACCAATAACTTTATCGAAGACAGCAAGCTGGCCCTGAGCAGCAATCGCCTCAGCGAAGCCCAGTTCGGCATCAACCACGGCCGGCGCATCGGCGGTGCCTTCGTCAACCTCGACCTGGGCATGCAGAACGGCATTGGCGCCTTCGACGCCCAGGACAATGGCCACCCCGGGCCGGGTGAGCCGAATGCGCGCTACCGCAAATACACCGCCACTCTCAGCTACCTGCAGCCGTTCAAGCTGTGGGGCGAGTCGTTCAGCTTCAGCAGCCTGATGACCGGCCAGCGCAGCGAAGACGTGCTGTTCAGCCCGCAGCGCACCAGCCTGGGCGGGCAGTCGTCGATTCGCGGGTACAAGGATCAGTCGCTGTCCGGCGACAGCGGCGGTTACTGGCGCAACGACCTGCGCTGGAGCCGTCCGGTGACCCTCGGCTGGCTGCGTCCGGTGTTCGCCGAGTACGGCAGCAGCCTGGGCTACGACCAAGGCGTGATCCGTGGCGACCGTTACAACGGTGAGCAGCACGGGCGTATGTCGAGCAACTCCCTGGAGCTGTTCGCCCGCGGCCAGCACCTGGCGACCAGCGTGACCTTCGCCCATTCCCTTGAGCGTCCGGATGTCCTGACTGAGCGCGAAGCGCCGATCTACTTCCGCCTGGACTTTTTCCTCTAAATCGCGTTTTTTCGAGACTTCGACATGGACGTTCGCCAATTTGCCTTCCTGGCCCGTCAGCCTTCTGCTGCCCTGAAAACCCGCGAGCACTTCTGCGGCATGCCCAAGCGCGGCCTGGCGTTCATCCTGGCCAACGCCATGTTCTGGCAACCGCTGTGGGCCCAGGCGGAAGGCATCGTGGTCAGCGCGCCGGGCACCAGCCTGGGGCAGGCGGGCAACGGCGTACCCATCGTCAATATCGCCACGCCCAATGGCAGCGGCCTGTCGCATAACCAGTTCCACGACTACAACGTCGGCCAGCAGGGGCTGATCCTCAACAACGCCACCGACCGCACGCAAAGCACCCAACTGGGCGGGATCATCGTCGGCAACCCGAACCTCAAGGGCGTCGCCGCGCAAACCATCCTCAACGAAGTCAACGGTGGCAGCCCCAGCCA
>LNAP01001192.1_pt1 | contig 27993 bp, 30 predicted proteins | sample 602601 | NCBI WGS metagenome assembly LNAP01 (sample SAMN02440304, study PRJNA202911) | soil metagenome | biome: Subtropical and temperate rainforests or woodlands; isolation source: soil samples (1 kg each in a 20% v/v slurry with milli Q water) were... ... | reverse complement strand
CTGTTCACTTTGCTCCGGAATCAGCTGTACAGTTTGCTCCGGAATGACCTGTTCACTTTGCCCCGGAATGGGGTGTTCAGTTTACCCCGGAATATCCACGAACTTCCGGCCCGTTCATGCAAATCGTCAACATTTTGCGTGACAATGGTCACCTGATATTTTTTTTCTAACGCAACCAACGCTTTGTGCGCTTCATTTGGAAAAACTTCAAACAATTGCGCCCTGCGTTTGTTGTAAAATTCCAATACTTTTTCCTTGTCTTTTTGCCAGCCAAGCGGAGAAGCCACTTCCATAATGTCGTGGCCTTCCCACAATCCATTGGCATCTCTAAAGGTATTGATGCCACTTTCGGCACTCATTCCCGCGCCCGTTAAAACAACTATTTTCTTCATATCGTAATTTATTCAAAAGTAAAATTTTATCTTTGAAAAAACACCCAATTTAGATGGTAGATTATAAATTTATTGAATATTTGGAACAATTTGTATCTGAAAAAAGGAGGAATTTATTCAAAGTGGTTTTAGAAAACCGAACTCGGCATTTCACAGTGGCCATTGAGGATATTTTTATGCCTCAAAATGCCAGTGCCGTAGTGAGAAGTTGTGATGTTTTTGGCGTGCAGGATGTTCATATCATAGAAACCAAATATAAATTTTATGCTTCCAACCATATTGCCAAAGGCGCCCAAAAATGGTTGGATTTTTCCGTATTCAAAAAAAATGACAGCAACAACACGCTGGATTGCATTGCTGATTTACGTTCAAAAGGCTATAAAATAATTGCAACAACGCCGCATAATGATTCTTGTTTGCTGCAAGATTTTGACATTAGCGAAAAATCTGCCTTCTTTTTTGGGGTAGAGAAGGCCGGACTTTCAAAAGATGTGATGGACAATGCGGATGGTTTTTTAAAAATACCGATGGTTGGTTTTACCGAAAGCCTGAACATTTCTGTAGCGGCCGCAATAATTCTTCAAAATCTGAGCGAAAAATTAAAGAAATCTGAGGTGAAGTGGCAATTGACAGAAATTGAAAAAGACATTAAATATCAAGATTGGATGGAGAAATCCATCAAAAGTATTAAAAAAATTAAGGAGAACTATTATTCGAAAATAACTATTCCATTGTAATTTTTTCAATAAAAGCGGTTGAGTCGCAATTTTTTACCGTTAAAGTGATGTTTTTTAGTTCTCTGCGTCCTTTTATATTGTATTGAATGCAGGTATCCGTTTTTATTTTGTTCCAAATATCGGCATTTCCATTTTTTAAAATCTTAGAAATTTGAGCGGTATCAACTTTTTTGGAATTTATAATTGCCAGGGATTCTTCAGAAAAAAAATGGTTTTTTAGGCTGATGTTTTTCAAAACCCGCGCATTCGGACCATAATCGAAAGTGGCTTCTTTTTTATCAAAAACAAAAAAAACGGCAATAATTCCTAAGGTTAAGCCTACTAAGAAATAGGGTAAACGTTGTTTAAAAGTCATATTATAAAAACAATAAATTGATATCTCTAAACGGCAAACTAAACCAGTCAGCCACTGTTTTATTGGTTAAAATTCCGTGGTAAAAGTACATCCCTTTTTGCAAACTTTTGTCAAAACGCGCAGCATTTTCAAATCCGCCGTCTTCTGCGATGCTCAACAAATAAGGCGTAAAATTATTGCTTATCGAAACGGACGCAGTTCTTGCATATCTGGAAGGAATATTTGGAACACAATAATGAATAACGCCATGTTTTTGAAAAGTGGGTTTTTTGTGGGTGGTAATCTCAGAAGTTTCAAAACAGCCGCCGCAATCAATGCTAACATCAACTATTATGGCGCCATTTTTCATTTTCATTACCATTTCTTCCGTAACCAAAATTGGAGAACGCGATTTTCCCCTAACGGCTCCAATGGCAACATCACAGCGCATCAATGCTTTTTGCAATGTTTTTGGCTGTATGGTTGATGTGTAAATTGGGTGGCCCAAACGATGTTGTAAACCTCGTAATTTAGCGATTGAATTGTCAAATACCTTGACGCTGGCACCTAAACCCATAGCTGAACGTGCCGCAAATTCACTAACGGTTCCAGCACCTAAAATGACCACTTCAGTTGGCGGAACGCCGCCTATATTTCCAAGTAACAAACCTTTTCCTTCACTGGTGTTGCTCATTAATTCGGCAGCAATTAATATAGAAGCCGTGCCGGCAATTTCACTAAGTGATTTCACAATGGAAAAGATGCCTTGATCGTCTCTAATAAAATCAAAAGCGATGGCGGTAATTCGTTTGCTGGCCAATGCTTCAAAATATTTTTTCGTTTGCGTTTTTAATTGCAAGGCTGAAAAAAGGATACTTTGCGGATTGATTAATTTAATTTCATCTAAAGAAGGCGGTTCAACTTTTAAAATCATGTGGCAACCAAAAGCTTCTTTTATGTCGTAGGATATTTTCGCACCTGCTTCAGAATATTGCTTATCCGAAAAGTTTGCACCGTCACCGGCTCCAGTTTCAATCACAAATTTATGGCCATGAGCCGTTAATGCAGCAACAGCATCAGGCGTTAAACAAACTCTTTTTTCCTGATAATGCGTTTCTTTTGGAATTCCGATAACAAGTTCACTTTTCGTTTTTGTAATTTCTAAAGTTTCTGCCTGAGGAATTAACTCTTGCTGACTGAACGGTGAAGAAATTTTTTTACCCATTATTTCTAAGTTCTAAAGTTCGTAATTGATCACTGCTTGAGGTTATTGTAACAGTTACCGAGTTTAAAGGTAATAAATTTTCTACTTTATCAGGCCATTCAGCCAAACACCAGCAATCGCTGTAAAAATATTCTTCAACGCCAATGTCTAAAGCTTCATTTTCATTGTTAATCCTATAAAAATCAAAATGATATATTTTTTCGCCATTGGAGGAATGATATTCATTAACCAGAGAAAAAGTTGGGGAGCTAACTGTATCAAGGCTACCTAATTGCTTAACAATTTCCTTAATTAAAGTGGTTTTGCCAACGCCCATTTCACCATAAAAAAGCAATACTTTGTGTTTTGCTGATTTTATGATTTCTTTAGCAATTGCAGGCAAATCTTCTAATGTGTAATTTTTAACCATTCACAATGATATTTAATTCTTTAACTTATTTTTGTTCTTATAATTTTTAGAACGGACAGGTCGCGACCTGTCCCTACTTATCAAAATAAATCCACCCTTCGGGGGTTAGGGGGCTTTATTTCGGCACAAATATAGCACAAGGAATGATCATTTCCTCTAAAGAAATTCCGCCATGCTGATAGGTGTTTTTAAAATAATTCACAAAATGATTGTAATTATTGGGGTAGGCGAAAAAGAGGTCTTCTTTGGCGAAAATAAATGAGCTGTTAATTGAAATTGATGGCAGTAAAATTTCTTTGGGATATTTAACGGCATAAACATCTTTGTCTTCAAAAGACAAACTTCTTCCTGTTTTATATCGCAAATTGGAACTTATGTTTTTATCGCCAATCACTTTTGAAGGCACTTTGGAATTAATGGTTCCGTGATCTGTGGTGACAATTAATTTCAACCCTAAATTTTGGGCTTTTTGTATGATTTCCAGCAAAGGCGAATTAAGGAACCAACTGTTGGTTAACGATCTGTAAGCCTTGTCATCACTGGCCAATTCTTTAATAACTTCCATTTCAGTTTTTGAATGCGAAAGCATATCCACAAAGTTATAAACAATTACCGTTAGATCGTTTTCTTTTATGGTATTGAAGTTTTCAACCAATTGTTTTCCGGCTTTCAAATTGGTTATTTTATAAAACCCGAATTTGATATTTTGTCGAAGCCGTTTTAATTGGGCTGTTAAAAATTCTTCTTCATATAAATTTTTACCGCCTTCATCTATGTCATTTTTCCAATATTCAGGGTGTTTTTGTTCCATTTCCAAAGGCATTAACCCCGAAAAAATTGCATTTCTGGCATATTGTGTCGCCGTTGGTAAGATACTGTAAAACGTGACTTCATCCTGCTTTTTATAATATTGAGTGATCGTTTTTTCTATAATTTTAAACTGGTCGAAGCGTAAATTATCGATGACTACTAGCAAAGTTCCTTTACTAGTATTTACTTCAGGAAGAATCACTTTTTCGAATAAGGTATGCGACATAATGGGCGCATCTTCGTTATGAATCCAGTCTTTGTAATTTTTCTTTATAAACTTAAAAAATAGCGAATTGGCTTCTTGTTTCTGACTTTCCAATATTTCAATCATTCCTGTATCGCTGATATTTTCGAGTTCCAATTCCCAATAAACCAGTTTTTGATAAATATCAATCCATTCCGCATAAGAATTTACCATCGCCAAATCCATCGCTATTTTTCTGAATTCCTGCTGATAATTTGAGGTGGTTTTTTCAGAAATCAATCGGGAATGGTCTAAATTTTTCTTTAAACTCAACAATATTTGATTCGGATTTACTGGTTTAATTAAATAATCTGCAATTTTATTTCCAATGGCTTCCTCCATAATATATTCCTCTTCGCTCTTGGTAATCATCACAATTGGCAAGTTCGGACGTTTGCTTTTTATCTGGCTCAACGTTTCCAATCCACTTAAACCAGGCATATGTTCATCTAAAAAAACAATATCGTAATTGTTTTCTTCGCACATATCAATAGCATCGGCGCCATTATTCGACGAAGAAACGGAATATCCCTTTTTCTCTAAAAATAGAATGTGCGGCTTCAAAAGATCTATTTCATCATCAACCCATAAAATGTTTATATTACCCATATTGTTATCTTTGCATTAATCATTAATAAAAATTATTATTTTGAACGAGAAAAAAACGCACAAACTAAAAATATTAAACGACCCAATTTACGGTTTTATTACGATTCCGAATATTTTAATTTATAATTTGATTGAGCATCCGTATTTTCAAAGATTGCGCAGAATTTCTCAAATGGGTTTGTCGTACTTGGTTTATCCGGGCGCTCACCATACGAGGTTTCACCACGCCATAGGAAGCGTTCATTTGATGCAAAAGGCTGTAAGAATTTTAAAATTTAAAGGCGTTCAAATTTCTGAAGAAGAAGCGACGGCAGTTTATATCGCTATTTTGTTACACGATATTGGCCACGGACCATTTTCACACGCTTTAGAAGGGCAATTTATAAAAGGAATTTCGCACGAAAATATCTCCTTATTATTTATGGAAGCTTTAAATGATGAATTTAAAGGACAACTTTCACTGGCGATAGAAATATTTAAAGGAAATTATCACCGTAAATTCTTGCACCAGCTAATTTCAAGTCAGCTGGATATGGACAGATTGGATTATTTAAAACGGGACAGTTTTTATACCGGAGTTGCGGAAGGCACCATAAATTCGGAGCGATTAATTACCATGCTCGACGTAAATAATGACAATTTGGTGGTGGAAGAAAAGGGAATTTACAGTGTAGAAAGCTTTATTATTTCCCGCAGAATTATGTATTGGCAGGTTTATTTGCATAAAACAGCACTTGTGGCCGAAAAATTATTGGAAAAAATATTAAAACGCGCAAAAGAACTTTCATTATTGGGCATAGAATTACCGGCAACAAAAACTTTGTCCATATTTTTAAAACAATCCATTAATGCAGATAATTTATCAGCTGAAAACCTAAAAACGTTTTCAAAATTGGATGATTATGATATTTTAGCTGCCATAAAAGAATGGATTTCTTTTGATGACAAAATACTTTCAAAATTGTCTAAAAGCTTAATCAATAGAAGATTGCCAAAAGTACTGCTTCAAAATGAACCTTTTACCGAAAGCCAATTGTTGACAATTAAACAACAAGTGAAAAAAAAGTTAAAATATAGTGATGACGAGCTTGATTATTTTGTGTATCACGGAGAAATTTGCAATCAGGCTTACGATTCAACAAAAAATAACATCCAAATAATTTACAAAAACGGAAGTTTAAAAGATGTTACTGAGGCTTCTGACCATTTAAATATCCAGGCATTGTCAAATCCTGTTTATAAGTACTACATCTGCTACCCAAAGAAATAGGTAGAGTTGAAGTTTTTTTTTACTTTTGCATAACATGAAATTTACAGCAATTCAAATAGCAGAAATTTTAGATGGAGAAATCTTCGGAAATAAAAATGTCGAAGTTTTTGGCCTTTCTAAAATAGAAGAAGGAGAAGATGGATCATTAACATTTCTGTCAAACCCAAAATACACCCCATATTTATATTCAACAAAAGCTTCCATAGTGATTGTGAATAAAGACTTTATGCCTGAAAAGGAGATTCAAACAACCCTTATAAAAGTTGAAGATGCCTATAAATCTTTTTCAACATTATTGGAGTTTTATGATCAGGTAAAATCGGTAAAATCTGGAATAGAAACACCATCTTACATCAATGAATCGGCAATAATTGGCACAAATTTATATTTAGGTGCATTTTCCTATATAAGCGCCAACGTTTCAATTGGAGACAATGCAAAAATTTATCCCAATGTTTATATTGGAGATAACGTAAAAATAGGGAACAATACCATTATTCATGCGGGTTCTAAAATTTATTCCGACACAATAATTGGTTCTAATTGCACCTTGCATGCCGGTGTAATTTTGGGATCGGACGGATTTGGATTTGCACCGAGTGCGGAAGGAATATTCAGTAAAATTCCGCAAATAGGAAATGTTATTATTGAAGATAACGTTGATATTGGCGCTGCAACAACGATTGACAGAGCGACATTAGGCTCAACAATAATCAGAAAAGGCGTAAAATTGGACAACCAAATTCAGATTGCCCACAATGTTGAAATTGGTGAAAACACCGTTATTGCTGCCCAAACCGGTGTGGCAGGTTCAACAAAAATTGGAGAAAATTGCATGATCGGCGGACAAGTAGGCATTGTTGGGCATATTAGTATTGGAAATAATGTTAGGATACAAGCACAATCGGGTGTTGGAAGGAATATTAAAGATGATGAAATAATACAAGGATCGCCTGCGATGGGTTATTCGGATTTTTATAAATCGTATGTTTATTTTAAAAAATTCCCCGAATTGGTTGCAACAATAAATGCATTAGAAAAAGATATTAAAGCTTTAAAAGAGAAAAAATGAGGAACAAACAAAAAACAATCAAAAATGAAGTAACACTTTCTGGTGTTGGTTTGCATACGGGCAATAAAGTTACCTTAACTTTTAAGCCTGCACCCATAAATCATGGCTATGTTTTTGTTAGAAAGGATTTAGAAGGAGAACCCATTATTGAAGCAAGTGCTGAATATGTCATAAATACGCAAAGAGGCACAAATCTTGAAAAAAGAGGTGTTTTTGTAAATACTTCTGAACACGTTTTAGCGGCTGTTGTTGCTTCGGATATCGATAATATTATTATTGAAATCAATGCTCCCGAACCTCCAATAATGGATGGATCATCCAAGCATTTTGTGGAAGCCCTTGAAAAAGCGGAGATTCAGGAACAAGATGCAGAAAGAGATGAATTTATTGTTAAAGAAATTATTTCTTATAGAGATGAAGAATCAGGCAGCGAAATTATTTTAATGCCTTGCGATAATTATCAAATAACCGCTATGGTTGATTTTGGCACCAAAGTTTTAGGAACCCAAAATGCCACGATGAACTCGCTTTCTGAGTTTAATACTGAAATAGCGAATGCCAGAACTTTCAGTTTTCTTCATGAATTAGAAACTTTATTGGACAATAACTTAATTAAAGGTGGCGATTTAAACAATGCCATTGTTTATGTGGATAAAGAAATATCTGACGGAACAATGACCAAACTAAAAAAAGCTTTCAATAAAGATACGCTTACAGTTAAGCCAAACGGCATACTTGACAACCTAACTTTACGCTGGGCTAATGAAGCTGCCCGACATAAATTATTGGATGTAATTGGTGATTTGGCCTTGGTTGGTTGCAGAATCAGGGGAAAAGTAATTGCAAACAAACCGGGACATTTGGTAAACACCGTTTTTGCAAAAAAACTTCAAAAAATTATTAAACTCGAAAAACGAAATTGTGTTCCGAAATTCGATTTAAATCAGCCTCCATTGATGGATATTCATAAAATTATGAGTATTCTTCCTCACAGACCTCCTTTTTTATTGATAGACAGGATTTTAGAATTGTCGGATAGGCACGTGGTCGGAATGAAAAATGTTACCATGAACGAATCTTTTTTTGTTGGACATTTCCCAGGAGCACCAGTAATGCCGGGCGTTTTACAAGTTGAAGCAATGGCGCAATGCGGCGGCGTTTTGGTTTTTAGCACCGTACCAGATCCGGAAAACTACCTGACCTATTTTATGAAAATGGACAATGTTAAGTTTAAACAAAAAGTATTGCCGGGAGATACCTTAATTTTTAGTGCTGAATTAATTTCACCTATTAGAAGGGGAATCTGCCATATGCAAGCTTATGGCTATGCAAACGGCAAACTTGTGGTAGAGGCAGTATTAATGGCACAAATTGCCAGAAAACCAATAGAATAATGAATCAGCCTTTAGCATATATACATCCGCAGGCAAAAATTGCAACAAACGTAGTTGTAGAGCCTTTCACTACAATTCATAACAATGTTATTATTGGTTCAGGAACTTGGATCGGTTCAAATGTAACCATCATGGAAGGCGCCAGAATAGGAAAAAATTGCAGAATTTTTCCGGGTGCCGTTATTTCCGCAATCCCGCAAGATTTAAAATTTGATGGTGAAGATTCATTGGCCATTATTGGTGACAATACCACAATTAGGGAATGTGTAACCGTAAATAGGGGCACAAAAGCACTCGGACATACAAAAATAGGCGACAATTGTTTAATTATGGCAACCACCCATGTGGCACACGATTGCATTATTGGCAATAATTGTATTCTTGCCAATGGTTCTATTATTGCCGGACACGTAACTATTGGCGATTATGCCATTTTAAGCGGATTGGTAGCGGTACATCAGTTTATCCATATTGGAGAGCATTCGATGGTTTCGGGCGGTTCTTTGGTTCGAAAAGATGTTCCGCCATTTTCCAAGGCCGGAAAAGAACCATTATCTTATATCGGCATTAATTCCATAGGGTTAAGAAGAAGAGGATTTGCAACGGAAAAAATTAGAGAAATTCAGGATATTTATAGAATATTATACCAAAAAAATTACAATACCACGCAAGCTTTGGAAAAGATTGAAGCCGAAATGGAAGCAACCAAAGAACGAGATCAAATTATACTTTTCATTAAAAACTCACAACGAGGAATTATGAAAGGTTATACTGGAAGTTAAATCAATATTAAAATAAATCATTCACCCTGAGCCTATTATAATGGTTCAGTTAAACAATTAAACGAATTAAAAAAATAAATGGCAACAACATCGGATATTAGAAACGGATTGTGTTTAAGATACAACAATGATATTTTTAAGGTAATTGAATTTTTACACGTCAAACCAGGAAAAGGTCCGGCTTTTGTGCGAACCAAATTAAAAAGCTTGTCTTCAGGAAAAGTTTTGGAAAATACCTTTCCGGCAGGAAGAAAGATAGAAGACATTAGGGTTGAAACCCAAAAATTTCAATTTTTGTATCCTGAAGGTGATTCATTTCATTTTATGAATACGGAAGATTATAACCAAATTACCTTGAGAAAGGATATATTGGATGCGCCTGAATTGTTAAAAGAAGGTGAGATTGTAACTATTATTATCAATACGGAAGATAATTTACCATTATCTGTGGATATGCCTCAAAGTGTCATTTTAGAAGTTACCCACACAGAACAAGGCGTAAGAGGAAATACAGCAACGAATGCAACCAAGCCTGCAACTGTTGAAACCGGAGCAACAATCAATGTTCCTTTGTTTATTAATGAAGGCGATAAAATTAAAGTTGATACCGCAAAAGGAGCTTATTTAGAACGCGTTAAAGAATAAAATTTAAACAGATGAAACTTCCCCGAAAATATAAGTTGAAAGAAATTGCTGATATTATTGAGGCATCTTTTGTAGGACCTTCCGATTTTCCAATTTCAGGTTTTAATGAAATCCATGTGGTTGTAAAAGGAGATATTGTATTTGTAGATCATCCTAAATATTATGACAAAGCGCTTCACTCTAAAGCATCTGTTATTCTGATCAATAAAGAAGTGGAATGTCCGGAAGGAAAAGCATTGCTGATTTCAGAAGATCCATTCACAGATTTTAATAAACTGACCAAATATTTTAATCCGTTTAAAGCGGCTAATTCATCCATTTCCAAAACTGCCATTATTGGTGAGAACACGGTGATTCAACCAAATGTTTTTATAGGAAATAATGTTAAAATAGGCGCCAATTGCCTTATACATCCCAATGTAACCATTTACGACAATTGTGTGTTGGGAAACAATGTTACCATACACGCAGGAACTGTTTTGGGTGCCGATGCTTTTTATTATAAAAAAAGGCCAACCGGTTACGATAAATTAATTTCTGGCGGCAGTGTTATTATTGAAGACAATGTTGATATAGGCGCGCTTTGCACCATTGATAGAGGTGTAACTGCCAATACAACCATTAAAAAAGGCACAAAAATAGACAATCAGGTTCAGGTTGGTCACGATACTGTGATTGGAGAAAATTGTTTGATTGCTTCCCAAACCGGTATTGCAGGTTGCGTTATCATTGAAAACAACGTTACTTTATGGGGACAAGTTGGCACAAATAGCGGCATAACCATTGGTGAAGGCGCTGTTGTTCTTGGGCAAACAGGTGTCACAAAATCGTTAAAAGGCGGCATCAGTTATTTTGGAACTCCAGTGGAGGAATCAAGAAAGAAATTGAAAGAAATGGCCGAAATAAAACAAATGATAAAAAATCAAAAAAAGTAATAAATTCATCCATCCTAAACTTAGAAAAAATTACTTTTGTAACACGATAAATACTTTAATTCAAAATAAATTTAAATGAGCGTTTTAGTCAATAAAGATTCAAAAATAATTGTGCAAGGATTTACTGGAAGTGAAGGCACTTTTCACGCAACCCAAATGATAGAATATGGAACAAATGTGGTTGGTGGCGTTACTCCGGGTAAAGGAGGAACATTACATTTAGACAAGCCTGTTTTTAATACCGTTCAAGATGCCGTTGATCAGGTAAAAGCAGACACTTCAATAATTTTTGTGCCGCCGGCATTTGCCGCTGATGCCATTATGGAAGCCGCAGCTGCAGGAATTAAGGTTATTATCTGTATTACAGAAGGAATTCCTGTTGCAGATATGGTAAAAGTGAAAGCTTATATTGACAATAAAGATTGCAGATTGGTTGGACCTAATTGTCCGGGCGTCATTACCCCGGGTGAAGCAAAAGTTGGCATTATGCCAGGTTTTATTTTCAAAAAAGGAAATGTGGGCATTGTTTCAAAATCGGGAACATTAACTTATGAAGCTGCTGATCAAGTGGTGAAAAAAGGATATGGAATCACTACAGCCATTGGTATTGGAGGAGATCCAATTATTGGAACTACCACTAAAGAAGCGGTTGAATTGCTAATGAATGATCCTGAAACTGAAATTATCGTAATGATTGGTGAAATAGGAGGTCAGTTGGAAGCTGAAGCTGCCCGTTGGGTAAAAGCAACCGGAAATAAAAAACCAGTAGTTGGTTTTATTGCAGGTCAAACCGCACCAAAAGGAAGAACTATGGGTCACGCCGGCGCCATTGTTGGTGGTAAAGATGACACTGCGCAAGCTAAAATGGCAATTTTAAGAGAAAATGGAATTCATGTTGTTGAATCTCCTGCTAAAATTGGTGAAAAAGTAGCTGAAATATTAGGAAAACTAAAGAAGTAATAGCCAAATAATAGGTTATTTACATTTTATAATAATTAAAACCTTTGACTTTCAGAGGTTTTTTTTAATTTTAGGCGTAAGGTAATTGTAATTAGCACGACTTCTTTTAAAATAAAAATTTATGAATTTCAAACTAAATAAAAAGTCAATTTCAAACATTATTTTTGTAATTGCCATCGCATTATTGCTATATCCGCCTTCAAGAGAATGGTTTATGCGTCAGATTGCATTTGCACCTTCCGTAAAAGAGGTTGAAAAAAGTGAAAAATTAAGTTCTTATGATTGGGAATTAAAAGGATTGAATGCCGAAAGCATCAATTTTAAAGACCTTGAGAACAAAGTTGTTTTTGTGAACTTTTGGGCAACCTGGTGTCCGCCATGCAGGGCAGAAATGCCAATGATTCAAAAATTATATGCCGATTATAAAGATAAAGTCGCTTTTGTATTTATTACCAATGAAGATTGGCCATTAGTTGAGGGATTTTTTAATAAAAACGGATATGATTTGCCTGTATATAATTCTGTGAGTTCGCCACCAAATAGTTTTACCGAAACAAACAGCATTCCGGCAACTTATTTAATCGACAAAAACGGAAATATTTTAATTGCTAAAACTGGTTCAGCTGACTGGAACAGCAATAAAATGAGAAAGTTATTGGATGAATTAATTGCGAAGTAAATCCTATTTTATTTGTTTATGCGTTTAACTGTTTAATCGTGTAGTTGTTTTTTATTTTTGCCTTTAAACTTTTTACTTTTCCTTTATTGTGCTACCTTTTTTGATGGCTTTATGATTTTCATAACAAAGCAAAACCGCTTCTATGAGCTGTAAATCGCTGGCGGATTTGATGAAGTAATCGGAGTAATTGCATTCGTTTAACAATTCGTTTAATTCTTCGGCAGTCATCCCTAAATATTCCATCAACAATTCTCTGTTGCTGGTATCCAGCATATTACGAAGTTTGTCATCATCTTTCAACTTCTTTAGCTTTTTCAACTGATTTGGACTTTTGCCGAACATATTGTAAACATAATCAATCGGCCTAAAAATAGCATCAACAGGAGAATTAAACTCTTTTTGTTGTCTTGTGCCAACTTCATAAGTTTGAGGCACACCGTTAATGTGAATTCGGGAATATTTATCTTTAGGAACATTTTTGGCGTCAATTTCCAAAACACCGATAAGTTTGTGGGAACGTACCACAATTTCATCCATTTGCTCTGTTCTTTCGTACAATTCAATCACCAGCTCATTCCCTTTAAGCAAATCGTTGGTAATTTTTAATTTTATGGATTGATACCCCAAGTAAGAAACATAAATAGTATCGTTTACGGCAGTAGCAAGTTCAAACATCCCGTTATCATTAGAAATGGTTCCAATAACCGAGTTCAGGTTAAACAAATGTGCACCAACCAATGGCTGTTTTTTTGAATTATCTATTACCTGTCCTCTTAATGTCACTAAAAGTGAACTCTTTTTTAAGGTGTCGGTATTTTTAATTTCTTGGGAAAACCCCTGAATGGAAAGTAAAAATAAAACTGTGTATAATATTCTTTTTAGCATATGCAATTATACTGATTAATAAGTAAATATATGTTAAAGATGTGCAAAAAAAATTGCTTTTTAATCCTTCAAAAAAAGTGCATAAAACCATAAATATTTTCGCTCTTTATTCAATCTACAATTTGACTTCAAAAAAATGTTTTTCAAACTATTAAATGGAGAAGTGAATAATTATAGTTATGAAAACCTATCATTAAATTTTATACATTTAACCGATTTAGGAATTGCAGTGTGTGTAAATTGCAAAAGCTATTTTAGATTATTATGCACTTAAAGTAAGCACTTAAGAACGCGAACAAATTTCAAAAAATCAAATTCAAAGTAAGTATGAAAACTATACCAATTATAATTACCCGCAGGTATTTCAAAAAAATTGCGAGTGGGACTTTGTAAAAGATTACTATAAAGATAATCCCGGACCTGTTGTGATAATTAATGAATAGGCCTTTTTATCTGATAAAAAATTAGAATCATTGGTTACATCACGCTATTTTCAAAGTTACGCGCTTAAAATATTCTATTCAGATTTAATAAATTCCTGTGATGCAGTCTTAGTTTCATTTGATGAAAAAGTTAAAAGATATTCAACATGATTAAACTCTTCAGAAATTTCAATAAAAACAAATATTGAAGATAAAGAGCACTAAACATTATTATAAAAATCCAATTTACAGCAATAGTTTTTTCTTTAAAATTTGAGTAATTTTGCACTTATGATTAAAAATATACAACTTCGGATTCCTATTCAAGAAGAAAAATTTGAAGGCATTTTAAAGAGAAAAGCAGCACGTTTTCTAAATATTGCTGAAAAAGACATCAATGCCGTAAAAGTATTGCGAAAATCCATTGATGCCCGAAAATATGACATTGTTTTTAATTATAAAGTTGCCGTATATATTCATGAACAACTGCCTGAATCATCTAAATATTCCTTCGACTTTAAGGATGTTTCTTCTGCAAAAGAAATACATATTATTGGTTTTGGGCCGGCAGGAATGTTTGCCGCCTTGCGTTGCATTGAATTGGGATACAAACCTGTTGTGTTGGAACGCGGAAAAAAAGTGCAGGAAAGAAGGCGCGATTTGCGTGCAATCAACCAGTTTCACATTGTTGATGAAGATTCCAATTACTGTTTTGGCGAAGGCGGCGCGGGCACGTATTCCGACGGAAAATTATATACCCGAAGCTTAAAACGCGGTGATGTTCGCAGGGTTTTTGAAAACTTGGTTTTTCACGGCGCCACAGAAGAAATTTTGGTGGATGCGCATCCGCATATTGGCACCAATAAATTGCCTAAAATTGTCGAAAATATCAGGGAAACTGTCTTGAAACATGGTGGCGAAATTCACTTTGAAAGCAGGGTGGTAGATTTTATCATCAAAAACAATAAAATTCAGGCAATAAGATTACAAAATGATACGGAAATGCCCGTTGAAGCGCTGATTTTGGCGACCGGACATTCGGCTCGTGACATTTACTATTTATTGCACAGAAAAAATATTTCCTTAAAAGCCAAATCTTTTGCCATGGGCGTTCGGGTTGAACATCCTCAGCAAATTATCGATTCCATCCAATACCATTGTGAAGGTGAAAGAAATGAATTGTTGCCGCCTGCCGCTTATAGCCTTGTGCATCAGGTAAATGACAGAGGCGTTTACTCATTTTGTATGTGTCCGGGCGGATTTATTGTGCCGGCTGCAACAGCAAATGGGGAAGTGGTGGTAAATGGCATGTCGCCTTCCAGACGCAACAGCAAGTTTGCCAATTCCGGCATTGTGGTTGAAATAAACGCCGATAAAGATTTATACAAATACGAACAATTTGGCGTTTTAAAAGGATTGGAATTTCAAAAAGATTTGGAAAAATTGGCTTTTTTGGCAGGTGGAAGAACCCAGGCTGCACCGGCACAACGTCTTACCGATTTTGTGGAAGGACGTTTGTCCCCAAGTTTGAATGAAACTTCTTATCAACCCGGATTAAATTCGGCGCCTTTGCATTCCTTATTGCCAAAATTAATAGGAGGAAGGCTGAGAACGGGATTTATGGAATTTGGGAAAAAAATGAAAGGATTTTATACAGAAGAAGCGAATGTGGTTGGGGTTGAATCCCGAACTTCTTCACCGGTAAATATTCCTCGAAAAGAAAATTTGGAACATCCTGAAATTGCCGGACTTTTCCCTTGCGGAGAGGGCGGAGGTTATGCAGGCGGCATTGTTTCTGCCGCTATGGACGGCGAACGTTGTGCCGAAGCGGCCATAAAAAGCCTTCAGTAATTATTTTTTTTAATGGTTTTAATAGCGAGATCAAAGTTTAAGTGGATTTGAAATTTAAACAAAAAGAACTGGTTTTTTTATTGAAATCACACAAAAATTCAGGCTATATTTCTCCGTAATTCAGCTTTAAAAGATCATTATATTGATAGTTTAAATCCAATATTTCTTTCGATTTTTTGTTTGAAATTATTTTTTTTTGAGCTTGTTCAACTTCTTCAAATTCAGGCAATTTAAGTCCGATATCTAAAGTGCATTTTGTATAAAATTCCTTTCTTGTCGGGTGCGTATCAGCGCAACCGTTAAAAATTTGGTTCCAGGCATTTTTTTCGATGATTTTTTCAATAAGCTGAACGCAATCGTCTTGGTGAATCATATTTACAAAACCCTGCGGGTTTGGAATTTTTCTACCGTCTTTAAAAAAGTTTCCCGGCTTTCTGTGATAACCAAACAAACCTGCAAAACGAATGATGGCAGTTTCAAAATGGGTTGAATTTTTGAAAAGCATTTCAATGGTTGTTAAAGCAGATGGAAGCGTTTCGGATTCTTCTGTCACAAGTTCTTCAGAATTTCCATAAACCGAAGTGGAACTGATGAAAATTACTTTTTTTATGGCTGATTTTTCAATGTGGGAAATCACATTTTTAAATCCCTCAATATCTTTAGATGGCAAGGCCACAATTAAGATTTCTGAATCCAAAAATGCAGCGATATTGTGGGTTAAATAATCAAGCCTGATTAAAAAAGGCGTGATTCCCAGTTCCTGAAATTCGCTCAATTTTGCCTCGGAAGTGGTGGAGCCATTAATGGCAAAGCCTTGCTTCATTAAACTGATGGCCAATGGCTTTCCAAGCCAGCCACATCCCAAAATGCTGATTTTTTCTTTCAAGATTGTTATATATTATACATAAAATAAAGAAACTTCGTTTTTTTTAACCGCAAAGTGCGCAAAGTAATACGCAAAGTTCGCAAAGTTTTCTTTATTGCTTTAATGCTTCTTTGTTAAAACAAATTTTATTTTTTAGCACTTTCCAATTCATTTAAACGCAGCATTTTTTTGCGTTCCAAAAACTCCTGGATTCCTTCAAAATGTTCATTCACGCGCTTGTTGCCAAATTCATATATTTTGCTCACCATTCCGTCTAAAAAATCGCGGTCGTGCGAAACCAAAATTAACGTTCCGTCGAAATTCATCAGTGCTTGTTTTAGAATATCTTTTGTTCGCATATCAAGATGGTTTGTAGGCTCATCCAGAATTAAAAGATTTACCGGCTCAAGCAGCAATTTAATCATCGCCAATCGCGTGCGTTCGCCACCTGAAAGCACTTTCACTTTCTTATCCCAGTCTTCGCTGCCAAACATAAAAGCGCCCAAAAAATCCTTTATTTTGGTACGGATATCGCCTTTGGCCACATTGTCGATTGTTTGAAAAACCGTGGCGGTTTCATCGAGCAAAGACGCTTCATTTTGGGCAAAATAACCAATCATGGTATTGTGGCCGAGCGTAAGTTTGCCGCCGTGCTCAATTTCTCCCATAATGGCTTTGATAAAAGTGGATTTACCTTCGCCGTTTTTTCCCACAAAAGCCACTTTTTCGCCACGTTGAATGGCAAAAGTTGCGGCATCAAACACGAGATGCTTTTCATAAGTTTTTGAAACATTTTCTGCGGTAACCGGATAAGTTCCGGAGCGGGGAGAAGGCGGAAATCGGAGTTTTAGATGGGAAGTGTCTATTTCGTCAACTTCCACAATTTCAAGCTTTTCGAGCATTTTTACACGCGATTGCACTTGCAAGGTTTTTGAATACGTTCCTTTAAATCGGTCGATGAATTCCTGCGTGTCGGCAATTATTCTTTGTTGTTCGTCCAGCTGTTTTTGTTGCTGTTCGCGGCGTTCTTTGCGCAGTTCAAGGTATTTGGAATAATTGACTTTATAATCGTAAATGCGTCCCATCGTAACTTCAATGGTTCGTGTGGTAATTTTATCCACAAAAGCCCGGTCGTGAGAAATCACAATCACGGCTTTGCCGCTGTTTACCAAGAAATTTTCCAGCCATTGCACGGAATCTATATCGAGGTGGTTTGTTGGTTCATCCAATAAAATTAAATCCGGATTTTGCAGCAATATTTTTGCCAGCTCAATGCGCATGCGCCATCCGCCGCTAAAATCGGAAGTCGGTCGGTTAAAATCGGCACGTTCAAAACCCAATCCCAGCAAAATTTTTTCCACTTCCGCATCAAAATTAATTTCACCGTTGCTGTACAATTTTTCACTAAGTGCAGAAACCTGTTCAATAATATTGTAATATTCATCAGATTCGTAATCGGTGCGAATGGTGAGCTGGTGGTTAAGTTCATCCATGTTGGTTTGCATGGCCAGTATTTCAGAAAAAGCCTGAGAAGCTTCTTCAAAAACAGTTCGGTCATTTTCTGTCATTAAATGCTGCGGCAAATAAGCGGTAATTTTATCTTTTGGGACAGAAATTCGTCCGCTGGAAGCTTTTTGATATCCGGCAATTATTTTTAACAAAGTAGATTTTCCTGCACCATTTTTTCCCATTAAGGCGATGCGGTCTTTTTCGTTTATCACAAAAGAAATGTCTTTGAAAAGTGTTGTTCCGCCAAATTCTACGCTAAGTCCTTCTACTGAAACCATTGATTTTTTTGAAAATTTTGCGCAAAGATAATGAAAACTTGTTCGATTTGTTGATGTCTGGAAAACGTTGGCCGATTTTAACTTTATTTTATTATTTAAGGTTTCGTGAAATTCAAAAATCGTAAATTCAAATTCGTTTGTCGTAATTCAATTTGCGTTAGCGATTGAAGTGGCATACTTTTTTGAAGTGAAACGGAAAAAAAGATACAACGTAAAGCGCGACCTGAAAGGGAACGCCCAAAAACATTTTAAATATTTGCGGCGTGTAATTTTAGTAAAATGTGTGAATCATGTAATTCTGATTCAAAATTATGTAACAAAAATTAGCGGGAATGGAAGCACCTTTGTATCAAGTAAATAAATTATTAACATTAAAACATAAATATTATGAAAGCACAAAAAGTAATTTTAGTAACATTGGCAGGAGCAGCAGTTGGTGCAGCATTAGGAATTTTATTTGCACCGCATAAAGGTTCAAAAACAAGAGAAAAAATTTCCAGAAAAGGAAATGATTATGTTGAAGGATTTGAAGAAAAATTCAATGATTTTGTTGACATGGCCACTAAAAAATTTGAAACTATGAAAGGAGAAGCTTCTAAAATGGCTAAAAATAAAATAGCTGAAGCAGAAGAATTTATAGATCAAGAGGCGCAATAAAATACGCCACCAAGACATATACCAATTCAGTAACATATTTTTTTATTCAAACCACTAGTATGATTTATATGGATAAAACCAACAAAAAACGTGCAGCTGAATTGGTTATTGCCAACATGGAACTTGATTTTCAATATGAAGAGAAAGAAAAACGTGCAGCAGAATTAATTATCGCGAACATAGAACTTGCTTTTCAAAATGAAGAGAAAGAAAAAAGGGCAGCCGAATTGGCAATTGCCAATAAAGAACTTGCTTTTCAAAATGAAGAAAAAGAAAAACGTGCCGCTGAATTAATTATCGCCAACGAAGAACTTGCTTTTCAAAATAAAGTGAAAGAAAAAAGGGCAGCCGAGTTAATTATTGCGAATAAAGAATTGGCCTTTCAAAACAGAGAAAAAGAAAGACGTGCGGCAGAGTTAATTATTGCCAACGAAGAATTGGCTTATCAAAATAAAGTGAAAGAAAAGCGAGCAGCTGAATTGGTAATTGCCAACGAAGAATTTGCCTTTCAAAATGAAGAAAAAGAAAAACGGGCAGCTGAATTGGTGATTGCCAATGAAGAACTTGCCTATCAGAACGAAGTTAAAGAAAGACGCGCAAAAGAGTTAATTATTGCGAATAAAGAACTTGCTTTTCAAAATGAAGAGAAGGAAAAACGGGCGGCCGAATTGGTGATTGCCAACAAGGAACTTGCCTTTCAAAACGAAGAAAAAGAAAAGCGTGCGGCCGAGTTAATTATTGCCAACGAAGAACTGGCTTTTCAAAATAAAGTGAAAGAAAAACGTGCGGCTGAGTTGATTATTGCCAAAGATCGCGCAGAAGAAAGCGATCGATTAAAATCGGCTTTTTTGGCCAATATGTCGCATGAAATACGCACCCCAATGAACGGAATTTTGGGTTTTGCAGGCTTGTTGACTTCCCCAAATCTTACCGGTGAAAAGCAACAAGAATATATCAGAATTATTGAGAACAGCGGAAAACGGATGCTTAATATCATCAATGATATTGTAAGTATTTCGAAAATAGAATCGGGAATTTTGGAGGTTAATATTTCAGAATCGAATCTAAATGAACAAATGGAGCATATCCATAATTTCTTCAAGTCGGAAACTGATAAAAAAGGGATTCTTTTTATCGCTAAAAATTCGTTGGCGAAAAAAAATGTCATCATAAAAACGGACAAGGAAAAGCTTTACGCAATTCTGACAAATCTTGTAAAAAATGCCATTAAATTCACCAATTCAGGCGCTATTGAATTTGGTTGTAAAAAAAAGGGCAAGTTCCTCGAATTTTATGTTAAAGATTCAGGAGTAGGCATTCGCAAGGAACAAATGAAACTTATTTTTGAGCGATTTAGGCAAGGAAGTGAATCGCTTAGCCGAAATTATGAAGGGGCAGGTTTGGGTTTGTCTATTTCAAAAGCTTACGTTGAATTGTTAGGCGGAAAAATTTGGGTTGAGAGTGAAATAGGAGCGGGATCCACTTTTTATTTTACCATTCCTTTCTTAGCTACTCAAAAAGAAATAATAGTGAATGAAGTCGTTGTTGCTGATTTAAAAGATAAAAATCAAACCAACAACCTTAAAATATTGATTACTGAGGACGATGAAACAACCGAAAAATTGATTTCAATTCGAATTAAAAAGTATTCAAAAGAGGTTTTAATTGCCAGAAACGGCTTGGAAGCGATACAAATATGCCGAAACAATCCGGATATCGATTTAATTTTAATGGATGTTAAAATGCCCGAAATGAATGGCTATGAAGCTACAAAGCAAATACGACAGTTCAATAAAAAAGTAATCATTGTTGCGCAAACTGCGTATGCGTTTTTGGGAGACAAAGAAAAATCCATAAAAACAGGATTTAATGACTATATTTCTAAACCTTTTAAAAATGCGACTTTTTCTGAATTAATGGAAAAACATTTTAAAATTTATGGAAAAATATAGGTGATTCATCAGCAAAAAAGAATAAGACGCACCAACCAATATTAAAACTTGCCAGATCAAATGGCAGATAAACTGATAAAAATTAGCTTAAAAAATCAAAAAAAATATGGATATACAGCCCAACGAATTTGAATCACTATTTGAAAAAGCGGAAACTTTCGGAAAAACAACCTACGAGATTTCAAAGCTCAAAGCCTTGGAAACCACCACTGTTGTTGCCACATCCGTGGTAGCCAGAATTAGTGTTATCCTTATGATTTCTATGTTTCTCTTTGTTTTTAACATTGGCGTTGCGCTGTTCCTTGGCGAATTGCTTGGAAAGGTTTATTACGGATTTTTTATTGTGGCCGCATTTTATCTAATTGCCGGACTCATATTGCATTTCTTTCTGCATAAATGGATTGAAAAACCTTTGAGCAATTTAATTATTTCACAAGCACTTAAATAAACGACCTATGGAACCAATAAAAACACAACATGAACTTAGAGCTGCCATTCTTCGTTTAGAATCACAACAAGCCGAAGAAGGAAAAGCATTGAAAGAACAATTTCAAACAGCCTACAACAGCGTTAAACCTGCGAATATTATTCTAAATACTTTAAAAGATCTTGGAGATTCAAATTTCGTAAAGGATGGTTTTTTAAATACATCTGTTGGTTTCGGAACCGGTTATCTTTCAAAAATAATCTTTCAGGGCGTAGTTAACAGTCCCGTAAAGAAACTTATAGGATCGGCATTAATGTACGGAATAACCAATTTTGTGTCAAGAAACCCAGATGGAATCAAATTAATGGGAAAAAAACTATTCAAAATGTTCGGCAGTAAATCAACCGCCGAAGACAAAGAACCTGAAAATTATTAAGCCAATGAAATCGACTTCAGAAACCGATAAAAATGAAAGTTTCAACTTGCCATTTTATGTAAAGACAACGATTCTGTTAATTGGAATTTTTGTTTTTATTAGTATGCTTTATATCGCACAAGATATCATTGTTCCGCTCATTTTTTCAGTCATGATTGCCGTTTTGCTTTACCCAATTGTAAACTTTTTTGTAAGAATGAAAATAAATAGGGTAATCGCTATTATTTTCACACTATTTCTTACCGTATTAATCACTGCGTCCATAGCGGCTTTAATTTTTAGGCAGGCAAGTATTTTTGCCGAATCCTGGCCAATAATGGTTGAAAAATTTTCAGCGATGTTCAATGAATTTACGCATTGGGGTTCCCGTTATTTCGACCTTAACCAATGGAAAGTGAATAGATGGATAAAAACAGCCAAAACAGATTCTCTTACAATGAGTGGTGCAGAAGTTGGCCAAACAATGTTTGCCGTAGGAAACAGCATTATGGTTATGCTATTGGTTCCTGTTTATGTTTTTCTGTTATTGTATTACAACAAACTCCTCATCGAGTTTATACACAAGGTATTTGTCAGCAGCGACCAAAACCAAATTAGTAAAATTATTTCCGAAACAAAATCTGTTATCCAGCGATACCTTGCAGGATTGGTTATTGAAGCCATTATTGTGGCAACTTTAAATACTGCAGCGTTGTTTGCGCTTGGAATTGAGTATGCGATTCTTCTCGGTATTATTGGTGCATTGCTCAACGTTATCCCATATATTGGCGGTCTCGTTGCCGTAGCATTGCCAATGGCCGTAGCGTTGGCCACAAAAGACACAGGCATGTATGCCTTATACGTTTTGGGAATTTATTATATCATTCAGTTGGTTGACAATAACTTAATTGTGCCTTTGGTAGTTTCATCGAAAGTGAAAATAAACGCACTTTTCGCAATCTTAGTGGTTTTTGTAGGGAACGCTTTATGGGGCATTTCGGGGATGTTTTTGTCCATTCCGTTACTCGCCATCATAAAAGTAATTTTTGACCATATAGAACCCTTAAAACCTTGGGGATTTTTATTGGGCGACACCATGCCCGAAAATCCTATAATAAGCCCAATCATTAAAAAAATTAAGAGCAAAATTTTATAATTACTTTAATTATTTGGGCGTTCCCGCCGAAAAGGCGGTCGGGTTTTTCGTTCCAAACTTTTATCGCTGAAAAAGCTCAAAAAGGTTTTCCTCTGCAACCCCTAACCAGCTTGAATTGCGATTTTTAAATTTTAAACAAAATGGACAGCTCACGAGCTGTCCATTTTGTTTAACTGATAACTGATAACTGATAACTGATAACTGATAACTGATAACTGATAACTGATAACTGATAACAATTATTAAGTGCGCGTAACAAGATTCGAACTTGCACATTCTAAGCGAACACCAGCCCCTCAAGCTGGCGCGTCTACCAATTCCGCCATACGCGCATTGCTTTAAACAAAAAAAGCTAAGCGGTTAAACTTAACTTTTTGTGACCGGGCTGGGGCTCGAACCCAGGACCACCTCCTTAAAAGGGAGGTGCTCTACCAACTGAGCTACCAGGTCAATTTCCTCTTTCTCAACGCGAGTGCAAATATACTTCCAATAGTTGTACTTCACAAGTTTTTTTATATCCTTTTTTAAACGATATTTGTTTTTATATTTTAGTCGCTAAATATTGGTTTATGAAAATTGTTTTATTGGGATATATGGCAAGCGGGAAATCGGCAGTCGGCAAGATTCTGGCAGAAGCAATAAACATTCAATTTATTGATTTAGATGATTTTATAGCAGAACGCGAACAATTGTCAATTACCCAAATCTTCGAAACAAAAGGGGAGATTTACTTCCGTAAAAAAGAAGGTGACTATTTGCAGGAGTTGCTAAATTTTAATGAAAGTTCGGTAATTTCTTTGGGTGGCGGAACGCCCTGTTATGGAAAAAATATGGAATTTATTAAAAATAAATCTACCTCATTTTACCTAAAAGCATCTATAAATACCATTTTTGACAGGCTAAAAAATGAAACTTCGCAACGCCCTTTGGTTGCAGCAATTGGAACAGAAAACCTAAAAGAATATATTGCCAAACATTTATTCGAACGCGCGCCTTATTATGAGAACGCCGACCATACCATTTTGGCAAATGATAAAAAGTTGGATCAAATTGTTGAAGAAATTCTGTTGTTAATCTAAACTTGCGAAGGAGTTGCCGTTTTCAAACACCACAGAAATATGCTCTTTCAAGGAAGTTGACAAAGAAATTCCTTTAAAATCGACTTTTACCGGATATTTTTTATGATTTCTGTTGATTAAAACCGCCGTATTGAAACGTTTTAATGGCACTTCCAAAAAGTGCTTTATTCCATAAATTAAAGTGGTTCCCGAATTTAAGACATCATCAACCAAAACCAAAGATTTATTTTTGTAGTCACCTGAACTTATAGAAGTTGCAATTGCATTTAAAGGATGTTTTTTATCAATTTTAACTTCACACAAAATCACTTTTAAATCGGAAATTTTTGTTAAAACTTCCGCGATTTTTTTTGCAAACAAAAAGCCATTTCCTGCAATTCCGGCGATAATAATTTCTTTTTCGTTGAAATTTACTTCATAGATCTGATAGGCAATTCTTCTTGTTTTATTCTGAATTTGCTCATTGGTTAAAATAATTGAACTTTCCATGGGTTTATTTTTTTTCAAAGATAAAAAACAATTCCCTTCCGTCTCTCGGCTTTATGGAATTATAACATCTTTCGAGTTTTTTAATGGTGAATTTTTCGGAAAACAGTTGTGAATATTCTGTCGATGAACCGCCAAATGGCGGACCGGCTTCAGTGAGCTCAAAATCAAATAAGAGTCCGGCCAATTTGCCGTTTTCCGTCAATAAATCTTGCATTTTATCAACATATTTATGTCTTAAAACCGGATCTAATGCGCAAAAAAAAGTTTGTTCCACAATTAAATCATATTTCCTAATATGATTAAAAAAATCATCGTGAATTAAATGATTATCAGGAAAATTTGGAAACCGTGTTTTTAAATTTTTTAAAGGCTGTTCAGCAATATCAATAACAAAAACGTTTTTAAAACCCTGTTCAAATAAATATTCTGCTTCATAACAATTGCCGCCTCCGGGAATTAAAATTTTTAATTCTTTATTGGTCAACTGTTTAAAATATTCTGCAAGTGGGTCAGAAGCATAGCCAATGTCCCATCCAGTCGCTTCAATGCTGTATTTATCTTCCCAGTATGCTTTGTCAAAACGGGTTTTCAATGTGTTTTTCATAAAGTTTTAAATGTTGATTTTTGTGCTTCAATAATAAATAAAAAGTCTCTTTTCTCTATTCTTGCAGCGAAGCGGTCTTTTATCTTTGCCTTTACAATGATTTTATCAATCCGCCATCTATTGCAATATTGGTTCCTGTAATATAGGAGGCATAATTTGAGGCCAAAAATGCCACCAAATAGCCAAATTCATCTGGTTTTCCCAATCTTCCGGCAGGAATTTCCTGTGTCATCAGTTTTAAATTTTCATCCAAAGAAATTTCTTTGGCGCTGGCCTGAATTTTATTGAGTTGCTGAATTCTTTCCGTATCAAAAAGACCTGTTAAAATAGTGTTTACGGTAACGCCGAAAGGCGCAATGTCTTTTGCCATTGTTTTTGCCCAAATGGCAACCGCAGCTCTCATAGTATTCGACAAAACAAGATTCGGTAAAGGTTCTTTAACCGATAATGAAGCGGTGTTTATAATGCGCCCGAAATTATTTTTCTTCATATTTTCAACAGCCAACAAAGTCAAATGACAGGTTGTTTTAAACAGCAAATCGAAGGCTTTTTGGTAATCGTTGATGTTTTTTTCAAAAACACTGCCAGCTTCCGGACCGTTGGTGTTGTTGACCAAAATATCAACAGTATTTTGTTTAAAATAGGCGGATGTTTTTAATTCGAAATCCTTAAAATCATAAAAATCAACTACAATGTATTGATGATTTTGGTTAAAATTGGTGTCCAACTCGGCAATAGTGGCTTTCAGTTTTTCCTCATTTCTTGCCATTAAAGTAACGGATGCGCCACAACTTGCCAATTGCAAAGCGATTGCTTTACCCAAACCTTGGGTGCTTGCGCCAACAAGCGCTTTTTTCCCTTCTAAATTAATCGTCATTTCCATTTCCTTCTTCGTGTAAATCATTAATATCGCGTCGATCCTTTTTAGTTGGCCTTCCAACGCCTTTTTTTCGATAATAATCTTTAGAATATTTTAGCAAATCCAATTTTTCAAATTCTTCTTTTGGCGTTAAATCTATTCTATATAAATCGACCAACTTAGCGCCAACGCGGTTTGCAGGTGTGTCAATCACCTGTATTTCATAGTTGATCTGGTTTTTTTTTACAATTAATTTCTCACCAACAAAAACTATTTTTGAAGCTTTAACATTGTCGCCATTTAGTTTGATATGGCCTTTTCTGCAGGCTTCCGTGGCCATACTTCGGGTTTTATAAATTCGTATGCACCACAAATACTTGTCAATTCTCATATAATTACGTTAAATTCTAAATTTCTCTTTAAACAAAGGTAGTAAAATACTATCTTGCGGCCTTAAAAATTAACCTGAATGAAATTTAAAAATTTATTATTTATACTTGCTTTAAGCAGTGTAATTTTTTCTTGTAGTAATGACAATAATAATAGTGAATCTTTTGATGCGTCAAAGCAAGCTTTGGATGATGATGCCACTTTAAAAGAATACTTACAAACACATTATTTAAACGATGCTGATGGAGGAATTTGGACCATAAAAAATGGCCAAACGCCTTTGATGGAACAAGTTGAAGTACAGAACATCACTAAAAATGATATTACTTATAAATTGTATTATTTAAGACAGTCTGAAGGTGTTTCAATTTCGCCTTCAAGAGCAGATTCAGTATTGACAACCTATACCGGAATGTTATTGGACAGCACTGTTTTCGATGCTCGTTCAACAGTATTATGGATGCCGCTTACAGGCGTAATTGATGGTTGGGCTTATGGTTTTACCAATTTTAAAGGTGGCACAAAGGTTTTGAATACTGATGAATCTTTCTATTATGAAAATGCCGGAAAGGGCTTTTTATTTATTCCTTCGGGCTTGGCTTATGGGAACATTGGCCAAAGTGTAATTCCTGCAAATTCGCCGCTTGTTTTTCAAATTACTTTGAATGATGTCAATATTGCAGATCATGATAACGATGGTGTTTCTTCTATTTTGGAAGATCTTGATAATGATGGGGATGTGAAAAATGATGATACTGATGGTGATTTGATTATGAATTATCTTGATATCGATGATGATGGCGACGAAAAACTAACCAGAGATGAAGACACCAACAATAATGGAAATTGGTTTGATGATGATGCGGACGGTGACGGAATACCAAATTTCTTGGACAAAGACAGTTAGAAAAAACAATCATATAAAATCAAAAAAAGCTTTCCGATAACCGGGAAGCTTTTTTTAATTTAAACAACCTCGATTGCCGCCTCTCCAGCCACTTTTTATGCGGTGGCCTCCATCATCTCCATTTATTTTAAGAATGTTTATATGCACGCTTAACATGATTTGGCTTGGATTGTATTCAAGCAAGTTGGCTATATTTGTTCCATAAATGCCTCTATTTATATTTACTCTCTGTTCTGCGACCTTTGTAATGGCGTATTGGTAACGCAAATCAATGCCAAATCTGCCATATTCTGCCAAAATACCGGCATTAATGCTTGTCGAAGATTTTTTGAAGGTAAAAGGATAATTAGGATCATTTTCCACGCCTTCCAACTTCATCTCAGAAATACTGCTAAAACTTGGTCCGATATAAAGAGAAACCGGATCATAAATTTTGTATCCCAAAAGCAAAGGAATATCAATTTTTGTTGAGGTCCAATTGGCTGTTTTTAGTGCTAAAGGATAATTATTTTTTGAAGACACATAAATTACTTCCGGCCTGATAAAAAACTTATCGAATGCAATCATAGCGAAGGCGCCAAATTGGAATCCCATTTCTTTTTCTGCCGGAAAAACAGTGTTATCATTTGGGGTGACGTTAATACCTAATCCATGCATCGTACTGAAATAGGTTGACTAAAAATTAAACACTTTTAGTAAATAATGGAGACACAAAAAAATCAAACCTGTCGAAAAACTGACTACCAAAAAG
>LNAP01001337.1_pt1 | contig 28005 bp, 16 predicted proteins | sample 602601 | NCBI WGS metagenome assembly LNAP01 (sample SAMN02440304, study PRJNA202911) | soil metagenome | biome: Subtropical and temperate rainforests or woodlands; isolation source: soil samples (1 kg each in a 20% v/v slurry with milli Q water) were... ... | reverse complement strand
GTCCTACCACGTCGCCGTGCTCAAGGGCACCGACGTCGACCAGCCGCGCAACCTGGCCAAGTCGGTCACCGTGGAATAAGGCGTTCCGGCGGTTTGGCGGTGATGTGGGATGCAAATAAAGTTTTATCCGTATAAATAAAGAATCATCCTTACAAATAAAGTTTCATCCCAAGCCGGCATCCGCTATGTTGAGATCATCGACACAGCGGGTGCCGGTTTTCTCATGTCTGGAACATTCAAGGGCCTGACCCAGGCCCAGATCGACAGAAAGATCAAGGAGGGCCGTGGCCAAGGCCAGGGACCGGACTACAAGCCGTTCATCTACACCCGGGACGTGTCCTCGCTGGGTCGCTCCCACCGTCTGCCCGGCAGCAAAACCCAACGTCTACACCATCTTCTATCCGATCTTGAACTGGCCATCTTCCTCACCTTGGATCGGTCTCCCCATGTCACCGATATCCGTGAGCAGTTTCCGATGCGGGTCGAAGATACGGTGCGCATCGCCGAGGAGCTTGGCCTTCCCCATGGTCGCTACCAGGGAACCCCGCAGGTTCTGACCAGCGATTTTCTGGTGGATTTCGATGACCCCCAGCGCCCGTCCGTCGCGATTCAGGCCAAGTACAGTGCCGACCTGCAGAAGCCTGAAGTTATCGAGAGGCTTGAGCTTGAAAGGCGCTACTGGCAGGAAAAAGGTATTCCCTGGTTCATCGTCACGGAGCGCGAGGTATCCAAGGTGGCATTTGCCAATATCCAATGGCTCTATCCTGCCCATGCTGAAGACGACATCGCTCAGGACGATCTCGCCCATTACCAGCAGCTGTTTCTGCTCGAGTTTCAGCGTCACCCAGACCGGAAGCTGACCGCTATTGCCCAAGGACTGGATACCTCCGGCCAACTGGAGGCCGGTCAGGCGCTCTATTGGCTACGCCAGTTGCTGGCCCGGCACTGTTTCCTTTTCGATCTTGACACTCCTTACCGGGAGCTGAAGCCGAAAGACCTGGTTGCCAACTCTCATCAAATGCATCAGGAGCTGAGCAGTGTTGCCCGTTAATCAGGTATTCCGGATGGGGGAACTGCGAAAGCGCCTGCTTTGGTCCGGTACCGAGCAGGCAATCTGGATCGATATCGATTCGGACACGGCGTTGCCCGAACCGATATCGATTGCAGAGCTGGAGCGTCTGCTCATGGAGCGGGAGCTGGAGAGCATTGCCGATCCCTTCGAGGAAACAGTCCTACGGGAGGTTGAGGAAGGTTCCCTTGATCAGCAGAAGCGTGATGAAGCTTGGGGAATGCTGGCAGATTTTGTGCACGACCCCCAGCTTTTCGTGCGGCGCCCCAGAGGGCTCATTGTCAGAGGCATCATGGAGCGCCATGGTGTCACCAATCAGACGGTTTATAGGTTACTGAGGCGCTACTGGCAGCGAGGCATGTGCAGGAATGCCCTCTTGCCGGACTATGTCAACTCGGGCGCCCGTGGCAAGCGCAGAAAGCCGAACCAGGCCAAGCTGGGCAGGCCCAGAGTGGTGATGGAGGGGAAAGGGAGCAATGTCACGCCGGACATCGAGCGCATTTTTCGCCGGGTCATCGAGGAACGCTTGCTCAAGGAAAAACATCCGTCCATTCCTGATGCCTACGCCGCTGGGCTGAACCTGCTCCGTGCTGTTCTGCCGGAGCTGCCGACCTCCGAACTGCCTACATTGGGGCAGTTCCGTTACTTCTATGGGCGCGAATATCACTTCACCGACACCTTGCCATGCAGGGTGTCCGCGGTGGATTTTGCCAAGGACTTCCGACCGCTCAGCAGTACATCGACGACCGAGGCACTGGGGCCCGGATACCGCTACCAGATAGATGCCACCATCGCCGATATCTATCTGGTTTCAGAACATGATCGCAGCCTTATCGTCGGCAGGCCTGTCGTTTACATGGTGATCGACGTGTTCAGCCGCATGGTCGTTGGTATGTACGTCGGATTCGAGGGGCCTTCCTGGGTCAGTGCCATGGTGGCATTGGCCAACACGGTCGCCGACAAGGTTGAGTATTGCCGCCAGTATGGCGTGGAGATCGATGCCAGCGACTGGCCGGTCAAAGGCTTGCCGGATGTGGTGCTGGCCGATAAGGGCGAACTGAATGGCACCAAGGTGGAAGCATTTTCCCAAGCCTTCGGCGTTCGCATCGAGAATGCACCGGCCAGGCGAGGAGATGCCAAGGGGATCGTCGAGCGTTATTTCCGGACGGTGCAGGAGCGTTTCAAGCCCTATGCCAGCGGTGTGGTCGAGGACACCACCAGCCGGAAGCGGGGTGGCCACGACTACAGGCTTGATGCCAGTCTGACCTTGCCCGAGTTCACCCAGATCATCATTGCCGGCATCCTCTACCACAACAACTTTCACACCTTGAGCAAATACGACAGGACTTATGGTATGCCGGGTGATCTGCCAGCCATCCCGGTCATGCTGTGGAACTGGGGCTTGGCCAACCTGACCGGCCGGTTACGTACTGCGCCCGAGGAGCTGGTGCGGATCAATCTTTTGCCTCATGAGTCGGCCACGGTTTCGGAGCTGGGAATCAGGCTGTTCGGCTGCTTCTACACCTGCCAGGAAGCAATCAGGGAGGGTTGGTTTCACCGAGGCCAGGGGCGCCGGCCGACAGGGGTAACGGTCGCATACGATCCGCGTAGCGCCGACCACATCTACCTGCGGCCGTCCAATAGTCTCAAGGACTACTGGGTTTGCGATCTTGCCGACCGCAGTCGACGCTTCAGGGGGATGACCTTCTGGGATGTCTGGCTGCTGTCCAGAGAGGAACGGCGTAGCGATACCAACGCGGCGGCGGAAGCTTTGGTAGAGAGAGGCAATCTTCTGAAGCAGATCGAGTCCATCGTTGCCCTGGCAGAGGATGCCAGTCCGGTCAAAACGGGTATGACCACGAAGGATCTGGGAACCCAGATCCGCGAGAACAAGCAGCAGGAAAAGCGCCAGGAGCGCCAGAAAACAGCATTCAAACCGGAGAAAGCACAGCAGGAAAAGCCAGCCGAGGTGTTCCCACTGCGGGGCGAGAAGCAGGAAGATTATGCCTTCCCTGATCTCAGTGACCTGATATTCAAGGAGGAAGAGGATGACTGAAGAATTCCAGCGCGGAGTCATTCCCCTGGCGCGTTACCAGGAGCAGCAGCTTCCCGAGTATCAGGACAATCCGCTCATCAGCGCATTGCCTCCGATTTCTGATCTGCAGGAGGTGGTCGGTCTATTGCAGCAGCTTCCCGGTTTCGAGCCGCAGGAGGCGCTTCTGGATGGTCGGCTCAGGGCACATGCGATTGCCCGCCTGTTGCACGGCTTCTTCCAGCCGCTGAGCCATCACTTGGAGCTGGAGAGCAAGATCAGCCTGATGATCCGTCAAGGGTACATCGGTCGAAATCCGGCCAGCGGTGCTTGGTATGCGCACCTGCAGAATGGCTATCGCCGTGTCGAGGAGGAGGATCTGGATGCGGCGGTGTACCAGAGTGTCTCCTCTACGGCCAACAGCCTGTCGCTGTTCGGCTGCTCTGGTTGCGGCAAGACGCGCACGCTGGAGCGGATTCTGGGCATGTACCCCCAAGCTCTCCATCACCCTGATTACAACATCACCCAACTGGTCTACCTGAAGATCGACTGCCCAATTGACGGTGACTTGGATGAGCTGTGCCTGAGCTTCTTCAACGAAGTAGACAAGATCCTGGGTACCCACTACAGCCGTAGCCACGGACGCAAGAAGCTGGGTACCAAACGTCTGCTGGCATCCATGTGCCAGGTGGCCAATCTGCACGCGCTCGGAGTGCTGATCATCGACGAGGTTCAGAACCTCAACGAGGCACGCTCCGGTGGTGCCGAAAAAATGCACAATTTCTTCGTGTCGCTGGTGAACACCATTGGTGTTCCGATCATTCAGGTCGGCACCCACCGGGCCAGCAAGTTCTTCCAGCGCACGTTCCGGGCTGCTCGGCGGGTCTCCGGGTTGGGCAGCATTCGCTGGGATAGGTTGCCTCGGGATGAGCATTGGAAGCGTCTGTTGAAGCGGCTCTGGAAGTACCAGTGGCTGCGAAATGCAGCGCCGCTGGATGACGAACTGGAGGCGACGATGTACGACCTCACTCAGGGGGTCATGGACATCGTCATCAAGCTGTTCGCGTTGGCGCAGATCCGGGCGATAGTGACAGGCGTCGAGTGCATCAAGCCGCTGTTGCTGCGCAGGGTTTTCGAGGACGAGTTCAAACCGGTCCATCCGATGCTGGCGGCCTTGCGGAGCGGTAGGCCCGAACTGATCGCCAAATATGACGACCTGCTGATGCCAGAGATCGAGGGACGGTTGCTGACCCTGACGCGCTCTCTGGATAGCGTCGTCCAACCGAAACCGCCGGCCCCTCCGGCTGATGACAAGGCAAAGCGGCTGGCCGCTTTGCTCGAAGGTATGGAAATCCCGAGGGACATCGCCATTCCCATGGCCGATGAATTGTTGGCGGAGAATCCGGACATCCCGCTGGCGGCCCTGATTCACAAGGCCACGGCCTACCTCGCGCAGGACGCTCCCAAGAGGCCCGGCATTTCCAGAGTTAAGCGGACGGAGTGGGGGTGCCTATCCGAGGAGGATCTGCGCCGACGTTATGCCGATGGGCCTGAAAGCGAGGCCTATGACAGATTCAAGCAGGCTGGCTTGATCCTCGATCTACTGCCTCTGCTGAGAGCGAGCTGACATGTACTTCCCCAGGCTCTACCCGGACGAACTGCTTTACAGCGGTATTGCCCGGTGCCGGGTACATCTGGGGATAGGCAACCACAAGACCTTGCTGCACATGCTGTTCGGTGACAGCAAGGTCGCCGCGATCACCGATCTGCCCACACACCTGACTGCGTTGGCGAACAACACGGGCTTGGATGCGGAAGGCATGATCCTGAATCACACGCTGTTCCCGCTCTATGCCCCTTTCATTCCGCCGGAGCGCCGTACCGATCTTTTTCAGGCCATGCTTGCTCCCGACCGGCCGACGATTGGTCTGTCTGGGGCCTCGACAGCCTTGGTCAAGTGGCCCGATTGGCTGCGTTACTGCCCGATCTGCTTTGAAGATATGGCTGCACGCTACGGTGAACCCTACTGGCGGCGTAGCTGGCAGATTCAAGGGATAGATGCCTGTCCCGAGCATGGCTGTCAGCTCCTGAACTCACCTATCCCGTTCCGTCGAGCGCAGCGGCATGAGTTTCATCCAGCCTCTCCACTGTTTCTGCCCCGTGATCTTTGCGTGAATCCCGTGGGCGAAGAGGCTATCAGGCTCGCCAAGGCTGCTATGCAGCTGCTGGCGCTCGAAGAGGTGCAATCGCCTGGCTACGGACGCTGGACCAACCTGTACCGGTACCTGGCTACAGAGTGCGACGCCAGGCGCGGCCGGCAGGTCAGGGCTGAAGTCATCTGGGAGAAGATCCTGGCATCCCATCGCAGGGATTGGCTTGCTGCGAACGGTCTGCTGACATCCGGAGAGTCTCCACCTTGGCTGTTGGCGATGTTCAGGAAGCATCGCAAGGGATTCAGTGCGCTGCAGCATCTGATCGTCTGGACCAGCCTGCGCCCTGACCAGCATGCTGGCTCGCTGATCAGCGAGGCGAAGACTCGCCAGGTCGACCTTGCCTCCGACCGGTCAGTGCAGCTGCTCCCTGCTGAGTTTGAGCAAAAGCAGCAGTACCGAGCCGTTTGGCTGCAAGCACTGGCTAATCACGGTGGAGCCAAGGCAGCCAGGCAAGACGGAGGAGAGGCATGTTACACCTGGCTCTATCGTCATGACCGACACTGGCTAATGGCTGCGAACCAGGTCAGGCAGAGCCGACAGGGCAACAACAGCCACATCGACTGGCGAGCGCGTGACAGGCGGTTGGTGCGCCTGCTGATCCGGATTGGCAGAGACAGCGAAGAAGACCTGAGCCTGCCGCGCAGGAGTCGCAACTGGTTCCTGCAGCAACTACCCCATCGGGCATCAGTCGAGCACCATCTCGATCAAATGACTCTGTGCCGCACCTTCCTGGATCGCTATGCCGAGTCCGTCGGTGAGTATCAGATCCGTCGCCTGACTGCAGCGATGCTGGAGGATGTACAGACTGGCATAACGTCCAGGCGCTGGGAGCTGGAAAAGCGTTGTGGATTGGAAAAAAGCAGGGCGGCACCGCTGACTACTGCGTTCATTCGATTGATAGGAAGATGGATTGAATAGGACAGTATTTCGTCAGATCCCGAACGGATCCAGGTTGCTGGCCGTTGGAAATTTTTTCAGGGCCCCTACTCCGGCGGCCGAGTGGCGCTTGGCGGCTCTCTTTGAGCGTAACGGTCAGCTGCAGCTGCAGCGGTTCGCACAGGAGATGTCGTGTGTCTTGGCCGTTGGTCGCGAGTTTCTTGGCGAAGAAGGGGCTCCTTATCGTCCCAGTGGTTTCAAGAAGACGGTGGTACTGCCTGCAATAGATACCTGGCGGGAAAGGCAGTTGGGTGAGTGCCCACGTCTGGCCAGAAGGCTTGCTGCAAATCCTGAGATATCTGGACAGCGATGCTTTGTGTTCGAGGTCGATGGTCTGACCGTCTGGCTGCCGAAATTCGAGCTGGCACGAAAAATGTTCTTCCACGCAGCCTTCATCGTTCGTGCAGCCTTCGCACCGAATGGCTTGGACATGGCCTTCACGATTTACAGAGAGGGCGATGTTGTTCATATCCATACGCCCCCGAAGACGGGTGCGCCAAGTCAGCTTCTCAAAATCAAGGGATACAGAGACCATTTCAGTTGGCTGCTGCTGAATCAGGATGTGAAGCGATCCTTCGAGTCAATCTGGCAAAGCCTCAATCAAAGGCAAGAGCGGGTACCGCAAGAGTCGGCGTATGCCAGGTGGCAGTTCGACTTTCAGGCCCCCCATTCCCTCGCGGGTACCACCATGGATGTGCGAGGCCCCTTTGATCCGGAAAGCAACGAATTGCTGGTCTGGGAGATCGAAAAGCTTCAGGGGCTCCGGTTTAGCCATCGCGGTGATATTTTTTTCCATCACCCTGCTCTCAAGTTACCTGTCAGGGGAGAGAACACAGGCTGTGTATCCGTGCCATCGGGAGCTAAAGAGTTGGAGGTGGATGCTGACGAAGAGCCGACTGCTGCCAAGGAGCAGAGGTTGATTCATCTGCCCGTTGAGGGAGTCACGTTTGATGCTCAGCTGCGCACCAAGATCGCCTACAACGGGGAGCGTGCCAACGGTCATGGCAAGAAGGTCGACGACGAGCAATGCCCGAGCAGAGAAAGCCAACTCTTCGGCGTGGCTGATCCTGTGAGCGAGGGCAGCATAGCGTCAGGAGAATTCCAACAATTGGGTGAGGGAGAGGGTGATGGGGACGAGCATGAACGGCTTGCAGATCGCTTCTCGCTGCTCCGAGAGATTCTTGAACAAATTACCCAAGAGTCTGGAGTTGCGCTGGTAGCACTGGAGGTGAGGCCTCTGCCGCCCGTTCCAAATTGCAGCTACCACATGATTGATAACGAAAAATCACGCTGTTGTCTGCTGGCAAGGTTCAAGCTGCAAAACGGCGATCAACGCTACCTTCTAGAAATAGATACCTCAGACAACCGGAAGACCATGTCAACGCGGATCATGGGCTTCAAAGCAGGTGTTGAGGCAGGAAAACGCATAGACAGGATCTTGAGGGATACAGTGCAAGGCTCGTTGCGCTGGCCAGGTACTATGGCGAAGTACTGTGAGCCTTTGCACTCTGTGCATCACCCTAAAGAAAGCTCATCTGGGGTCAACCATGCCAGGATTTTCGACTGGAAGCAGCGCATACGCGCTGCCCTAGGCTGATCGCAGAGCGCGCCGCAGTTCGGCTGCGACACATCTTATCGCGAGCTGCGTTGCCCGAATCCTGGTCTCTCTCCTGCGCTTGCTTCGTCAGGCAGCTCCGACTTGAGGCTTAGATGTTTGCCGCAGGCAGTGATATTGCTGTATTTTTATACAGCATTCCGATTGTCATCGATCGGACTGGAGGAATTCACCAGTTCCGGATAAGCTGCCGAGCATGAAGAGCACAACCTCAAAAATCAGCCGGGAGAAGTCCGTCTACTTCTCTGGTCACGAAACCTTTCCGCTGCGCCAAATGTGGCTCAAGAAGGCATTCGACCAAGCGACCGTCGACGGGCTGATCCCCAAGAACACCTTCACCGATGACTCCGCCATCGCAGCCTTCGGTGTGGGTAAGAACATGGTTGCATCGATTCGGCATTGGGCCTTGGCATGCGGGATCATGACTGACGAAGGGGACGCTTTCCGCGTAACAGACTTTGCCATGGACACACTGTCAACGGATGGTCTTGATCCCTACGCAGAAAACCCTGCGACAGCGTGGTTCGTGCATTGGCAGCTAGCAGGCAAGTGCCACCGTTCCACCACGTGGTATTGGCTGTTCAACCATGTGACCGCCCCTACGTTCACGCGCCAAGAGCTCGAAGAGCCTTTGGCTCTTTATGCCCGCAGTCTTGACCCTAGGCACCGCCTGTCCGCAGCCACTATTTCGCGTGACTTGGAGACCTGCCTGCGCAGCTACGCTCCACGAGCCGCAAGCGGTTCTCCCGAAGATTTCGCCGAGCCTCTGCTCGGAGAGTTGGGGCTGCTCCAAGAGGTCCACAAGGGGCAATACGCATTCCGCCGGGGCCCTAAAGCTGCGCTCCACGACGGTATTTTTACCTATGCCCTTATCGACTTTTGGGACAAGACGGCCTCCAACCAAAGCTCGCTAGCCTTCGAAGCGATTGCCTACGCGGAAGGGTCGCCTGGCCGCGTCTTCAAGCTCGACGAGGAGTCGATCGCCCAACGGCTGATTTCTTTGGCCGACTTCACTGATGGCAAGCTCGCGTGGACCGACTCCGCGGGCCTTCGCCAAGTCCACAGAAAAGTCCTCACCGATGACGATCGAAATGAAATGGTCAGACGCGCTTATGGCTGAGACAAAAGAGCCGGCGCTCTCGGACATCGTCCAGCTTTCACACCAATACCAACGCTCAATCCGGATCGACGCGGACATTGGCCGCTCCGACGCATTGGACGGGTACATCTTCCACGCGACCGCATCGGCAGTGGTAGATGGAATGTGCAGGCAGCTTGCGGTCACCAACCAACGCAGCTTCACTTGGACTGGACCATTTGGCGGAGGCAAGTCATCCCTAGCCGTTGCCTTAGCGAGCGCCCTGCATCACGACAACAGCCTTCGCGAGAAAGCTCGCACCGCCCTGAGCCTTGACTCGAAGCCGGAGTTCGACGATGCCTTCCCCGTCCAAAACGGCTGGCTTGTCATCCCGGTGGTTGGTCGACGCGGCAGCGTCCTGAAGGAGTTGGACGTAGCCATCCGCAAAGCCCAAGGCAAGAGCTTTGATGGTCGAAACAAGCCCCATGCCCAAAGCGTCATTGCCGATCTTATTGCCGCAGCCAAGGATCGCCCGAACGATGGTGTCCTGGTCTTCATCGATGAGATGGGCAAGTTCCTTGAGGCATCGGCCCTAGGCTCGGGCGACGATGTCTATTTCTTCCAAGAGCTCGCCGAAGCATCTGCCCGTGCCGAAGGCAGGCTGGTTGTGATTGGAGTGCTGCATCAATCATTCGCGCAGTACTCCACTCGTCTTGGCATCGAGACTCGTGACGACTGGAACAAGGTCCAAGGCCGTTACTTGGACCTTCCCTTCGTAGCTGCAAGCGACGAGGTTGTTGAGCTCATCGGCAGTGCGATCGAAGCCAAGCAGCGTCCGGAATGGATACAGGAAGCTTCAAAGTCTGTCGCCGATGCCATCAGATCACGCCGCCCCGCAGTCGGGAAGGATTTCGCTGCTGCCTTGGAGCGCTGCTGGCCGCTGCACCCGACCATGGCCGCATTGTTGGGGCCGATTTCCAAGCGGCAGTTCGGCCAAAACGAGCGTAGTACCTTCGGTTTCCTCTCCTCAGTTGAGCCCTATGGCTTCCGCGCCTACCTTCAATCGACGTCGCTGGACCAATCGACTTGGTATCGCCCTAGCGACTATTGGGACTATCTGCGCGCGAATCTAGAGCCCGCAATCCTGGCCTCTTCCGATGGGCACCGTTGGTCCCAAGCGGTCGAAGCCGTGGAGCGCGCCGAGGCCAAGTCTGGCGACCCGCTGTTGGTGGCGATGATCAAAAACATCGCCGTTATCGATCTCTTCCGCAATGGCTCGGGTTTGTCCGCTGATCTGCCAGTCTTGTCGACCCTATTCCACGATGTGCCACAGGAGCAGATCGAGGAGGCCCTTAAGAAGCTCGCATCGCTCAAAGTGGCGTTGTTCAAGAGCTACACCGGAGCTTGGTCAGTTTTTGAAGGAAGCGACTTCGACATCGATGCGGCTATTGCCCAAGCTTTGGCCGCGTCTCCCGGGATCGACTACGCCAAGCTATCCCAGCTCATGGGTATGCATCCTGTAGTAGCCAAGCGGCACTACCACGAAACGGGCTCCATGCGTTGGATGGAGCTCTCGCTGCGTAGCCTCGAGCAGGCGGAGAAGATCGCCAAAACCTACTCTCCCCAACGGGGCGAGTTCGGCCAGTTCATCCTTGCTCTTCCCTGCCGCGACATGTCCATTCGCGAGGCACGGGAGCGGGCCCAAGTGTGTGCGTACGAGGAGCCTTGGCCGGTGCTGGTAGGCATCCCGGACAACCATGCCCGGATTGCTGAATTGTCGGCCGAATTGGTCGCCTTGGAGCAGGTAAAGGAGCGCCACGAGCTTGGAGGCGACCCGGTAGCCCGCCGTGAAGTCTTCGCCCGTTTGGCCGCCACGCGATCCAATCTCGAAGACCAACTTCAAGCCGCTGTTTCACTGTGCAAGTGGCACGATGGAGGCGACAAGCTCATCGAACCCGGAGCGAAGCTATCACCTATAGCTTCAAGTCTTGCAGACAATCTCTATGAGCATTGTCCTCGGGTGTGGAGCGAGCTAGTCAATCGCGACAGTATTTCGAGCAACAGCGTCAAAGCCCGACGCGATTTGCTACACGCCATGATCAACGCCGAAGGCCAAGAGCGGTTAGGTATCGAAGGCTTCCCTGCTGAGCGCGGTCTTTTCGAAACACTTCTAGTCGCATCGGATCTCTACCGTAAGGTGGGAGAGGCTTGGCGTTTCTGCGAGCCATCCGAAGCTTCGCCCGAAGGCTTCTCCGAAATCTGGAAGGCTACCCGGAGGCTCTTTTCCGATGCCAGTGCCCGCGTAAGCGTGGGCACTATTTATGATCATTGGCAGCAACCTCCGTACGGTATGAAGCAGGGCATCCTGCCCGTGTTCCTTGCAGCGTTCTTGCTGGCGCACAAAGCCAACATCGCCGTATACAAGGAAGGCATGTTCATCCCCCGGCTCAGCGATGCGGACATCGACGAGTGCCTGCAAGACCCTGCTCGCTTCACGCTCCGTTGGATCGCTATTGATGAGGACAAGAGCCGAATTCTAGAAGGCATCTCCAGTCTCCTTGAGGAGGTTGGAGAGAAGGGGGGGGCAGCCGATCCTCTAGAAGCAGCGCGAGGCCTTGTGGCGATGATTTTCAACTTGCCTGAATGGTCTCGGCGCACGCAGCGTTTGGGTGAAGCTGCGAAAGCGATTCGGGACATGCTGCTAAAGGCCAGCGACCCGCACAAAGTCTTGTTCGTCGACTTGCCTTCGCTGCTGGAGGCCGCCGATGGAAAGGCCTACGTGACTGCTCTGCGCGCTCCGCTGCAAGAGATCGCAACGGCCTACCCAAAGATGCTCTCCGAAGTCGAAACCAAGATGCTCGAAGCGCTAGATGCGACTCCCGAGGACTTGGCGTCGCTGCGTGAAAGAGCGAAGTCTGTAGCAGGCATTTCTGGCAATTTCAGGCTCGATGCGTTCTCTACACGACTTGCTTCATACGATGGCAGTCGTCAGTCACTGGAGGGCATTCTGAGCCTGGCGGCAGAAAAGCCGCCGCGCGACTGGGTTGACCGTCACATCGATACAGCTGTGCTGGAGCTTGTCCAGTTCGCTAGGCGCTTCCGCGAGGCAGAGGCTTTCGTCGCGGTCAAAGGCCGTGATGCACGGAGTGAAGCCATCGCCTTGGTCATTGGAGCCGGAGCGGATACCACGACGATCTCTCGGTCATTCGCGATTTCGGAGCGCCATCGCAAGACCGTGGAAGACAAAGCTGCTGAGCTGGCCTCGATGCTGCAAGGCCAAGGGCTTGAAACCGACGTTTTGCTGGCAATCCTGGCCAAAACCGGCATGAAGCTGGCGACGGAAAAGGAGCAATTGGATGGCTGAGCGACACGTCTTGGGTCTCTCCGGTGGAAAAGACAGCGCGGCTTTGGCTGTATGGATGCGTGACCATCATCCCGAGCTAGACATCGACTACTTCTTTACTGACACCGGTGAAGAGCTTCCCGAGGTCTATGAGTTCTTGGGAAGGCTCGAGGGCTACTTGGGCAAGCCCATCGCACGGCTAAATCCCCGCCGCGACTTCCGTTTTTGGCTTCGCGAATACAACCACTTCCTTCCCAGCGCGCAGACGCGCTGGTGTACGCGCCAGCTCAAATTGGCGCCGTTCGAGCAGTGGGTCAAGCCGTGGCTGGCGGTCGGAGACACAGTCTTCTCCTACGTGGCCATCCGCGCTGATGAGGAGTACCGCGAAGGATATTCGGCAAAGGCCGAAAATCTGATAGTGAGATTCCCCTTCCGCGAAGCCGGCATCGACAAAGCAGGCGTAGTCGACATCCTGGAGTCGTCCGGCGTTGGCTATCCAAAGTATTACGAGTGGCGCTCACGCAGCGGCTGCACCTTCTGCTTCTTCCAACAGAAGATCGAGTGGGTGCGCCTCAAAGAGCAGCACCCCGAGGACTTCGAAAAGGCCAAGGAGCTTGAGAAGGACGCTTTAGAGCACGGATCACCTTTCACTTGGTCTAAAGGCGAATCGCTTTGGGATCTAGAAAAACCTGAACGTATTGCCGAGATTAAAGCCGAATACGAGGCTCGACGTGCCCGTCTTCGCCGAAACATCCCCGTCAATCCTCTGCGGCCTGTGAAGGTCTGCCCCGAGGATATCGACGATATCTACGGGGAAGACGAGGGCGGCGGCTCCTGCCTGATCTGTCACAAATAAATTTATGGCGAACGGCCGGATGAGCGCAGACGATCCGAAACCCAACACCCCGCAGCCCTGCCCCATTTGCTCGGAGACTCGTGGGCTCGCTGAACACTTGATCGAGATAAGTTCGGTTGCGGATTACCTGGGAAATACGTCGACCTACAAGAGCGAGCATGGTTTCGCGAAGATCAAAACGGGAACGATCGGAGACTGGCTCAGATTAGCCGCTCAGCTCGAGAAGGTCGTAGTCGATACTTGGAAGTTCGAATCCCCGGACGCCGGTCTCTACTGCGGAACTGTGGGCAACAACATCGACGCCCACACTAAGCATTACACGAATCATGCCACTGCGCTGACGCGCTTTATGTTCGTGTGCAATGGACTGGAAGAAGCTTATCGCTTTATCGATCATCTCTATGGGCCGCTATACGTTCGCAAGGGCGTAGCGAAGGCACAGCTCAAAAGGACGAGCAGCCTGCGAGCAGTGGCGCTCTTGGATGACCTATTCGAAAGAGAAGGGGCATCGGCCGCGCCTAAACACTTTGAGCACCACTGCGGCAACTTCATCGGGCTCTTCGACCGATACAAAGCTGAGCACAATGCCGCTGTGGGCGGGATCGACTTGGGCGCAAAGAGCCGATTGACCTATGCGCTGCAGCTCGTACGCAACCTTCGAAACCATGTGGCGCATGGAACCTTTCCCTTGGGCCCACCCGCCGACTACGGTGGCTACGAGGACAGCGAAGACCTCGTGCTGATGCTCATGCATGCATGCAGGGTGTCGGCCCTCTATATGCAGATCATCCTCAGATGGTTCAGCGCAGGATTTGAATCCTATGAATACCATGCAATCCAAGGGGCCAGCGGCAAAGAGTACGATCGCTTCATAGAGAAATGCACCCTCGAATACGTCCAGGATCTCCATATGAAGGGCGAGTTTGCTCTTCACAACGACCTTTACGACTACGAGCTCGATAAAGACGACGAAGATGACGACTAGGGGGTGAGCCGGGAGCTGCGCAGAAACTCCCCCGGCCTACCATGTCCACGGCGTGAGCTATCGCAGCCAAGCGTCGAGCTTGTCGAATACACGCTGGCATAAATGCTCGGAGCGCTTCGCGATGAAGGCCGCGTCCCAATGAAGCCCCCACTGTCCTCTGAACGCAAGCGGCGCCAAATGCGAGAGGTAGCTCGAAGCCGCGACCAGAGTTGAAAGGGCTGGCGGCACGCTGCCGATGCCCAGCGAGGCGGCGAGTGCGGTTCCGGTCGGTCCTGCAGCCGTCGATCCTGGAGTGGTGAGGTTCCAGTAATAGAAGACCTTGTCGGGCCATTCGGAATAGATCGACGAGTTCACTGGCCCCGATAGCAGGGTCAGGTTGCCGATCTTGTCGACGATCGAGTAGTTGCCTGGATAGATCGTGGCGTCGAAGTGGGCACTGAACTTGACCAACGATGGCTTCTCGCGGGTGGCGACGTGTTCGATGACCTCATAGTTGCTCGAGTGCCAGACCCTGCAGTTGAGCAGGTCGGCGGAGTTCGCCATCCCACTGACGAATAGTCCCTCGTTGCCCGCGGCGATGTCCGGCGCAGCGTCATGGGCCGACACGAACAGCGCAAATCTGCAAACCGCCTTCCTGGAATACCAGGCGTTCTCTTTGGCCTGGTCCACCCATGTATGACGGGCGGCGGCCTGATTTCCCGCGTCGTAGATCTTCTGGTTTTCCAATGCTGCCCTGAAAGCAGCTTTCACGAACGCCGCGTTCTGATTAGCGGCGCCGTTCGCGAACGAGATGTTCCCCGATGCCGATTGGAACAATGCCCGGTAGTCGGAGTCAGGGAAGCGGCCTTGCTGAGCGCCCATGTAGAGGGTGAAGAAGGCGGCGGTCGCCTCACATATCTCGACAAATTCTGCCGCCGCGGCTGTCTTGGCCGCCGCGTTGTTTTGAGCGCGAAGCAACTTGGAGAAAAAGACGCTCAGCACTGCATGAGCGAACTGGTGCCCTGCGTCCCGCAGGTAGAAGACACACAGCGCGGCGCGATCCGCCTGCTGAGAAGTCAGGCCCCTGGCCTGCAACTCGCCGCTGAGGCCGAATGTGGCCGAGTTCTTCGGAGATTTCCGCGGTTTGATGAAATATTGGAAGTATTCCGCCTGATCAGCAATGCATGTGATGAAGTCGATCGATTGCTGAGTCGGAAGTCCTGACGCTAGCGACTTCTCGAGCGTGTCCGTTAGCCAGTCCCGCTCTTCGCTGAATCGGCGGCTGCGCTCCATCCCATTGAAGACCAATGCGGAGGAGACGATCACCTTGTCCGTCATCTCCTCCTTGTCCGATGAATTGCTCTCGCCTTCGAAGACCTTTTCGATGCGATCAACTTGGGGTTTGATCGCGGTCGAATAGCCGGCTCCCCATGCCTTGACGATCTGCGGCTTGAAGACTTCGAAGGCCGTGAGCGGCGTCCCGGTCGCATTCAGTGACTGGAACATGTCAAAGGCCAAACCCAAATCAAGGCACTCGATGACCACGAAGTGGCACGAGTTCTTCAAGAACGAGCAGACGGCCAGGAGCAACATGCCGCCGCAGTAAGCCGCCTGTTCGTCTGCCGCGAGGGCATTGATATTCGCCCAGTTCGGCGGGTAAGCGATGAAGCTTGAGAGGCTGCCATCAGTCACGGCGTTCGCAGAGAGAAGTCCCGTGGCGAGCGTTGCATCGGCCGCGCCGATCTGTTCAGCAATCTTTTCTCTGAACACCTCCAACACCGATCCAACTCGCTCGTCCGTCTGAATCGCATCGAGCGTATTGCCCGCGATGAACTTCGATAGAAAGCTTGACGTGTTCGAGCGGTAGAAGGTGTTGATGTCGCCGCTGAGCGTCCACTGATCAGACACCGGGTTGGCGGTTACATCGTCTGCACGGATGATCTTCGGCTTCAATGCCGGCTGCGCGCCAGTCTTCGAGATCTCCACTGAATAGAAACGGCGAATATTCGGGAGCTCATCAGTCAGCTCAGTCGCAAGCGTGTCGAACTCCGCAGCCGATCCAGCCAGCGCCTTGAGCTTGGGGACCATCTGGGTGATCTGCTCACCAATAACACAAGCGAGCATCGCGATTGACGTGATGCGCTGTTGTCCATCGACCACGTTCGCCACCTTCGTCAAAAGGTTCGGCGTGTCAGCGTGGACGCCGGTCTGCACGTTCTTTTCGTCGTGAAGGATGACCGTGCCCAGGAAGATGCTGTGGTTGGGCTTGGTCAATGTGCGCTTAATGCTTGAGAATATGTCCTCGATCAGCTTCGTCGCGTTTTCTTCATCCCAGGAGTAGTTGCGCTGATAGTAGGGGACGTAGAAGCCGCGACCACCTTGAGAGAAGAAGTCGTGAAGGCTAGCGGCATCGTGTTTGAATGGTTGCGCCACAAAGAGCTCCCTGGATTACTGGATTGAGTTATCGGTTCGGATGGCGTTTACGGCCGCTTCGATGTCTGAGTCGGACAGGAACGGAGCTTGAGCGAAGACCAAGCCCTGCTCTCCATTGAGCTTGGCTGCAAGATGCCCTCGTCCGAGCAGGAGCTCCGCGCCAGGCCGATCGAGCGCAATCTTGGAGGTTGCTTCACTGGATACCTTCAAAATCAGTCGGTTCCCCAAATTCTCGCGAAGCTGCATCGGCATCACATCCTTGTCGGGGCGTTGCGCCGCGAAGATCAAGTGGATGCCGGCAGCACGGGCCTTCACGCCCAGTCGTTGGACTGCCTCCCCAACCGCCGCTTTGTAGGTGTCGTCAAGCATCCAGTCGGCGAACTCGTCGTGGACCAAGAAAACCATCGGCAGCCGCTCTTCGGCTGAGGCTTTCGAGTTGTAGGTCGGCAAGTCGCGGGCCCTGGCCTTGGCAAAGGCGCGGTAGCGATCTTCCATCTCTTGCACCAAAGCCTCGAGAACCTCGGCAGCCTTTTCCTTGGTGGTGACGATCTCATCGCGCATATGCGGTAAGTCGGCCAATGGCGCATAGTCCACGCCCATCTTCGGATCGATCAAGATGATCTGGGCGAGTTCCTTGGGATTGGTCGCAGCAATATCCAATAGCAGCGCCTGGATGAGTACTGACTTGCCACTGCCCGTAGCTCCCGCCACCAATGAATGCGGTTCATGCGAAGAAAGCCCGCCGAACTCCGCACCCAAGTTCAGATACAGCAGCGCGCCGTTAATCTCCTGGAGTCCTAGAAGGAATGAGGTGTTGATGCCCGCGACGTTTCTATTTAGCTCTCGACGCGACCAAAGCTCCCAGAGCGACACAGCCTGCCTCTTTGCGCCAGCGACCGTCACCACGATCTCGCCTGGCTTGGGTTGGACAGTGACGAGGCTGATCGTATGAGTGGTCAGCAGCTGCGTACGCTTGTTTTCGATGTCTTCGACGCGAAGTCGATCAGAGCCCGCCAGGCGGACCAGGCAACCATTGGGAGTCAAGCGCGTGCCCAGGATCGCCGCCTGCAGGCCGTAGCTGTTGAGTGCCGCTTTGAGCTTCTTGGTGACATCTTGGGCCCATTCTTCCCTCTCAGCATCGGCTTGCTCGCTGCCAGCAAACTTCGACGCGACTAGTTCGGAGAGCGCAGGTCCCAGGTTGGTGTTCGTGGCGGTGACTTGGTTAGCGGCTGAAGCAGCAATAGCTGCAGAGGCGTGGGCGGGCTCTTCCGTCAGATCCGAAGGCGCGGCCGTCAGGCGGCTCAGCGCTGTTATCGCGCCATCACTATCCGAAGCTTCCTCATCAAGGGCATTGGCCTGGCCACCCGAGAGCAGCCCCATCGTGGCCAACCATGGCACTCGCGGGGCGGGCTTCTTGAAGCAGTGCTCGCCCCAAGGCTGTTGGGCCCCAAGACCTGCTCTAGCTGCGTGCCCGCCGGAGCCTTTAGCGTAGGCTTCGGCGAGTTTTCGCAGGTCAGGCCGATCGAAAACTTCTTGCCAAGCCTTCACGCCTTCAGAGTCATCAAGAAGTTCTTGATCAGACGCCGAGACCGAGCCGGCATCCGAGGTGTGGACATAGACGTGCGAGTAGCCACGCAGTGAGATATCCACATCACCCTCTCGCAGCTTGGCGCGTGCGCGCTCCATCAAGCCCGTCATACCGGGTGGGACATCCGCATCGATAAGCATATCGGCCAAGCGGGCCAACCAAACGTCCCTATCAAGGCGGCCGGGATCACCAAAAAGAGCCTCACGGAACATGCCCAGCGTTGCCAGGAGTTGGTCTTTGGAATCTCGGCGTGCTTTGGCCAGCCCATCGGCCCCGACATATTTCGACTCAACGATTGCAATGACGACGCGGATGCTTTCCTCGTGCTCCTCGATGTTGAGCGCCAGAATATCCGCGATGCGGCTCTCCGGCTGGGATAACCAACTCGCGTAATCGTCGAGCAGAAAGTAGGCGGTCAAGGTCTGCCCCCCAGCCGCTGCGGCCTTGAACTCCTCCGCGAGTAAGTGACGGCTAAGCACCAAGCCGATCATCTCTCCTGCAGAGACACCTCGTTTGGCCGCACGAAGTACGATATCCCCGGAGATTGACAGAGCGTCGCGCTTTGCCTTGTCGGTAGCGGCCTGTAGTTCATCGGGCCCGAGCTGGAGGTTCAACTCCTCCAAGCGCCTGCGGACCAGCACGCCTAACAGCCGGAGCTCCGAGGTCGAACTCACGATCATATTTCGGCCGTTGGTCGAGCCCCGGCGGTAGCGCACCACTGTAATGGCGTTGTGCTGGAGTTGGCGTTTGTCGAGAAGCTCGTCGTAGGTGGCCACCCATTCAGCCAGCTCGTGTGCGTCCTTGATCATTCCAGCCAGCGCTGGGCTTTGTAGGGAGATACGACGTGCCGGCAGGAATCGCTCCTCCGGCAGAGCATCCGTCTGGCGGCAAACCGCAGCTACAGCCGAGACATATGCCCAACCTGATGCCGTTTGCCATGGGCAGGCCAGGAATGTGGTTGATTTCAGCTCGTTCTCGCCCGATACGCTCCGGTAAGACCAGCGCGAAGGAGCATGCTCCAAGTTGGGCCGATCATTGGTCCACGGCACGGGGAGCCACTCCGTTTGGGCTGCCCGCGCGACCACGTCATGCAGGAAGGCCACATCGAAGGCCTTGAAGCCTTGTGCACTCTCGCTTGGAGTGGCTGAGATGGGCGTCACTGAAATACGCAGTTTCGAGATGAAGTTGTCGCTGGTCTCGCTGACCACAGGCAGATCGGGATCGTCCCCAGCCTTATTGACCAGTTCACCGTAGACCCGCCGCAGCTTTCCTGGGTCTGAGTGGCGTACCGACACGCTGCATTGGAGCTTGCCATCCTCTTGGATCGAGGAGAGCTCGCGCACGGTGGCCAGCGGCAGATCGGCTGCATCGGCGTTGTAGAGCACGACGCTAAGGTTGCTTGCCTCGTGGGGCTGTAGCCCGACATATCGTTCCAAAAGCTCACGCGCCTGTTTGGCCGCAGCCGTCGGATCGACATCGGTCATGGCATCCTCTGCACCACGCGTGGGCGACTCCAATAGGCTGTAGCCGTTGACCGTGCTGCTCTCCGAAACCAGCGTCAACGTGCCGCCTCGATTGAGGACTGCGATCTCCGGATAGAACGGATGGGCGATCTCGTCGGAGAACTCCCGCATGAAGATCTCGCGATCGCCATAGAGAATGCTGTCGCTGGACAGCAAGTGGGTGGCGAAACCGGCTACGCGTCGCGTCTTCACCGCAAGGGCCTTCATGCGCTCTGGATGCCATGGTGGGATGATCATCGCAGGGTTATCGCCGGCAATGCGAACCGTGCCCACCGATAGGATTTCAGAGACCAGCCGCGAACGACACACGTCACCACGAGCATGAGCCATCAGGGTGTTCAGCAGCGTGGCAAAAGACTCCGCTTGACGCATAACGGCATCGCCATGCAGCCCCGACGCGACGAAGTCTTCCATCGCCGCGATGTAGTCCTCCTCGAACTTATCCCAGGAGACCTTAACCTCGTTTTGCTGATGCGGAGTCAGCCGGCCTTCCTCGGCGAGCTCCTTGATCCGAGTCTTGATCTCATGGCGCAAGCTTCGGAGCCTGTTGGACGCCGGAACCAGTGAGCCCGCGTCAGTCGAATAGGTCGCCTCCAACGTCCCTGTGTCGAGCAGCGAGACGTTTTGTACCCCACCCTTCTTGCTTACGAGCCGGCGGGGGACCTCCGTGCAACCTACGGCGCCCTTTTCCAAGAGACGTCGCATGTCGTCGACCATCGATAGACCAATCGACGTAGGCTTATAGCTCCAAAGGAGCTGCGTCTTGGCCAGTACGGTCTCCTTGTCCTTGGCAACCTGAATCAAGGCCACATCGAACTTGATCTGCAAGGCCTGGCGCGATAGCGACGAGTTCGGGCGGACCTTGCCCTTCTTATCGTTGCGGAGTTCCTTCTCTTTGGCGAAGAAGGCTTCATAGTCGAAGAGAGGATCGGGCAAATTCGCATTGCCCAAGCGCTCGACTTTCCACTCTACCTTGGAGCCCATGAGCTCCTTTAAGCCGCGATACATAGCCGAGAAGTAACTGCCGGCGTCATAGTTAAATCGCTCACGCCATTCCTTGCGGCCCTTGGTCACGGTGAAGCGCAGGATTCGTTCGCCTTGCGGGTCGCGAAGGCCAGCATGCAGGCTGTTGACTACCCGAGCGAAGCCCTCGAAGAAGTCATTGCAGTCGATAGGCTTGCCATAAAGGGCCTTCTCCCAACGCGAGCAAAGTTTGGCGTCTTGCTCCAAGAGCCTTCGCTGCTTGACGAAAAACTCTTCGTCCTCCTCGGTGAAGTCAGATCGCCGCTCACGGCTCTTCAGGTCCTCCAGAAGCTTGCGCCCCTCGGTATCGAGCGAGCTCTCTTGGTCGCAGTCATGGTCGAAGAAGCGGATCGTCGACTCCGCTAAGCCGAGTTGCTTTTCCTTGGGCTTGTCGAAGGCTAGGTATACGCCATCGCTTTCCCACTCGAATTGGGCGAGGGCATCGGATGCCTCTTGATCTCCAGCAGGTGCGGCGGCGAAGGCATCGAGAGCTTGGCGGGCCGCCTCCGAAATTTCTGCGGCATTGGCCTCGATGCGCTCGGAGATCTCTTCCGGATCGAGAGGCTGGCCATTCTGGCGTAGCTTTTTGAGTAGTGGTGCGCGCTGGGCAAAGAGCTTGGTGAAAGCCTTGTGCCATGGCTTGCGCGATGCCGCGAAAGTCTTGGCATTCGAGAAGAAGGAGCTATCCCTGGGGAGCCCCGCGCAAGGCAAGGCGAAGCCAACGGCATCGCGGATGGGTAACCCACGGGTGGCGATGGCCTCGACGATGGCGGAGCAAAACTCGCCAAGCTGTGCCAGCGAAAGTTCCGAGGCGGCGAGCAATCCGCCAAGAGCTGCCTGAAATACCTCTCGGTCGTCAGGCACTGGCGCAATGCCGCCCGCGTGGAGCGTGGCCTCGACCCACGGCTCAGGATCGGCCCGCATCTCCTTGGCGCCGATGGCCATGACGTGGCCCAGGGTATCGGCGAGGTTGTGCTCGTTGCCATTGGCCGTAAGGATCGCCGCCTTGGTGGTCGTGGCGTTGTTGCGGACGTAGCCAGCGTTGTGCCGAATCAGGATGTCTGGCGGTAGGCCTTGGCCTTCCACCAAGGCCTCCGGGATCATGAGATCCACTTGGGCGCGCAGATCCGGATTGGCGAGGATAGCCCACGCCACTGCCGCGATTTGGCTGGCCGAAAGTTTGTCGAGCCTGAAGAGAGCCGCCAAATCATTAGGCTGGCCAGGATTAGATATGCGCTGGGCGAGGATGTTCGCGCCGACGCGCCCAATAATGCGATCGGTCAGCATGCGGCCTCTCCCTGGAACGCGAATGGGTTTTCTACAAACGAGCAGGAATCGGAGAGCCTGCGAACCAGGCCCAAGCCGACGAGACGGGCTTCGAGGTTGTCTCGGTTCTCACTGAGCTCTTCTTGGTCGACTAGTTTGGCGTCGACCAAGCGCGTGCCTTCGGCGTCACCCAGCACCAGACCATATCTGCGCTTGGCTTCGGCGAGGAACTCGTCGAGCTGCATCCGATCGTCCACGATGGACACCACGATAGACTTGAGCAGCCGATCGTTAGGCGCGTAGCGAGTTCGCCTCGAAAGCCTGCGGGAGCTGAGCCCGATCGCGCGCGACCATGAAGCATGAATTTTTCCAACATGCTGCTCATGGCGGGCCAAGGCGTTATCGGCCAACTTTGCGACCAATTCATCCGGGCTCTTGTCCGTGTAGTCTTCATCGTCGCCGCCATCGGCCGGCGGCCATTGGAAGCGATCACGCATGAGCTTCACGCGCTCGGCCTCCGGGAACTCCGCCGACTCAGCGGCAACCCATCCTGAGTCCAACCGGATCGACTCGACATGAGCTCGCACAGCCTTAGCCGGAAGCCCTTGATTGAATTGATAGCTGTCGCCAGAGAGTGCTCGTACCTTCGTGCGTTCCTTGGAGACGATTTCGCAGACGATTTCGACCGGATCGTCATCGCCAGCGACCCGCGTGGCCCGCTCCAGGAAGTAGAGCAGCATGTTCAGGCCGGTGATCGTGATCAAGTGCTCCAGGGCATCGTAGATCGGCATGTCCTTGGCCAGGATCGACAGCCAGTCCTCGCAGATTTGGTCGAAGCGGGCATTGGTGGCCTCGGGAAGATAGCCCGATTGCCGTGGTTCGTCGGCATGCTGCGGTGCACCTTGCAGAGCCTTGGCTAGGCGATTCATCGGTGCTTCGTGATCGAATAGGCGCTTGGCAAGGATGTCGCCTAGTTCCGCTCCTCGCTTGGCTCGCGTGAGCATGAGATAGAGCAGCTCGCCTGTACGGGCAAAGAAGCGGCGGTCGTTGCTCATCCTTCCGCGCGAGTCGATCGCCAAGTCTTCGTAGAGGGCGTCGGGGCCGAAGGGAAAGGCGAACTTCGAACTCCAGCGCTTGTTGCTCCGAGACTCGAACGACGAGGAGCGCAGCAGCTCGATGGCCTTGGCGAAATCATCGAAGCTGGTGAAGGAACGACGTAGGTAGGTCATGTCTTCATCACCATTGCCTGTCGCCCCCAGTCCAAAACGCTCAAGCCACTGTTTCCACTTCTCCTCGTCTGACGCAGCGCTTTCTGCAATCGATTCGACGTAGGGGTTGTTGAACAGCAGCCCGCGCAAACGGATTTGCCGCTGCGGCTTGAACATAACTGGGCCGCCCAGCTCCTGGTGAGGCCTGAGCGGCCGATCTAGGTTCGAGCCAAGTACGCCCAAGAACTCCAGAACGGTCAGGTGCGGAAGCTGCTCGTCATAGAGACGATGTCCCCAAATATTCTCGTCGACGCAAAAGTCGACGCTCTTGATCTCAGGCCTCTTGATGATCGCGCTCATTCTTGTGTCCTCACAATCACAGGGCGCGAAAAGCCGTGGCCGCCTGGCTCAACAATATCAATGAAGTTGAGTGTCAGTGCTGAGGTCTCGCCGCCGACCTCGTCGTCATCGCCGGCCATGCTAGCCTTCCTGACGTTCTCAGCCTTGCGCAAGAGCTTCGTCTTGAAGGCCAGCAGGTCTTCGAGGCATTCGTTGGAGAAGCTCGCTGGCAATGCGCCTTCGGCAACACGCGAGAGAAACTCATGGCGGATGGGGGTCAAGTCGAAGGCAACCGAATTGCTCGGGCCGACAGCGAGCGAAACGTCGAGTCGAGGGCGGCCCGTCTCCTCGACAAGTCTGATCGCCATGCCGACACCACCTTGCTTACGGGAAGGCGTCTCGTGGTCACAAAGCACGCTCACCCGACTTTGAGTGAAACCACCCGAGCTTGCGATGAAGATGCGGTCCACGTTTTCGAGAAGAAGGCCAGTCAATACCCGGTTGAGGCCCTTGGTGATGCGTCCGCGAACTGTCTCGCTGACGGGCCTCTTCTCCTTAAGTGCCTCGATGATTTCCAAGTAGTCGCCAGCAAAGCGGAAGGCGGTCATCGACCAATGTGGATAGCCGGCCTCCCCATCCGGAAGGGTGAAGAAGAGCCTGCGTCGCTGGTCTTCGAGCATCGCGAGGAACTCGGCCGAACCTCCTTCCAAGCGGGCGCCCTCATACCCCTCCAAATAGGCGTCTTGAGCCGCGCGAAAGGCAGTCGTTGCCCCGTAGATTGGGTCGCTCGCGACGAGGCGGGCGAAGTCGGCTTGCAGTCGCGAGTCGTCCTTGCCATAAACCAACAGTCCATCAGCTGCATTGGTGGACTCATCGCCCACGCCAAAACTGGACATCGCTTTGAAGATGGGGCGGTCAGAAGCCCTTCGCTTGGGCAGATTGGCCCCGAAGGCGTTGACATAGACACTGGCTTTACCAAGATCGCCGCTCGTTTGGATCTTCGCGACATCGGCGCAGGTCATCAGGTTCTCCTTTGCCTGCTTGGCATCGGAGCAACCGAGGACCATGTTCGAGCAAAGCGCGAGCAAGTCGCGCATAGGGAGATGCAGCCCGTTGAGCCTGGCGATTTCTACCAAATCTCCCAAGCGGCGAGAGAGCTGGCCTCCGTCCGACTCGCCCAATAGCCTACGGCGGTTCTCGTCGATGGGGCAGACTTTGCCGTCTGCCAGGAGTGCACAGCGCTTGCAGTTTTCCCACTCGGGATGCCCTGCTACAGCTTTAACCACCTCCTCTAGTGTCTTGCGGTTGGTGGAGCGACTGAGATCGAACACCGCCAGGCGATCAGGAGCCGGGCCGGCCTGTAAGAAGCGTTCTTGCAGAGGCTTGCGAAGTGGATGTTTACGGTCCTGGCGCCTGCCCAAATCGCGGAGACGATCAAGAATCTGACCATGGTTTGCGGCAAGGATCACGACCTCGGAGTCATCGCCTTCTAAAACTGATCTTTCGAGCCGCTGCAGCGGCAGATCGCTCTCCTCGCCATTGAACTCAGAAAGATCCTTGATGAAGACCGCCAAACGCCCATCGGCCAGACGCAGCTCCTTCACGTTGCCCTTGGCCGCCCAAGCCTTGGGATCCCCACCGATGCGCTCCCACAAGGCACGACAGTGGTACGTCTTGCCATCGCCAGCAGTTCCGGCGATCAAGATAGAGCCCGGTGTCTTGGATTCGAGGTGCCGTACCATGTCCTCTAGCTGCGGCGCGGACAAGCTAATCGGCTTAACTTTTGCTCGCCCAAGCGCGCTCGAAACATACTCGTCGAACATCGTCAGGTTGTTCGATGTCGGACCGTAGCTACGCAAAAACCGAACCCAAGCGCTAGCTGGCGGAGTCCCATCGCTTTCATCTTTCTGCGGTGTGGTGATCATATCGCTCCCTAATAATCATCATTTTCTGCGCCAGCCTTCGGGCTTTTCCTTGTCAGAGTGTCGCAGTCAAGCCATCCCGGATACTCTCGGCGATCAGCGTATCTCGCTCTTGCTTGTAGGTTTCTTCGTCGAGTGAGGAGAACAGGTGGGACAACTGCTCGAACAGGGGCTGATTGCCGATGGTGCTGTCATCGGCGGGGGGGCAGCGAGGATGGCTGCGCGTAGGCTGGCGTGATCCATCATGTGGTGCTCCATGAGGCAGACAGGGCAGCTGACCCTGTGGAAACGTGCGATCCCCAACACGGCGAAGCTACAGAATGTGTCGCGTCATGTCGTCTGCTCTGGCATGGGGCGGACGCGATTGCGGGCATTTTGAAGGTCCGAGCGGAAATGGAAAACCCCGGCGCACCTTTCCCTGGCCGGGCTCTTCAAGGTAGGGCGGGAAACTAACTTTGGCCGCAATAGGAAATTACTGTGCTTACTGCCACTGATGGAGCGCCAGATGGTAGCTGTGTGTTAGTTTCCGAGACGACTCAGAAGCTGCCAGCTCCTGAGGGGATGAAACTTTATTTTTACGATTTTCAGCGTTTTCCGAGGCTGACCGAAAATTAGGATGATACTTTAGCGTCTTTAGTCATCTTCTCGGCAAGGTTTGGCGACGTACCCCAATCATGTGCTTTATCATGCAGGTGATTGATTTTTAAGTTTTTTTTTGGGTAAAAGTTGCGCGACGACTCCCTTGCTGCTCCCTGCTGTAGGATGAAACTTTATTTTTATCCTACAGTGACGACAATGCCCGGCCCGCGCCGGGCATTGTCGTTTTCGCCAGGGCGATTTGTGCGCCGCGAGCCCGGCGAAAATCCACTGTTCCACGGCGGCCGGCAATCTTCCGCGGCTGGTCTACCCTAGATAGGGATTCCACGCATCGGGGGTGGTACATGCTGGCGCAACTTCCGCCGGCCCTGCGCAGCCTGCAACTGCCATTGCGACTGCAGCTATGGGACGGCCTTCAACTGGACTTCGGTCCCGAGCCGCTGGTGACGCTGGTGGTGCGCGATCCGCAGCTGCTGAACCGGCTGGGGAGTCCCAGCCTCGACCTGCTGGGCAGTGCCTATGTCGAGGGGGCGATGGACATCCAGGGGCCGATCGGGGCGGTGATGAGCATCGCCGACGCCCTCAGTACCGCCCTGCTCGGCGAGGCGGACGCTACTGCATTCGTGCGGCCGGCGCACGATAAGGCCAGCGACGCCGAGGACATCCACTACCACTACGACCTCTCCAACGACTTCTACCGGCTGTGGCTGGACCGCGACCTGGTCTATTCCTGCGCCTACTTCGAGACCGGCACGGAAGACCTGGACAGCGCCCAGCAGGCCAAGCTGCGTCACCTGTGCCGCAAGCTGCGCCTGCAGCCCGGTGAGCGGCTGCTCGACGTCGGCTGCGGCTGGGGCGGGCTGGCGCGCTTTGCCGCCCGTGAGTTCGGCGCCGAGGTCTACGGCATCACCCTCAGCGGCGAGCAGCTCAAGCTGGCGCGCGAGCGGGTGGCGGCCGAGGGCCTGCAGGATCGCGTGCAGCTGGAGCTGCAGGACTACCGCGACCTGCCGGCGGACGGGCGTTTCGACAAGGTGGTCAGCGTCGGCATGTTCGAGCACGTCGGCCACGCCAACCTGCCGCTGTACTTCCGCACCCTGCAGCAGGCGGTGAAGCCCGGCGGCCTGGTGCTGAACCACGGCATCACCGCCAAGCACACCGATGGGCGGCCGGTCGGCCGCGGCGGCGGCAAGTTCATCGACCGCTACGTGTTTCCCCACGGCGAACTGCCGCACCTGGCGACCGCCGTGGCGCGGATGAGCGAGGAAGGCCTGGAAGTGGTCGACGTGGAGAGCCTGCGCCTGCACTACGCGCGCACCCTGCACTTGTGGAGCGGGCGCCTGGAGCAGCACCTCGAGGAAGCCGCGCGGCTGGTCCCGGAGCGGGCCCTGCGCATCTGGCGGCTGTACCTGGCCGGCTGTGCCTACGGCTTCGAGCGCGAGTGGATCAACCTGCACCAGATCCTCGCTGTGCGCCCGCGTGCCGACGGCTCCCACGACCTGCCGTGGAGTCGGGCGGATATCTATCGCTGAGCCTGCGCTGCACCTGCCGACAGAAACAAGCCGCGGCCGCCGCCTGCTGGCGCCGTCGCGGCTGCGTCGTGGTGCGGGGACTTACAGCTTGGCGATCGACACTTCGGTGGATTTCACGAAGGCGATCACTTCGCTGCCGACGGCCAGTTCCAGGTCCTTGACCGAGCGGGTGGTGATCACCGAGGTGACGATGCCGGCAGCGGTCTGCACGTCGATCTCCGACAGCACGTCGCCGCGGATGATCTCGCGGATGGTGCCCTTGAACTGGTTGCGCACGTTGATGGCTTTGATGGTCATGGTCTTGCTCCTTCGGGGGTAGGGGGAGTTCGGCTGCTGTTTCCCAGCTCCCGCGTGCGGGAATCGGGAGGGTTGCTTACAGGGCCCAGCGCAGCTGCGTGGGCAGCGGCGAAACGGGCTCGGCGACCTCGGCCTGCGGCGGCAGGGCCAGCACGCGCTCGAGCACCTGCGCCT